>Ga0315900_10006642_pt1 | contig 15432 bp, 12 predicted proteins | sample LakEriMetagenome_FD_203521 | JGI IMG/M metagenome (GOLD analysis project Ga0315900, IMG submission 203521) | Freshwater fungal communities from buoy surface, Lake Erie, Ohio, United States - Buoy 12 MA114 | ecosystem: Environmental > Aquatic > Freshwater > Lake > Lake biofilm | place: USA: Lake...
TTTGTGCCGGTTCTCCTTGTGGCCCTCACGGATCCAACTGACTCACGAGACCGAGTTGTACGCACGATCTCAATTGCACTCTTGGCTGCACTCGCAGTTATTCGTGTCTCCCAATCAGTACGTCAGAATTCACGTGCTCAAGATCATCTCATGCGTAATGCACTTACAGATTCACTCACTGGTTTACCTAACCGCATCTTGATGCTGGAACACATTGCAGATGCGTTACAGAAATCCTGGCTTACACACAAGCGACCTACGGTCCTCTTCATTGATGTGGATCGCTTCAAGAACATCAACGACAGCCTTGGCCATTCCACCGGTGATGTCGTACTGACACATGTGGCTTCTCGGTTGCTTCTAGCTGTACCAAGCGAGGCAACAGTGGCAAGAATCTCTGGAGATGAGTTCGTAATACTTGATCCCACAACGGAGAGCTCCACACAATCCGTAATGCTTGCCGAAAAAGTGCTCGACTCTCTTCGGGTTCCACTGCCAACAGCAGGGGGCGACATGTTTGTAACCGCGAGTATTGGCGTGGCATACGCTCCACATAACTTAGACCTCGGTGCAGATGCTCTTTTGCAGCACGCCGATACCGCAATGTACCGCGCAAAGGACGCCGGCCGAAACTGTATTGCACTCTTTGATGACACAATGTTGGAGGTCGTTACCAAACGGCTCGACATCGAAACTGCGTTGTACCGTGCCCTCGAACGACAAGAACTTCAATTGGTATTTCAGCCCATCATGGACATGACCATTGGAATGGTAGTGGGCTTTGAAGCATTGATGCGTTGGCAAAGAGAAGACACATCCATAGCGCCTAGCGACTTCATACCAATCGCTGAAGAGACGGGCATCATTGTTCCACTAGGAACGTGGGCACTCAACGATGCACTTGTGCAACTCAAAAATTGGATACAACAAGGCGTTGTCTCGCACGATACGACTATGAGTGTCAACGTCTCAGCACATCAGTTACATGATCCCGAATTCGTGACTCATGTGCGTAATGCTCTTGCGAACGCATCGCTCACGCCTGAACATCTCACTCTAGAAGTCACTGAATCCATCATGATTACAGAGGATTCCCATGCGTTGGTGGCGATGAGAAACCTCGCACAGCTTGGGGTGCGAATTGCAGTCGATGATTTTGGTACTGGATATTCATCGCTTTCTGTCTTGCACCATTTTCCACTTCATTCCATAAAGATTGATCGTTCATTCGTCAACAACCTCACCGTGGGCAAGGACGCAGAATCACTCGTGCGCACAATCATTGCCATGGCAGATGCACTAGGAGCTGATGTTATTGCTGAAGGAATCGAATCAGCAGAACAAATGAATACCCTCATCAACCTAAAATGTGTCAAGGCTCAGGGGTACTTTTTTCACAGACCTGTTGATGCATCATTGATACCCGACACAGTTGCAGAGTTACAAAATCGTGACTCTTGGCTCAACTGAGTAGGTGACATAGCCCCACCTAAATGCGAGAATGTGCACATGGCACTCAAAAGACTCTTACACGTCTCACTTGCAGTTGCCATGTCTGTTCCCCTAGTTGCACACACTGCATCCGCCCTCACGCAAAGAACCTCTTCGACCCGCCCCCAAACGCATCACGTGTACATCATTGGAGACAGCTTGACGGTCGGACCTGAACTGTTTGCCTCGCTTTCTCGACGTGTAGCCACGACAAGAAATTGGAAATCGACCCTTGTCAACGCAAAAGTGGGCCGAAGCATTCCGCAGGGAATTTCCGTTCTCAGAAAAGCAGAATTTCGCACACCAACAGCCATTGTCGTTGCACTCGGAACCAATGATGTGCTTTCCAGGCCCGAAGCCTCGTATCACGCCAAAGTGATTGACCAGTTCATGCAAGCAGCCAAAGGAAAGCCTGTGTTGTGGCTTAATCTTGAATTCTCTACCACGCGACGAGATTGGCGTTCACGAGGGGTTCGATTCAATAGAGAACTACTTCGAGCCACAACTCGATGGACCAATCTAGAGATTGCCGACTGGGACTCTTTCTATGAACCCAAAGGTCCAAGTCGCTTCAGTAAAGACGGTATTCATCTTTCAGTATCGGGGTATCGCATCCGAACAAGTTTTCTCGTATCTCAAATGAATGCATGGTCGAAACGCTTACGTGGTGGTTCGACAACCACAACTTCTCCCGTCACCACAACCATTCCGCTCACAAGCACCACAACTTCCATAGAGATTGCACCAACCACCACAGAATCGCCAACCACCACGACTACTCCCACAACCACAACCACAACAACTGTTCCTGGGCCATAGCGGTAATTTGAAGTCATGCGCGCAGTAACAAGCCATCAGGGACAAATCCAAATAATTGATCGTGATCTCCCCACCACATCTGGAGAACTCATAAAGGTGACTTCCTCTGGAATCTGCGGAAGCGATCTTCATATGGTGGAAATGGGTGTTCAGGGAGTGGTGCTAGGACACGAATTCGGTGGCTACACAAGTGACGGTCGACTTGTTGCAGTGCGCCCGACTGGAGAGTGTGGTCACTGCCCGTCATGTCTTGCGCGTTCGCCACAAACATGTCCGGAGGCTGGAAGCACTCTCTACGGGTTAGCTCAAGATGGCGGCCTCGCTGAATACGCGCGTGTGGACCCGCAGCGCATGTACGAGATTCCCGAAGGCGTGGATCCCGTAGCAATTGGTTTAGTGGAACCACTTGCCGTGGTCGTGCATGGCATCAATCGTTTACAGAGCCACAGTGGCATGCGAGCTTTAGTGGTAGGTGCCGGCTCTATAGGACTACTCACTGCGGCGGTTCTGCGTGACCGAGGCATTGGCGTAGACATTGTGGCTCGCCATCAACATCAATACATCGCCGCAGAATCGCTAGGCGTTCGACCGATGGAAACACCCGATAAGAACTACGACATGACCTTTGATGCCGTGTGCACTCAACAAACTTTCGACCTGTGTGTAGATGCCGTGCGACCTGGTGGTCAGTTACTTGAATTTGGCATGTTCTGGACACCCGTTCAACTCAGCAACAGCGTCATGATGAAGGAGGTAACTATCGTGCCTTCCATTTTCTATGGCCACAATGAAGACCACAACGACTTTCTAGAAGCAGTCGACATGCTGACACGGCATCCGGAAATCACCTCAACCATTGTTACTCATCGATTTGGCATAGACGACGCAGTGCATGCGTTCGATACCGCCAAGGACAAGAAATCAGGTGCAATCAAAGTTCACATCATGCCTAACGCATGACGTAATCAACTGTTTACTGCGACCGCACTTGCACGACGATCTGCCTGACGCTTCGCAACTTTGCCCACGCGATCGATATGTCGCATGAGAGATTCACGAGCCTTTTCTGCCGAGGCATTAAGACCCTCAATTTTGTCCACGGCCCAATGACGCATTATCAAAGGGACAATGATGCGCTCATGGTGAATAGCGAAGTCATAAATTCCTGCTTGGGCTATCGCACGAGAGTGTTCTGCGAATCCTGGAATGCCCACGCCAGGCATGGAGAACCCCACCACTTGACGCTCAAGCGCCTCAACTGCGGTAGAGGGATCTAGTTCAATCAATTTGCTGACAAGGTCTCGATAAAAGAGATGATGACGATTCTCATCTGAGGAGAGTTTCATCATCACGTCATAACCCACCTTGTCATCCAGCATTGTGCCTGTGTTGCGATGAGAAATACGAGTTGCAAGTTCCTGCACAGCCACGTAACACATACCGTCGGCTGCGCCAGGTGGTTCTGGCACAATCGCCTTGCTCACCTGAGCCATACGGCCATCTTCCAATTCGTGAGGCTCAACAAGTCCACTGACTGTGATGTAATCACGCATCACAATTGCATGACGTCCCTCTTCAGCAGTCCAGCGTTGCGCCCATTCACCCCATGCGGAGTTCCCGCCAAACATGCGTGAGATTGTGCGGGTGTACCACGGCAAGTTGTCTTCAGTAAGAAGATTCACGAGCAGCGCAGAACGCACACCTTCGGGAAGAGAGTCTTGACCATACGCAAAACCGTCTCTTGCAAGTCTTTCTGCTCGCTCCCAGGGCACATGCTCGTGTGGATACCACTCTTCGGCTGATTCAAGATGACGATTTAAGAGACGCTCGGCCTCTGGTTCAAGTTCTGTCAAAATCGCCACATCATCCATATGAATCAACCTAGTTCACATTGCGCTCAAAACCCTCCCAGTAGGGAGCACGCAGTTTAAATTTCTGAAGTTTTCCCGTAGCCGTGCGGGACAGCTCCTCTCGAAACTCCACACGTTTTGGACATTTGTATCCTGCAAGCTTGCTTCGCACATGCGCGATCACGTCTTCGCTCGTAAGAGCACTGCCTGGCACTTTGACCACAAGTGCAAGAACCGCCTCTCCCCATTTGTCGTCTGGGACACCAATTACGGCCACCTCTGCCACCTCTGGGTGAGAAAAGACCGCATCTTCCACTTCTATAGATGAGACATTCTCACCACCAGAGACAATGACATCCTTCTTTCGATCAGCGATCGTGAGGTACTCGCCATCAGAGATGTATCCACCGTCACCTGTGTGGAACCAACCATCACGAATAACTTTGCTCGTCTCTTCTGGTTGATTCCAGTAGCCCTCCATGACGGTGTTGCCACGAGCAAGAATTTCACCCTCATGATTCACACGTAACTCAACTCCCAGCGCAGGTACTCCCGCTGCAGCCAATTTCATTGCACGCTCATGAGAAGACAAACTGTCGAGTTCTGATCGCGAGCGATTCATAGTGAGCAATGGTGATGTCTCGGTGAGCCCGTAAATCTGGATGAACTCCCAGGACAATTCCGTCTCGATGCGTTCAATGGTTTTAGAAGGAGGTGGAGCTCCGGCCACCACCATCCGCACGCGTCCGCGCCCACAGTCACCCTCTGCTGTGTCATGTGCGTCCAAAATCATGTTGGCTACCGCAGGTGCTCCACACAACATCGTCACTTGGTGCTGGTCAATACGATGGAGAATTTCTTGACCGTCAACTTTGCGAAGAATGACATGAGTTCCTCCCATTGCAGTAACCGCGTACACCATTCCCCAACCGTTGACATGAAATTGAGGGAGAGTATGCAGATACACATCTCGATCATTGACACCTAATTGCCATCCGAATGCTGCTGCATTTAGCCATAGATTTCTATGTGTTAACTGCACACCCTTAGGTCGAGCTGTTGTCCCACTGGTGTAGTTGATTGTTGCAGTCGCATCTTCATCGGGTTCCCACACGCGCGGCGCGACATCTTTGGGATACAAAATCTCATCAGACTCGGCTCCAATCGTGAAGCGATGTCGGGCAGTGACGTTGTTCAGTGTGTCTTCAAGTTCAGGATCCACAATCAATACATCGGCGTCACAATGATCGATGATGTACGCCACTTCTTCGGCAGCTAATCGGAAGTTGATGGGCACTAGCACACGTCCCGAGCCACTCACACCAAAAAAGGAGGTAAGAAGTCGTGCGGAGTTCTGACTCACCACCGCAACCCGAGCACCCTGAGGTACTCCAAGGGCATCAAGACCAGCAGCTTGCTGGCGAGCCCTTTCTGCCAGTTGGGCATATGTCATCGAACCCCATGAAGACGCGACTTGATGGGGTTCATCAATCACAGCAATTCTTTCTCCGTACACCTGCTCGGCGCGTCGGAGATGATCGTTAATTGTGAGTGCAACCTTCATGATGTCAGCGTAATTTGTCTAAAGCTCCGAGGCGTTCACGACACTGCTGCACCGTCTCGTGAATGATCCTCTCCACTGGGAGTACTTCCCTGATTCGCCCTGCCACCTGACCGGTCAAAGCGATTCCTGCTTCAAGGTCGCCACCGAAATACACATCTTGAGTGCGAGCGAACTGATCCATACCCACCTGGTCTTCCCTTTCAAGACGAGTAGTTCTTTCGGTCCGCAAAGCGCGAAGTCCGGGCTTTCCAAAACGATTAAGAAACACTGTGTCGGTTTCGGCGGCTTCAATGATGGCGTTCTTCCAATTGTCATGCACGGGCGACTCCTTTGCTGCGACCATGCGCGTGCCCATCTGTACTCCCTCAGCACCGAGAGCCAACGCCGCAGCCATCCCAACGCCGTCAGAGATTCCACCTGCGGCCACCAATGGAACATCCACATGTTCAGCTACTAGTGGAAGCAAAACCATTGTGGAGACATCACGGGGATTTTTGAATCCTCCACCTTCACCACCTTCAACAATCAAACCGTCGACACCTGCATCTACTGCTTTCAGCGCAGCTGCCAACGTAGGTACCACGTGAAAAACGGTTAGCCCTGCGCTCTTTAATTGCTGCGTGTATTTCGTGGGATCACCCGCAGACGTAGTTACGAACCTGACTCCTTGTTCGACAACAAAATCCGCAATCGATGGATCCCTTACAAATGCTTGTGCGATGTTGACTCCAAATGGCCGCTCGGTCAAAGTGCGCATTTTCTGGATCTCGCCGCGAATCACATCCAACTCCCCCGAAGAGGTTTCGATGATGCCTAATCCGCCTGCATTGGAAACAGCTGCCGCGAGTGGCGCACGGGCTATCCAACCCATCGGAGCCTGGATAACCGGGTATTCAATACCTAACATCTGGGCAATTTTTGTGGGCATCGGTACGGGTCGTTTTTGATTCACCTTCTCAGACTAAGTTGCCCATACCCACTTGAATTCCATTGGAGCCACCATGAAGCCCTCACAATCTCGCGTCACCGTCATCAACGATGGTCGCTTCTACGCTGGGCCCCCTCTGGCACGATTTCTTGCCGAGCGGCAACACAATGTGGTGATCGGCGACGCACCAGATGAACTCATAAACACTCTGCAATCCAATGGCATTCAGGCCGTATCAGTCAAAGGAGTCAACAGTCGAGGCAATTCCGAGGGCTTTCAACAGTTGATTTCATCTGCGCTTGAACACTTCGGGCGAGTGGATAGCGCTTCGATGTTTTCTGGCCAAATCATCACCGGCTCGATTCTGAAGTCAACCCGCGAGGATTTGGATGCCCTCTACGAGGGATGTCTCGTTGCACCATATGAATTCCTCAAGGCGGTGTTGCCTGTCATGAAAGAGCAACAGTCTGGTCAAGTGCTCATCATCACAAGTGCTTCGGGCGCGCGCCCAACACCAGGTGCACCTCTGTACTCCTCTCTACGCGCAGCTGCTTCCATGCTGGCGCGTAATGCCGCAGGCGAAATGGCCAAGTTTGGGGTTCAAGTAAATGCAGTGGGCACCAATTTCATGGATTTTCCAGAATTTCTTCGCGCAAGTGGAGCAACAGATCCAGAGGTGCGAAAAAAGGTTGAGTCGCAAGTTCCGCTGCAACGCTTGGGCACATTGGATGAATTCGCATCATTCTGCATGCCGTACTTGGATGGCACAAGTCGATTTGCCACCGGACAATTTGTCTCGTTCTCTGGTGGCTGGTCTTAAGCAAAAATCATCGCACGAGAAGCGTTGCCAACTGGGTGCGATTCGACACCTCAGCAACCTTCATAAGTCTGCTGATGCGGTTCCGCACAGTCTGAAGCGCGAGATTGACTTTGGTCGCAATTTCCTCATTGGTGCGACCTTCCATCAACTCAATGAGAATGCGGATGTCTGCTTCGTCTTGAGCAAAGTGCGCAATGTTCTCTGAACGCAACCATCTCACTATCTCAGATATGGAACCAATGCTGGCCAAATCAATTTCCTCACGAAGAACACTCTGCAGACGGTCGCTCAATGACGTCATATGAATACCGATGTCAATGACATCATTCATCCCTAATTGGTGGGCCAATATCACGCGCTCGGTCGTCACGTGGGTGGTCAGCATCACATATTTGCGCCGTGGGTAATTCACCCCCCGTGCCAAAGGGTCTAGGTAGTACTTCTTCTCGACTGAATACGGACCCAAAAGACAAACATCGAAATCAACATTGGAAAGTGCCGAAGAGATTGCCTCATCACCATGAACACGATCCACCACGGTCACGTTGTCACCCCGAGCCAATACATCTTCAACGAATTGGCTTCGAGGCTCGGAGAAACACATAAGAACATGCACTCCACCCACAGTACATTGCCGCCGTACTGCCGTTGCACAAGCGTTTCCAGCAACTCGACTAACTCGAAAAGCTGTCGAGTTTTCTAGAGGCGACGCCGAGAATCGAACTCGGATAAACGGCTTTGCAGGCCGCTGCGTAAGCCATTCCGCCACGTCGCCAGTGAAGAGTTACCTCCCACAAGGACACCAAACTACCTGACATTGGGTCGGTTATCTCTTCCCATCAATCAGCCATGCTCCACAAACCGCACCAGGTTGTCCAACAACACCTGAGATGCATCGTTACTGACATACTTATCTTCATGCGAATCCGTTCTCTTGTAGTCCTCGTCACCCTTGCCCTCGTCGGCACATCGTGCAGTTCATCATCCACCTCCGGTGGCGACCCAAATGCCAAGACACCCGCAGAGGCATACATCACTCCTGGGCCGTACTCAGTGGGCATCACCACTTTGACATTGGACCGAGGACCCGAAGTTGAGGTGTGGTACCCGGCGGCTGAAAAATCAGATGCAACCGATACTTACGACATTCGTGATTTCACGCCCGAGGCCATTCGTGCCCTTCTCACAGGAGACGCGCCTGCCACGTTCACCGTGGACGCAACTCGTGACGCAAAAGGCGCGGATAAGAAATTTCCCGTCGTGCTCTTTAGCCACGGCGCATCTGGCGTGCGCGTGCAAAGTAGTTTCCTCACAGCACACCTTGCCTCATGGGGAATTGTCGTTGTAGCCCCCGACCACTGGTCTCGTGACCTACCTCGCGCTCTTGTAGGTCAAACAGTGGGTACATCTGCTGACACTCCTGCAGATTTGTTCGACGCTCTTGATCTCGCATTAGCCACCGACAGCCTCAAGGACATGTTGGACGTGAATAACATCGCAATCGTTGGTCACTCAGCAGGTGGTGGAACTGCCCTCTTGGCTTCTAGTGACGAGCGTGTTGATGGATATGTCTCGATGGCCTCGGGCGATCTGCGTTCCGACGCTGCTTCCGAGATGCCCAATAAGCCCTCATTCTTTATTGCGGGATCTCTTGACCAAATTGTGACAGTTGCAGATCGCACACGCCCTGCTTTTGAGAAGGCTCCTTCACCATCTTTGCTTTGGGTAATTGACGAGGTCGGCCACAATGGATTCGATGACTTTTGCACATTCGGCAACGGAACTGGCATCATCGGCGTCGCAGAAGCATCTGGCTTAGGACCACTACTTGCAGGAAACCCATCTCTTCGTCGTTTGGGCGAGGATGGTTGTGTCCCCCCTGCTGCCGATGTCACCAAGGCATTCCCCATCATCCGACATGCCGTCACCGCATGGTTGCGCAATCTCTTTGGCATTGACGAAAAGCCCCTAGGTTTGCTTCCTGAAACAGAGGGATTGTCAGATGCCTACGAGCTCAAAGTCTCTGTGATTGAAGCAAAATAGAACGACAACCGCCCGCCTAAGTCGTTAGCATCGGCGCGTGGCTTCAAAACCTGACACTCGCGCCATTACAAGCGGTCGCGGCGATTCGACTTCATTATCGGGCCCCACTTGGGGTTCCACCGTATGGGAGTCAGACAATCTTGAAGATGCACGTAGGCGTGCCACGACCTTGCGTTCCAAAGATTTCTATGCGCGCTATGCCAATCCCACGGTCACACAGTTTGAAGAAGTGGTTGCTCAATTAGAAGGAGCAGAAGCCGCACTGGCTTTCTCCTCTGGAATGGGAGCAATTGCATCCACTGTGTTGGCATTATGCAGCCAGGGTTCGCACATCGTGGCGCAGAACAATATGTACGGGGCCACGCTCTCTTTTCTTCAAGGACCCTGTGCACGATTGGGTATTGAGACAACCTTTGTCGACCCCACAGTGCCAGGAGCACTAGCGCAGGCAGTGATTCCAGGACGAACCACCATCGTGCTCGCCGAGACTCCCTCAAATCCTCTACTCACACTCACCGATCTCTCGGAGGTGGGAAAGATTTCCGGGCCGTTCACGGTGGTTGATTCCACACTGGCCACCCCACTTGGCCAGAACCCCCTGTCATACGGAGTCGATATTGTGCTGCATTCTGCAACCAAAGGAATTGGTGGGCACAACGATGCACTTCTCGGTGTCGTAGCAGCCGAAAAAGATCTCATCGATGCGATTTGGTCGTATTCCATCATGCACGGAGCCGTGCCCTCACCACATGATGCACTTAATGCGTTACGCGGAATACGCACACTGCCCATCAGAGTTGCGCGTCAACATAGTTCCCTACTTGAGATTGCACATGCACTTGAACAACACCCACGAGTCAAGAAGGTGCATCATCCATTTTTAGAATCCCATTCACAACACGCATTGGCTCGAGAACAGATGCACTTCGGAGGAACCGTCCTATCTTTTGAGATTGATGGTGGCTTTAATGAGTGCGCCCAGATCGTGGATGCCCTTCAACTGCCTCACGTGGCAACTTCATTCGGTGGTCCAGAAACGCTTATCTGTCATCCCGCTACAAGCACCCATGTGGGATTGCTGCCCGAAGATCTTGAAAAAGCTGGAATCACACATGGACTCCTGCGACTTTCGATAGGACTTGAAAATCCTGCTGACATCATCGAGGATCTTGTCGGCGCTCTCAATTCGTAATTGTCTTACAGCTTCTTTGGTGGTCGAGGTATAAATCCACTGGTCTTTGCGACGTACTCTGCATAACCCTCACGGCGTCGATTCAAAGACTTCTCCAAAATTGGCACTCCAGACACTCGCATCAACAGATACGTCATCACTACAGGGCCAATGAACCCCACAACACCAGAACCAGTCTCGGCTGCCACAATGGCAATGCCCCACCACAACAATGCGTCCCCGAAATAGTTGGGGTGACGCGTGAGGCTCCAGAGACCTTGATCCATAACTTTGCCTTGGTTCTCGGGATTCTTTTTGAAGCGTGCCAGCTGCATGTCACCCACTGCCTCAAAACCAAAACCGACAATCCACACCAAAATGCCCATGACTGCAATCGGTCCGACCCCGGGCGTGGAGTCTGCGTTAGCAAACATCACCGGCAACGACACAAGCCACATCAACACACCTTGCAACCCAAACACTGTGATCAAACTGATTACTGGGAATTTCGCACCTTGCTTTTTGCGCATGGCCACGTATCGCCAATCCTCGCCATGACCAATATTGCGCTTTGCCAGATATCCCGCCAAACGCACGCCCCACACGCCAACAAGTACAGCTACAAGTATCTGTCGTCCTGAATCACCATCGATCGTCACGGCCAAGACCCAAGAGTTGATTGCGAAACCCGCACCCCAGACGATGTCAACAATTGATGCGTTGTGCACCATCAAACTTATGATCCAGGTGAAAACCATGACAGCTCCAATAGTGAGAGCCGAAACCAGCATTGCGTTACCCATGTATTCCTCCGTTGTGTTGAATCGCTGCAGGATCGCCCAGTTGACGACTCACTGACTCATCCATCATTGCCCATTGAGCATCGAGCCACGCGATAAAGGCTTCTCCTGTTGCAACAGTACTTCTTTGATGTTCCACGACTTTGACCTGAACATGCACAGCACTCTTCGCCAACTGCCGCACAATGCCTTTAAAAGTGTCCATTCCATCGAAACCGCTGTGCCACAGGGTGACCACAGTGGCATGGGGTACCGCAGCCAGTAGGGCGCTCAAACCAGCGGGCTTAGGTGGAAGTAGATACTTCAGTTTGTGTAGCCGCTCGTAACGCTCCGGCGATCGTTCACGCAAACGAGCCAAGGCAAGAGAACGCTTTTCTGCGTTTGCACGGGTGCCCTCAGGGAAAATCACTGCGACATCACCCACCGATAAGTTCTCGGCCATTCTCTCAATCCCCAACAATTCACTCGCAATGTCGCTAGACGAGCGATCAACGAAATAGTTAGGCAAGCGATGACCCACAACATCGAGACAAGGATCCAGTTTGAGCTCTTGCTTCAACACATAACGAGGGCGAAGTTGTGATTGCGTGACAAAGACCCATGCACTCATCACCGAGTCAGCCAAGGACGCATGACGACATACCGCAATAAAGGGACCACCCCCAGGCGATGGTGCCCCTTCAACATTGATACGAAGCCCTACTGTCCACCGCAAAGAGGCAATAACCCCGCGTGTCCACCACGCTTGAAGTCGATAATTCAACCGCGCATCTTTAGCTCTACCGATGCACCACAGACTGGTGGCCGCAATAATCCCAAGAGTCTCCATCCACGCCCATAACATCGCGAAAGCCGTGAAGCGACAAAGGGGAAAGCGCCATTTACGGCGTACAACGTCCACTACACACAGCAGCGGAAGCCACACGGGGGCAAGGCCTGTAAGCACCACAGCCAAAATCGCGACACACGCAACCATCACCATGCGCCGGACCCATGTTCGCTGCATACGAGCACCTTATTCCTTCGCCCAACTCAATTGCGCACTATGGGCCATAGGAGTCAAAGATTGAGCGCATCGTATACATTGCATAGGGTGACCCAGGACAGCTCCACGGCCCAGAGAATCGCATTCCGCGTCAATGATCGCGACGTGACCGTTGATGCCGATCATCCTCACTTGCTCTCTGCCCTTCGAGACGAACTGCACATCACGTCAGCCAAGGACGGCTGTTCACCATCGGGTCAATGTGGATGCTGCACCGTCATGATTGACGGCAAGGCCCAAGTGTCATGTCAGTATCCCATTGCCAAGGCAGAGGGTAAATCCATCACTACCTTGGAAGGCCTCGACCAAGAGGAACGGAATACATTCGCAGAGGCGTTTGCTGCATGTGGTGGCCTACAGTGCGGGTTCTGCATTCCCGGCATTGTGATGCGTGCCAAGTCCCAAATCGACAAGAAGGGCTCTGCACTTACACGCCAAGACATGTCGCGACATCTCGGCGCCCATCTGTGCCGTTGCACGGGTTATGTGAAAATTCTTGACGCAATCGAGTCTGTTGCCACAGGCACTCCAGTAGCTGTGCATTCCGAAAGTGGAATGGGAGCACGTCGCACCAAATATGAGGCAGCTGAATTAACTCTTGGTGATCGGGGTTATGTCGATGACATCAACATCCCTGGAATGCTGCATGCAGCACTCCATCTCACCGCACACACTCGTGCCGACATTGTGGCCATAGATACCTCGGTCGCACAGAGTGCACCCGGCGTTGAGGCCGTATTCACCAGAAAAGACGTTCCCGGCGACAACATGGTGGGAATCATTTACAAAGACTGGCCTGTATTCATCGGCGAAGGAGACACCACCTCCTATGGTGGCGATGTTCTTGCAGTTGTCGTAGCAAAGACACGTCGTCAAGCGCGCGCAGCGGCAGAACTTATTCACGTCACCTACGCACCGCGTACTCCAGTAGTTGATCCCGTATTCGCACTTGAGGACACGGAAATTGCAGTAGCTGGAACAACGACAAATGTCTTGTCGCACAGTACGTATCAGCGTGGCAATGTTGATGAGGCACTCGCGATGAGCACTCATGTAGTCTCAGAAACGTTTCATACTCAACGTATTGAACATGCATTCTTGGAACCTGAATCCACCGTTGCAGTTCCCGACATAGAAAGCGGAACTCTTCATGTCTACTCAGGCGGCCAGGGTGTGTGGGACGATCGAGACCAGATTTGTTCACTTCTCGGTCTGAGTAAAGAGACCGTGACAGTTGAGTTGGTGTCCAATGGCGGGGCCTTCGGTGGAAAAGAAGACATGTCTAACCAAGGACACACCGCACTTGCAGCATGGCTATTGCAAAAACCCGTGAAGTGCACCCTGTCGCGTGAGGAAAGCCTTCTCATGCATGCAAAGCGTCATCCCATTCAAATGGAATACACAGTTGGCTGCGACAATGATGGTCGCCTCACTGCTGTGCGCGCACGCATGATTGGCGATTCGGGAGCCTATGCATCAGTGGGCATGAAGGTATTGGAACGTGCAGCAGGTCATGCGACCGGCCCCTATCACACACCTTCGGTTGATGTGTCTGCATTTGCAGTACGCACGAACAATCCCATTTGTGGAGCATTTAGAGGTTTCGGAGCCAACCAGGCACAGTTCGCTATGGAAGGATCACTAGATCGTCTCGCAGAAAAAGTGGGCATCAGTGGGTGGGAGATTCGAAAGCGCAATGTCATTCGCCCTGGCCAAGTGTGGGGTCCAGGTCAAATCATGGATGATGGTTGCCTGGGAGTCGAAGCATGCCTTGACGCTACGAAAGTGCATTACGACCGCGCAACTGCCGAAGGTAAGGCTGTAGGTCTTGGACTCGGCCTCAAAAACTCTGGCTTGGGCAACGGATTTCGCGAGGTATCAAAAGCTGTAGTGCGCTTCCTTGCTGACGGCAGTGTTGAAGTGCGCCATGGCTGGACAGAGATGGGTCAAGGAGTACACACCGTGGCACTTCAAGTCGCGGTGGAAGAACTTGGCATAGACCCCTCGCGAATACGCGTAATTGTGGACACCACACGCCAACTGGGATTCGGCCAGACAACAGGTAGCCGAGGCACACTGATGGCAGCGGGCAGTATCAAGAACGCATGTGCAGCCGCCGAAGCAGATGGTCGACAACTAGAGGTGGACTACACCGGTGAGTACGTGGTCGACTGGACACAACATCTCGGTGACCCAAGTGTCGAGAATCCCACAATCCACTCTGCATTTGGCTACGCCGCTCAGTTGGTCATCATGGATCGCACAACACAGACCATCGACAAAGTTGTCGCCATTCACGACGTGGGTCGTGCAGTAAATCCCACTTTGTGTGAAGGACAAATAGAAGGTGCTGTGCACATGGGGTTGGGATATGCATTAAGTGAGGACTTCCCTGCTGATGAACACGGCATGCCCACGAATATGACATTGAGATCATTGGGAATTTTGAGACCAAAGGATGTACCGGCAATGGAGGTTGAGTTGCTTGAGTACCCACAACCGAGAAGCCCCTACGGCATCAAGGGCGTGGGCGAAATTGGGCTCGTGCCCACTGCGCCCGCAGTTGCTGCTGCGCTTCATGATGCAGATGGGGTTTGGCGCAATAGATTGCCTCTCAAACCCAAAAACTCATCAGACGACGACGCCAGTTAGTCGATTTACAGAAATACACAAGGACACATGACTACTCCTGCTGCTCTCTATCTCCAAGACGCTCATCCCATCGCAGAAGGCATGGCTTATGCCCAATACGCCGAGCAAAAAGGTTTTGAAGCCGTATGGCAAGCGGACAGCCGGTTGGTGCGCGATGCCATCGTGCCCATGTCTGCTTTTGCCGCAGTGACATCGGACATCAAGATCGGGTCGGGAGTCGTGGATTGTTGGACACGTAATCCTGCGCGT
>Ga0315900_10006643_pt1 | contig 15432 bp, 10 predicted proteins | sample LakEriMetagenome_FD_203521 | JGI IMG/M metagenome (GOLD analysis project Ga0315900, IMG submission 203521) | Freshwater fungal communities from buoy surface, Lake Erie, Ohio, United States - Buoy 12 MA114 | ecosystem: Environmental > Aquatic > Freshwater > Lake > Lake biofilm | place: USA: Lake...
AACTGATGGTTATATATTCATCTACTGTTTGTCCGCCCCAGTCCCTCACCCTGTCTGACACCCACTTATTGAAGCGCTTACTTTTGATGAGTTTTATTTTTCCCTCGCGTTTACAAACCTTACCCTGGTTGATGATTGCTTCCTGGCTAATAATAGTGCCATTGAATTCCATTTCGTTGGCTGATATCATTTGAAGTGTTCCGTCCATCGTCATATAACCCTTCTTATCTCTGCCTATTTGCTTACCTACAATACGGTATTTCCCATTACCCAAACTGGTTACTGTAGCTTTTCCCGGTTTATCCCAACTCATCCACTCAGCCCAGAAAATTTCAATATCACGGGTGCCGGTACGTATGGTTGGCAGCGCAACACTTTTATTGCGGGTATAAAATCCATCAACGTGAACATTTCTGCCAAACCCACAGGCAAAACCACCGGCAGTCGAAGTTTGCTGAATCGTCACTCCTTTATCAGTGAACTCAAAGCTAACCCGACAACTGGAGTCTTCATTGGTTCTATAAAAAGTTCTGCTACCATACACCAGGAGGGAGTCTTTGATGAGGCCAAGGTTATTGGCAGGTGCTCCTGTTGAATACCTCAAGTGGAAAAGACATTTATTGTTGACAGGCTCAGATACCACCAGTCTGCCAAAGGGCCCCCCTGATTTCGCAGCTTGCGCTTCCGTTTTTTCGTTCAGCGTATAGGTACCCGGCACAAGCGGAGATACCATCGAGGGGGCTTGTGCAAAATGATAAGCCGGGAGTAACATGGCAAGTATCAGCGGGAATAGTTTCATTGGCAAGATTTTTCTAAAATTAAACATCCTTTTTGAAAATGAAGGGGTGCCATAAAAAAATGTATAACACGATACATTCGTTCTAGACCCCCCGCGCTCAATTTTTCTGATTTCCTTCTGTTGGATTCAACCTAATCAACGGTATGTATTAAAAGTCATATGCTTTTCTCCTTGGTCTTGAAAGAAGGGCTGTTGCCTCCGGATCGGGCTTGCTGAAAGTTTCTCGACTGGGATCCCAGTAAATTTTCTTTTCTAGTTTCATGGACATCCAGTGAAGCAAACATGTGCTGCAGGTTCGATGGCCCACTTCAATGGGTGCAATTGGCTGTTGTTCCGTTTGTATGCACTCCAGCCAATTCAGGTGCTGCTCAGGACTTTCGTATAGTTGTACTTCATGCGCTGCTATAACGGAACTCAGTAAAGATGGGTTACTGGCATACAAGGGATAGATGCCATTCCTGCCAATGATTGGTAAGCCCTGGTTCAGGTTATACGCACCCCGAGCTACCCAGATCCATCCATCTGTTCCTATAAATCGAATACCGTTGGGTGATTCGCTGGAGATAATCATGTGCACACCATTTGCATACAAGGCTTCTGTTCTGCATTTTCCATGAACATCCCACAAGCCATCATACTTATTATCCGTTTGAGGAAATATAGCTTTTCCCCAGATCTCAATGGGACCGCTGTATTCCATATCCATTGCCCAATGAGCAATGTCAATGTGGTGTGACCCCCAGTTCGTTATCATGCCTCCTCCAAACTGTTCGCATCTTAACCAGCCGGGTCGATTATGTATTGTATCTCTTCCCTTACTGCGGTTGTGTACCCGATCTTCCATGAAAGGTACTTCCGGCGTTGTTCCCAACCAGGCATCATAATTCAAACCACCCGGAATGGGCTGAAGAATTCTATTTCCACCTGCCGGGTCAACAGGTAATCCTATTTCAATTTGCTGCAACTGACCAATTCTTCCATTTCGAACCAATTCAGCTGCCCGCTTGAATTGAGGCCATGGATCAAGCGAACGCTGCTGACTTCCCAGCTGAACGATTTTTCCTGTAGCCAGCACGGCATCTCTCAATATTTTACCCTCCTCAATAGTGAGCGTTGCCGGTTTCTGTAAATAAACATGTTTACCTGCCTGAACAGCATGCACACAAACTACTGCATGTTGGTGATCGGGCAGACTGATCACAACGGCATCCACTTCCTTATTCAATAGCATTTCGCGGTAGTCATAGTAAACCGCTATTTCCCAGTCACCCCTTAATCCGCCATTTTCTTGTATAGCGGCAACATAGTTTTCGCGGATTATTTCGCTACAAGCGTCGGCCCTGTCACTATCAACATCGCAGACGGCAATAATTCTTGCCTCGCCGAAGCGCGCTAGCTGAGGTATATCATGCCCAATGGCATTTCTTCCACATCCAATAATACCTACCTGTATTCGGTTGCTGGGAGCACTTTTACCGAAAACGGTAGAGGGTACAATCGAAGGAAATTCACTCATAGTGTTATGTCAGCTGTCCGTATGTAGCGGAGCCCACGGTTGGGTATATCGAAAAAATCGCTGTACTATCCGAAAGGCTGATCGATGGAAATACTTTGAGGTGTAAAGAAACGAGGGCCTTCCTCTGTTATATAGAGGCAATCCTCGAGTCGTATACCAAATTCACCCGGTATGGAAATGGTAGGTTCATCGCTGAAGCACATACCAACGCCAATAGGTGTCTTATTGCCTTTCACAAAATTCGTCCATTCATGACCATCCATTCCGATGCCATGACCTGTACGATGCGATAATCCGGGTAGCTTATAATTCTTTTCATAGCCTGCATGCTCAATCACAGCTCTTGCAGCTGCGTCAACCACTTCACAGGGCGCACCCAGGCGGATGGCAGCAAAAGCGGCATCCTGCGCCTTTTTCTCCAGGTTCCAAACGGCTATTTGTTTATCGGTGGGCTTGCCGACTACAATGGTGCGGGTAATATCTGATGCATATCCCTGGCAGGATGTTCCTCCGTCTACCATTACTACATCTCCCTCCATGATTTTCTGTGGCTTACTGCTGCCATGCGGCAATGCGGCATATTTTCCTACCTGTACCGAAGCGCCTCCGGTGAATCCTAATTTTTCAAATGCTGCGGAAATATTTCTACCCAGTTGCGCCTGCGTCATACCCGGTTGTATCGTGGCAAAGGCTGCTTTATAGGCTTCAATGGTAACATCGTTTGCTTTTTGCATTAAGGCAAGTTCAGCTGCTGTCTTATACATTCTGCATCCGGCTGTCACCGGGGTTGCATCTGTTACCTCCCAGCCTGCGCCCAGTTTACGCACTCCATCTGCTATAAAAAATCGTACACGCTCTTCCATGCCTATGCGACGATATTTTATGCCGCGGTCTTTTACGATACCTGCAATCAGTGCGTAAGGACTTTCATGTTCTTCCCAACACCTTACCTCATCACCAAATGCGGGGTTGATTAATTCACGGGCACGGTCCTCTTCAAACTTGGGGCAAACGTAAGCAATCGCTCCTTTGGCTGGAATCAATAAACCAAAAGTACGCTCACTCTGGCCCCAGCGCATACCGGTAAAATAATTACATGAAGTGGTTCCCTCCATAAAAATCGCATCCAGCTTTTCCTGCTGCATCAGTTGTTGCGCCTTAGCAATGCGTTGTTTCCTTTCTTCAACCGAAATGGGTACAATACCCTCCAATGCCGGCTTCAATTGCTGAATTGAAAGCGGTAAGGATAATTCCTCTGCGTCTTGGTGTACAGATGCACCAAAGAGGGCAGGACTGATACCCAGCGAGCCGGCAAGCCAGCCGCCTTTGCGTAAAAATGACCGTCTGTTTTCTTTCATAAATCATCTAGTGAGGTAATAAAGATATAAATTAAATCCAGAGGTGGCAAGTCATGGGTTCTTTGCTCAATGGATAAGTTCGAGTACCCTTTCGGCGCCCCCTTTTTATTACTTACCTGCTTTTTTAGTAATTTGTAGTGGTATCATCTTATCGGCAGGCTTGATGTTCAACTGGCATTTCCGGGGTGGAGGAATTTAGTTTACACTGCCTGTACCTTGTTGATACATAAAATGAATGAATGGATAACCTGCCTGTTAAATATGATCCCCGACTGATTTCCTTCAACACTTTGAGGAAGTCGATAGGATGGTTGAGTGTGACTTTATCTCCCGCTATGTTGTTGGGCAATTATTTTCTGGCAGATTGCAGCTATATTCAGGAATCCATCAGTGACTATTATTATACTGTTACCGGAAATCTATTGGTCGGTATGTTTTGCTGTATGGCTTTGTTTTTGATATCTTATAAAGGCTATCCTGGTGAGCAATTAGACGAGTGGCTCACCACCATAGCAGGCATACTTGCATTGGGAGCCGCCTTTATTCCTACCAATGAGCCCTTGATCAAAAGTTGCGCGATCATACATTTACCCTGGGATACTACCCGGAGTTTAACACATAATTTATTGGCCTCTTTATTTTTTATCATGCTGGCCTTGATATCTATGTTGCTCTTCACCAAGGGTAGGGGAGAACCGACTCCGCAGAAAATAAAACGAAACAGGGTTTATATTATCTGTGGTTCTATCATGATGCTGGTAATTATTGTGGTGCCGATCTATCATCAGCTTGTGAAAGCATATCCTGCCTGGGAAAAGTATAAATTGGTATTTTGGTTAGAAACCCTTGCCATGACTGCTTTTGGTATATCATGGTTGGTCAAAGGCGGGCTCTTCCTGCGAGACAGGCCGGCAGTTAATCATCATTAAGCGGGTATGATAATTCTATCAGTCAGGGAACTGGCCAGACCGGGTAAAACAACCTTACGCTGCAGCTTACTTTTGTTTGATAAGTACCGCACTCACTACCGATCTCTCTACGCCATTATCTCCTGGTCGCACCAGTAATTGATTGCCCACGATCATACTGGTAGATCCACCTCCATCCAGATTCATGGCATCTGTGCAACTGAGGTCGCGCATCATATTTGATAACTCCAGCAGAGATAAACCCGCATAGCCTGCCGATGGATTATCACCCTCCACCGCAACGATGAGCACAATGCCATTTGCATTATGACCAATGGCACTGCGTGGTCGTGAGCCGGTGTTATTGACATTGATGAGTTCAGCAATGTCACTTATTTGCCGGCTACCATTTTTCATCAGCATGGGTGAACCTCCGATGGCAGCTGTTGTCATCCAGCGGCTACCGCCGGCAGGAAATAGTGCTGTTGGCTCCTGTAAGGGAGCAGTGCCTTCTGCATTGGGTGCCGGTGCCGGATAGCTAAATATGTCGTTGTTATTCACGACATGGTAAATCCAGGCGGTGGCCGGTTGACCAGAAGTGGTTATGCCGAAAGCAGCTCGTGTAGGGTAATAGGATGTATTAACGCCATTAAACGATCGGCTGACTATTTTAATGTTAGGTGATAAAACAGAACTATTGTATTGTACCAGGCTATACGATTGATTGCCTCCAAAAAATCCGCCATTGATACAGCCATAAACGACACCGGGTTCGTCTTTATAAAAATCACTGGTTTTTTTGGCTGTAGCAGATAATACGGGTTTGAATTCAAAAATGGTTCGCTTGCTATCATACGCCAGACAAAAGGCCTTTGTTTTTTTACCTTCGAAGAGGGTATCAAAAAAATACAATTCAATACCTGTAGGAAAATTCGAAGAAAGCAGATTCGAGAATTTCCAGCCGGCAGGCAGGGTGATCAGGCGCGTAGGGGTTGGCGTTACCGGCGGTGTTACCGGCTGCGGATTATTGTTGTTGCCACCTCCTGCATTTTTGGTGCAACTAATAAGTACAATTGCCACTACCAGTGGAAAGAAGAAAGCTTTTGTTTTCATAATTTCTCAGAATAAATCGGCCGCTTGGATTCGCGGATGGTTTCAAAATAAAAAAATACTTCTCCGTTATAACCATATTTTCTGTTAAGCCGCAGCATGGTTTCTACTGCCGCCTCATCTGCCCTGTATCCATTTCCCAGCGAGGTAAGGATACCGGGAAAAATTTTATGTTTTAGACTGGCAGGTACCTGAGCTTCAATTCCTTTCAGTGTCTGCTCATAGGCATCTAACTTGTAGCGATATACCTGTGGGATAATCCAATCGGCATAACCCTCTTTCAGCCAGCGGGGCCAATCTTGCAAGTATTGTTCTTTGCTCCATGGATAGATGCTCGGTGCCCAGGTAACCATACAATCCGGTCGGGTTGCTTTTACCGCCTGGTATAATTTCTTTCCGAATAAACTGATCTTATCTGCCTTCCATTGCAGCCAGTTTACTTCTTTGGGATCTTTGGGGGGCGTGCTGCCATCGTTTTCTGCTGCGTACAAACGCAGGGTATAGGCATCATAGCCGCCTTCGGCTGGCATGGCAGGTAACCGGTCATCACCCTGAATACCATCCACTGCATAATTTTTCACTACCTCTAACACCAGCGATTGTATGAATTGTTGCACATCAGGATGTAAGGCATTCCACCAAAAAAAATCATTCTTCTTTAGCAGTCTTCCCTGGTTATCACGCCCACACCAGTCAGGGTATCGACTCAGCCAGTTTTGATGTGCACTGTCCTGATAAGCATAGGAGAAGCCAAATTCAAACCAGGCATGAACCCGTAAGCCTGCCGCATGACCTTCTTCAATAAAAACTTTCAGTGGGTCAAACCCTTTGTATAGGGTGTCTTGTTCCAAACCGATGTATTGTTTCATCACCTGACTGGGATACATGGTCACCCCTCTGTTCCATACCACGACAAAAATATCTGTTAGTCCGTTTCTTTTACAATGGCCCACGCTTTCCCGTATAGCTGCTGGTGACGTCATGGCAGCACTGGCCACATTCGTTATCCAGGTACCCCGAATCGTTGGTGTCTGCGCTGATCCGGGCAGATAGAACAAGCAGATAGCGAAAATGATGATAGATGATACTACTTTCCCCATGATGTTTTATATTCCTGGTAACGATTATAAAGATGATGTGCTTGGATATAGGCAGACTGTGGACTCATGAAATGTGAAAATTCAAAAGTGATGGCTTTGTCATAGCCCGCTTTGGCAGCAGCCTGTAGTTTCAGTTTTAGCTTTTCAAATTTGATGGGCAGAAATTTAATAGGCATATCACGATCAAAACTCTCCGCATTTGTCCAGCATTGTAATTGATATTTGTCGGCTAAGATTTTATTTACTGTGAAGAAATCTTCGAGTTCATGGTAATCGATATGGCCATCCTGGAAGGCAACTGCATCAATCGATTGATGGATTCCATGAAAAATCTCATCCCATTCAGCTTCATGTTCGCGAAGCGAAACAGCATCCGCTTTGGTGATATTTCCTGATGCTGCCATGACTGCTTTTTTTCCATCTATCCAGGGGGAAATGAATACGGGAAGTCCGTTGCTGATATTTTTGCAAGCTGTGCCCATGGCACTGAATACTTCAATAGCGCCTTTGGTTTTTCTACTGATTTCAGTACTGAGGTACCAGCCCTTGAAAGCTTGTCGGTGGCCATATTTTTTCCAGACTTCCTCTATCACAAAATGGTTCAGATCTGCTTCATGTTGCATATTGCCGGTATCCCAGTAAACGCCACTGTCATAGAGACCGAAGTAAAGTGCCAGCTGATATTTTTCTGCCAGTGTTAAAAACAGATCCACTAGGTCAATGGGCGGCTGATAGCAGCCGAATTTTTTCATCAAGTACTCCGATGGGTAGGTGATGAATTTTCGGTAGCCACAACGGATGATGATGACCGTATCAATGCCCATGGCTTTCATGTGCCGGAAATCCTGGTCCCATTCCTGTGGGCCCCAGTTTTGGTGGGGGATATCATGGCTGATCTCGTCAATAAAAGTGCCTGTAATGAGCATATCGAAGTATTAAATTACGCAGCAGGTTTTGCTGCTTGTTGTTTCAAAGGTACCAGCCAGCTAACTATGAAGGCGGGTATGGTTGATACCAGTACCCAGATAAAAAAGTTTGCATAGCCGAGGGAATCACTAATAGCACCACTTATCATAGATGCCAGTGTGTAGCCAAAATAAGTTATCGCACTGCCAAATGCATAGTGTGCCATCTGATAAGGACCGGGTGCAATCTGCTGCATGATGAATAAAATGATACCAATAAAGCCAAAGCCATAGCCGAAATGTTCCACTGCAATCGCCGTGCCAATCACCCAGACGGAACTTGCCTGTGTAATAGCGAGGTATGCATATGCGGCAAAGGGCAAGTTAAAAAATGCACAGAGTAAAAGTAAGGTACCCCTGTTCAATCCTCTATTAGAAACAAAATAACCGGCTGCCAGTGAACCTAGTACAAATGCAGCGGTACCATAGATGCCGGTGAGCAGACCTACTGTTGCTTCCGTTAAACCCAGCCCCCCCGCACTGCGGGCAGCTTTTAAGAATAAGGGCATGATCTTTATACCCTGGCCTTCCGCGAAGCGATAAAGTACAATGAACAGGATGCCAGCCCAGATATGTTTCTTCTTAAAAAAACTTACGATCACATCTTTCAGGGTGTGCCACACTTCCTCAGAACTTTTCACGGTTCTGGAGGTATTTGAATCGGGTAAAACACTTCTGTTATAAACACCCAGGACCAGCATGATAACAGCATATATGGCTAATACCAATGCCCAGGCATCGCGGTCGCCAATTACCGGAATCAGGATGCCTGCCAGAAATACCATTCCGCCATTGGAAAATAGTTTAGCGACATTATAAAAAGTACCCTGCCAGCCAACATAGCGGGCCTGCTCACTTTCAGACAATTCACTCAGATAAATACCATCTGCTGCCATATCCTGGGTGGCACCAAAGAAGGCAATGAAAAAGAAAAGGGTTACAGAAAGTGGGAAAAAAGTACTGGTGTATAGGGATAATACTGATAAAGCAAATAACAATCCGCAGGCGATTTGAGAGAACTGTATATAGAACTTCTTTGTTTTGTAGAGTTCCATGAATGGTCCCCATAAGGGCTTAAAACTCCAGGGTAAAACAATAATGCCCGTCCAGAATGCAATTTGTCCGTCAGAATACCCCAAACTCTTATATAATAGGGATGCTACGGTGCCACCCAATACCAGGTTGGGGAGCCCCATCGCAAACCAGGTGGTGGGAATCCATAAAAAAGGATGGCGCTTTGAATTTTTTTCAGAACTTGTCATGGAACAGGCCGAAAATTATTAATTAAAAAATTTAAAAACTACAGGTGAATTTATAATTTTTTTAATTTAGTACCTCCTAATTACCACCATTTCATGCAAATTAATATCGCATTCCCCAAGATACCAGCTTACTGTCTGCTGCTGACCACGATATTAATATCTTTTTGCATGGGTTGTACGAAGTCCGGAACCGGGGGTGGTAGTACGCCTACACCGACCCCGACACCCACACCCCCTTCTCCCGTTTGGGATGCAAATGCTATGCGGGGCGTATGGGTAACAACAACAGCCAGCACAGCACTGGATAGTAGGGAGAACATCAAAACCATGGTCACCAGTTGTAAGGCCGCGGGTATGAACCACATTTTTGTGGTGGTTTATAATAATGCGCGTACCATATATCCCAGTACCATCATGCAGAACCTGATTGGTAAAGCACAGCTCGAAAAGTTTGTTGGCAGAGACCCGCTGAAGGAGTGCATTGATGAAGCCAAGCTACAGGGTATGAAAGTTCATGCTTGGTTTGAGTATGGTTTTTCGTCTTCTTATTCCGCCAATGGCGGACCCATCGTTGCTGCTAAACCCGACTGGGCGGGAAAAGACCTGGCAGGCAACCTGCTGATCAAAAATGGCTTTGACTGGTTGAATGGCATTCATCCGGAAGTGCAGCAGTTCATTATTGATTTATTCAAGGAGGTGGTAACAAAATATGAAGTAGATGGTGTGCAAGGCGATGACCGACTTCCGGCCATGCCGTCTAACGGCGGATATGATGCTTATACTACTGCACTTTACCGCAACGAAACAGGTAATACAGCTCCACTCAATCCTGCTGAAACCAATTGGGTGAACTGGCGCGTGAAGAAGCTAAACGAGTTCGTAAAGCGTCTTCGTAATGAAATAAAAGGCGTGAAGCCAACTGTTCAATTATCTATGTCACCAAGTCCCTATCCCTGGAGTCAGACGGAATATTTACAGGATTGGCCTACCTGGGTAGACAGTGGCTGGGTAGATGCAGTGATCCCCCAGTGTTATCGATATGACATCGCCGGCTATAACAGTGTTTTGCAGCAGCAAAAATCATATCACCGCAACCAGGCTGTACCTATCTATGCAGGTGTTCTGCTGCGATCTGGGACCTATACTGCAACGGATGGTTTTTTAACTTCCATGATTCAAAGTAATCGCCTCAATGGATTCAAGGGCGAATCTTTTTTCTTTTATGAGGGCATCAAAGACCGTGCTGCCTGGTTCCAGGGACAATACCCATTCATCCGATAAGATTATGATGATAAGACTGTTACTACTTGCTTTGCTGGGTGGCGGCCTGCTAAGTACGCCTGCTTTTTCCCAACGCTACACCAAATGGGTGGATCCCTTTCTGGGTACCGGTGGTCATGGGCATACCTATCCGGGTGCCACAACCCCCTTCGGCATGGTACAGTTAAGTCCGGATAATGGAACAGAGGGGTGGGACTGGTGCAGTGGCTATCATTATAGCAGTGACAGCATTGCCGGCTTTAGCCATACCCATTTGAATGGAACAGGTATTGGCGATTGGTGTGATATTTCTTTTCAACCTTTAAAAGATACGACCGGTGCAGACGAACGTTTTATGAAACATGCCTTTCAGCACAGCAATGAAAAGGCTTTTCCCGGCTACTATCGTGTTCGGCTGAACAATGGCATCTCGTGTGAGCTTGCGGCTTCATCGCATTGCGGATTGCAACGATACCAGTTTGGACAAGGAACCCGCTGGATGCGCATCGACCTGGGATTCCACATCAACTGGGATAAAACGACCGCTGCCTTTATACAAATCATCAATGATTCAACGGTAGTTGGCTATCGATATTCGACAGGATGGGCAAAAAACCAGCGGGTATATTTTGCGGCACGCTTTAACCAACCCATTCGCTTCTCCCGATTTATTGGTGCCAGTAAAGCATCGCTGCGCGAAGCGGAAGGAAATGACTTGAAACTACTGCTGCAATTGGGTGGCAAGGAGGAATCTGTGTTGATCCGGACCGGCATCAGCAGTGTCAGTACGGAGAAGGCATTACAGGCATTGGGGGAGATACGCGGTAAAGCATTCGATCAGGTAGTGAAGGAAGCAGAAGCCGCCTGGGAGAAAGAGTTACGGCGCATACAGATTGATACCAGCGACAGGGCTTTTGCTACGCGATTTTATACGGCGTTGTACAGAACCTGCCTTTCTCCATCGCTTTATTCCGATGCCGATGGAACTTATCGTAATAAAGATAACCGGGTCTATCAAATGCCTGCAGGACAAGCTCGGTATACCATCTTTTCACTCTGGGATACTTTTCGTGCCCTGAATCCTTTATATACACTTACACAGCCGAAACGATTGCCTGATATGATCAACAGCATGCTCCGCTTTTATGATGAAAACGGACTTTTGCCGGTTTGGGACATCAGTACCTGGGAAGCGAATACGATGACCGGCTATCATGCTATACCTGTTTTGGCCGATGCCATTCTTAAAAATCTGGGTGGCTTTGATGTAGAAAAGGCGTATACAGCTATGCGCAAGAGTGCCTTCCAGCAACAGCGTGGAACACCTGATTATATAAAATATGGCTATCTGCCTCAAGACAAACATGGTTGGAGTGTAACCATCACCCTCGAATATGCTTTCGATGACTGGTGTATTGCGCAGGTAGCAAGAAAGCTGGGAAAAATGGATGACTATACAATGTTCATGAACCGTTCAAAAAGTTATCGCCCATTGTTTGATGCTGCCACGGGTTTCATGCGGGCCAAAAATAGTCGCGGGGAATTCCTGCCCAACTTTGATCCCCTCTTATCAGAACATGGCTTTGATGGACAGTATATTGAAGGTACTGCCTGGCAACATAGTTTTTTTGTGCCCCATGATGTACAGGGATTTGCAGAACTGATGGGTGGGAAAAATCAATTAGTCAAGAAGCTAGATGACTTATTCAGCGCTCCATCGGAATTACATGGCGAAAATACTTCTGTAGATGTGACGGGCTTAATCGGACAATATGCTCATGGCAATGAACCCAGTCATCACATCATTTATATGTACAGTGCCCTGGGTCATCGGGAAAAAGCAGCTAAGTGGATTAAAGTGGTTGCAGATAGTATGTATAAAAATGGTCCGGATGGGTTAACTGGAAATGATGATTGCGGACAAATGAGTGCCTGGTATATATGGACTTCTCTCGGGATGTACCCGATGAATCCTGCTTCCGGCGAATATGTGGTTGGTTATCCACTCGTTGATCAGGCGACGCTTCTGCTACCCAATGGAAAACAATTAAAAATCCGTTCGATAGGTCGTCGCCATCCGGGTGATTTCGTTCAAAAAGTTTTACTCAATGGTAAGCTGGTTACTGCAGCGCATATAACCCATGCCCAATTATTTGCGGGTGGGGAATTAATCTATGTACTTAAATAAGCGGTTGCTGTAAATATTTTTGCAGCTGGCTTCTATTTGCTTTTTTTAGTGTCATGTAATAAAAAAGGTGGGCTACCATTTATTATCACTTTGATTATATACAAAAAGAAGAAGGCACCCGGAGGTGCCTTCTGTATGTAAAACAACCAACGATACATATTACCAGCCGGTATTTTGCGTAATGCCGGGATTGTTATCGATTTCAAACTGAGGAATCGGCCAGAGTTTGTATTTGGCATTGGTATTCGCTCTGGTTTGAGCCCTGAATCGAATACGCTGATTAATGCTGGAAGCATAGTTAGGAACGTTGTCGGCATCGAATACCGGACGTGCAGCAGGAACGGCTGGATCCAGTGAGAGACCGACAATCGGCACGCTATTGGCTTTGCCATAAATATCCCATCTTCTCAAATCGAACAGACGATGACCTTCGCTGGCGAATTCAACGGCTCTTTCACGACGAATCAGTGTGCGAAGATCAGATTGAGAAGTGAGCGCAGTAGCAGGTTGACCGGCACGTGCACGTACTTGATTAATGGCACCTGTAACAGTTCCATCAATTTCATTGAGTTCAATCTTGGCTTCAGCATACGTCAGCAAGATTTCTGCATAGCGCATGAGGATGAATCCAACTTTTGATTCGAAAGTGTACTGGGTAGAGTCATTGTATTTATTCCAAACATAACCGACGCCACCGATATTTCCGGTTGCACTTACCTGCCACTGGATACCTGCAGCTTGAGCGCCGATCCAGTCGTTATTACCTGTAACGTTATCATAAACACCCGTATTCCAGTTGAACTTTCTGCGAATGTTAGAATAGATATTGAAGATGGTTCTTTCACGCAAATTGTTGTACGGCAGTGCTGCAGTTTTCGAAGCGAAGTGTACCATGGTATCACCCGGCAGGTAGATGCTCCAGGCCAATCTGCGGTCTCTGTTCAAACGGGGATTTGCAGGATCATAAGTGGTAGAAGCATCGATTCTGTTACCGCTTCTGTCTTCAAACTGATCCACCAGCGCCTGAGAAGGGAAGTGGCTGGACTGTGAATTGGTCACCTGACGAGGTACGCCCAGGATGGGACCCCAGTTCTGTGGTTCATTCACATCGGTAGGATAAGTTTGGATAAACAGAATTTCTCTTCCTGCATTCGTGCTTTGTCCGGCGAGAGAAAAGAGATTGGGGAAATTCGGATTAAGTGAATACTGTCCGCCATCCATAATGGTCTTACAGGCAGCAGCAGCGGTTCTGTAATCTCTGATCAATAATGCCAGTTTTGCTTTAATTCCAAGGGCAACTGCTTTGTTTACTCGACCCAGCGTTTGAACAGGCGATGTGCCGGCAGCATCAAAAGCCGCTGCGGCTTCATCCATGTCTTTACTCAAATCAGCAACAATGGTAGCAACAGGTGTTCTTTTGGCTGTCAGTACTTCATTAACACTAGGAGGTACTTTATAAAAAGGTACATCACCGAACCAACCCATCAGATGTAAATATCCCCATGCCCTGAGTACTTGTGCTTCTGCTTTGATGCGGTTGAAGGTAGCTGTAGACACATTGGCTTTTCCATTTTCCATGCCGACTAATTGCTGATTGGCACGCTGGACGAGGCGATAGGCCTGACTCCAGGCATTATTAACTATACTATTGTTAACAAGGAATGGTCCGCCATCACCCATAGCCATGACGTCAGCGGCATTACCTCCTCTTTTCATCGCCATATCTGTGGTCGCTTCTATTTCAAACAACATGGGTATATTGTTGGCAATGACCCACATGGAAGCGCCATACACACCGGTAAGACCTTGTTCCATTTCAGCCTGATTACTTAGGAAGGTGGTAACCGATGATGCGTCTAAGGGCTTTCTGTCTAGAAACTTTTGACAGCCACTCAAACCGATAACGGTTACGCTCACCAATAAAAATAATATCTTTTTCATTTGTAAGTTTTTTTGCAGTTTCATTAAAAGGTTACATTAATACCACCTGTGAAAGTGCGCATGAGTGGATAAAATTCAGCGTTCGCGCTGTTGATTTCCGGATCAAATCCTTTCCATGCATTAGACAATGTCAGCAGGTTGGCGCAGCTGAAGTAGATGCGTAGATTGCTGATCTTTGTCTTATTGAGCACAGACTGGGGTAATGTATAACCCAGGTTGATGTTTTTGATACGGAAATAAGCAGCACTTCTGATCCACTGGGTAGCCAGCAGGTAGTTATTGCCTCCGAAACCTGAGGGCAGCAAACGTGGGAAAAGGGCGTTTTCATTATCCGGCCGCCAGTAGTTTTTGTGAATGCTTAATAGGGATGCCGCAAAATCTGATGAGTTGAATGGTACGGCACCTGTTCCGCTCAGGAAATTGTTTCTTTGTCCAACACCCTGACCAAAAATATTCAGGTCCCAATTGCCATAGTTCAGGTTGATATTGATACTATATTCATAGCGAGGGAATGCATTACCAATAAATGTTCTGTCGTTGATATCTACTCTCCCGTCTTTATTCAGGTCTTCATATCTTACATCACCAGGTTTAGGTCCAAGAGTCGGGTTTGCGCTCCAGGGTACACCAAATTGAACAGGTGCGGCTTTGATATCCGTCGAATCGCTGAAATAACCGGCAGTTACATATCCAAAGTATGAACCGACGGCCTGACCGGGAGCAGTACGGATACCATCTCCGAGAAAAGGCGTTCCTTCCACAAGATCCAGTACCTGATTCTTCACGTCAGAAATCATACCGGTGATATCAATACCCAGTTTTCCGATTCTGTTCTTATAATTTACACTAAATTCCCATCCTCTGTTCTCCATATTACCTGCATTCACAACAGGATTGGCCAATCCACCTGCTGAAGCCGGTAGTGTGCGAGGCAGTAACATGTTATTCAACCTTTTTACATAATAATCGGCAGTGAAAGTAAAGTTCTTTGCCAGGGTCAGGTCTAAACCGATGTTCCATTGTTT
>Ga0315900_10006644_pt1 | contig 15431 bp, 13 predicted proteins | sample LakEriMetagenome_FD_203521 | JGI IMG/M metagenome (GOLD analysis project Ga0315900, IMG submission 203521) | Freshwater fungal communities from buoy surface, Lake Erie, Ohio, United States - Buoy 12 MA114 | ecosystem: Environmental > Aquatic > Freshwater > Lake > Lake biofilm | place: USA: Lake...
GACGCGAATGCGCGCATGCTGTTCAAGACGATGGGATCGTCGCGGTTGCAGACCTTGTTCATGCTCAAGTTGCCCACGGGGCTGCCGCAGATCTTCACCGGTCTCAAGATCGCGGCCGTGGGCGTGATGGCGGGGGCAATCACCGGAGAGTTTCTTGGCGGCGGCAAGGGGTTCGGAGAGCAGATCCGGATTGCTGCCTCGAACCTCAACACGCCGCGGGTGTTCTCGCTCATCCTGTACCTGAGTCTCGTGGGCCTTGCCCTCTACGGGCTGGTCTCGTGGGTTCAGCGCACCTTCGTTTTCTGGCACAAGTCCCAGGTACTGAAGAACTCAGACTGATACTTCCTCCCGGGCAGGCGCTCGCCGGCTCGGGACACTTTTCGCCTTCCGGGGTCAAGCGGTCTGCGGAATGCCATTCGGATTGCGCAACGTCTCCTCGAGCAGCCCAAGAAATAGCCGCGCGGGATCTGCGAGGCGTCGGTCGGAGCGGAAGAAGACCGCGATCTCGTAGCGGATCGCAGGTGTCAGCGGACGGCTCACGAGTCCGAGATGTGCAAACATCCGCGCTGACCACGGATCGACCACGGAAACCCCCTGCCCCGTCGCGACCAGAGCGCAGATGGTGCTGAAGTATTCGGCCTCGATCACCTTGGTGAAGCCGCCGCCCTTCTCGCGCACGGCATTCGAGATGATGTGCCCGATTGCCCGCCCGGTCGTCATCGACACAAAGGGCTGATCCGCCAGATCGGCCGGCGAGAGGGTAGCCCGGGCCGCAAGAGGATGCCCCGTCGGCAGAATGGCAACGAGATCGATCGAGACGCGGCGCCGCTCCACCTGAGCAAGGTCGACCGGCAACTCGGCGATGGCCAGATCCACGATGCTTGCCTCGAAATAGGCACGGACGTCTTCGGAAGTGCGGTTGATCATGCGCACATCGACCCCGGGACTCAGGCTGCGGAACCGCGCAACCACACCGGGCAGGATCGAGATCGATGCCGCCGGATGCGACGCGACGACGAGCGTTCCCGTGGCCCCGGTCCGCAGACGCTCTGCCGTCAGGGCCAACTGTTCGACATGCGCGAGCACCGCGCGGACGGACTCATAGAACTCGAGCGCGCGCGGCGTCGGCCGCAGCGAATTCCCGCCCTCGCGATCGAACAGGGGAAATCCGATCCGGCTTTCGAGTTTGGCGATTCGCGCCGAAAGCGCAGGCTGAGTGATGCCGAGCACCGAGGCCGCCTGCGTGACCGTTCCATTCTCGATCACGGCCCGCAGGCCCAGCAGAAGATCGACATCGAGCGCCATGAGCAGAACTTCTTGATGTGAGAGGGATTGCAGAAAACCGATGCGTAGATTTCGAGAAACATCAAGAAACGTTGCGTTTCAAGCCATAAATCATCATTATGGTGAATTTCTGCCTGCACTGGGCGGATCCGTCCCCTGCAAGCAGGAGCGCCGGGGCCATCTTCGCACCGCGGCCCCGCCCGGACAGGGTGACCAGACAATTCTGGGCCATGCGGCACGGCCGCGCACACTGCGTGGTTGTAGTCGATGCTCCTGCGGCAGTATGATCCGCACGCAGAGGGGGTGATTTTGTGTCGGCCGTTGCTCGGCGTCTTTGCGTTGGGAACCGAGAAGATGATCCGGTACCGTTGATGAAGGTTTCATTGAAGCAACTTGAGATCCTGCATGCCGTCGCGGTGTCCGGATCGATCAGTCGTGCGATGCGTCGGCTCGATATGTCGCAACCCAACATCTCGCAGCAACTCGCGCGGATGGAAGAGGCATTGGGAACGCAATTGCTCGTGCGCAGCCGCGGCTTCAGGACGGACCTGACGCCCGCAGGGATGTTCTGGGCGGCATCGGCGGCGCGCATTCTTGCCTCGGTCGAGGCATCCGAAACCCGGCATAACGACCTCTTCGTGGAGCGTGGCCTCACGCTCGGGTTCGGGGCAACGCCATCCTTCACCGGCCCGTTCACGGAACTCCTGGCGCGTATCGCGCTTTCGGTGCCACGCCTTGCCCATCTTGACCTTTTCAGTGCGCCGACCTCGCAGGATCTGGTCGAGCGGCTGATGACGCATCGCCTCAACGTCGCTCTCCTGCGGGGCGAGGCCATCGCGGAGCACCGCGCCTCGCTGCATGTGCTGAGCGTCCACGAAGACCGCCTCGTCTGGGTGGTGCCGCAAATCGTGCCCGAAGACGTCGTGCGCGCCTGCCTTGCGGGCGCGCCGGTCCCACCCGGGCATCCCGCCCTTCTGCGCTATACAGAACTGCGCACCACCGTTCCGTGGTCGGCGCAGACGCAGGGCTGGTATGCGGGGGCATTACCCGAAGCTCAACCCTATTTTGGCTGCTCGATGCATGAAAGCGCGGTGCGCATCGTGGCGGCGGGGCATGCGACGTGCCACATCCCGTCCTCGCTGATCCCGAACCTCCCGCTCGAGGTTCGGGCGCGCGTGCGCTTCTATGCAGCCGAGGAAAACGGCCGCGAAATGGTGATCGCGATGGCGCGGCACCTCAACAGCGTGCGCCCCTTCCACGACTTCGTCGAGGCGCTTGCCGCCGCCCTGCGCGCCGACTACGCCCCCGAGAAACTGGACCTTAAACCCCTGCCGGGCGCGCGCCCAGAATGACCCACGACATGCCGCCAGACCGCGGACCGGAACCGCGTGCACCTGCACCCCGCACCGCGTCTGGATGCCCACGCCTAGCCGTCGGCGATGCGGCGGCTTCCTATGTCGCCGACGCGGAGGCCAGCGCCTCAGCAACCCGTGTCGTTGCGGGTACCGTCGGGCATGACCGTGCTGCAGAAGATGGCGCCATCGAGACGTGCCTGCGCCAGATCGGCGCCGGTCAGATCGGCACCCCGAAGGCTTGTCCACGACAGGTCGGCACCGCGCAGGCTGGCGCCCTGCAGCCGCGCCGACTCGAGGTTCGCGCCATAGAGGTTCGCGCCATCGAGCTTCGCCCCCTCCAGCATGGCGCCCACGAGGTTGGGCGCGCCCGCGAGTTCGGCGCCATAGACATTCGCCCAGCGCAGATCAGCCAGCGAAAGATCGCACCCCTCGCACTTGCCCGTCTCGCGCAAGACGGCGACGGCGGTCGCATCGAAGGCCAGCACCGGGGCGGCAAGGCTCAGTGTCAGACCGGCCGCGACGATCGACTTCATGACAGACCTCCGAGTGCAGGATTCAGTGGACAGAGTATCACATGCACTGACATGCGAAAGATCGCGGCGCCCCGTAGCCTGCGGCACACGGGGGGCCAGTCGTGAGCAGGCCGGGTGCGGGTATCGCTGCGCTCGCGCTCGTCGGGGCGCTGGCGCCAGCCGGGTGGGCGGCAGGGCTCGGATGCGCGCCACCTGCCATCGCGCACTGTCTGATTGGTACCGCGCAGGACGCGCGCCAGGACCTGACACGTACCCGGGACCGCGACGAGGCGGCCTTTGCCATCGCGACCGCGCTCGGCACGCTCGGTCGGTTCGATGAGGCGCTCGCGCAGGCGGCTGACATCGCCGAACCGGCTACCGCCGCAGAGGCGGTGGGCGAAATCGCGCTGGCCATTGCGCAGACAGGCGATATCGAGCGCGCGCGCGAGCTCGCGCTCGGGATCGACGACGCACGCAGCCGCTCGGCCCGGATTCTCGCACTCGAGGCTATCGCGGCCGAACAGGCACGGCGCGGCGATGCGGAAGGCGCCTACGAGACGGTCGTCGCCATCGCCAACCCCTATCGGCGCTCCGAGGCGCAGGCGGCGATCGCGCTCTCGGTCGCGCGCACGGGCGACATCTCGGGTGCGGTCCGCGCGGCAAGCAGGATCGCGACCGACTACTGGTTCACCGCCGATCAGGATTCCCGCAAGATCCCGAGCGGCCTTGTCGTGCGCAGCAAGGATTTTGACCAGTTCTGGTTCTACGAGGCACTCGTCGGGATTGCCGAGATCGAGGCTGTCGGGGGGGATGTCGAATCCGCGCTTCAGACCGCGCACGCGATCCCCGATGTGGCCGCGCGGTCGCGCGCGCTCGGGCGGATCGCGGCGGTGCAGGCGGGGCTTGGCGATCTCGAGGGCGCGCGCCTGACGGCGCAGCTGATCGAGGGGGCCTATGGCGACGCCGAGGCGCTGATCGCGATGGCCGATGCGCTGGCCGAGCGCGGGCGCATGGCAGAGGCGATCGATCTGGCGCGGCAGATCCAGTCGGCCTATGGCAACGCCGCGGCCCTTGTCGCGGTTGCCGGACGCATCGCCGAGACGGGCGACATCGCGCAAGCCGAGGCCCTCGCGGCCGAGATCGGCGCGATCGAATACCTGACGCAGGCCCGCATCGCCCTTGCCCGGGCTGAGGCACGGCGCGGCCAGATCGCGACCGCGCTGAGCTTGGTCGCCGCCGTGCCGCATCGGGGCGAAAGGGCAGCGGCAGTCGCCGACATCTGCGCGTCGCTCGCGGTCGCGGGCGACGGGGCGGGTGCGCGCGCGCTTGCCCGCGGATTTGCGAGCGGCCCTGCTCTGGACGAGCTGATCCTTGCAACGGCACGCGCCGAAGCCCGTGCCGGCAAGGACGACGCGGCCCTCGCGACAGCGGAGGAGATCGAGGACACTCTGCTGCGCGCCGTTGCGGCGGCCGAGCTTGCGCGCATCATCGGCCCCTGAGACCCCATCCCGCCCCTCAAGCCGACGGCGCGCGTCGGGCCGCCAAGGCCGCGAAAGCGGGGGGGTGCACGCCCGCGGGCGCCGCAGCGGGGGCGCGCCCCTTGCGCTTGCGGATCTGCGCAAGCGGCGGGCAGCGCCGGTCGTCGTGATACTCCACCATGCAGTCGAGGCACTGGAAGCACTCGGCCATGACGATCTTGCCCGACCGCTCGATCGCCTTGACCGGACAGGACCGTTCGCAGAGGTGGCAGGGGTTGCCGCACTCGGGCCGGCGCTTGAGCAGATCGAGCAGGTGCAACCGGTCGAGGATCGCGAGCGCGCCCCCGAGCGGGCAGAGAAAGCGGCAGAAGGCGCGCTCGGTGAACAGCCCGATGAGGAGCAGCGCGACCGCATAGACGACATAGGGCAGGCCGCGCACGAAGATCGCGGTGATCGCGGTCTTGAAGGGCTCGATCTCTTCGGCAACGGGCGCGGCCTCGGGCGCCACCACGACCAGCGACAGGATGAGGCCGAGCGAGAGGTATTTGCCCCACCACATCAGCCGCTGCGCCCGCTCGGCCGGGTTCCATTGCGGCAGCCGCAGCGCCCGCGCCGTATGGGCGAGTAGCTCTTGCAGCGCCCCGAACGGGCACAGCCAGCCGCAGAACACCCCCCGCCCGAGCAGCACGAGCGAGACCGCCGTATAGACCGACAGGATCACGATCAGCGGCTCGGCCAGATAGAAGCCGAGATCGAGATCGGCGAAGGGCGCCTTGAGGTAGTTGACCAGATGCACGATCGAAAGCTGCGCGCTCGCGGTCCAGCCGATCCAGACCAGCGTGAACGTCAGGAACCCGAGCCGCAGCACCCGGTGCAGCCGCCGCCGCCGCGTGAGCGCCCCCTGGAACGCAAGCAACCCGGTCAGCAGGATGAGGGCGGCGCAGAGGATCGCGATATCGCGCGCGCCTTCCTCCCATGCCTCGAGCCAGGCGGGGCGGGGCGGGGCCTCGGGCATGAGGATATAGGCGGCCGGCAGCGTATACTCGAGCCGGGCAAGCACGAAGGGCACGCGGGTGCCGTCGGGGCGGAGAGCCGCGGCGTGCAGATCGGCCCGCCATGGCTGCATCGGATCGAAACCGGCATCAAGCGGCAGGATCAGGATGTCGGCCATCTTGCCGCGCGCCGGGATCATGTCGGACTTCTCGAACCGATAGGTCTGTCCGCCTTGCTCCACTGTAATCCGTTCGAGGGCGAAGCCGGTCGCGAGGTTGTTGAACCGCGTGCCGCGATGGTCATAGACCCCGCCCAGGGTCGCGACGAAGATGCCCATCGTGCCCTCGGGCATCCCGTTCACGAGCATGTCGTAGGGCTCTAGCCCGACGCCGTTGCGCCCGATCCGGGGCGGGTTCGCATAACCTGCCACGACATCGACATAGATATCCTCGGGGCCGCCCGTCATCGGCACCTCGGGCAAGAGGTCCCCGACCCCGGCCGCGTCCATCGCCGCCTGCAGATCGGCATTGCGGACATGCGCCAGCACGAGCCCGCCGTCTTCCACGAGCTGGGCGGGACTCATCGGCTTGAAGTTGATCATGTCGATCGTCGGCTCGGTCACCGTGATCTCTTCGGTGCGATAGCGCAGCACCATGCGCGCGCCTTCCTGCACCGCGTTGCGCATCGCCCGGGCCGAGATGGTGGCGCCCACGACGAAGGCGGGCGGCAGCCCCCCTTCGGCGCCGAGCCGTGCCTCGCCGCCCCGCAGCGCCTCGAGGAAGGTGACAAGCCGGGCGGTGCGCGCGGCATCGTTGATGAGGTAAGGCTCACGGTGAAAGAGAACGACCGCGCCGATGATCCGACCTTCGAGCGTGACGCCCGCAACGACATCGAAGGGCGTGCTCGAATAGCCGGGCGCGCGCAGCACATCGAGCGTGGAAAAGACATAACCCGCCTGCGCCTCGCCCGCGAAGGCGGCCGCCGCGACGGGTCCGTCGTCGTTGACCATCTCGACCCGCGTCGCACCGGGAAAGACCTCGGCCAGGACCGCGGGCGTCAGGCGTTCGAGGAGCGGCGGCGCGACCGGCTCCTCGGCGCGTGCGGCCCAAGGCAGCAGGAGCACCGCGAGCACGAGCGCGAGCGCCGCGACGATCCGCCCGAGGGGCGGCAGGGCGCTAGCAGTCGCGGTCATCTTGGCGGCCATCGGGCATGAGGGTGCGACAGAGCACCGCCCGGTCGAGCGCATCCGCCTCGGTCCGGGCGCCCGTAAGGTTTGCCCGCCGCAGCGACGTCTGTGCAAGATTCGTCTGGGAAATCGTGGCGTCCGAGAGATCGGCCGCGAAAAGGTTCGCCCCTCCGAGGTCGGCACCCGTGATCTCGGCGCCGGCAAGGCTCGCGCCGGCAAGGTTCGCGCCGGTCAGATCGGCACCGTTGAGCCGCGCGGAATCGAGTCGCGCGTGAAAGAGGTTGGCCCCCCGCAGATCGGCGCCCGTCAGGTCGCTGCCCGACAGATCCGCACCGATGAGGATCGCGTAGTAGAGGGTCGCGCCACCGAGATTGCTGCCGGTGAGGGTCGCTGCGCGCAGGTCGGAGCGCAGGAGGTTGGCTCCGCCAAGGTCGCAATCGACGCAGGAGAGCGTGGTGCGCAGGCGTGCCAGATCCGAGGCCTCCCACGCCAGGGCGGCGACGGGCAGCACGGCAAGCACGAAAGTTGCGAGAAAGCGCAGGAGCGTCATCCCTGCCCCGATCGCTGCGGCATGTCGCGGGCATGCAAAGACGGAAGGGACCCCAAGGGCCCCTTCCGAAGTTTGCCCGGCCTGCGGGGCCGGTTTGTCCGGCAGGGGGCGGCACCGACGCACCGCCCCCACGCCGAGGGTCAGAGCGCGACCTTCGAGAGGGGTGTCACGCGGATGCGCTTGCCCGTCGCGTAGAAGATCGCGTTGGCAACAGCCGGCGGGGTGGGCGGGCCGGTCGGCTCGCCCAAGCCGCCCCACCACTGGTTCTCCGAGTTCTCGAGATGGACCTCGATCGTCGGAGGTGTGTCGGGCATCCGCACCATCGGATAGCTGTCGAAGTTGGTGTTGACGATCCGGCCGTCACGCACCACCAGCCCGCCGAAGAGCGTGTGGCTCAGTTCCCAGATGGCCGAGCTTTCAGCCTGCTCGCGTGCCGTGAGCGGGCTGATGACGTAGCCCGAGTTGATGTAGTAGTCGAGCTTGTCGATGTAGATCTGGCCGCGGCGGCTGACCTCGACGGTCGCGACGCAACCCGCGATCGTGCCGTGCGATTCGACCACCGCGCAGCCCATGCCCGCACCGTCACCAAGATCGGTCCGCCAGCCGGATTTCTCCTTCATGGCCAGCAGGATGCGCTGCCAGGGCTCGTTGCCCTCGGTCATCTTGATGCGCCACTCAAGCGGATCCCAGCCACCCGCCTGCGCGAGTTCATCGACCATCTGCTCGACGATGAAGCCTGTGTGGTTGGCCCCGGGCGCGCGGTGATAGCCGATCGGGATGTGGTTCTGCACGGCGCTGTACTCGTGCCGGCGATTGGGCACGAGGTAGGGCATGTTGGCCACGCCGCGCTGCGAGAACGCGGGCATCTTCTCTTCGCCGACAAAGTGGGTGAGAAGCGCCACCGGCAGACCGTCATCGCCGAGCGCCGCCTTGTAGGTGCCCCACACGGGCGGACGCTGCGAGTCCTGCGCGATGTCCTCTTCGCGGCTGCGGATGACCTTGACCGGACGCCCGATCTCGGCCGAGATCGCGGCCGCCTGACGGTGGACGTCCATGTTGTAGCCGCCGCCGAAGCCCCCGCCCAGATAGGTCTGGTGCAGGAACACGTTCTTGGTGTCGCGTCCGAGCTGGTCGGCCACTTCGTTGAGCGAGCGCGCGATGTCCTGCGTGAAGGTCCAGACATCGGCCCGATCCGCCTTGACGTCGGCGACCGCGCAGGGCGGCATCATCGTGGCGTGGGTCTCGAACGGGCGGTGATAGACCTCGCCCTGCACGACCTTCGACGAGGCGGCGATGAGCTCCGGCACGGCGTCGTGGTTCACGCCCTTGTCGAGACCTTTGCCGATGTTGCCGTCCTGATCGAGAACGACCGCACCCGAACCGGCGATGAGCTGGAGCGCCTCGGCATTCTGGCTTTCCGAACTGATCGAGGCACCACGCCCGAGATCCCACACGATGGGCATGACCGCGAGAGCGTTCTTGGCCTGATACCACTCGTTGGCGACGACCGCGATCGCGCTGCGCAGGTCGGTGAAGGCCGGAACGTCCTTGACCTGCTTCAGTTCGACCGCCGCGATCACGCCCGGCATCGCCTTGATGGCCTCGAAATCGAAGCTCACGAGCTTGCCCTCGGGGACAGGGCAGGCCTGCACGGCAGCATGGACCATGTCGGGCAACATGACGTCGATCGGATAGGTCGCAGTCCCGTTGGTCTTGAGCGGGATGTCGAGGCGCTTGACGTCTTCCTTGCCGAGCAGCCACCAGTCCTTGTAGGCCTTGATCTTGGGCTCTTCGGCAAGCGTGACGTTGACGGCATCAGCCGCGAACTCGCCATAGGTGCCCGTGTTGCTGCCCGCCGTCAGCACGCCCTGCTTGGCCGTGACCTGATCGACCGGCACGCCCCACTTGGTCGCGGCCGCAACCCGCAGACGCTCGCGCGCCGAGGCGCCAGCCTGCATCATGTAGGGGTGACGACGCGAGACGGTCGTCGAGCCGCCCGTCGAGGTCGTGGTATAGAGGTTGTCGTTGTTCACATGCCGGTTGGCGTCGGCGAAGACGTGGCGGACATTCTCCCACGGAATGTCGAGTTCTTCAGCGATCATCATCGGGATGGCGGTGAAGGCGCCCTGCCCCATCTCGGTCTGCGGGGTGACGATGCTGACGATGTTGTCGGGATCGATCGTGAGCCACGCGTTGATCTCGACGCCCGCACCGTGGGCACCGGCTTCGGCTGCCCTCGGCAGATGGAAGCCGAGCATGAGGCCGCCAGCCGCCGAGGCCGAGACCTTGAGGAAGGCGCGTCTGCTGAAATTCATCTTGGTCATGACATGCCCCCCCATCAGGCCTTGCTGAGCTCGGCCGCGCGATGGATCGCGGCGCGGATGCGCGGATAGGTGCCGCAGCGGCAGATGTTGCCGGCCATGGCGCTGTCGATCTCATTGTCCGACGGATCGGCCGTCTTCTCGAGCAGCGCGACAGCGGACATGATCTGCCCGGACTGGCAGTAGCCGCACTGGGGCACGGTCAATTCCTGCCAGGCGAGTTGCACGGGGTGGTCGTTGCCCTCCGACACGCCCTCGATCGTGCGCACCGCCTTGCCGACCGCCGTCGCGGCCGGCACGTTGCACGAACGCACGGCGTTGCCGTCGACGATGACCGTGCAGGCGCCGCACTGCGCGATCCCGCAGCCGAACTTCGTGCCGGTGAGCCCCGCCTTGTCACGGATCGCCCACAAGAGCGGCATCTGCGGATCGGCGTCGATCTCGTAGTCCCGCCCGTTGATGTTGAGTGTTATCGCCATTAGCCTTCCTCCCTCAGGACGCGAAAAGGGTGGCCAGCGGCCCCCCCGCGATGCACGCCTCTAGCAGATCGGACCGTTGCCCCGCCCGATCCCCGGGCGACAGACACAGGCGCGGACTGCACGCCGCACGCCATTGAAGGACACAACAAGTGCCCGGCGCGCTCAACCGCTATGTTGGGGGAAAGGGCAATGTTGTGAATTGATGATTCTTATGGTGTCGACACGCGCCAGAGACTCACCCGGGCGCGAATCGTCCCGTCAACTGCGCGCGAAGGTGCAGTAGATGCCGGTATCGCTGCCATTCTTGTAGAGAGTGCCGACCTTGAGGTCGAAGCGCATCTCGCCGAAGTCACCCGTGAGGACGATGGCGTCTTCGTTGATCGAGACCTCGGCCATGCCGATCCCGGCGACCTCCTGCGAGGGTTTCGACGCATCTATGGCGTAGACGTCGAGGTTGAACATTCCCGTGCAATTGGCTGTAATGATCTCGGCCGAGGCCGCCTGCCCCGCCACGATCGCCCCGAACCCGATGATCGCGGCAGCGCCGCGCATACCCGTCATGGTCATCGATCCTGTCCTTCGCTTGCGCTGATGCGGCACCGCTCATGCGCCTGCCGACGTGCCGATCACCTAGTCCGGCAGTTCACGCGCTTCAAGCCCCGGACCTTCCGGGTTGTCTTGGCTGCCAGAGACTGATCTCCTGTCTTCGGTCGACACTAGAGGAGCGGGAAGATGCGGACTGCCCTGGTCTTTGCGGCATTGCTGGGGGCCGCAGAAGCGGTGGCGCAGCAAGAACAGGAAGATCCCTCGGGGGGGCGCGCCGCGATCGCTTCGGACTTCTTCATGCCCACGGGCGACACGGTCGCGCTCTGCCTCAGGCCCGAAGCGCACTGGCAGGATTTCTGCAACGGCCTCGTGCAGGGCTATGCCGAACATGCGGTGCTGACGGGCAAGGCCTGCATCCCGCCCGGCACCAACCGGCGCCGTCTCGTCGAGGTCTTCACGGGCCCCGATGTCGTGGTCAGCACGGGCTACATCGACGATCATCCAGCCTACGAGACGGCCATCGAGATGTTCATCCGGCACTTTCCCTGCCCTTGACGCGGGCGGTCGCGACGGCTTGGCAGGGCCAATCCGTTCCATTCCCCGGGCAACCCGATCCGCGGTAGGGGCTGGATTTCCCCGCGGCGGGAGCCCAAGATCGCCACATCGAAGATCGGAGGACGCATGACGCCCGACACCCCCGGATCCCGCTTTCCAAAGACCGCGTCGCGTGGCGCCTGGACGCGCCGCGGCGTGCTCTGCGGTGGCGTCGGAGCGGGTCTTGGCCTGCTCGGCGCGCCACTCGGCGCCGATGAAATCGAGATGCGCGCCGCGATCACCTCGGACTTCGGCGCCCCGACGCTGGCCGACGGGCAGATCGAAATCGTCATGCCCGAGTTCTCGGATTCGGGCAAATCCGTGCCGATGGACATCTTCGTTCCCTGCGCCATGACAGCCGAGGCCCATCCGCGCGTGGTGCGCGTCTATGCCGCGCGAAATCCGCGCCCGCGGGTGGTCGCCTTCTACTTCACGCCCGAGTGCGGCGAGGCGCGCATCAGCACGCGCATCAGGGTCGACGCCTTTCAGGATGTCGTCGCCATCGTCGAGATGGCCGACGGCAGCCGCTTTCAGGGGGTGCGTCGGGTGGATGTGACCTATGGCGCCTGCGAGGATGCGGTCGCGAACGACCAGTTTCCGCCCGGCTGGGCGCCGAGCATCCGCATCAGCGTGCCCGAGCGCGTTGCCGCCGGCGAGATCTTTCCCGTGCGCACGATCATCAATCATCCGATGGAGACGGGTTTCCGCCACAACCAAAGCGGGTTGCTCATCCCCGTGCGCATCGCCGAGCAGTTCCGCTGCAGGGTCGGGGATCGCACCCTGTTCTCGGCCGACCTCGAACCCGCGATCGCGACGAACCCCTATTTCGCCTTCTCGCTGCGCCTCCAGGAAAGTGCGGAGCTGACCTTCGAATGGATCGACACGACGGGCGAGGTCTACACCGGCACTGCCAGCGTCGCGGTCGGCTGAGGCACCGGAGCGGGTCGCGCGATCGCGGTGCGCGGGGGCCGCGCGTTCAGCCCTCGATGACGGGATAGAAGGCGTCGCCCCAGTCCTCGCGGGGGTGGTCGAGCATGATGTCGACGAAGACGGGGACGAGAAAGGCAAGGATCGCCGCGCCGTCGCGCATCTGGTCGCGGTTGACCTGGCCGTTCCATGTCGCGCCGCCATGGACGAGCTGGTTGCGCAGCACATAGAGCCGGTCGAAGAGGGTGCCGAGGATGGGCGCGGTGCGACCGTTGGCGAGCGCCTCGGCGAGGCGCCTCTGGTCGGCGGCGAAGGCGCCCTCCCAGCCCGGGCCGGTCGCCTCGCCGTTCTGGTGGTCCCAGAAGGGGCGGAAGACGAAGCGGTTGCCCAGAAAGACCCGGACGGGGCCTGAAAATCGGGTCCAGATCGCGTCATAGATCCGCCCGGGCCCGTCGAGCCGCACGACGAGGTCGAAGAAGGCATCGATCCGCGCGCGCTCGGACTGGCTCGCGTCGCGCCGGCCTTGCGCGTCGAGCCGACGCGCGTCGGCATAGGCCGCGTTGAAGGCGATCCAGAGGAAAAGGAAGCGCGCGTCGTCGTCGCCGCGCGCCTCCTCGGCCCGCCCGATCCAGCTGATCGCGCGGTGGACGCGCAGGCCCATCGCCTGCGGGAACCCCGCGCGGCGCGCGCGCTGGCGGGTCTTGAGTTCGGCGTGGGTCGGGACGCGCATGGCGTTTGGATCGCGGGCTGAAATCGCGTCGACCATAGCACGCGCGGGCGCTTCTGCCCAGCCCGCGGGTGCGGGACGAGGGGCGGGGGGCCTGCCCCCCGCGCCCCCCGGGGTATTTGGGCCAAGATGAGCGAGCGGATCAGGAAGGGGGGAGGGCGCGGGCGCCGATGTCGCGGCGGCAGAAGCCCTCGGGCCAGTCGATGAGGGCCGTGGCCGCATAGGCGGCGTCGCGGGCGGCGCGCAGGGTCCGCGCGCGGGCGGTGATGCCGAGGACGCGGCCGCCGGCGGCCTCGAGCCTGTCGCCCGCGCGCCGGGTGCCCGCGTGGAAGACCATCAGGCGCGAGGAGGGGGGGATGCGGTCGAGCCCGCCGATGGGGCTGCCCCGGCCGTGGGGGCCGGGGTAGCCGCGGGTCGCCATCACGACGCAGAGCGCGTGATCCTCGGCCCAGTTGACCGACATGCCGGCGAGGCGGCCCTCGGCGCAGGCCTGCAGGAGGTCGAGAAGCTGCGCGCCGAGGCGCATCGCGAGCACCTGCGCCTCGGGATCGCCCAAGCGGGTGTTGTATTCGACGAGGCGGGCGCGGCCGTCCGCGATCATGAGGCCCGCGTAGAGGATGCCGCGGAAGGGGGTGCCGCGGCGGGCCATCTCGGCGAGCGTCGGGCGGATGATGCGCGCCATCACCTCGGCCGCGATCGCGGGCGTCACGACCGGGGCGGGGGAATAGGCGCCCATGCCGCCGGTGTTGGGGCCGGTGTCGCCGTCGAAGGCGCGCTTGTGGTCCTGGGCGGTGCCGATCTCGAGCACGTCGGTGCCGTCGCAGAGGACGAAGAAGGAGGCTTCCTCGCCCGCCATGAACTCCTCGATGACGAGGCTGGCGCCCTGATCCGCGAGGATCGCGCGCACCGCGGCCTCGGCCTCGGCGAGGGTCCGGGCGACGGTCACGCCCTTGCCGGCCGCGAGGCCGTCGGCCTTGACGACGATGGGGGCGCCCTGTGCCCGAAGATGGGCGAGGGCGGGGTCGAGCGCCTCGAAGCGGGCCCAGGCGGCGGTCGGGGCGCCGCAGGCGTCGCAGATCTCCTTGGTGAAGCTCTTCGAGGTCTCGAGCCGGGCGGCGGCGGCGGTCGGGCCGACATGGGGGATGCCGGCCGCGGCGAGCGCATCCGCGACCCCGGCCGCGAGCGGGGCCTCGGGGCCGATCACCACGAGATCGACGCCCTCGGCGCGGGCGAAGGCCGTGACCGCAGCGCCGTCGCAGATGTCGAGTGCGACGCAATCGGCAAGCTCTGCGATGCCGGGATTGCCGGGGGCGACCGTCAGCCGGTCGCATTTCGGGTTGGCGCGGATCGCCCAGGCGAGCGCATGTTCGCGCCCCCCGCCCCCCAGCAGCAGCACATGCATCGGCCCGGACCCCCCTCTTGCGCGTGCCCCTTCTAGGCGGCAGGCTCGGGCGGCACAACCGGGGCCCCTGCATCATGTCCGACCTCTTCGAGACGCCCGCCGACAATGCCCCTCCCCTTGGCGTCTCGGAGGTGGCGGGCGCGATCAAGCGCACGCTCGAGGGAGCCTTCGGGCGGCTCAGGGTGCGGGGCGAGGTGGGGCGGGTGTCGCGGCCGGCCTCGGGGCATCTCTATTTCGCGCTGAAGGATGACCGGGCGGTCCTTGATGCCGTGGTCTGGAAGGGGCAGGCGGGGCGGCTTGCGATCCTGCCCGAGGAGGGGGTCGAGGTGGTCGCGACCGGGCGGCTCACGACCTTTCCGGCCGGGTCGCGCTATCAGCTTGTCGTGGACGAGCTTGCGCCCGCGGGGCTCGGCGCGCTGATGGCGATGCTCGAGCGCAGGCGGGCGGCGCTCGCGGCCGAGGGGCTCTTTGATGCCGCGCGCAAGCGCCCGCTCCCCTATCTGCCCCGGGTGGTCGGGGTCGTGACCTCGCCCTCGGGGGCGGTCATCCGCGACATCCTGCACCGGCTGCGCGATCGGTTTCCCGTCCATGTCCTGATCTGGCCCGTGCCGGTGCAGGGCGAGCGCTGCGGCCCCGAGGTGGCGGCGGCGATCCGGGGGTTCAACGCCATCGCGCCGGGCGGGGCGGTGCCGCGGCCCGACCTCATCATCGTTGCCCGCGGGGGGGGGAGCTTCGAGGACCTTTGGGGCTTCAACGACGAGGCGGTGGTGCGCGCGGCGGCGGCGAGCGCGATCCCGCTCATCTCGGCGGTCGGGCACGAGACGGATGTGACGCTGATCGATCATGCGGCCGATCTGCGCGCGCCGACGCCCACCGCGGCGGCCGAGCTGGCGGTGCCGGTCAGGCTCGAGCTCGGGGCGCGGCTCGAAGGGCTCGGGGCGCGGCAGGCGCAGGCGCTGGCGCAGGGGCTCGGGGCGCGGCGGCAGCGGGCGGCCGATCTGGCGCGCGCCCTGCCCCGGCCCGAGACGCTGATCGCCGCCGCCACGCAGCGGCGCGACAGCGCGGCCGAGCGTCTGC
>Ga0315900_10006648_pt1 | contig 15421 bp, 9 predicted proteins | sample LakEriMetagenome_FD_203521 | JGI IMG/M metagenome (GOLD analysis project Ga0315900, IMG submission 203521) | Freshwater fungal communities from buoy surface, Lake Erie, Ohio, United States - Buoy 12 MA114 | ecosystem: Environmental > Aquatic > Freshwater > Lake > Lake biofilm | place: USA: Lake...
GACCACTGAAAGTTGCTGTTGAACTTGATCCCATACGGCGGATCGAAGTAGATGCACTGCACCTTCCCACGCAGCCCTTCCCGCTCCGCCAGGCTCGCCATCACCTGGAGCGAGTCGCCCAGAATCATCCGGTTCGTCCAATTCTGGTCGTGCTGGTAGAACTCGGTCTTGTCGACCCCCTTCGGAATGCCGTTGAAGTCCGCGAACAGGTCCGCCGTGGTCTGCCCGGCGTCGTGCTCCGCCTGCTTCGACGTGCGCAGCAGGTCGTCGATCAGCGACTTCGGATGGATCTTCTCCTGGATGTACAGCGGCGGCGCGGAGACGACGAGGTCGCTCCAGTCCTGTTCGTCCTTGCCGCGCCAGACGAGCTGCGGGTCTAGGTCGGTGTTCCGCGGATAGCGGACCGGCGTGGGGCGGCTCTGCGCCTTCTCGAGGACGGATTGGTGCTCCGCGGTCGGGATGTTCCGCCGCTTCGCGTCGGTGTGGACGATCGCCTCGACGGCCTTCGCGACGGGTGCGCCCTTCGGCTTACGCGGCATGCGGAGTCGCTCCCGGCGCGGCGGCGTGGACCACCGCCTCTTCGATCATCGATTCGAAGCGTTCCGCGAGCTTCGCCTCGAAGTCCGCCTCCATCTCGTAGACGTCCGTGAACTCGCAGAACGTCCAGCGCCCGAAGGTCTTCAGGTTGTTCACACCGGGGATCCAGTACGTTTCCATCGTCGCCTTCTTTTCCTTGGCGTCTTCGCGCCGGTAGCCCTTCACCTCGACGACCAGTTTCAGCGGATCCTGCGCGCCCCGGCCGTCGTCGATCAGGACGACGAAATCCGGCCGGTAGCGCCGCGTCTCGGATCCGTATCGGTAGGGCACTTCGAGCCCCAGGCTGTGGTTCTTCGTGTACGCGATCACCTTCGGGTGGGACTCCGCGATGCGGCAGAACTCGGCTTCCCAGTCGCTGTCCAGCACCACCCAGTTCACGTGGTTCTTCACGGGCGGCCCGGACGTCTCCCAGCGCAGCGCACGGGAAGTCGCGAAGCGGACGTTCGCGGTCGAGCCGGTAGGGTTGTACGGGTCGAGCAGCGCCTTGATCGGGCGGGAGCCTTCCAGAGCGCGAGTGATGCCCGCGGTGATGCGGTTGCAGGCAATGTCCGCGAGTTCCTGGTACATCAGCAGCGCGGGATACGTGCCGCCCTTGCATTCGAGGCAGGTGTCCAGCCACTCGCGCGTGATGCGCTTGAGCTGGCCGAACAGGTGCAGCCTGGGCTCCTCACCCGGATCGCGCCACTTCGTGTACAGCAGCCGCTGCGTGAGATGGAACAGCAGCGTGGACGGCCGCACCCGGTCGAGGTGCTCGAGGCTGAGATCGACGACCTCGCCGATGATCCCGGAGTTGCGCGTGATCGACGGCCCCACGAGGTCCGGCGTGAGGGTCAGCACCGAGTCGTCGGTGAACGTCGCGGACAGCCGCTCTTCGGGCAGCTCGACCCGGTAACCCTCCACTCGCGGAAACCGGATCTCGAGCGCGTCGCGGTCCGGCCGCACGGCCTTCACCTGCACCGTCTCGCGCGGGGGCTGCGGCGGGGCGATCGCCGGCTTCGCCGTGAAGTCGAAGGGCACGCCGAAGATGTCGGCGTACTCCGCGTCGAAAAGGCCTTTCTCGTTGAGGTCGTAGGACTGCCGCCGCAGCGCGCGGCCGATCACCTGCTCGCACAGCAGCTGCGTGCCGAAGGCCCGCAGCCCGAGGATGTGCGTGACGTTGTTGGCGTCCCAGCCCTCGGTAAGCATCGAGACGGACACCACGCACCGCACCTGCGCGCCGAGCTGCCCGTGCTTGCCGACGGTGTTCATGACCTCGCGCAGCAACTCCTGGTCGGTGATCGCGTCGCCGGCCCGCGGGTCGCCCGTACGCTCGACGAGATCGCGACGGAAGCGCTCGATCTCGTCCGCGGCCATCGCGCGGAAGTTCTCGTCCAGCGCGTCGCCCGCCTCGAGCTGCTCGGAGTCGATCAGCAGCGTGTTGGGGCGCGGCAGCGGGTTGCCGGTGGTTTCGTCGAAGTTGCGGAACAGCGGTAGTCGGCCGTTCTCGAAGTGCGTGGAACCGTCCTCTCGGAGCTGGTGAAAGCCGGACACGTAGTCGTAGACCAGCTTCGAGATCGCCGTGTTCTGGCAGACGACGATGAAGCATGGCGGCACCGAGAGTCCCTTCTGCTTCCACAGCTCGAAGGTCTGTTCGTAGTGACCGTACAGCGCCTGGAGCGCCGTCTGCAGACGGGTCGGCAGCTTCAGGGGATCGAGGCTCGCCGCCTTCCCGCGCCCCTTGCGCGGCATCTCGGGACCGATCTTCTCCCAGAGGTTCCGGTAAACGGGCATCTCGTCGCCCGGGATGTTCTCCGCCACCGGGACGCGGGGCAGCTTGACGATGCCGCACTCGATCGCGTCCATCAGCGAGAAGTCGGACATGGTCCAGGGGAACAGCGTGCCTTCCGCATAGCCCGAACCGCGCAGAAAGAAGGGCGTGGCGGACAGATCGAACACGCGCGACACGCCGAGCTTGCGATTCACCGCCTCGAGCCCCGAGATCCAGAGCCGCGCCGCGTCGTTCATCTTCTCGGCTTCGCTGCGATCGTCCCCCTTCAGGTCCTCGTCGTCGTCCTCGGGCGGCTTTTCGCGATAGCAGTGGTGCGCCTCGTCGTTGATGACCAGCACGTTCTTCATGCCCATGAGCTCGGGCATCACGCGCTGGATCATCTGCCCTTCCGTCTCCGTCGTCTGCAGTTCGTCTCCGGTTCGTCCCTGCAACAGCGCGCGCCCGCCGGCGGACACCTCCATGCGCTCGCGCAGCTTGAACGCGTGGTAGTTCGTGATGACGATCTTGGCCCGGCGGATGTCGTCGAGCAGGTCGTTGGGCACGAGCTCGCGCGTCGAGTAGTAGTTGTCCGGGTCGTTGGGCTGGAGCACGCGCAGCCGGTCGCGAATCGTCAGACCGGGTGCGACGATCAGGAAGCCGCGCGTGAAGTGCCTGCTCCCGGGGCGGCGCGCCGCATTGATCGTCTGCCAGGCGATCAGCATGGCCATCACGGTGGTCTTGCCGGCGCCCGTCGCGAGCTTCAGGGCGAGCCTCTGCAGGTCCGGATTCGCATCGCGATTGGCGGATCCGAGGTGGTCCAGCAGCACCTTGCCCGCCCGTACGTGCGGCGCGACCTCGGTGAGCCAGATCGCCGTCTCGGCGGCCTCGACCTGGCAGAAGAATGGCCGCACACCGGCGAACTCGTGGTGCCGCCAGTGGTGGAGCAGCCGGGCGGTCTCGAGCGTTACCTGCCACTGGCTCGGCGGCAGTTCCCGCCAGGCGTCGACCTGCTGGCGCACCTGATTGACGATCGAGGTGACGTCGTACTGCTGCTTCTCGGAAGAAAGCCCCTGGCCCTCGTCGAAGACCATCGCGGCCTGCTTCGCGTTCTTCTTCTTGGGCTTCGGGATCGGAGTGACAAAGGAAGCCTTCCGCCGCTCCTCGGCGATCCGCTGCGTGGGCTGCCCTTGCTCGTCGAGTTCCCAGTGCCTGCTCGGGCGCTCGTACGGCGAGTTGAGGATCGGATGGTCGAAGAACGGGCTCGACATGCGCTCCCTGCCCCTGGGTGCGACGCGAATTCAGTCGCTTTCCTCGGCACGGATTCTACGTAGTCAGGAGCAACTAGTGCACCGGTCCCATGCGGTCGGGCACGAGCCTACGGCCGGCCTACCAAAGCCTCCCCATGGAGACGAATACCCCGCGCTGGTGACCAAACAGGTAACCCAACTGTCGCCGGGGGAACGCTCTGACGGTAAGCGCCCGACTGCCTCCCATACCTGCCGAGGCAGATGCGTCCCTACTCCACCGTCACGCTCTTCGCGAGGTTCCGCGGCTGATCCACGTCCGTCCCCTTCAGCGTGGCGACGTGGTACGCGAGCAGCTGCAGCGGAATCGTGTAGATCGCCGGCGCCTGGAAGTAGCTCACGTGCTTCGGCATCGTGATCACGTTCACGCCGTCGGAAGGCTCGATCCCACTCTCCGGATCCGCGAACACGTAGAGTTCGCCGCCGCGCGCGCGCACTTCCTGCAGGTTGCTCTTCAGCTTCTCGAGCAGGTCGTTGTTCGGCGCGACCACCACCACCGGCATGTCGGCGTCCACGAGCGCGAGCGGCCCGTGCTTCAGCTCGCCCGCCGCGTACGCCTCGGCGTGGATGTACGAGATCTCCTTGAGCTTTAGCGCGCCTTCCATCGCGACCGGCGCCAGCGCGCCGCGGCCCAGGAACAGCGCGTGGTTCTTGGTGACGAACTTCTTCGCGAGCTCCTGGATCACCGGGTCGAGCGAAAGGGTCTCCTCGATCAGGCGCGGGATCTCGGTGAGGCGCTTGACCAGGTTGCCCTCGCGCTCCGCGTCCATGCCGTGGTGCTTGCCGAGCGCGACGACGAGCATGCCGAGCGCGGCGAGCTGCGTCGTGAACGCCTTGGTGGACGCGACGCCGATCTCGGGGCCCGCACGAGTCAGCATCACCAGCTCGCTCTCGCGCACCAGCGAGGACTCGGGCACGTTGCAGATGGCGAGCGACGACAGGTAGCCCCGCTGCTTGGCGAGGCGCAGCGCCGCGAGCGTGTCGGCGGTCTCGCCGGACTGCGAGATCGTCACGAACAGCGTGTTCTTCGGCACCACGGGGTCGCGGTAGCGGAACTCGCTCGCGATGTCGACCCAGCACGGCAGGCGACAGATCTGCTCGATGAAGTAGCGCGCGACGGAGCCGGCGTGCCAGCTGGTGCCGCACGCGACGATCTGCACGGCTCCCGTCTTCTTCAGCACTTCCTCGGCGGCGGGGCCGAAGGCGGCGGCGAGCAGGCGATGGCCGGCGACGCGCTCCTCGAGCGTATGCGCGACGGCGCGCGGCTGCTCGTGGATCTCCTTCAGCATGTAGTGGGCATAGTCGCCCTTGTCCACGGCGTCCGCAGACAGCTCGCTCTGCTTCACGGGCCGCTCGACGCGCGCACCCGCGGCGTCGACGATCTCGACCTTCTCGCGGTGGATCGCGGCGACGTCGCCTTCCTCGAGGAACACGAAGTCGCGGGTGACCGGCAGCAGCGCCGAGACGTCGCTCGCGACGAAGTTCTCGCCCTGGCCGAGGCCGACGACGACCGGGCAGCCGGCGCGCGCGAGCACGAGGGTGTCGGGGTCCTTCTCGCTCATCACGGCGAGCGCGTACGCGCCGTGCAGTTCCTTCACGGTGGCCTGCACCGCGTCGAACAGCTTCGGGGTCTTCTCGAGGTGGTGGTGGATGCGGTGGGCGATCACCTCGGTGTCGGTCTGCGAGGTGAACTCGTAGCCGCGCGCCTTCAGGTCCGCGCGCAGTTCGTCGTGGTTCTCGATGATGCCGTTGTGGACGATCGCGATGCCGTCACGGCTGATGTGCGGGTGCGCGTTGCGCTCGCTGGGCACGCCGTGGGTCGCCCAGCGCGTGTGGGCGATGCCGAGGCTGCCGTGCACGGGAGCCTCGTCCAGCGCCTCCTGGAGGCGTGCGACCTTGCCGACCGTGCGCAGGCGGTGGAGCTTGCCGGTGCCGTTCAGGAGCGCGACGCCGGCCGAGTCGTAGCCGCGGTACTCGAGCCGCTTCAGGCCGTCGATCAGGATCGGGACCACGTCCCGGGCCGCCACCGCGCCGACGATTCCGCACATGGACGCTGCTCCGGGCCTCTGGGGACCCTCCGAAAGCGTGTGATTATGACGTATCGGCTGCGGCCGAACTGCGACGCGGGCAGCGATTCGGGCATCAACCGCGCAGTGGCGGGATTGCCCGCGGGGAGCGTTCGACGGGCTCCGGCCGGGCCTCGGAGCCGGTCGGGGCGCGCAACCCGGCCTGCGGCTCGGTTGCCCGCGGCCGGCAGGGGACTCGCCGCGGTGCTGGTGGCGGCGCCCAGGCTAACGCGGCCTTCGGCTCATGCGTAGGCGAAGACCCCGGATCAGGTCGATCCCGGCTCGCGCCCGGAGTCGAGCCGCGCCCGCCGCTCGCGGGATTCCCGCTCCTCGGGGGTCGCCTTGGCGGGACGCTGCCACCCCGCGACGGAATGCTGCTTCGCGCGCTCCAGCGTCAGCTCGCCGCGGGGCGCGGGCTTGGTGATCGTCGAGCCGGCGCCGATCGTCGCGTCGCGACCGACCGTCACCGGGGCGACCAGCATCGAGCCGGAGCCGATGAACGCCCCGTCCTCGATCACCGTCTGCCACTTGTTCACGCCGTCGTAGTTGCAGGTGATCGTGCCGGCACCGACGTTGACGCCGGCGCCGATCGTCGCATCGCCGAGGTACGTGAGGTGATTCGCCTTGCTGCCCTCGCCGAGCACGGTCTTCTTGAGCTCGACGAAGTTGCCGACGTGCGCGCCGCGCGCGAGCCGCGCGCCCGGACGCAGCCGCGCGAACGGGCCGACCGAGCAGCCCTCGCCGACGACCGCGCCGTCGAACCAGCTGTGCGCCTCGACCACGGTGTCGGCGCCGATCTCCGAGTCGCGGATCACGCAGCCGGGTCCGATTCGCACGCGGTCCCCGAGCTTCACGCGGCCCTCCAGCACGACGTTGACGTCGATCTCCACGTCGCGGCCGGCCTCGACGGTACCGCGCACGTCGAGACGCGCGGGATCGAGCACGGTGACCCCGGCCAGCATCAGCTCGCGCACGCGCAGCCGGCGATGGTCCGCCTCCAGTTCCGCCAGCTGCACCTTGTCATTGACGCCGAGCACCTCGGCCACCGTCGGCGCGACCACAGCCTCGACACGGAAGCCGTCCTTCACCGCGGCACTGACGACGTCCGTCAGGTAGTACTCGCCCTGCGCGTTGTCGTTGCGCAGCCCGGTGAGCCAGCGCCTGAGCGCGGCGGCCGGCGCGGCCAGCAGCCCCGTATTCGCCTCGCGCACGGCGAGTTCCTTCCGCGTCGCGTCCTTCTGCTCGACGATGCGGTAGACGTTCCCGGCAGTGTCGCGCAGCACGCGGCCGTAGCCGGTCGGGTCGTCGAGCATCACGGACAGCAGCGCGAGCGAACGCTCGCCCGCCTTCTCGACGAGGCTCTTCAGGGTCTCCGCGCGGATCAGCGGCACGTCGCCGTAGAGCACCAGCACGAGGTGGTCGTCGGGCACGCCCGGCATCGCCTGCATCACCGCGTGGCCGGTGCCCTTCTGCTCGGCCTGCAGCGCCCACGTCAGCGGCTCGCCCTCGAACGCGGCGCGCACGCGCTCGCCGCCGTGCCCGTACACGACGTGGACGTCGCTCGCGCCGAGCGCGCGCGCGCACTCGACCACGTGGCGCAGCAGCGGCTTGCCGGCCAGCGGCTGGAGCACCTTCGGGAGGTCGCTCTTCATCCGCTTGCCCTGGCCCGCCGCGAGAATGACGATGCTGAGCTTCATCCCGGTCCCCGGAGTTCTTCGGTGCGCGCATTCTCGCACGCGCGCGAGGCTTCACTTAACATCGAACGCCCGCGGCGGCGCCGGCCGGCCGCGCCTTCACGCCTGCCCCGAGGACACCGCATGCCGCTGCGTTCCCGCTTCTTCGTCTCGCTCGCCGCCGCACTCGGGCTCGCCCTGCCCGCCGCGGCTGCCGCCGCCGCGGCCGGTGTCGACGCCAGCGCCGGAGCGCCTGCGGCCGCATCGGCGCCCGCGACGGCCGCGCGCGCGCTGTCTCACGAGGGCATCTGGCTGATGCCTCGCGTCGGCCCGCCGGCGCTCAGCCCGGACGGCCGCTGGGCCGTGATCTCGGTGACCGAGCCGGCCTACGCGCGTCGCGAGCAGAAGGCGGACCTCTGGCTCGTGGCCGTGGATGGCAGCCAGCCGTCGCGGCGGCTCACGGCGACCGCGGCGCCGGAGACTTCTCTTACCTGGAGCGACGACGGGCGTCGCATCGCGTTCGTCACGAAGCGCGAGCGCGACACCGAGAACCAGGTCTACGTACTCGACGTGATGGGCGGTGGCGAAGCGCAGCGCGTGACGGATGCGCCGCCCGGCGCGCGCCAGCCGAAGTTCTCGCCGGACGGCACGCGCATCGCCTATGTCGCGGACGCGTGGCCCGGCGCGAAGGACGAAGCCGACAACCGCCGGCTCGACCGCGAGCGCGACGCGCGCAGGTACGAGGCCCGCGTCTACGAGGGCTTCCCCGTGCGTCACTGGGACCGGTGGCTCGACGAGCGGCAGGCGCGCGTGTACGTGCAGTCGCTCGACGGCGGCGCGCCCGTCGACGTGCTGGCCGGCAGCGCGCTGCTGCGCGAGCCGGGATACTCCGGACGGATGGATGACGACGGCACGCGGCTCGACCCGGCGTGGACGCCGGACGGCAGCGGCATCGTGTTCGTCGCGAGCGTGGACCGCCACCGGGCGGCGTACGCGTTCACGAGCACGCAGCTCTGGCTCGCGCCGGCCGGCGGCGGCGCGGAGCCGCGTCGACTCACCGCGGGCGAGGACTCGTGGCACGACCCGCGCTTCGCGGCCGATGGGCGCACGCTGTACGCGAAGCGCACCGCGCGTACGGACCGCGTGTACAACGCCGAGCAGCTCGCGGCGCTCGCGTGGAGCGGCACGCCACCGGACGGCGGCGCGCGCGCGGGCGCCGCGACCGGCGAGTGGCGCGTGCTCACCGACGCGGTGGATCGCGAGGTCGGGAGCTGGGGCGTCGCGGCGGACGGCACGGTCTACTTCACCGCGGAAGACGCCGGCCACGAGAAGCTCTACGTCGTGCCGCGCGGGCGCCCCGCCCGTCTCGCGCATCCGCTCGAGTCGGGCGCGTACACGAGCCTCCAGGTCGCGACGCGCTCGCGCGCGCCGGTGCTGGTCGCGCGCTGGGAGAGCGCGGTGAACCCGGCGGAACTGGTGCGCATCGACCCCGTGCGCGGCCGGTCGGCGCTGACGAGCTTCGCGGCGCAGCGTGCCGCGGCGCTGTCGTGGCAGCCGGTCGAGCACTTCTGGTTCACGGCGCCGAACGGCCGGCGCGTGCACAACATGCTGGTGAAGCCGCCGGGCTTCGACCCGGCGAAGAAGTACCCGCTGTTCGTGCTGATCCACGGCGGGCCGCACATCATGTGGCGCGACCAGTTCTTCCTGCGCTGGAACTACCACCTGATCGCCCAGGGCCAGGGCGGGCACGACGGCTACGTGGTGCTGCTGACGAACTACTCGGGCTCGACCGGCTTCGGCGAAGCGTTCGCGCGGCACATCCAGGGCGATCCGCTCGCCGGCCCGGCGGACGAGATCAACGCGGCGGCCGACGAGGCGATCCGCCGCTATTCGTTCGTCGACGGCGCGCGCCAGTGCGCGGGCGGCGCGAGCTACGGCGGGCACCTCGCCAACTGGCTGCAGGCCACGACCACGCGCTACCGCTGCCTCGTCAGCCACGCGGGGCTCGTGGACCTGCGCTCGCAGTGGGCGACGAGCGACAGCATCTACCACCGCGAGGTCAACGTCGGCGGCCCGCCGTGGTCGGACGCGCCTCTGTGGCGCACGCAGAGCCCGCTGACGTACGCGGAGAAGTTCGGCACGCCGACGCTCGTCACGATCGGCGAGCAGGACTACCGCGTGCCGCTCAACAACCAGCTCGAGTACTGGACCGTGCTGCAGCGCCTCCGGGTCCCGAGCAGGCTCGTCGTGTTCCCTACCGAGAACCACTGGATCCTGGACGGCGAGAACAGCCGGTACTTCTACGGCGAGCTGGACGCCTGGCTCGCCAAGCACCTCCACTGAAACAAGGCGCGAGTCCGCTTTTTCCGCCGCGTGGTCGCCGACCACCTGGCGGAAAGGCCTGCGGCCGGGACTGCCCCCCCCCCGAACGACGAAGGCCGCGCACTGCGCGGCCTTCGGGTCGAGACGGGCGTGCGCGCCCGGAGGGGCGCCGCCGCTCAGGCGGTCGGCGTCTTCCGCAGGCGCTGCAGCGCCTTGAACTGCGCCGCGGCCCGCGCGAGTTCGGCCTGCGCTTCCGCAAGCTCGATCTGGTCCTTCGCGTTCTTCAGCGCCTCTTCCGCGCGCTGCTTCGCCGCCTGCGCCGCGGCCTCGTCGATGTCCTTCGCGCGCATCGCCGTGTCCGCGAGCACGGTGACGCGCTGCGGCTGGATCTCGAGCGCGCCGCCGCCGACGTAGAAGCCGAGCTCGTCGCCGCCTTCCGCCGGCTGCACGCGCACCTCGCCGGCCTTCAGCGTGGTCAGCAGCGGCGCGTGGCGCGGCGCGATGCCGATCTCGCCCTGCACGGCGGGCACGAAGACCATCGCGGCCTTGCCGCTGTAGATCTGCCCTTCGGCGCTGACGATGTCGACGTGGATCGTGGCCATGGTGCTGTCCGCGTTGGAGTGACGGGGCGAAGTCGCCGGCTCAGGCCAGCGTCTTCGCCTTCTCGGCCGCTTCCTCGATCGTGCCGATCATGTAGAACGCCTGCTCGGGCAGGTGGTCGTACTCGCCGGCCAGGATCGCCTTGAAGCCGCGGATCGTATCCTTCAGCGGCACGTACTTGCCGGGCGAGCCGGTGAAGACTTCCGCGACGTGGAACGGCTGCGACAGGAAGCGCTGGATCTTGCGCGCGCGCGACACGGTGAGCTTGTCCTCTTCCGAGAGCTCGTCCATGCCGAGGATCGCGATGATGTCCTGCAGCTCCTTGTAGCGCTGCAGCACCGCCTGCACGCCGCGCGCGGTGTTGTAGTGCTCCTCGCCGATCACCAGCGGGTCGAGCTGGCGCGAGGTGGAGTCGAGCGGGTCGACCGCCGGATAGATGCCGAGCGCCGCGATCTGGCGCGAGAGCACGACGGTCGCGTCGAGGTGCGCGAAGGTCGTCGCGGGGCTCGGGTCGGTCAGGTCGTCCGCCGGCACGTAGACGGCCTGGATCGAGGTGATCGAGCCGGTCTTCGTCGACGTGATGCGCTCCTGCAGCACGCCCATCTCTTCCGCGAGCGTCGGCTGGTAGCCGACCGCCGAGGGCATGCGGCCGAGCAGCGCGGACACCTCGGTGCCGGCCAGCGTGTAGCGGTAGATGTTGTCGACGAAGAACAGCACGTCGCGGCCCTTGCCGCCGGCCTGCTTCTCGTCCCGGAAGTACTCCGCCATCGTCAGGCCCGTGAGCGCGACGCGCAGGCGGTTGCCCGGCGGCTCGTTCATCTGGCCGTACACCATCGCGACCTTCGAGTTCTCGAGGTTGTTCGAGTCGATGACGCCCGACTCCATCATCTCGTGATAGAAGTCGTTGCCCTCGCGGGTGCGCTCGCCGACGCCGGCGAACACCGACAGGCCCGAGTGCGCCTTCGCGATGTTGTTGATCAGCTCCAGCATGTTCACGGTCTTGCCGACGCCGGCGCCGCCGAACAGGCCGATCTTGCCGCCCTTCGCGAACGGCACGAGCAGGTCGATGACCTTGATGCCCGTCTCGAGGAGGTCCTGGCCGCCGGCCTGCTCGTCGTAGGTCGGCGCGGCGCGGTGGATCTCCCAGTACTCCTTCGCGTTGACGGGGCCGCGCTCGTCCTGCGGCGTGCCCAGCACGTCCATGATGCGGCCGAGCGTGGCGGAACCGACCGGCACCGCGATGCCGCGGCCGGTGGCGGTGACCGTCAGGCCGCGCTTCAGGCCCTCGGACACGCCCATCGCGATGCAGCGCACGACGCCGTCGCCGAGCTGCTGCTGCACCTCGAGCGTCAGTTGCTGCTCGCCGTCGACGAGCTTCAGCGCCTCGTAGACCCGCGGCACCTGGTCGCGCGGGAACTCGACGTCGATGACCGCGCCGATGATCTGCACGATCTTGCCGGTCGGGGGCGTCTGCTGGACTGCTGCGTTCATTCCTGTGTCCTCGGAGCCCTGCGGCTCGGAAGTATCTGCGTTGCGTTGAAGCTCGAGCGGATGCCGTGCGCGTCGGGAGGCGGATCAGACCGCCGCCGCGCCGCCCACGATCTCCGAGATTTCCTTGGTGATCGCCGCCTGCCGCGCCTTGTTGTAGATCAGCTGCAGCTCGTCGATCAGCTTGCCGGCGTTGTCGGTCGCGCTCTTCATCGCGACCATGCGCGCCGCCATCTCGCAGGCGACGTTCTCGACCGCGCCGCGGTAGACCTGCGACTCGACGTAGCGCATCAGCAGGCCTTCCATCAGCTCGGCCGCCGACGGCTCGTAGATGTACTCCCAGCGCTCCTGGAGGTCGGCGCTCTTCACGACCTCGGCCGGCAGCAGCTGCCGCACCACGGGCTTCTGGCTCATGGTGTTCACGAACTCGGCGTTGATCAGGTAGAGGCGGTCGATCTTGCCCTCGCTGTAGGCGTCGAGCATGACCTTCACGGTGCCGATGAAGTCGGCCACGTGCGGGCGGTCGCCGAGGTGCGTGATGCTGGCTGCGATCGGCAGCTTCAGGCGGCGGAAGAACTGCAGGCCCTTCGAGCCGACCAGGCACAGCTGCACCTGCGCGCCCTGGCCCTGCCACTCGCGGATCGTCGTCAGGGCCTGCTTGAACACGTTGACGTTCAGCGAGCCGGCGAGGCCGCGGTCCGTCGAGATCACGATCAGGCCGACCGACTTCACGGGACGCTCGACCAGCCACGGGTGCCGGTAGTCCGGGTTCGCGAGCCGCAGGTGCCCGATCACGTCGTGCATCTTCTCGGCGTACGGGCGCGCCGCGCGCATGCGGTCCTGCGCCTTGCGCATCTTGCTCGCCGCGACCATCTCCATGGCCTTGGTGATCTTCTGCGTACTCTTGATCGAGGCGATCTTGCCTCGGATCTCTTTGGCGCCTGGCATGGATTGCCGCCTTGCTTCTCGACCCTGTCTATCGGACGGGGTCCGCGCAGCGCGCGGACCCCGCTAATACCGGCGTCAGCCTAGAGACTGCTGAAGAAATCCTCGCAGATCTTCTTCAGCGCGGCCTCGTGCTTCTTCAGCACCGGCTCAGCGTTGATCGCCTTCATCGCGTCGCCCGCGCTGTTGCGCGCGAACGTCTGCAGCGCGGCCTCGGTCGCGACGACCTTGGTCTTCTCGACCTTGTCGAAGAAGCCGTTGTTCACCGCGTACAGCGACAGCGCCATCTCGGCGACGCTGAGCGGCGAGTACTGCTTCTGCTTCATCAGCTCGGTGACGCGCACGCCGCGGTCCAGCTGGCGCCGGGTGGCCTCGTCGAGGTCGGAGGCGAACTGCGAGAACGCCGCCAGCTCGCGGTACTGCGCGAGGGCGAGACGCACGCCGCCGCCGAGACGCTTGATGATGTCGGTCTGCGCGGCGCCGCCGACGCGCGACACCGAGATGCCCGCGTTGATCGCGGGGCGGATGCCGGCGTTGAACAGGTCGGTCTCGAGGAAGATCTGGCCGTCGGTGATCGAGATCACGTTGGTCGGCACGAACGCGGTCACGTCGCCCGCCTGCGTCTCGATGATCGGCAGGCCCGTGAGCGAGCCCGTCCGGCCCTTCACGCGGCCGTTCGTGGCCTTCTCGACGTAGGCTTCGTTGACGCGCGCCGAGCGCTCGAGCAGGCGCGAGTGCAGGTAGAACACGTCGCCCGGGTACGCCTCGCGGCCCGGCGGGCGCTTCAGCAGCAGCGAGATCTGGCGGTACGCCCACGCCTGCTTGGTCAGGTCGTCGTAGACGATCAGCGCGTCTTCGCCGTTGTCCATGAAGTACTCGCCCATCGCGCAGCCCGAGTACGGCGCGAGGTACTGCATGGCGGCCGGCACCGAGGCCGACGCTGCGACGATGATGGTGTGCTCCATCGCGCCGTGCTCTTCGAGCTTGCGGACGACGTTCGCGATCGAGCTCTGCTTCTGGCCGATCGCGACGTAGATGCACTTAACGCCGGTGCCCTTCTGGTTGATGATCGCGTCGATCGCCACGGCGGTCTTGCCGGTCTGGCGGTCGCCGATGATCAGCTCGCGCTGGCCGCGGCCGACCGGGACCATCGAGTCGATCGCCTTCAGGCCGAACTGCACCGGCTGGCTCACGCTCTTGCGGTACACCACGCCCGGCGCGACGCGCTCGATCGGCGCCGAGCCGCTGGCCTTGATCGGGCCCTTGCCGTCGATCGGGTTGCCCAGCGCGTCGACCACGCGGCCGAGCATCTCGGGGCCGACCGGCACCTCGAGGATGCGGCCGGTGGTGCGCACCTGGTCGCCCTCGACGATGTGCTCGTAGTCGCCGAGCACCACGGCGCCGACCGAGTCCTGCTCGAGGTTCAGCGCGAGGCCGAACGTGTTCTGCGGGAACTCGATCATCTCGCCGTAGCGGACGTCCGCGAGGCCGTGGATGCGGACGATGCCGTCCGTCACGGACACCACGGTGCCGACGTTGCGCGCCTCGGCGGCGGCGTCGAACTGCGAGATCCGGGCCTTGATCAGTTCGCTGATCTCGGAAGCCTTGATAGCCATGGGTAGCGTGCCTTTCGTTCCGAATACGTGGTGAGCGTTACTGCTGCGACATCTGGAGCGCGAGGCGCTCGAGGCGACCCTTCAGCGTGCCGTCGATCACGAGGTCGCCCGCGCGGACCAGGGCGCCGCCGACCAGCGACGCGTCGATGATCTCCCGCAGGCGCACCTGCTTGCCGAAGCGCTTCTCCAGCGCGTCGACCAGCGCAGCGCGCTGGGCGGACTCGACCGGCAGCGCGCTGACGATCTCGACGTCGACCGCGTTCTCGACCTCGGCGCGCAGCCGCTCGAACTGGAGCGCGATCTCCGGCAGCAGCTGCAGGCGGCGGTTCTGCGCGAGGACGCCGAGGAAGTTGCGGCCCGGGCCGTCGAGCTGCAGGCCGCGGCCCGCGGCGACGCCTGCGATCAGCTCGACGAGCTGCGCGGGCAGGACCTTCGGGTTGCCGAGCAGCGGCTCGACCGCCGGGTCCGCCGCGACCGCAGCGGCGACGCCGAGCAGGTCGGACCAGCGGCCGTAGGTCGCGGCGCCGCCCTGCTCGCGGGCGTGGTCGAACGCGGCCTTGGCATAGGGTCGCGCGATCGTGGCTTTCTCGGCCATGGTGCCTCTCTCCGCCCGCGGCTCAGCGCTGCGCGGCGATGCGCGCCGCGAGCTCGTCGAGCAGCTGCGCGTGGGCCTTCGGGTCGATCTCGCGCTTCAGCAGCTGCGAGGCGCCCGCGACCGCGAGGTTCGCGACCTCGGTGCGCAGCTCGCCGCGCACGCGCGCGTTCTCGGTGGCGATCTCGGCGCGGGCCGCGGCGATCAGCCGCTCGCCCTCGGCGAGCGCGGTGCCGCGCGCCTCCTCGACCAGCTCGTTCGCCCGGCGGTTCGCCTGGTCGACGATCGCGGTGGCCTTGGTGCGCGACTCGCGGACGATCTCGAGCGCCTGCGCCTTCGCGTCCTCGAGGTCCTTCTGGCCGCGGTCCGCCGCGGCGAGGCCCTCGGCGATCTTCTTCTGCCGCGCCTCGATGGCCTGCATCAGGGGCGGCCAGATGTACTTCGCAACGATCCAGGCGGTCGCGAAGAACG
>Ga0315900_10006651_pt1 | contig 15410 bp, 18 predicted proteins | sample LakEriMetagenome_FD_203521 | JGI IMG/M metagenome (GOLD analysis project Ga0315900, IMG submission 203521) | Freshwater fungal communities from buoy surface, Lake Erie, Ohio, United States - Buoy 12 MA114 | ecosystem: Environmental > Aquatic > Freshwater > Lake > Lake biofilm | place: USA: Lake...
CACGCAAGATTCGTAAGGTAAGAGAAGTTAAAAAAGAGCGTGACCCAAAAACTGGCGCTGATATTATCAAATCAATTGCTGAATACTATGTCTATACTGACCGTGGTATTGCAACACAAACATTTGGTGCATCAGTAAACTCCGGCCTTCGTATTGCACCTGATTCAATTATTAATGTGAACTCTGGTTTAATGGATGCCAAAAATACATTTGTCATTTCTTATCTGCATAAGGCGATAAAACCACTTAATCAGTTAAGAATGATTGAAGATGCGGTTGTCATCTATCGCCTATCACGAGCACCAGAACGCCGTATATTTTACATTGATGTAGGTAATTTGCCAAGAGGTAAAGCCGAACAATACATTCAATCAATCATGGTCAAGTATCGTAACAAAATGGTTTACGATGCAAACACCGGTGAACTGCGTGATGACCGTAAACACTTATCAATGCTTGAAGATTTTTGGTTACCACGCCGTGAAGGTGGTAAAGGCACCGAAATTACTACATTGCCAGCTGGTCAAAATCTTGGCGAGTTAGAAGATGTAAAGTATTTCAGAAACAAACTTCTTCAGTCACTCAATGTTCCAATTTCTCGTTTAGAACCACAACAAGGTGGTATGATTGGTCTTGGTCGCACAACTGAAGTGACCCGTGATGAAGTTAAGTTTTTAAAGTTTATTATTCGCCTACGCAACAAATTCTCACAGATTTTTGACCATGCTTTAGAAAAACAATTGGTGCTCAAAGGTATTTGTACCAGAGATGAATGGCAAGTATTTAAAGAACAAATCTATTACGACTATGTAAAAGACAACAACTTCACAGAATTGCGTGATGCAGAACTTTTACAGAGCCGTGTTCAAACATTGGCTTTTGTTGACCCATATGTTGGTCGTTACTATTCTGCTGAGTGGGTTCGCAAACACATTCTTCAACAAACCGATGAAGATATATTGGCAATTGATAAACAAATTAAACAAGAATCTGATAATGGTACTGGTGGCCCAACAATGCCACCACAAGACCAAGCAAATCAGCAAGCTATGGCAGACCAGTATCCTCCAGAAGATAATACTGGTGCCGCAAACGAATCAATGACACCAATGCTGGATGCAGAAGTAGAAAAATATTCAGCATTACTAAATAGGCGATAAACGGAGATTACTATGGATACGCAAACTTTTATTAATCAAGTTGCAGCAGGTGACGCAGTTGGTGCTAAAGACCTTCTGAATGACCTTTTATCTGCTAAAGCTTTTGAAGCACTTGATGCAAAAAAAGTTGAAATGGCACAGTCACTTTATACAGGCAAACAAGAAGAGCCTGAAGTGCAAGAAACAGAAGAAGCTGCAACGGAAGAATGAAACAATTACAAGAGTTTAGGAATAATCTTGTAGAAGAAGAAAAATCGGACTATAAACAGTTTGATATGTTGGTGCGTGCTGGTCTTGCTAATAAGGCACAACTAGCAAGAATACATCGCATTTTGGATAAGATGGGTGAAGAACGCCCACAATTCAATAATGCTGACAGAGAAATTCTGCGTAATTTGTTTAATCGTATGGTAGATTTAGTTGCCAACAATAAACAAATTTTTATGCGTGCTAGGCAGGCAGTAAAAGAAGAATTAGAAGAAGGTATTTTAGACACTTCTGATTTTAAGGTTGGACCTTCTGGTCGTAAAGTAAGAGCACATCGCCTTAAAATAGGTGATGTTGGTGAAGTAAAAGAAGATTTTGAATTAGTTGAAGCACCAATAGATTTTGACAATGACCCACCTTTTGTTTTGGTTCTGAAACGCAGAGCTATAAGGATGTATCCAGATAAAACAAAAGTTGCGTTGTATTATAGCAAAACGCTAGATAAGTATTTTTCTGTGCCATATGGTGGTCCATTAGGTGCAGTTGTTCAGGCAGAAGAAACGCAGATTGATGAAGCTGTCATGGACCAATTACATAAGATTGTTGCTGGTAAACAAGCACAGTCAGTAAAATTTGGCAATGGTAAATCACAAAAGGTTGACCATTATACAGCATCTGCTGTTACGCAAGTTCATAATGCTTTGAATGATGAAAATAAAAAGAAGTTTGCAGACATGGTACACAAATCACCTGCACACTTGGCCAAAGCGGCTGACTTTGCTTTCAGTAGAGCAAAATGAACTTTATAGATTTAATTGTATCTGGTAAATTAGACGAAGCAAGAGAGGCATTAACTCAGCGTCTAAATGAAATTACCGCTAAGCGCCTGCAAGAAGCAAAGCGTTATGTGCAGGCAGATAGTTTTGAAGAACTTGATGAAGCAATTAGGAGAAATCCAAATATCATTCGTCAAGGTAGAATACAGAAAATACGCCGGCGTATTCGGCGTAATGCAAAAGGCCGTATTGTAATTCAAAAGAATAAAAGACGGTCAGGAATTAAAGGTTATAGAATTGTTGGTAATACGGTTCGCCGAATACCAGCAGCTGCAAGATTAAGAAAGGCTCGCTTATTAAAGCGTTCATGGAAAACAACACGAAGAGCTAAACTTCGCCGGTCATTGCTGAAAAGAAAAATGTCAATGCGTAGGCGAGCATCAATAGGACTAAGGTAAAATGCCATTTGAAATTATAAACGCCGTTAGGGCCAAATCAGTTATAAGAATTGTTGGTGGTGTTGCAAACACACACATCAACCTTTCAACACTTTCAGCGCAATCGGATGAAACGGTATCTGCTGCTGCAATTGCACAAGTGTCAGCATCAACAAATGGCATTTATAGAATTTACAGAGGAAATAACTCAGCAGGTACACTCATTTTAGAAATATCAACACCATTTAATTTGGTATTATATGAACATGATATTACTTTTGCGAATAGTGCAACATCAAATATTTGGGTTGAACATACGGGAACAGCAGGCAGTTTAATTATGCAAGTTACAAAAACAGCCTCTTACAACCCAGCACTCACAGGAATGTAATATGAAACTCATTACCGAAATGATAGACAATGTAAAGTATCTTACCGAAAAAACGGAAGACGGTAAGAAAAAACTTTATATTGAAGGAACTTTTCTTGTTGGCGATACAGTCAATAAAAACAATCGTATGTATAAAATGGATACACTTCGTAATGAAGTAAACCGTTATACAGAAGAGTTTATTAATACCAATCGTGCTCTTGGTGAACTAGGTCATCCAGACACCCCATCAATTAATCTTGAGCGTGTATCACACAAGATTGTATCTCTCAAAGAAGATGGTAATACCTTTTATGGTAAAGCATTAATTCTTGGTACACCATATGGTCAGATTGTTGAGAACTTTATCAATAATGACATTCAAGTTGGTGTATCTTCCCGTGCTCTTGGTTCTCTACAACAGACCAGAGAGGGTTACAATTTGGTGCAGGATGACCTAAAACTGGCCACCGCAGCTGACATTGTTGCTGACCCATCAGCGCCAGGTGCATTTGTTCAAGGTATCATGGAAAACAAAGAATGGATGATGATTGACGGCAAGTTTGTAGAAGCTGATTTTGACCGCACAAAGAAAACAATTCAGAGGGTTTCCAAGGCACAACTAGAGGAAACCGCTCTAAAATTATTTGAAAACTACCTCAGAAAACTTTAATTTTATAAATAAGAAATCATAAGGAGATTCCTAATGGCAACATCAAAACTCATGGAAGCCGCAGCAGAGATTCTTGCAGGAAGCAAGAAATCAGCTCCTGCTATGCCGGCTGAGAAACTACCAGCAGAGATTCACGATGCTGGTGGCCCAACCCCACAAAATTATAAAAACGATGATAATTCTGCAAAGATTACTCCATCGTCAAAGAGTGCTGCGGCACCAACAACAAAGCCATCGGCTGCTTCTCCTGACAAGCAAGAAATGCTTGGCGGCGGTAAAAAAGAAATGAAGGAAGAAGAGCAGAAGGAAGAAGAAGTCATTGCTGAAAAGTCCCATGAAATGGAAGACGAAAAAGAAGATGACAAAGAAGATAAGAAAGAAGAAATGAAGAAGAAGATGAAAGAGGATATCAATTCTCTTTTTGCTGACGATTCTACCATTTCTGAAGAATTCAAATCTAAAGCTGCTACAATTTTTGAAGCTCGTGTCATGGACCGTGTTACTCAAATTGAAGAAGAGATTGAGGCAAAATATGCTGATATGCTCTCTGAAGCAGTTGACCAAATTAAATCTGACCTGACCAATAAAGTAGATGACTACCTCAACTATGTTGTTGAGCAGTGGTTGGCAGATAACGAAATTGCTATTGAATCCGGCCTGCGTGCTGAGATTACCGAAGAATTCATTGCTGGTCTGCGTAACCTCTTTGCTGAGCATTATATTGATGTTCCTGCTGAGAAGGTTGACCTCGTTGACGAGCTTGCTGGTAAAGTTGAAGAACTTGAGAGCAAACTCAACGAAGAGATTGAGCGTGGCATTGGTTTTGCCAAAGCTCTCGTAGAGTCCCGCAAGAGTGAAATTACCCGTGAAGTTACTGAAGGCCTCACAACCACCCAAGCTGAAAAAGTAAAATCACTCGCAGAGAGTGTTGAGTTTTCCACAGAGGAAGAATACAAAGAGAAGCTTGAGACAATTCGTGAGAACTACTTCCCATCTGGCGTTAAAAAGGCCGATGAGACACAACTGCACGAACAGGTAGAAGAAACTGGCGAACAAAAGGTTGTTGACCCATTTGTAGCTGCCGTTTCTAAAGCAATTTCTAAAACCAAAGTTTAAGTAATAATTATAGGAGAAACTTAAATGTATTTGTCCGAACAACTACAAAAGAAATGGGAAGGCGTTCTGGATCATCCGGATCTGCCAAAGATTTCTGACCCATATCGTAAAGCCGTTACGGCTGTTATCCTTGAGAATCAAGCTCAAGAGATGACCAAGGCTACCGAGATCCTGAGTGAGACCGGTTCGCCAACAAACTTTGCTGGTACAGGTGGTTTTGGTGGCGGCGCAGCTGCTGCTGGTCCTGTTGCCGGTTTTGACCCGATCCTGATTTCGCTGGTTCGCCGTTCGCTGCCAAACCTCATTGCTTATGATGTTTGCGGTGTTCAGCCAATGACTGGCCCAACAGGTCTTATTTTCGCAATGCGTTCCCGTTACAGCTCACAAGGCGGTACAGAGGCATTCTACAATGAGGCTAACACTCAATTTGGTGGTGCTAACACTGCTCTCGCAGCTGCAATTCAAAATCAATTGACCGCTCTGGCAATTGCTGCTAACACAACTGAAACCTTTGTTTCTAACGCTGCACCAGGTGCTGCAATGACCACAGGTTCGGCTGAAGCTCTTGGTGACGGCGCTGCAGGTAACACATTCCAAGAAATGGCATTCTCTATTGAGAAAGTTACCGTTACGGCTAAGACCCGTGCTCTGAAGGCTGAGTATTCTATGGAACTGGCACAAGACCTGAAAGCAGTTCATGGTCTGGATGCTGAAACAGAACTGGCTAACATTCTGTCCACAGAAATTCTTGCTGAAATTAACCGTGAAGTTATTCGTACCATCTACGGTGTTGCTAAACTTGGCGCACAAGTCGGCACGACAACTCGTGGTACATTTGACCTTGACACCGATTCTAACGGTCGCTGGATGGTTGAAAAAGTTAAAGGTCTGGCTTTCCAGATTGAGCGTGAAGCTAACACCATCGCCAAAACGACTCGTAGAGGCAAAGGTAACATTATGATTTGTTCGTCTGATGTTGCTTCTGCTCTCGCAATGGCAGGCATTCTGGACTATCAATCGGCTCTGCAAGGCCAAGTTAACCTGACAGTTGACGATACTGGCAACACATTTGCTGGTACTCTGTTCGGCCGTATCAAGGTTTACATTGACCCGTATTTCCCGGCTGGTTCTACAAACGAATTCGCAGTTGTTGGTTACAAAGGTTCCAACGCCTATGACGCAGGTATCTTCTACTGCCCATATGTTCCGCTGCAAATGGTTCGTGCTGTTGATACTGGCACCTTCCAGCCAAAGATTGGCTTCAAAACTCGTTACGGCCTCGTTGCTAACCCGTTTGCTCAGGGTACCGACCAAGGTCTTGGCGCTTTGACAGCACAATCCAACAACTACTATCGTGGTTTTGCAATCAAGAACCTGATGTAATTGTTAAAGGTCTTATAAGAATAATTATAAAAAGAGACCTCCTTAAAAGACCTGCCCTAAAAAGCAGGTCTTTTTTTATTCATAAATAAGCCTATGACTGATATTATAGTAATGTCTGACTTGCTAGATATACGGGCAAGAAAATTAAAAGAATTGGAATTCTACAATCAGCAGTTAAAAGAACTCCAGTTAAAGATGGTTTTTATTCAACAAGAAATAACTTTGACAAATAAGATTATCAATATGATTGAAAGAGAACAAATCATTGATATTGGTCTGCACATTAAGAAAACTACATGACGGCACTTACACGCAATCCAAGTAATCCTAATCCATTACAACCAAATAAATTTCTATTGACATTTGGCCGTGTTCCAAATATGCAATACTTTTGCCAAAATGTTACGGTGCCTGGCATTTCTTTGTCTGAAGCAGTCATTACAAACCCATTTGTTGATTTGTATTCTCCAGGCGAAAAAGCAATTTATGACTTATTAAATGTTACCTTTATTGTTGATGAAGAACTAAAAGGTTGGTTAGAGATACACGATTGGATTCGTGCAATGACCTTTCCTGTTTCGTTTACAGAATATCAAAAATTGCCTTCATTAAACAAATATCAGTCGGCAAAAAATGATATCAACAAAAAGTTTCCACAATTTAGTGATGCCTCTTTATCTTTATTTTCATCATCAAATAAAGAATATTACCGCTTTAAATTCCACGAAGTATTTCCAACCACACTTTCAACCTTCATTATGAATAGCCAAGATGGGCCTGATACGATAATAACTGCCGATGCCACATTTAGGTATAGTTATTATGATGTTGAAAAATTATTCTAAAACAGCTTGACATTTTAACCTTTCTTTGATATACTCCTATAACAGGAGGTTTATTGGCATGAAAAATCTGGATGAAGTGTTAGAAGAATGGCGTAAAGATTCCGACATTGACCGTACCGAACCAGGTAAGGCATTGTTAGATATACCAAAACTTCACAGCAAATACCTAAATGTTTTATCACAACATCGTATGCTTGCCAAGCAAGCAGAATTCAACTATAATAAATGGAAAAAGATTAAATGGGAATATTACACAGGTAAGTTAGATGATGATGAATTACAGAAATACGGATGGGAACCATTTCCGTTTGTAATTAAATCTGACCTATCTACATATTTGGAAAGTGATGAAGATTTAAACAAGTATATGGCTAAAAAAGCCATACATGAAGAAATAGTGGAAGTTTGCTTAGCAATTATGAAAGAGCTAAATAGTAGGACATATCAGTTAAGGTCATGGATTGATTGGGAAAAATTTATACAAGGTGTTTGATTTAGTATTACATAAAAAGAATGAAGCGTTTATACAGTTTGAATGTGAAAGAAGTATAGCACAAGAACTGTCGGACTACTTTACATTTTTTGTTCCAGGTTATCAATTTACTCCTGCATACAAGAGCCGTATATGGGATGGTCGCATAAGGCTCGCAGATTTACGAACATTTACCATATATCATGGTCTTATTCCTTACATAGAAAAATTTTGTGCCGAAAGAAATTATAGCTTAGAGATTGCTGATGCTATCAAGCTTACACAAGAATTCTCAGGTGTTGAGGCATTAGAGTTTGTAAAGACCTTAAATTTGCCACATGAATTGCGTGAGTATCAATGGAAAAGTTTTCTTCAGGCTGTTCGCAATAAACGCCAACTCATACTATCACCAACTGCATCAGGTAAATCACTTATCATTTATTTGATTGTTCGTTGGCTACAAGAAGCTGATTTCAAAAGAGGTTTGTTAATTGTTCCTACTACATCATTGGTAGAACAAATGTATAGTGACTTTGCTTCATATGGTTATGATTCAGACAAATACTGTCACCGCCAATACTCTGGTAAAGAGAAACACACAAACAAATTTCTTACCATAACCACATGGCAATCAATTTATAAAAATGAAAAAGATTATTTTGAACAATTTGATTATGTATTAGGTGATGAAGCACACCAGTTTAAAGCCAAATCACTTACAACGATTCTATCTGGTTGCACAAACGCTAAATATAGAATAGGTACCACAGGAACATTAGACGGTACACAAACACATCGCCTTGTATTAGAAGGTTTGTTTGGACCAGTTTATAAGGCAACGACCACCTCAGAATTAATTGAGAAAGGTCAATTAGCAGATTTCAATATTAAATGCCTTGTGTTGAAGTATCCTGACCCACTTTGTAAAATGGCTCGTGATTGGGATTACAATACAGAAATGGACTTTATCGTGCAAAATAAAGCACGAAACGAATTTATTAAAAACTTGGTGTTGTCATTAGAAGGCAATACACTTATATTATTTCAATTTGTGGAGAAACATGGAAAAGATTTACACAACATTATCAAAGCTGATGCTGGTAAGCGTCATGTATTTTTCGTATTTGGTGGTACAGATGTTGAGGTGCGGGAATCAGTTCGTTCAATTACTGAAAAGGAAAATGATGCTATCATTGTTGCTTCTTATGGCACTTTTAGCACTGGTGTCAATATCCGTAACCTTCACAATATTATATTTGCCAGTCCATCCAAATCCCGCATCCGTAATCTTCAGTCAATAGGTCGTGGTTTAAGAATTGGTGATAACAAAACACAAGCAACACTTTTTGATATTGCAGATGATTTTCGTGTTGGCAAATTTGTTAATTATACACTCAAGCATTTTATTGAAAGAGTTAAGATATACGATGAAGAAAAGTTCAACTATAAATTTTACAACATAGAGCTTAAAAATGCAAACAACACCTAATAATAATATTAAAATTATTCGTTTGCATGGTGGCGAGGATATCATAGCAGATTATATTCAATCAGAAGATGAAGAAACTGCCATATTACATAACCCAATGCAGGTCATATTTAAAAGAATACCAACAGGTCAAACTGTAATGATGATGATGCCTTGGTTGCCAATTGAAATCATTAAAGACAATCACGCTATTCTTTATACATCAGATATTCTTACCATAATTGACCCAAAAGATTCTGCCATTAAACATTATGGTGAAGTAGTTATGGAAGCACAACAAAGAATGGAAGAAATAGATGTAATGTCAGAAGAAGATGATGACGATGAAGATGATGAAGATGGAGTTTTAGATACTGAAGAAATATTTGAAGCTCTCAAAGAAAAACGAAATAAAAAGTTACACTAAATATTTTATTATAATGAGGTTGTTATGGCAAATGTGTGTTTCGTGGTGCCAAGTAGTGCCGCAAAAGCCTATCAAGATTTAGCAAAAACATATTCAGCAATTGAAATGCCTACATGGGCAGCTTTGTTAGCGCAGGCTGTCCGTGTAAAAGGTCATAATCCCTGCATTTTAGATTTTGATGCTTGCCATGTAAATGATGAAGATGCTGCGGAAGAAATAGCGGCAACAAAACCTAAACTTGTGGTCTTTGTTCTTTATGGGCAAAATCCAAATTCAGGCACCACGATGATGATTGGTGCCAAATCTCTCGCAACTCAACTCAAACTATCACATCCAAATCTAAAGACCGCATTTATTGGTTCTCACACTTCAGCATTGCCGCATGAAGTCATTCAATACTCTTATGTTGATTTTGCTTTCATTAACGAAGGTGTATATGGTCTGCTAGATTTGTTAGAGACAGATTTAGAAAATCATTTAGATAATGTTCGTGGTATGTGGTATAAAAAACATGGGCTTCCAAGGCCTACAATTGGTGGTTGTATTGTTAAGACAGACGATATGGATGTTGTAATGCCTGGTTATGCATGGGACTTATTGCCAAAAGACAAATACTTGCTAGACAAATATAGAGCTCACTATTGGCACACTAACTTTTTAGAAGAAGGTCGCACACCATTTGCGGCAATTTATACATCATTAGGTTGCCAATTTGGTTGTAACTTCTGTATGATTAACATTGTAAACAGAACAGAATATGATAATGATATAGTTTCTGCTGATAGCCGTGGTATGAGATTTTGGTCACCAGAATTAATGTTGAAAGAATTGGAATATCTGTATGAAAATGGTGTTAGAACCGTTCGCCTTACTGATGAAATGTTTTTTCTGAATAAAAAATATTATGTGCCTATTCTACAAGGGTTAGTTGACAGAGGAATGAAGTTCAATTTTTGGGCATATGCTCGTGTGGATTCTGTGCGTGAGGATCAATTAAAACTATTTAAAGATGCTGGTGTAAATTGGTTGGCATTAGGTATTGAATCTGGTAATCAACAAGTGCGATTAGAGATTGATAAAGGCCGATTCAAACAAGTAAATATTCGTGAGGTGGTAAAACAAATCAAAGATGCAGATATCAATGTTCTTGGTAATTATATGTTTGGATTTCCAGAAGATACAAAAGAAACCATGCAAGAGACATTAGATTTAGCATTAGAACTTAATTGTGAACACGCAAACTTTTATGCAGCGATGGCATTACCAGGTAGCCCATTGTATATGGAAGCCAAAAATAATAATTGGGAATTGCCACAAACATTTGAAGAGTTTGCTTTTTTATCATATGACTGTAAACCATTGAGAACCAAAACATTGTCTGGTGCTGAAGTATTAAAGTTTCGTGATGATGCATGGCATACCTATTTCTCTCATAAACCATTTTTACAATTGGTAGAAAATAAATTTGGCATACAATCACGGCTAAATGTAGAAGAAATGTCAAAGATTCGTTTAAAAAGGAAAATATTAGGTGACTAAACAAGACCTTATTGATTTTGAAACTCGTGTCGCAGACCAGTTTAATGCGGGTAAAATACGGGCACCAGTTCATCTTTATTATGGTAACGAAGATGAGATGATTGCAATTTTTCAAAACATTCGCCAACAAGATTGGGTGTTTTGTTCTTGGCGTTCACATTATCAATGTTTACTTAAAGGTGTGCCACCTGATGAAATTGAAAAAGAAATTTTAGAAGGTCGTTCTATCTCTCTATGCTTTCCAAGCCATAGAATATATTCATCAGCAATTGTTGGCGGCATTTTACCAATTGCAGTCGGCACGGCCATGTCAATAAAAAGAAGTGACGGTGATGCAAAAGTTTTTTGTTTTATGGGTGATATGACTTCAGAAACAGGCATTGCTTACGAATCAATGAAATATGCCATTCAACATGAATTACCTATACAATTTATTATTGAAGATAATGGTAAATCAGTTTGCACAGATACAAGAGAAGTATGGAATGATGAACAATTAACCTATGAAAATTTCCGTAATAATGTAATTTTTCATTACAAATATGAAACCAAATATCCACACGCTGGAGCTGGAACGAGGGTGCAATTTTGAAATACTTTGATGAACTTAAACGGTCAATGGATTATTTGGCTCAAGACGAAAGAACATTATTTTTAGGTCAAGCTGTTGCTGTACCAGGAACAGGAATGTCTAACACACTCAAAGACATTTCAAAAGATAAATTAATTGAATTGCCTGTTGCAGAAGAAATGCAAATGGGTATGGCACTAGGTATGTCTCTTCATGGTCGTGTGCCTATTTCAATTTATCCACGATGGAATTTTTTGTTGTGTGCGGTTAGTCAATTGGTCAACCATGTTGATAAGTTGCCAATTATGTCAAAGTATAAATCAAAAGTAATTATACGAACAAGTATTGGCTCTGAAAGACCATTAAATCCACAATGCCAACACATAGGTGATTTTACTGATGCATTTCGTTTGATGTGCAAAACAATTGAAGTAATTCGCTTAGATGAACCAGAAGATATATTTCCTGCATATGAGAAAGCTTTGTTGCGTGATGATAATCGTTCAACAATTCTTGTAGAGTGGGGTGATTACTATAACGAAAAATGATTATAACAAAAACACCATTTAGATTATCTTTGTTTGGTGGCGGTACCGATTATCCTGCTTGGTATGAAAAACATCCAAGTAAATGCTTGTCTGCGGCCATGGGTCATTATTGTTATCTTACTGTAAAAAAACTGCCGCCATTTTTTGAATACCGCAATCGTATTGTATATTCAAAGACAGAAGATGTAAATGACATTTCTGCGATTGACCATCCTTCTGTTCGGGCCTGTTTGCAATATCTAAACATACCTGAAGGTATTTCTATTACACATGATGGTGATTTACCTGCAAGGTCTGGTATTGGATCATCTTCTTCGTTTACAGTTGGTTTGTTAAATGCTTTGTATCAATTAAACAAAAAAACTATTAATCAAAAAGAATTAGCACAAGAAGCAATTCATGTAGAACAAAATATAATTGGTGAAAATGTTGGCATACAAGACCAAATTATGGCTGCGCATGGTGGTATTCAAATCATAACTATGTCAGACCAAGGTTGGAGTTCTGAAAAATTTTCTATAACAGAAGATTACAAGAATCATTTAGAATCACATATTATGCTTGGTTTTTCAGGTGTATCTCGCCATGCTGAAACACAGGCAAAGAAAAAAGTAGATAACATTAAAGAAGGTAAAACAAACGAACAGCTGTTACAAACGGCAAATTTAGCAAATGAAGCTATTGATATGCTTGCCAAAGAAAAAGAAATGTTTATAATTGGAGACCTGCTAGATAAAGCATGGAATATAAAAAGAAATTTGGCAGATGGCGTCACTCAACCTTGGATTGATGACATTTATTATTCTGCCATAGAACATGGTGCTTATGGTGGTAAATTAATGGGCGCAGGTGGTGGTGGTTTCTTTATGTTTCTCGTGCCGCCAAATCACCAAAAAGAATTTAAGCGAAGAATGGAACAAATTAAAGTTTGGGTGCCATTTAGATTTGACAACGATGGTTCACAAGTTATATTAAACAATTCGTGAGGTAATATGAAATATCCCTTAATGCGTAATAATATATCACGGCGTGATTTAGATGCCATGATTCAACATTTAAAACAAGATGACCCAATTCTCACAAACGGACCTAAGTGTAAGCAGTTTGAAGAAGCCTGGTCAAAGTGGCTTGGAGTTAAATATTCGGTGTTTGTTAATTCAGGTGCTTCGGCCAATTTGTTATCAATGACAATGCTGAAGATTAAATATCCTGAAGGTGGTGAAGTAATCGTGCCGCCTCTTACCTGGATATCAGATGTTGCCTCAGTAATACAATGCGGTTTTACACCTGTATTTGTGGATGTGGACATGGATACTTTAGGTATGAATAGTGATGCAATTATTCGTGCCATTACTCCAAATACCCGTGCTGTGTTTTTATCACATATTCAAGGCTTTAATGCATTAAGTGATGATTTGATATCAACTTTGGCTAGAAGTAACATTCCATTGATTGAAGATGTTTGCGAGTCGCATGGAGCAATGCACGGACAGAAGCTTTGCGGCAGTATTGGATGGATGTCCAATTTCTCTTTCTATTATGCACACCATATGACAACAATTGAAGGCGGTATGGTTTGCACAAATGATGAAGAAGTTTACCACACAATTCGTATGCTTCGTTCACACGGCATGGTTCGTGAATGTGGTAATGATAAATTGAAGTTAGCTTATAAGCTTCAGAATCCAGAATTGAATCCAGATTTTATTTTTGCTCATGCAGCCTACAATATGAGAAACACCGAACTAGGCGGTATACTTGGTCTTTCACAGTTGCCAAGTTTAACAGGAAATGTTAAAATAAGAAATCTAAACCATGAGAGGTTCTTATCAAAATTAAATCAGAAAAAATATTACATTGGTTTTAAATTGCTTGGTGCAAGTAATTATGCTTTCAATTTAATTGTAAATGAAAAAGATCCTGAGTTTGTAGAAAGATTAATGAAACGAATGAAAGATGAAGGCATTGAGTTTCGCCGTGGTAGTGCAGGTGGTGGTAATCAATTACGACAACCATATTTAAAAAATATTGTGCCTGAAAATTATCACTTAAACTTTCCAATAACTGAACATATTCATTTCTATGGTTTTTACATTGGTAATTTTCCATCTATGGAGATAAATGAAATAGATGAAATTACAAAGATACTAAATGAGGTTTAAATGGCAAACATATTAGTTACAGGCGGTGCAGGTTACATTGGTTCTGTTCTTGTGCCAGAGTTATTAAAAGATGGTCATAATGTTACGGTATTAGATAATTTTCTTTTTGGCCAATCATCATTAAATCATGTTTGTCACCTATCAAACTTCAGAGTGTATCGTGGTGATGTTCGTATATTAGCAGACATGGCACCGTTGTTGAAAGAGGCCGATATTATCATACCTCTTGCAGCTTATGTTGGCGCACCTTTTTGTGATAAAGATCCAATTGGTGCCACAACAACAAACAAAGATGCCGTGTTTATGATGATGAAATACTTAAATAAAGACCAAGTTGTAATTATGCCTACAACAAATAGTGCATATGGAACAGGAGATTTTTGTAATGAAGATTCACCTTTGAATCCTATCTCCCGTTATGCAATAGATAAGGTAGAAGTAGAAAAAGTTTTAATGGATCATCCAAATGCCACAAGTTTAAGGCTCGCAACCGTATTTGGTATGTCGCCAAGAATGAGAATAGATTTGTTAGTAAATGATATGACTTATCGTTCTATTTATGATGGATTTGTTGTGTTATTTGAATCACATTTTAAACGCAATTATATCCATGTTCGTGATGTTGTTCAAGCATTTAAAATGGCAATACAAAAAGAAACTATGAGAGGCCAAGTATACAATGTAGGCCTTTCAACTGCCAATGTATCAAAGCGTGAACTCTGTGAAAACATTAAAAAATATGTACCACGGTTTGAAATTATTGATGCAGAAATTGGTAAAGATAAAGACCAACGCAACTACATGGTCTCTAACGAAAAGATTGAAAAAGAAGGATTTACACCATTTTATAACCTTGATATGGGTATTCAAGAGCTCTTAAAAGGTTTTACAATGATTAAAAATACCAAATATGGAAATGTTTGAATATAACCGCTTGCTTTTAAATAAGGCTTGTGTTATAATTACCAAACACTTAACACCAGACCTTTTACCTAAGAAGTGGGTGGAAAGAAACTCTATGAACCCTATGTTTGGTCATTGTCATACCGCTTCTGCTTGTTTACAGAAATTGTTTGGCAGTCAAAACATTAAATTGTATAGAGCATTAGATGATGAAGGTATTTGGCATTGGTGGGCAGTAACAAAAGAAAAGGAAATAATTGACATTACGGCGGATCAATACTACTCACAACAAAGAACACCTCCTTATGGTACAGGAGAAAAAGCTTCTATGTTAGGATTTGATTATAGAAAAA
>Ga0315900_10006656_pt1 | contig 15407 bp, 14 predicted proteins | sample LakEriMetagenome_FD_203521 | JGI IMG/M metagenome (GOLD analysis project Ga0315900, IMG submission 203521) | Freshwater fungal communities from buoy surface, Lake Erie, Ohio, United States - Buoy 12 MA114 | ecosystem: Environmental > Aquatic > Freshwater > Lake > Lake biofilm | place: USA: Lake...
TTGGATATCTTCCTCCAGCAGATCATCAACGGCCTGACCCTGGGCAGCGTCTACGCCATCGTTGCCCTCGGGTACACCATGGTCTACGGCATCGTGCAGCTGATCAACTTTGCCCACGGGGAAGTGGTGATGATCGGTGCCATGGTCGCCTTGTCCGTGATCGCCGCCATGGCCGGCAGTGGTACGACGGTGCCACCGGTGCTGATCATTGTGGCCGGTACCCTGTGCGCGATCCCGGTGTGCATGGGAGTGGGGTTTGCGATGGAACGTGTGGCCTATCGGCCGTTGCGAGGTGCCCCCCGTCTGGCGCCGCTGATCACCGCCATCGGCATTTCGATCATCCTGCAGCATCTCGCCATGCTGATCTGGAGCCGGAACCCGCTGTCCTTCCCGCAGATCGTGGCCAACCCGGTGTTCGAATTCGCCGGAGCCACCATCAGTGCGATCCAGATAGCGATCATCTTGCTGTCCCTGGCCGTCATGGCCGGTCTCAGCCTGCTGGTCTATCGAACGCGGCTGGGTATCGCCATGCGAGCCACGTCCGAGAATCCCCAGGTGGCAGGGCTCATGGGGATCGACATCAACCGTGTCATCTCGTTGACCTTCGTCATCGGCGCTGCGCTCGGGGCGGTCGCCGGTGTGATGGTGGGCACCTACTACGGGGTGGCCCATTACACCATGGGGGCATTGCTTGGGCTCAAGGCGTTTTCCGCTGCAGTGCTAGGGGGCATAGGAAATCTGGCCGGAGCGATGCTCGGCGGCATGCTTCTCGGTGTCGTCGAGGCCCTCGGCACCGGCTACATCGGCGATGCGACCGACCTGTGTCGCGTCGACTGGATCTCGTCCGCGATTGCCGAACGGTGCGCTTCGGATGGTCATTTCATTCTCCTGGGCAGCAACTACCAGGACGTGTTCGCGTTCGTCGTGCTGATCTTGGTCCTGGTGTTCCGGCCGTCCGGGCTGCTGGGTGAACGGGTCAGTGATCGGGCCTGAGGTCTGGAGACGCCGCATCGTCGCAGCCATGACGGATACACGAATAGTCAGAGGAAAACCGGCGGTTTGGGCCGGGATCGCAGTCATCGCGGTAGTGCTGCTGGTGCTGCCGTTCGTGCTCGCATCGGTCGGAACGGCCTGGGTGCGGGTGACGAATCTGGCGATTCTTTTCATCCTGCTGTCCCTCGGGCTGAACATCGTCGTCGGCTTTGCAGGCCTGCTGGACCTCGGATACATCGCCTTCTACGGTGTTGGCGCCTACACCTATGCGCTGCTTGCTTCCCCGCACTTCGGCCTGCACCTGCCGTTCTGGGTCATCATCCCCATCGGCGCCTTCCTCGCCTGTGTCTTCGGCATGCTGCTCGGTGCCCCGACGCTGAAATTGCGGGGGGACTACCTCGCCATCGTCACCCTGGGGTTCGGCGAGATCGTGCGCATCTTCCTGAACAACCTTTCCCAGCCGGTCAACGTCACCAACGGTCCGCAGGGCATCTCGCGCATCGACCCATTCCGCATCGGAGGGCAGAGCCTCGGGTCCGCGGATGTGATCGGTTCGCTCACGGTGAGTGGACCCATCAAGTACTACTACCTGCTGCTCCTGGTGCTGCTGGCGGTGATCGTCGTCAACGTGCGGTTGCAGGATTCCAGGCTCGGACGTGCCTGGGTGGCCATCCGGGAGGATGAAGTGGCAGCCCAGGCGATGGGCATCAACACGCGCAACGTCAAGCTGCTCGCCTTCGCCATGGGGGCCAGTTTCGGCGGCATCGCAGGTGGCATGTTCTCGGCCATGCAGGGTTTCATCAGCCCCGAGAGCTTCGTTCTGGTCGAGTCCATCATGGTGCTGGCCATGGTGGTGTTGGGCGGCATGGGCAACATCTGGGGGGTCATTCTCGGTGCCATCCTGCTGTCCTTCGTGCCAGAGATACTGCGCTACACCGTGGAGCCGCTGCAGCGTGCCATCTTCGGGCGGCTTCTGGTCGAGCCGGAGGTGATCCGCATGCTGCTTTTCGGCCTGGCCCTCGTCCTGATGATGCTGTATCGCCCGGCCGGTCTCTGGCCCTCGCGCAACCGTCGACGCGAGTTGACCGGGGAGCCTGGGGCGTGACCATGTCCGCGACGGATGCCGGAGTCCTCCTCGAGGCCGTCGGCATCGAGAAGCGATTCGGCGGCCTCACAGCCTTGTCCGGGGTTTCGCTCACCCTGCGCCGTGGGGAGATCTACGGCCTCATCGGCCCGAATGGTGCGGGCAAGACGACCATGTTCAACGTGCTGACCGGGCTTTACCAGCCCGATGGTGGCGTGTTCCGTTTCGATGGACGAGAACTGTCCGGGCTCAAGCCGCACCGCTGTGCCGCGAGCGGAATCGCTCGCACCTTCCAGAACATCCGCCTGTTCGCCAACATGACCGCGGTCGAGAACGTCATGGTCGGCCAGCACATGCGCACCCGGGCGGGAGTCCTGGGTGCAATCCTCAGAACGGGTGCTGTCCGGGCCGAGGAGGCCCGGGTTGTGCGCAAGGCCCATGAACTCCTGCGCTACGTCGGCATAGACAGACATGCGAATACGACCGCGAGGAATCTGCCCTACGGCGACCAGCGCAGGCTCGAGATCGCGCGTGCCTTGGCGACCGAGCCGAAATTGCTTGCCCTGGACGAGCCGGCGGCCGGCATGAACCCGACGGAGAGACAGGCGCTCGGTCAGCTGATCGGCCGCATCCGCGCGGATGGGACCTCGGTGCTGCTCATCGAGCACGACGTGAAGCTGGTCATGGGCCTCTGCGACCGTGTGGCCGTGCTGGAGTATGGCAAGAAGATCGCCGAGGGGCCGCCACGCGAAGTGCAGCGCGATCCCGCTGTCATCACCGCCTACCTCGGAACAGCGGTGCACGAGACGGGGGGGCACTCTTGAGCCTGCTGGAGATACGTGGCCTGAAGGTGGCCTATGGCGGTATCGAGGCGGTCCGCGGGATCGACCTCGACGTCGGCGAAGGTGAGTTGGTCGCCTTGATCGGTGCCAACGGCGCGGGCAAGACGACCACGCTCAAGGCCATCGCGGGCATGCTCGGACCATCCGCGGGTGCGGTGCGGTACGACGGTCAGGACATAACAGGGCTGCCCTCGCACGTCCTCATCAGACGCGGCATCGCGTTGGTGCCGGAAGGTCGCGGCGTGTTTGCGCGCCTCACCGTGGAGGAGAACCTCGCCATGGGTGCCTACATCCGCGATGACGGCCCGGCGGTCCGGACGGATACCGAGCGGGTGTTCGATCTGTTTCCCCGATTGCGCGAGAGGCGGTCTCAGGTTGCTGGTACGCTCTCTGGCGGAGAGCAGCAGATGCTGGCCATCGGGCGGGCGATGATGAGCCGCCCCCGGCTGTTGCTGCTCGATGAGCCCAGCATGGGCCTGGCACCCCTGATGGTGCAGAAGATCTTCGAGGTCGTCCGTTCCATCGCTGCGCAGGGGGTGACGATCCTCCTGGTGGAACAGAACGCCCTGCTTGCACTCGGAGCAGCGGCACGCGGGTATGTCATGGAATCCGGCGCACTGACCTTGCAGGACACGGGTGCCGCCCTGCTCGCAAGCCCCCAGGTGCGGCAGGCCTACCTGGGAGAATGAGTGAAATCGATGATCCCTCCCCGGGCTGGCGGCGGGATGACCGGCCTGCCTCGAGCCGCGACCTGGTGACGCGGCGCGGCTGGGTGGCTCAGGTGGCGGAGGCTGCCTTGCGGCTGATGGCCTGAGCCTCGCCCCATATCGCCGCAGAATTTCCGTCCGCGCCGATACCGAAGAAAGCCTTGCGCTGGCGCGCCACGCGGGCCAGCACCAGCATCTCCTCCATGGCTTCCATGCTGAAACCCTTGCGGTTGCCACGTTCGTCAACGATGAGCCTGGCGAGGTATTCCTCGAAGCCATCGTGACCCCAGAGGCTGGTCATGGCGGCCATCACGTGGAAATAATCCTCCAGCGCGGCCTTGACTTCGATCTTCCTGGGCGGCTTGCGTTTCGGCTCGGAGAAATCCAGTTCAGGGAACGAAAGATGGGCCGGTCCTGCCGCCATGATGGCATCGGCATCCGGTGGGATGAGTATGTTGTTCACGGCGAGCAATTGTTCGAGCAAGACCACGCGCGAGCGCAGCTTCTCGATGATCCTCTCCTGGTCTTCGTTGTTTCCCGCCATGTCTGGTCGGCGTGGCGCCCTTTTTCCGGTCCGATGGCGGCGTGGCCGTACGGATGGCCCGTGTCAGCCGCCAAAGCTGACCAACCATTGTCGGCATCTGCCGGGTAAGGTTGAGAATTGAGATGCCCCCCCGACGGCATGCCCGACCGGCATCCGAGCTTGCCGAAACGGGCATGGGACAGCGATCTTCGACGCAAGGCACGTGCCGGGGAGCAAAGCCCCGGGTGCCGATCAGTCCAGCGGTATCCAGTCCCTGCCGGTGAGAAAGTCCTGGGTGAGCACCGCTTCTGGCGATCCGGGCTCCGGATGCCAGTCGTAGCGCCAGCGCACGATGGGGGGAAGGGACAGGAGGATGGATTCGGTGCGCCCACCTGATTGCAGCCCGAACAGCGTACCCCGATCGAACACCAGGTTGAACTCGACGTAACGGCCCCTGCGGTAGGCCTGGAAATCGCGCTCCCTCTCGCCGTAGGCGAGTTGCTGCCTGCGCCGCACGATCGGCAGGTAGGCGTCGAGGAAGTGACCTCCAACGCTGCGCGTCAGAGCAAAACATTGCTCGAAATCCGGCTCGCAGAGGTCGTCGTAGAAGATACCTCCTATGCCTCTTGGTTCATTGCGATGCTTCAGGAAGAAATAACGATCGCACCAGCGCTTGAACTCGCGATAGCGCGTCGGTCCGAAGGGTAACAGCGCGTCCTGGCAGGTCTGGTGGAAATGGCGCGCGTCCTCCTCGAAACCATAGTAGGGGGTCAGATCCATGCCCCCTCCGAACCACCATACCGCCGGCTCGCCTTCCCTGACGGCAGCGAACAGGCGGACATTCAGATGCACGGTCGGGACGTAGGGGTTTCGCGGATGCAGGACCAGGGACACCCCCATGGCCTCGAAGCCGCGTCCGGCCAACTCCGGGCGCCCCGCGGAGGCTGAAGGTGGCAGGCTTGGTCCCCGCACATGGGAGAACAGCACCCCTGCCCGTTCGAAGACATTGCCCTCCTCGATGAGGCAGGACTTGCCGCCCCCGCCTTCGGGGCGGACCCAGTCGTCTCGACGGAAGGTGCGACCGTCCTCGGCTTCCAGGCCGGCAACGATGTCCGCCTGCAGCCCCAGCAGGAATTCGCGCACGCCGGCGATGTCCGGCGCCGTCGTCGACCGTGTGCTCATAGCTGGCTCCTCCGGGCTCCGATTGCCCGATGACCGATATCGCGACGCAACTGACGACCATCGAACTGGATCCGGTCCGCCACGTCGTAGGCGCGCCGTTGGGCGACGCGCGCAGTGTCTCCGAGGGCTGTGACACACAACACCCGCCCGCCAGCGGTCAATACCTGACCTGCCTGAGTCATCGTGCCGGCGTGGAAGACGTGAACGTCGTCCCCATCCGGACCAAGGCCCGAGATCACATCCCCGCGGCGCGGATTCTCCGGGTAACCTGCCGCCGCCAGCACCACACCGAGGGCGAAGCGGCGGTCCCACTGGGCATCGGCGTGATCCAGGGTGCCGCTCACGGCATGGTCCAGGAGGCCCAGGAGGTCGGACTTGAGGCGCATCAGGATGGGCTGCGTCTCCGGATCGCCAAGCCGGCAGTTGAATTCCAGAACACGCACCTGCCCTGCGGGCGACACCATCAAGCCTGCATAGAGGAAGCCTGAGTATCTGCTGCCCTCCGCCTCCATCCCCTGAACCACGGGCAGGATGACTTCGCGCATCACCCGTGCGTGCACTTCGGGGGTGATGACCGGGGCGGGCGAGTAAGCACCCATGCCGCCCGTGTTGGGCCCCAGGTCGCCGTCGAGCAGCCGCTTGTGATCCTGGCTCGATGCGAGCGGCAGGACGTGGCGACCATCCACCATGACGATGAAGCTCGCCTCCTCGCCTTCCAGGAAGTCCTCGATCACCACGCGTGCCCCGGCCTGCCCCATGCGATTGCCCACGAGCATGTCATCGATGGCGGCATGGGCGGCCGCCGCCTCCATCGCGACCACGACCCCCTTGCCGGCGGCGAGGCCGTCGGCCTTGACGACGATGGGGGCCCCCTTCGTGTCGACGTACGCGTGGGCCGCCTCGGCATCGGTGAATGTGCGATGGCCAGCCGTCGGGATGCCGTGACGGACCATGAACTCCTTCGCGAAGTCCTTTGATGACTCGAGCCTGGCAGCCGCCTGTGTCGGGCCGAAGATCCGAAGCCCGGCCGCCCGAAAAGCATCCACCACCCCCGCCGCGAGAGGCGCCTCCGGACCGACGACCGTCAGTCCGATCGCTTCCCGCTTCGCGAATTCCACAAGGTCGGGGATGGTCGTGATGTCGACGTTGTGAATGCCATCCTCACGGGCCGTGCCCGCATTGCCCGGCGCCACGAACACCCGTGCCGCCCGTGGCGACTGGCTCAACCGCCACGCGATCGCGTGTTCGCGACCGCCTGAACCGATGACGAGAAGATTCATTCCTGCGTCCCCGTGCTGTACTTGAAGTTGCGTTCGCCGAATCCCTCGCCATCGATCGCCCGTCGACCCCCTCGGCAGGGCTCAATGACGGAAATGGCGCACTCCGGTGAAAACCATGGCGATCCCGCGCTCGTCAGCGGCAGCAATGACCTCGTCGTCGCGAACACTGCCGCCGGGCTGGATGATGGCCACCGCGCCAGCCTCGGCCACCGCATCGAGACCGTCCCGGAACGGAAAGAAGGCATCAGAGGCGACCGCCGCTCCGGCGAGCGACAGGCCGGCGTTACCGGCTTTGATGGAGGCGATGCGCGCGGAGTCGATGCGGCTCATCTGGCCAGCGCCGACACCCAGCGTGCGGCCGTCGCGGCAGAACACGATGGCATTGGATTTCACGAATTTCGCCACCCGCCAAGCGAACGTGAGGTCCGCCATCTGTGCTGGCGTGGGCACCGCGCGTGTAACCACGCGTGGTTCCCCGGACGCGATGTCCTGAGAATCGGTCGTCTGGACCAGTATTCCGCCACCCACCCGCTTGATATCCAGTGTCTGGGTGTCGCGTGCGAGAGGCACCTCGAGGAGGCGGACATTGGCCCGGGCCGAGAACACGGCGGTGGCCTCCGCGGCATAGCCCGGCGCGATCACGACCTCCACGAACTGGTTGCCGACAATGGCCTGCGCCGTGGCCGCTTCGACCACGCCGTTAAAGGCGATGATCCCGCCAAAGGCCGAGGTCGGATCGGTCTCGAAGGCGCGCCGGTAGGCCTGCTCGAGCGAGCCGGCCTGGGCGACACCGCAGGGGTTGGCGTGCTTGACGATGACGCAGGCGGGGTCTGCGAAGGCCTTGACGCACTCCCACGCGGCGTCGGCATCGGCAATGTTGTTGAACGACAGATCCTTTCCCTGAATCTGGCGATACCCCGAGATGCCTCCCGGCACGGCCTGCTCGTCGCGGTAGAAGGCGCCGCGCTGATGCGGGTTCTCCCCGTAGCGCAGATCCTGTGTCTTGACGAACGCGAGGTTCAATCGCTCCGGGAAATCCATGCGGGTTCCGTCACGGGCAATGGCGCCGAGGTGATTGCTGATGGCCGAATCGTAGGTGGCCGTATGGGAAAACGCCTTGCGCGCCAGCGCGAAACGGGTCTCGAGACTGATCGCGCCGCCCGTCAGTTCGAGTTCCGCGATGATCGCCGGGTAGTCGGCTGGGTCGGTCACCACGGTCACATGCTGATAATTCTTGGCTGCCGCCCGCACCATGGCGGGACCGCCGATATCGATGTTCTCGACCGCTTCTTCGAGGGTGCAGCCGGGTCTCGCAACGGTCTCGCGGAACGGGTAGAGGTTGACGACCACGAAATCGATGTAGCCGATACCTTCCCTGGTCATCGCGTCGATGTGGCCGGGCAGATCCCGCCGGGCAAGAATGCCGCCATGAATCCTCGGGTGGAGGGTCTTCACCCGGCCGTCGAGCATTTCCGGAAATCCGGTGTAGGACGCGACCTCCGTCACGGGAATGCCGGCCTCCGCCAGCAGCCCGGCCGTTCCGCCAGTCGACAGGATGCCGATTCCCAGACGGTGAAGGGCGCTGGCGAGGGCGGCGGCCCCCGTCTTGTCGGATACGCTGATGAGGGCTTGCCGTTTGTTCGTCATGACGTGCGGCTCAGGAAACGCGATGTCGGAGAGAACAGTTGCACAACAAGTGCATGAATGAAGTCGTGGCGCCCGGGCGGGCGCTGCGCGGTGATCGAGACAGGCTGCACGCCGTCGGGCTGCCTGTCACCGCGCATGGCTCAAAGCAGCCCATAGGCCTTCAGTTTCTTTCGAAGTGTGTTCCGGGTCATGCCAAGCACCTCCGCAGCCTCGGTCTGGTTGCCCTCGACCAACGCCATGACATATTCCAGGAGTGGGCGCTCCACGCAGGCCATCACCATGTCGTGCAGGGGCGCAGGGCGTTCACCGTCGAGATCGCGGAAATAGGCATCTAGTGCCTTTTGCACGCATCTGCCGATGTCGGTGTCGTTGACTACGCGGCGCGCAGGTCTGGTTGCCATGTCATCCGGACGACCGTCAGGGGTTTTTGGAAGAAACACTCGATCGCGGCCATCTGGTCCGCCGGTGTCTCGAGAGCATTGACCTGGCGACGCAGTTCCTCGCCGCCCGGCAGCCAGCGGGAGTACCAGCCGATGTGCTTGCGGGCGACGCGACATCCCGCAAGCCCTCCATACAGGGAATACAGGGACTCGAGGTGCTCGAGCAGGATGGTGCGCAGTTCCACGGCCGTGGGCGTGCCGTGCGCGACAGACCCTTCCAGGCCGGCCGCGATCTCCCGGAAGATCCACGGTCGCCCCTGGGCGGCACGGCCGATCATGACGGCATCCGCACCGGTCCGATCGAGCACTGCACGGGCCTTCTCGGCGGAGTCGATGTCACCGTTGGCGATCAAGGGGACGGACACCTCGCGTCGGACCTCGGCGATGGTGTCGTACTCAGCCGCGCCACTGTAGAAGTCTTCACGGGTGCGGCCATGCACCGTCAGAGCCGCAATGCCCGCATCCTCCGCGATGCGGGCCACCCGGACGGCATTGCGCGTCTCCCTGCTCCAGCCCGTGCGCATCTTCAGGGTCACGGGCACGTCGACCGCCGCGACCACGGCCGACAGGATGTTTCCGATCAGGACCTCATCACGCATCAGCGCGGACCCTGCCAGCACGTTGCAGACTTTCTTTGCCGGGCAGCCCATGTTGATGTCGATGATCTGGGCTCCGTGCTCGACGTTGAGCCGGGCTGCCTGTGCCAAGCGGACTGGATCGGTACCGGCGATCTGCACCGCGATCGGCTCGGGCTCGCCTTCATGCGACCGACGCCGGCGACTCTTCTCGGTGTGCCAGAGTTGTTCGTCGGCGCTTGTCATCTCGGAAACCGCATAGCCGGCGCCCAGTCGTTTGCAGAGCAGCCGGAACGGGCGATCGGTCACTCCGGCCATGGGTGCCAGGGCGAGCCGGTTGCGGAGTCGATACGGGCCGATCTGCATGCGGGGGCTCGCGCGTGGGAGAGGCAAAGAGCCGCGTATTGTAATCAGAAACCGGCGCTTTCGATGGCGCGCGCGGTGGTGGCCGGTGCTTCGTGGGTCCCCGATGAGAGAAGGTGCCGGCTCTGCGCTCGGGTCAGTGGTCTGCCGGTGACGACAGGGTCGTGGCGAACACCCGTCGGGGCAGGGGCAGCAGGTCGAGTGATTCCAGACCGGCGCCCCGCAAGGCCGCCAATCCCGGTACCCCGGAGGAGAAAAGGCGCACCAGCGTATCGGTGAAGCCTATGGTGGTCGCGCGATCCCGGCGTCGCGCGGCCGCATGCGCAGCCAGCGCCCCGGCCGGATCCTGCGGACGTGCTTCGAGTTCGCGGGTCAGCGACCATGCATCCCTCAGGCCCAGGTTGAGCCCCTGGCCAGCCACCGGGTGGAGGCTTTGCGCCGCGTTCCCGATCACCGCCACCCGCCCGTGGACCAGCGGCTGCGTGGTGCGCAGGCACAGCGGAAAGGTGGCAGGATCCCGGATTGCAGTGAAGCGTCCCGCCCGCCAGCCGAACGCCTGCTGGATGCGCTCGATCTGCGTCATCATCGGGCTGGCCAGCAAACCGGCTGCCTCTTCCGGAGGCATGGCCCAGACCAGAGAATGCTCCTGCGCCGCTGGCAGCAGGGCCAGCGGACCCGACGTCGTGAAACGCTCATAGGCGGTGGTGCGGTCCGCCTGCGGCACCTTTACCGTGGCAACGAAAGCGTCGACGCCGTAGTCGTGACGTCGAGTCGAGAACCCGGCGCCTTCGAGCCATTCCCCACCGCCGTCGGCGATCACGACGACATCCGCTCCTGACTCACCGTCGGTGCTGGCAATGGATACCTCACGGCCGTTGTCGTGCAAACCGGTGACCCGGGTATCGAAGCGGAGTTCGCAACGCGACGCCGCGCGCTCGAGTAGCGCCTGCACGAGGTCCTGGTAGGGTGTGACGTAGCCAAGGGCTGGCAGGCCCACCTCCGCCGCGGACAGCACGGTACGCCCCGCGTTGCGCGCCTGCGAAACGTGCACCGAAAGGATGGGGGCACCGATACCAGGGGGGCGGACGTCGATTCCGACGCGGCACAGTCGCAGGTGGCTGCCCCAGGACAGAGCCAGGGAGCGCCGGTCGCCCAGAGCGGCACTCGGGCCCCGTGCCTCCAGAACACGGCAACGCATGCCCGCCCTGGCAAGCAGCAGGGCCAGGAACAGTCCGACCGGGCCGGCACCGACGATGCATACCGCCGGCGATGTTGCGCCCGCGGTCATGCGGAAGCGGGCACTTCACCAGACCGCGCGATGATGCCGAGGTGGATTGTGCGGCAGGCCGCCTGCCAGCGTAGGCGCAGACCGACGGCCCCGCTCATGTCAACGGCCGCCCGGCCATGCATGCATGGCCGCAGCGACCCCCGCGCATCCCCACGGCTGACCGGCTCGGATACCCGCGCCGGTTTCATCGACCGGAGCCCACGATGGCCTCTATGTCGGCGACCGATTTTGGGGTCGCCGCAGTCAGCAGGTCGCAGCCCGTCGGAGTCACCAGCGCGTCGTCCTCGATCCGGATGCCGATGTTCCAGAAATGTTCCGGCACATCCTCGGCCGGTCGGATGTAACAGCCAGGCTCGACCGTCAGGGTCATCCCGGGCTCGAGCGCTCGCCAATTGCCGTCGCGCTTGTAGTCTCCCGCGTCGTGGACATCCAGACCGAGCCAGTGACCGGTGCGATGCATGTAGAAGCGGCGGTATTCACCCGATTCGATGACGGATTCGGGTGTTCCCTTGCACAGGCCGAAGTCGACCAGCCCGCGCGCCAGCACCGCCACTGCGGCCTCGTGCGGCGCTTCCCAGTGATTTCCGGGTCTGACCTGGGCGATCGCCGCCGCCTGGGCGGCCAGCACCAGCTCGTAGACGTCGCGCTGCACCGCCGAGAACCGCCCGCCCACGGGGAAGGTCCGGGTGATGTCGGAGGCGTAGCCGTCGAGTTCGCAGCCGGCGTCGATCAGCAGCAGGTCCCCGTCCATCATCTTCCTTGTGTTCTCCACGTAGTGCAGAACGCAGGCATTCGGGCCGCTGGCCACGATGGAGGGGTAGGCTGGCGAGCGGGCGCCATTGCGGACGAATTCGTGCAGCAACTCGGCTTCGATCTCGAACTCGTGCCGGCCCGGGCGCGTGGCCTGCATGGCGCGGCGATGTGCCTCGGAGGAAATGGCGCCTGCAGCGCGCATCACATTGATCTCGTGCGCGTCCTTCACGAGGCGCATGTCGTCCAGGATGCGGCGGATGTCGCGGATCTCGCCCGGGGCGGCGACACCGGTGCGCGCTCTGGCGCGCACCGCGTTCAGCCAGTCGATGAGGCGGCCGTCCCAGGCGCCGTCGGCTCCCACATCGGCGTGCAGGGCCGGCTGGTCGGACAGAAGATCCGGCATGAGGCTGTCCAGTGCCTTGATCGGGTGGGCCTCGTCGAAACCGAATACTTCCCTGGCCCTGTCCGGACCATGGCGGTAGCCATCCCAGATCTCCCTCTCCAGGTCCTTCTCACGGCAGAACAGGATCGCGCGCGGTTCCGGGCCGGCCACAAGTACGAGCACTGCCTCGGGCTCCGCAAATCCGGTCAGGTAATAGAAATAGCTGTCGAAGCGGAAGGGGTGGTGGGCGTCGCGGTTGCGCACACGCTCGGGTGCGGTGGCAATCACTGCAACGCCCTGGCCCATGGCCTCGGCGAGCCGGGCGCGGCGGTCACGGAACGGCGAATGGGTGGCGGAGGAGGCGAGCGAGGCGTTCATCTTGGACATCCGGTCAGGAGTGGTGGGGCGCAAGCCGCAGGCGACTGTCCAGGGCCAGCAGACGCGCGGGCGTGCCGACGTCCTCCCAGTCGCCGCGGTGGTGCTCGCCTGTGACTGCGCCTCGGCCCATGGCGTTCCGCAGGACAGGGGCAAGCGCCGCGCGCCGGCCTGGAACCAGGCCGGTGAACAGCTCGGGGGAGTAGACGGCAATCCCGCTGAAGGTGAGCCTTGGCTCTCCATCCGTCGTCGCCATATCGCCGGCCAGATGGAAGTCCCCCAGGGGATGGTGCGTGGGGTTGTCGACCAGCGCGAGATGCGCGAGGTGTCCCGGGCTCGCCAGCAGTGCGAGCGCCCGTTCCAGGAAGCCTCTCAGATCCAGATCACAGAACACATCGCCGTTGGCCACCAGGAAGGGAAGAGGCCCGAGCCGGTCCAGTGCCTGGACGATGCCGCCGGCCGTCTCGAGTGGTTCGCCTTCCGGCGAGTAGCTGATGCTGACGTTCCAGCGTCGCCCGTCGCCGAGGGCCGCCTCGATCATGTGTCCCAGGTGGGCGTGGTTCACCACCACTGCGTCGATCCCGGCGGCCGCCAGACGTTCCAGCTGCCAGACGATCAGGGGCTTGCCCCCGACCGGGAGCAGGGGTTTGGGGCAGTGGTCGGTCAGGGGTCGCATGCGCTCGCCTCGACCGGCTGCGAGGATCATGGCCCGCGTCATCGGAGCGCCCGTCAGAACGTGAGGCCAGCGACCGGCGTGACATCCTCCGCTGCGTCGAGGAAGGGCAGCAGGCCGGACAATTCGCGGTAGCGCTGCGCGGTCAACCGCGCATAGCGCAGGAAACGCGGGGTGTCTTCGAGGTACCCCTTCTTGCCGTCACGATGGGACAGGCGGGCGAAGATGCCCAGCACCTTCAGGTGTCTCTGCAGCCCCATCCACTCCACGTCGCGGTAGAAGTCACCGAAATCCCCGGGCACCGGAAGCCCCGCCCGGCGGGCCTTGTCCCAGTACCGGATGGTCCCGTCCAGGACTTCGGGTTCCTCCCAGCTGATGAAAGCATCCCGGAACAGCGAGGCCACGTCGTAGGACACCGGGCCGTGCACGGCATCCTGGAAGTCCAGGATGCCGGGGTTCGGCTCGCCGACCATGAGGTTCCTCGGCATGAAATCGCGGTGAACGAAGACCTTCTGCTGTCCGAGGATGTTGGCCAGAAGCACGGTGTGGAAGCGCTCGAGCTGCTCACGCGCATCCTCTGACAACGCCAGACCGAGGTGCCGACCGAGGTACCACTCGGGAAACAGCCCCAGTTCGCGCCGCAGCAGGGCCTCGTCGTAGGGCGGCAGCACGTCGGCTCGGCTGGAAGCCTGCCAGGTCACCAGGGCGCTGGTGGCGGCGTCGAAGAGACCGGGCGCCAGCGAGCGGTCTCGCTCCAGCACCTGCAGGTAGGTTTCGGTGCCGAGATCCGTCAGCAGGAGGAAGCCACGATCGAGATCCTGCGCCAGCACTTTGGGAACGTTCAGGCAAGCCTCCGACATCAGCGTGGCCACCTTGACGAAAGGCCGGCAGTCCTCGTGCTGCGGCGGGGCGTCCATGATGATCCAGGTGCTGCCATCCCGCCTGGCCCTGAAATACCGGCGGAAGCTCGCATCGGATGAGGCGGGCTCGAATGCGGCCAGAGGTCCGGGAAGGACCGTTTCCAGCCAGTCTTGCAATTCTCGGAGGCGATCCAACGCGCGACCCTTGGGTTCTATACTCCCGGCATTCTAACAACCCGGCGTCCGCCTCCATGTCGTTCCTCGCCCGATGGCTGCTTGCCGCGGTCGCCGCGTCACCGGCGATCGGCCTGGCGCAGTCGCTCGGACTGCAACTCAAACTCGACGTCGGCCTGCGTCCGCCCACCGCTTCGGAGCTGTCCCAGGACGCCGGGCTCGTGTTCATCGAGGCTGAAAGCGTATCTGGAACAACCGGCCAGAAGATCGCCGCCGACGGCGCGGTCAGACTGCGGATGCGCGGCCGCTCGGTGTTTGCCGACAGCCTCCGCTACGACACCGCCGACGAGGTGCTCACCGCGACGGGCAACGTCCGCGTCGACCGCCTTGGAGACGTTCTCGAGGGCGACCGGGTGCGCCTGGACATGCGCAAGGACACGGCGTACGCCGAATCGCCCGAATACTATTTCCGCCAGTTGAACGCCCGCGGCAAGGCCAGGACGCTTTTCGTCGACGGTCGCTCTCGGGTCCGGGCGGAGGAGGCCACCTACAGCACCTGCGCGCCGCCCGACCAGGACTGGTACCTGAAGGTGCGGCGGCTAGACCTCGACCGGGAGAAGGACGAGGGGGTGGCGAGAAACGCCACCGTCTACTTCAAGGACGTGCCCTTCCTGTACACGCCCTACATCGACTTTCCCCTGTCCAACGCCAGGAAGAGCGGTTTTCTCGGACCGACCTATGGCACCACCGGGAAGAGCGGCTTCGAGTTCACCGTGCCGTACTACCTGAACCTGGCACCGAACTACGACGCCACCATCGCCCCGCGTTTCCTGGCCAAGCGCGGCGTCATGCTGAACAACGAGGTGCGTTACCTCGGCGATGGCTTCAACGGCATCCTCAATGCCGAGTTCCTGCCGAATGATCGGGAGCGTGGCGGCGAACGCCGCTACGCACTCGCGTTCCGGCACAACCAGGCCCTGAGCCAGGGGCTGAACGTCTATGCGAACCTGCAGAAGGCTTCCGACGATCTGTACTTCGTCGACCTCTCCAACCGGCTCGCGGTGACCTCCCTGTCGAACCTGCCTCGGGAAGGCGGGGTCTCCTACAACGGTGGCTGGTGGACGCTGGGCGCGAGGACACAGAAGTTCCAGACGCTGCAGGATCCCAAGGCGCCGATCGTTCCGCCCTATGCGCGGATGCCCCAGATCACGCTTACAGCCGTCAAGGAACATCCGACCGGCACAGACTTGTCGTTGTCCTCCGAGG
>Ga0315900_10006659_pt1 | contig 15400 bp, 16 predicted proteins | sample LakEriMetagenome_FD_203521 | JGI IMG/M metagenome (GOLD analysis project Ga0315900, IMG submission 203521) | Freshwater fungal communities from buoy surface, Lake Erie, Ohio, United States - Buoy 12 MA114 | ecosystem: Environmental > Aquatic > Freshwater > Lake > Lake biofilm | place: USA: Lake...
TGTGCCCCATGCAGACATTGGCGAGAATGGGCGACCGTAGTTCAGAATGAATCGCACTTCGTCTTCAGAGAACCGATAGTTGATGGTGTTCAAAGCAGGAGCAGCCCAGTTCACAGATTTCACTTCACCTGTTTTGGGATCTGTTACTGCAAATGCTGCGACACCTCCGCCAGCTTTCATACCCCCGTGACAACCTGCGCAGTTGTAACCACCGTCAGCTGTGGAGGCAAACAGTTTGGAACCCCACTTCACAAATCGCTTTTCGAATCCGAATTGTGCTTCCGCTTGACGATTTGGTTCGAGAATCCAATACAACGGCAGAGAAATCGTGATGATTACCAGGAACACAAGCCCCAGCAATTGCACGCGCTCTAGACGAGGGCCTTCAAGTTCTTCATCGTCGTAATACGGCTTGCGGTTTGCAGCCAAAAATTGTTCAGATCCAATCTCGTCTCGACCCTTACGAAGGTTAAAGATTCCATAAAGAATCCAGCCTCCCACTGCAAGGAGCAGAATGATCCACGCAATAGATGTTGATGTTGCAGCAATCATGGTTTAGTGACCTCCCGCACCAACGCAGTGTGGACCTTCAGCTTCTTGTCCGGTTGTGTTCGTGCCTAGTGATGGGCCGGCAAACACGGCGCCTGTGTCAATGACAAGTTGACCATTGGCGACCGATACACCAAAGCGATCCATACCACGAGGAGCCGGCCCGCCTTTTTGTTCACCTACTCGGTTGTATTGCGAACCGTGACATTGACATTCGAACCATTGTGAACTCTTGCAGTCGGGAACACGACAGCCCAGGTGCGGACACTTCTGATACAGCGCTACGACACCTGCTTGCATCCCTGCAAAAACCGGTGCTTGTGCCCCATACACAGCCTGTGCCTTACCAATGGAACCTTTGGGGTATTCGGTGACCCATGCGCGCGCTTCAGCCAGATACAAGAATCCGTCGTTGGCTTTAATGTTTGCGAGCACATCATCTAGGCGGCCAGCGTTGATTTTGGAACCGAAGCCACCGTCGGCTCCCTTCCACAAAAATGCCACCGCAGACGCACCGAATGCACCGACACTGGCACCCATCAAAGTGATGGCAGTGCGATTGAAGAACATACGACGAGAAACACCGACAGCCTCGGCATCAGGCGCAACAAAAGGTGCCACTTCAACAGGTGCGGCTTTCACGATGTCTGTGGTGCGTGCAGCAAGTTCCACTTCTTTTCCGGTAGTTGCTGTTGCCCCTACTTTGGCCTTGCGATCACTTGCGCGAGTCTCGCGTGAAAGTGCACCAGCACCGCGAACATCAGTGCTGCGTGCAGTTGTCATTACAACAATGGCGCCGAACACCACTGCTGCAATTACCACCACTGCGATAATCAGTCCTGTACTCATAACAATTCGTTCCTTAACTACTTTGCCTATACGTCGATTGCTGCCAAAAGAGTTCTTTTAGAACTCGAAGAAAATTCCATCTCGCCACGGGAAGATAAACAAGAAACCAGGACCGCGGAAGAATGAACCGATAATGGTCAACACTGCCCAGAACATGAGGAACATGGTCATCATCGATGTCATGAACTTGCGATCCTCAGGCTTGTTAGATGCATTGCGGTCAATGTAGGGAGCAAGCACCAAGGCCAACAATCCCACTCCAGGAAGTGTCACACCGGCGATCATTGGATGGAACATTGTCAAAAGTTCCTGCAGACCCAAGAAGTACCAAGGCGCCTTCGAAGGGTTTGGCGTTGCGTTGAAGTCAGCAGCTTGCAATAGCGGTGCGTTCACAATCCAAGAGAACACAAACAAGAATGCTGTGAGCGCAAGAGCGGCGACAAACTCCACGGCAAGAAGGTGTGGCCATGTATGAACTTTGTCTACTGGAGCAGCTTTTGCTTCCTGAATCGAACCTGACTTCACCACAGTGAGAAGTCGTTGAGTGTGTCCACCTGGTCCTGCGCCTACGGGAACAGATCCTGCAGGAGCTGCAGCTACAACAGCAGATGCTTTATCGGCTACTGCCACTGCACCGGCATCACCGGCCGAGCGTGCAGCTTTGCTGCGCTCGAGTAAGTGATCGGGTATGCGTGAATCACTCGCACCACTAGAAGCTTCTTCGCTTCCAGATGCAGCCTTATCGCGAGCTGCTTGTGCCCGCTTCAGGAGGTGTTCTGGGATTTCAGTCATTGTGTTTCTCCCTTTCCCTTACAGAGGTCCAGAAATTCCGCCGTCTTTACGGACGCGCCAGAAGTGAATAGCCATGAAGATCACGATCACGAATGGCAACAACAACACGTGGAGCACGTACCAACGCAGAAGTGTTTCGTTACCAATTTCCACACCGCCAAGAAGAACGAAACGCACCTGTGAACCAAGCACTGGTGTGTAACCCATCATGTTGGTACCCACCGCAACAGCCCATAGAGCCAACTGGTCCCATGGCAACAAGTAGCCGGTGAAAGAAAGAAGAAGTGTCAACGTCAGCAACACGATTCCAATTACCCAGTTGAACTCACGTGGTGGTTTGTATGCACCGTGATAAAACACGCGCGCCATGTGCAAGAACACGCTCAACACCATGATGTGAGCACCCCATCGATGCATGTTGCGCACTAGCAATCCGAAGGTCACCGACGTCTGCAAGGTTTGAATGTCTTGCCACGCATTTGCACCTGTGGGTCGGTAGAAGAACATCAAGAAGATTCCGGTCACCGTCAACAGAATGAACACGAAGAAGCTCAAACCACCAAGACACAAGGTGTAACTCACTTTGACTGCGTGTCGCTTCACTTTCACCGGGTGCAAGTGATAGAGCACGGAGTTCATGATCACGTATGAACGGTTACGTGGGCTGTCGGTGTAGCCCTTGCGGAAGATGGAGCCAGGTCGGAAAATTGAATTCCAGGCCTGACTACCTTGAATCTGTCCACCAATTTTGGCCGCACGCTCTTTCAAGGTGGGGCGGGGGTTGTCAAGTACTTTTGCCATTATTCATTCACCTCAGAGTCGCATTCCATAGCCATAGCCATGATTGTTTGTACGTGTATGACTGTCACCTTCTGGGGAAGGTGCGCCGACCTTGCCCAAAATGATGACGCCAGTAGGACAGCGATCAACACAGAGTGCGCATCGTGTGCACACATCGTCGTCAATAATAAAAATCACATTGTCTGAAGGATCATCTCCAGGCAGTTCAGTTCCTTGAGCTTCTGCAACAGCATCAGGGGTCACCATGTGGATGCACTTCCACGGACAAATATCCACGCAGCCTTCACACATGATGCATTCGCTTTGGTCGATGTGAATGAACTGCTTCGGCTTTACAGCTTTACCCAGGTAATCCGCATCTACTTCCACCAATTGATATTCGGTGGACCACTCAGGCATCGGTGGATTGGCGTCGGTACGTGCCATGGCTGTTATGCCTTCTTGACCTTTACCAATGGACGACCATACGAAGAGGTTGCAAGTTCTTTACTTGCCTTGTCGTGGCGCTTCTGCCACCACACGAAGAGATAAATCATCAAACCAATGAAATACACGTGAATGACCACAACGAGAATGTCGCGCACTGCTTCATAGCTCACAGTGAAGGGGAAGTTGCCGCCATTGGCTTGTGCTTGCAAGATGTCGAATGGACCGTTGAGCAACTTGTCTTTTCTCCAACCCAAGTCGTTGTCTGCGTGCACGATGAATTGGTGAGGAACAACACCAAATGCAAGGAACATCACGAAAAACACGTACACCGATCCGACCATTGCTTCACCCCATGTCACGGGCGCATCTTTAGGACGTCGTTTGCCGAACGGAATGGCAGCCAGTGCCATAACCGTTGTCAGTACTAATGAAAACAGAAAGGCCTGATTCATTCCGGGCCATCTGAGGATGTCAATCGCGAGCATGGACTGTTCTACTTCTCCGGTCACGGGGCGGGTGCTTGAGCACTATGAACACTAGCCATCACCGTGCCCATTAGACCCAATCTGTTGACAACGACATCTGTCACCTAAATCCCAGGCCCCTTGAGGGACTTTGTGCTTTTGTGCAAAAGGATGGTTGTGCTTTTGTGCTCCGAGCTCCTCAGAGCAACACATTTCATAGGCCCCCAGTTGGCCAAAGATTGCAGGGAGGGGTCGGTTTTTGTCTATCGTGGAGAAGTCTGGCGCCGTGTAATAGGTGGGTAATCCGCCCACCTGAGGTGTCCGACGAGGTCTTCCGAGAGGTAAGTGCAGTGACCGAGATCCCCGAGCACCTGTTGAATCGTTCCAAGGCGCGCCGAGAGGCTGCGTCTGGTGAAGCATCAAGCAATGCATCCCCGGCAGTTGCAAAGCCTGCAACACCTGCAACGACAGATGCAGCAGCGGCACCCAAGGCGGCACCGGCACCGAAAGCGGCAGCACCAGACCCTGCATACGTGGTGGCTGCAAAGACTCGTCGCAAGATTCCCTTCTGGGCAATGGCAACACTTTCATTGCTCCCCATCTGGGCAATGTTGTACTTGGTGGCGTTAACGCCCGAAGAGAAAAAAGTTGAAGGACCCATCGCCAAGGGCATCGAGGTGTACGGCGGTTGTGCAGGATGCCATGGCGCAAATGGTTCCGGCGGCGCGGGACAAGTTCTTTATCAGGGCAATGCCGTCAAGACTTTCCCTCACATTGAGGACATGTTGAATTTCGTCTACAACGGAAGTCAGAAATATCTGTCAGCTGGTCTTGCAAGTTACGGCGACCCCAACCGTGAAGGCGGAGTGCGTACTTTGCTTGGCTACAACGGTGCTGCCATGCCTCAGCAAGGTGAAAGTGCCGGCGGTGCATTAACCGAATACGAAATTCTCGGAGTGGTGTGTCACATTCGTTATGACCTCGCAGGAATTGATCCTACCGATGAACAATGGGCAGCTGAATACGAACACTGGTGCTCACCAGAGTCACCCATCTTCAAAGCTCTTCAAGATGGTTCGTCATCGTTTGACACAGTGGCAGATGATTTCAAAGATCTCATGCCTACACCTATCGCGGTGGGCACAGATCCCCGCGCCAACAAGTCCAAGTAACGTTCGGCGTGCTTATTGCACGCACGTCACAGTGACAACATTGTCCGTAATCATGTTGACCAATGTTGTGCTCTGAGTATCTGGAAAACGCGTAATAAAGTCGCGCAGTGATGACGTGTCTATGTCGCCACACTCGCGACGTACACCATTGGTGAGATTCACCACCCAGCCGTTTCGCAGTACACCTTCGTTGCCGTTATCACGCATATCAATCAGGCCCGGCAACGTAAGGAATTCCTGACCCGATGAAGTATCGGCCGGAACAAGTGCAAACCACACCACAGCGTCACCCAACATGTCTGCTAACAGAACACATGCATTTGGTGTCACAAAATCTGTACATGCCGGAACGGTTGCGTAATCATCCACCATTGTTGATTCAAGAATTGACAATGTGCGCAAATCATCGAGTGCGAGGCGAATTTGTCCACCCGTTGTGCGCGATCCATCTTGGGACCAATTCGGATCAGTGGTAATCGAATTCACCGATGCAACAAGATCAATCTTGCGCAGTATTCGATCTGGCGAAATCTGACCATCACTGCGAAAGAGATTGGCGATGATGTTTCCCAAGAACAACGCCCCGACCACAATGGCCGCAGTGAACACAAGCCGTGATCGACTCAACGTTGCATACTTCCCAGACCCAACGCCACTCGTTCGGCCAATTCGTTCATTACTTCATCACTATGTGCAAGTCCTACAAACAAAGCTTCGTATGCGCCCGGTGGCAGCGCCACTCCCGCAGTAAGCAATGCATGGAAAATCTGTGCATACATCTTTTCGTCTGTTGACTTTGCCTCTTCGAAATCCGTAGGCGCTTGACTTAATGCATCCCCGAAGTACATCCCCACCAACGTGCCTACAACAGGGAACTGCGCACGCACGCCTTGTGAGGCACACGCATCACGCAACAATGCCGACAGATGGCGAGCGCGTGCAAGCAATTCGATGTACTCCTCCTGGCCCAGTTGCTGCAAAGTTGCTAAGCCAGCAGCCGTGGCAAGAGGATTACCCGCCAATGTTCCTGCATGAAACACAGTTCCCAATGGTGTGAGATTCTCCATCACATCTCGACGGCCACCGACGGCACCAATCGGCAAGCCACCACCAATCACCTTGCCAAAACACGTGAGATCTGGGCGAACATCAAATTTCTCTTGTGCTCCACCTACACCAAGTCGAAAACCAGTAATCACTTCGTCGAATACAAGTAACGCACCTACACGATCACATTCACGACGCAATCCTTCAAGAAATCCCGGAGCAGGTGCAACAACTCCCATGTTTGCCGCCACTGGTTCTACAAACACTGCAGCTACATCTTCATCTAATTGAGGAACAACGTTGTAGGGAAGCACCCATGTATTTGCCACTGCTTCTTCGGGGACACCAGCAGTACCGGGTAATCCCAAAGTGGCAATACCACTTCCTCCTGCGGCAAGAAGTGCATCAGTTGCGCCATGAAAATTTCCATGAAAGGTTACGATGCGCTTGCGTCCCGTTGCACCACGAGCCAAACGCACAGCAGTACTCGTCGCTTCAGTGCCACTATTCATAAAACGAACACGCTCACACGAAGGCACACGCTCCGAAATTGCTTCAGCAAGCTTCATCTCGCGCGTTGTAGGGGCACCGTAGGAAGTTCCATCTCCTGCCGCACTTCGAATGGCTTCAACGACTTTGGGATGGGCATGGCCCAAGATGATTGCGCCGTAGCTTTGCACGAGGTCGACATATTCACGGCCTTCCACGTCGAACACTTTTGCGCCTTCGGCACGCGACACAATGTAGGGATTACCGCCTACTGATTTGAATGCACGAATCGATGAGTTCACGCCACCAGGAATTGCCCGTGATGAGCGTTCAAAAATCAACTGGTTTGAGGCAATTCCTTCACCGCGGCATACCACGGGATTGCATTGAGCCTTGACACATGCGACCTCATCGCAATATGCAATGTGGTCAGCCATGACGACCTTGTTGTGCGGTTCGTTCTGCAAACCATCGAGTGAAGTACGTCAAGATAATGTCTGCTCCGGCTCGCTTAATGGCGCCAAGGTGTTCCAGCGCAACTGCATCATGGTCAATCCATCCACGTTCTGCAGCTGCTTTAATCATCGAGTATTCACCACTGACGTGATACGCGGCCACTGGATGATCAACAGAAGCACGCACTTGACCAATGACATCCAAATATGCAAGTGCAGGTTTCACCATCACAATGTCGGCACCTTGTTCGATGTCCTCAAACACTTCACGCATGGACTCTCGCGCATTGCGCCAATCTTGTTGATAACCCTTTCGGTGTCCGCCACCTGCAATCTGCACATCTACTGCATCTCTAAATGGGCCGTACAACGCAGAGGCATACTTAGCCGAGTAGGCCATAATCGCAACCTCTGTGTGTCCGGCATTATCCAGTGCACTTCGGATTGCACCTACTTGTCCGTCCATCATCCCACTGGGAGCAACTACATGGGCTCCTGCGTTGGCTTGAGCAATTGCAGCTTGGCAATAAATTTCTAACGTTGCATCGTTGTCGACGTCTCCATTGGCACCCACGATTCCGCAGTGTCCATGCGAGGTGTACTCATCAACACACAAGTCCGCCATTAACACCACATCGTCACCAATGGTTTCGCGCAATCGACGTAGTGCCACCTGCACAATTCCGTTGGGGTCAAACGCGCCAGAGCCAACTTCATCCTTGTGTGCGGGCACACCAAACAAAATCACGCCACGAACACCTAAGTCACGTAGTTGCACTACTTCGGCAACAAGCGAATCGAGAGTGTGTTGGACCACCCCCGGCAATGACACGATGGGCTGAGGTTCGCTAATCCCCTCTCTCACGAAGAGAGGTGCAACCAGATCCGACACGCGCAGATGAGTCTCGGCAACAAGTTCTCTCATGGCGTTCGAAGAACGCAGGCGACGGGGACGTGAGGTGGGGAAAGTCACTCTTCGATGTTATTGGCAGGAATAGCCACCTCGACAGCCACGCATCCCTATCGCGCCTCAAAGACATCTGAGGTTGTCGCAATCAGTGCCGAAAGGGACTGTTCATGAGCTACGGCGGTCACATGGAGACCCAGGGCGCTCGCTCTTTTTGCAGTGGAAGGGCCAATGGCGACCACTACCTCGGGTGCCGAAGTACCAAATGCATCACACCACGCCGATGCCGCACTTGACGATGCCAACAACAACACATCGGCCGATACGGCAAGATCTCGTTTGTCGGGGTCTGGTTGAAGCTGAACTGTGCGATAGGCAACAACTCTTGTCACTGCCCAACCTTTTGACCCAAGGCCATGTTCCACGAGTTCATCGGCAAGGTTGCCTTGCACCACCAGAACATTTCCATTTCCTTCTGGGAACATCTCTACCAAAACGTCGGCGCGTGCAGGATCTGCAACGAGGTGTGCACTCACATTCAGTGAGCGTTCTGTTGCTGCACCTACAACGGCGATATGCGGAAAATGATCAGTGTCGCCGGCGGCAATCGCAGCACTGAGGAAAGGGGCAACTCGATCTGCGCCATTAGGTGAGGTCACCACAATCCAATCGAACTCGTGAAATCGCTGCAGCACAGTGTCACGTTCACGGCCTTCATCATCGGGCTCAGCAATTGCTAATAGTGGCACCTCAACAACAATGGCGCCTTGCGCTTCTAGCAAACGGCGAAGAGATTCATTTTGATCATGAGATCGAGTGATAACTACAGAACGACCTTGAAGTGGCGAGCTCACTTCATCAACCTTTTGTGGACAACCTTGCGCGACATTCTTGAGCCATCGCAATTCCCACTACACGATGATCATCAGAGTCGCCGATAAAGCCCTCAATTTGTACCGCATCACTTAAATCATCAGCGGCCATAAACGCTCTGAATACGCCGTCGCTAGACAGATGGGCTGCAACAGGCAATGAACAACCCGCACCTAATTCAGCAAGAAATGCACGTTCTGCTTCCACAGCACGTCGGCTCTCGCTGTGATCTATTGCAGCAAGTCGTTCCTGAGTGAGTGCATCGTCGTCGCGACATTCCACCGCAACAGATCCTTGTCCCACCATCGGAACTGCAACAGAGACATCCAAAACTTCGGCAATCTGATCTGTCACACCAAGAATCTCCATTGCAGCAACAGCCATCACAATCGCGCCACCTTCTGGAATCTTGGATAACCGAGTTTGGATGTTGCCACGAAGATCTACAAATGAAAGATCGGGGCGAAGAAGTTGCAGTTGAGCACGGCGACGCACCGAACCGGTTGCAACTGTGGCGCCTTGGGCTAATTGATCAAGTGACTTGCCTACTAACGCATCATTGGGACTGCGGCGTTGACCAATCGCGCCAATTACTAAACCTTCGGCGGTTTGAGAAGGTAAATCTTTTGCCGAATGCACTGCAATGTCGGCTCGTCCATCAAGGACTGCACGTTGTACTTCCTTGACGAACACACCTTGTCCACCCATTTGGTGCAAAGGTGTCGTTGCATTGAGATCACCCTGAGTATCCACATAGACGTACTCAATGGTGAGAGTGGGAAATGTCTGAGTCAGTAATTGTCCGACAAACTCCGACTGAGCTCGTGCTTGGGCACTTGAGCGTGTAGCAATACGCAACAAAGACATGATTACTTCTTAGCCGACACCGACTCAGTCAAGATGAAATAAATCTCGAACAGCAGCAGAAAGTCGCTCACCTTGAGGGGTTCCGGCAGCTTCACGCAAGCGCACCGAAGGGCTATGCAGAAGTTTTGCGACAATGCCACGAGTGATGGATTCCACTACCTCGCGGTGCTCATCACTCATATCGCTGAGGCGAGCTCCAAAGCGCTCCATCTCGGCGACCCGGAGTGCCTCCACTACCTCACGCAATTGTGCAACCAAGGGTGCCGCTTGGCGCTGTGCTTGGTCGAGCGCAAAGCGATCTACTTCTTCGGTGATGATGGAACGCACTTGATCTACTTCTGCTGCGCGAGATTCAATGCCACGTTGTGCCCATTGACTGAGATCATCAAGGTCACGCAAAGTCACTGACTCAAGAGCACCCACCGATGCTTCCACATCACGCGGAAGTGCAATATCCACGATGAGCAATGGTGACGCATTTGTTTGGCGAGCCTGCTTGACCATGCCCTGGTCAATGATGGTTCCACCTGCGCCAGTACATGCGACAACGACATCACTTGTTGCAAGTTCTTGTTGCAGATCATCGAATGAGGCAACCCGTGCACCCACTTTGTCCGCAAGTGTTTCTCCACGAGAGACAGTGCGGTTAATCACTGTCACGCTGTGTGCGCCTGCGCGTGCAAGAGCAGTTGCTACTCCCTCGCCCATCTCGCCTGCACCAATCACAAGAACTTTTCTTTCGTCAATTGTTCCCAGAATTTCCCGCGCCATCTCCACGGCTGCGTGAGAGACCGATGCTGTCGAACGACTAATCGCGGTTTCAGTACGTGCGCGCTTGCCCACTTCTAACGCATAGCGAAAGAGCAGGTTCAAGGTGTTGCGTGATGAACCCTCGGCCATCGCAGTTTCCCATGCACCACGCACCTGACCCACAATTTCGGTTTCACCCAGAACTGCAGAGTCAATGCCTGATGCAACCTCAAACAAATGCACGATTGCATCATCGTCATGTTGGCTGTAGAGATGCGGAGTGATTTCGTCAGCAGGAATTCCACTTGTTTCGCAAAGGAAATCACGAATGTCTGAATAGGCACCGTGAAAGCGTTCTGCCACTGCATAGACCTCAGTGCGATTACAGGTAGACAACACCACTGCTTCGCGTATGTCATCTCGCACAATCAAACTGTGCAGTGCCTTAGGCATTCCGCCATCGGAAATCATTACTTTCTCCAGAAGTTCAACTGGACCAGTGCGATGATTCACTCCGATGACAACAATGGACATAACGGCCTACGCGCTCACAGAGCCTGATTGATTACCAGTAGGAACCGAACGCAATCCGTTGTTGCGACACTGCTCGTAGTAGCTAAGGATTTGTAGTTCAAGTGCCAAGTCCACTTTGCGCACATTGACATCGCGAGGAACGGACAACACAGTGGGTGCAAAGTTCATGATGGAGCCAATGCCTGCTCTCACCAATGCATCGGCTGCCTCTTGTGCATGCTGTGCAGGGGTAGCAATAATGCCAATGCTCACTTGTTTGGCCTGAACAATCTGCGTGAGTTCATCTGCATGCTTCACGCGCACGCCACCCACAACAGTGCCGATCTTTGTGTCGTCTTTGTCCACCACACCGACAATGTGAAAACCACGTTCGGAGATTCCAGTGAAATTGGCAAGTGCCTGACCGAGGTTTCCTGCTCCCACAATGACCACGGGCCACGATTGGTTCAGACCTAGTTCACGTTGAATTTGATACGTGAGAAATTGCACTTCATATCCCACACCTCGTGTTCCGTAGGTACCGAGATAGGACAGATCCTTGCGTACCTTTGCTGCATTGACTGCGGCAAGTTCGGCTAATTGCTCACTAGATATCTGCGTCACCTTGTCGTGCGAAAGTTCGACAAGGATGCGGAGATAGATAGGGAGCCGACCGAGGGCGGCTTCTGGAATTTTGCGGCGAGGGGATTCCGACATCACCCTTACGCTATTGCTTTGTCCACTCATTAATGAACTCCTTGGAGTTCCCCCTAGCCTGTTTCAGCGTGACCTTGAACACGGCTCTCGCTGCAGGTGCTGCCATCGTGGCCCTTGCCTTTGGACTCAGCACCTTTGACCGCTGGCTTCGCCGACGTAAACCACACGAATTGGCCTGGACTATTGCCATGGCCCTGTTTGTGGTGGCGTCATTGGCCCTGTGGTGGGCTGAGGGAAGCGGTTGGACAAATGCCTCATTCCGTGTCTTTTTCATGTTTGGAGCCATCGTGAACGTCCCGTGGCTGGCTCTCGGCACGGTGTATCTGCTCGCTGGCCCCAAAGCCGGCGCCATCGTCACTCGTGTTCTATTGGTGTTCAGTGGTTTTGCCATCGGCGTTGTTCTCACGACCCCCATAAATGGCCAAATCTCGCCTATCGGCCTGCCTGCAGGAAAAGATCATTTCGAACCACTTCCGCGCATCTTGGCTGCGGTGGGTTCATCCATTCCCGCCATCGTGATCTTTGGCGGAGCTCTGTGGTCTGCATGGCGAGTTCTCCGAGGGGCAAATCCTGCACTGACGAGTGCAGCGACTCGTCAAGTGAGTTCTACACGGCGATTAGCAGGCGGCAATATTTTGATTGCGGCAGGCGCAGCAACTTTGTCGATGAGTGGCACATTCTCAGGACGTCTCGGTGAAGACCGAGCATTCGTCGTGACATTGCTCGTAGGAATCGTTGTTTTGTTTGCAGGCTTCCTTGTGGCAAGTAATGCAACACAAGGCGCTACCTCAACGCGTAACGCTGCACCTTCCCGCTGACATTGCGCGGAAGCGAATCTACGAATAACACCTTTGACGGGCACTTGTAACGCGCCAACTTTGTACGGCAGTAGTCAATGATTGCGTCTTCATCTAAGTGGATGCCATTACGCGTAACGACATAGGCGCGTACTGCCTCGCCTGTATGTGGGTGTGGTGTTCCCACCACCGCAACTTCAGAGATATCAGGATGTGCCGCAAGCACACCTTCAACTTCTGCCGGGAAAACATTAAAGCCCGACACAATGATCAAATCTTTGGCGCGATCCACCATGTAGAGATGCCCTGATTCATCGACAACTGCAATGTCGCCTGTGCGCAACCAACCATCGCGGGTAAGCACTCGTGATGTTGCTTCCGCATCATTGAGATAACCCGCAAAAATGTTTTCGCCGCGAATCCAGATTTCTCCGGAATCACCGACGAGAACATCTCCACCATTTTCATCGACCACGCGCAATTCAATCCCGGGCACCGGCCGACCAATAGATCCAGGAATCCATTCCATCCCAATAGATGTGGTGACAACAGGAGATGCTTCAGTGAGTCCGTAACCCTCTTGAATTTGTAATCCAAATCGGGCACTAAAGGATTGGCTGATTTGTTCAGGAAGTTTTGCTGCGCCTGATAACGCAAGCCGAATGGAACGAAAGACATGCGGTGATTCATGGTCGAGTTGGCCAAGTGCAGCCCACAAACTGGGGGCACCAGGCAACACCGTGATTCCTCGTTCTGCGATTGTCTCCATCGTGGATACAGGATCGAATCGTTGCACAAGAACCAGACTGGCTCCGCCAGCCAATGTTGTTCCAATCACCACATTGAGACCAAAGATGTGAAACAACGGCAACACGCCGAACACCACATCTGTGGATGCAATATGTTCTGCAACGTTTGCTTGACGAATATTTGTCAACAAGTTGTTGTGAGTGAGAATTGCAGCTTTCGGAGAACCTGCTGTACCACTTGTGAACATGTAGACCGCTGGATGAGATGCTTCAACATCCACAACAGGCACTGGTTCGCCTGAAAGAAACTCATCAATTGTCTCTGCGCCTTCGATGACATGGCCTTCAGTGGCAATCACAATGCGCACAGCCGACGAAGTCACCGACGGGATGTTCTTCCATGCCTCATACGCCGATGGTTCAATGATGGCCACAGTGGGCGTGACAACGTGAAGTTCGTTCTCGATTTCTGGCGCCGGGCTTGTGGGATTTAAAGGCGCGACAATTGCGCCAATTCCAATGGCTGCCAAATATGACACGACGAAATAGCGACTATTGCCACAGAGCAACACCACAACATCGCTTTTTTGGACACCGTGGCGGACCAAGGCCCCACGCATTGCACCTACTTGGTCGCGCAATTGCTGATACGTGGTCACACGACCGCGACTAATGAGGGCCGTGCTGTTTCCATCATGACCTTCAATGATCTGTGAGAGGTTCATGAATGGCGCACTCTTTCCTTACCGCAACATCAAAAGTTGGACGATGCCCGCAGCGAAGATGACTCCCAGAAGAAGGGCAATAGACAAGGTGGTTGCTGGACGCATTAAGAGAACCTTACTTCGTAGAACGGAGGGTCACGGACGAGGTAGAAATCTCGCTGTTCCCTTGAAAGACAAGTACTTCGTCGCCCTCTTGAAGTCGTAATGCCTCAGCGGCCGACCCGCGATCGATTGCCAATGCGATCATTCCGTAGGAGTCCACTACGGCCCCAATTGCGCCACCATCAATCTCGGCAAAGTGAGTGACGATTCGGGCGCTACGCACATCGTCGCCTATCACGAGACGCAATACATCACCCATGTGCGCAACATCATCGGGACCGATGTTGAGTTGGCAGTTACCAAATACATCTACCCATGCCACTTCGCAATGCAGACCTTCTCCATGTTCTGGATGTTTTTCTTGTGTAGGAATGGGAACTAAACCTGGCATAAGCGAGGCAACATCAATCTCGCGACCCACTTCTTCAATCGCGCCACCATTTGCCAAGAATGCAGCAACTGGTGCGAATACATCACGACCTGCAAATGTGGCGCCATTGCTATGAAGATGCAACTCAGTATTTGTTAATTCAAAAGAGCGTTCTGCTCCACCGGCAAGTGCAACAGCGGGACCCAATAATCCGTTATCGGGACCAAGAAAAATGCCGCGCCCTTGTGCAACTTCTACCGCGATTGCACGTCGCGCAGATCCCACACTTGGATCAACAATTGCCACAATCACACCATCTGGCACATATTGAATTGCGCGCGCCAATGCAAGAGAACCACCGCGTACATCGAATGGCTTCACACCATGAGTGAGATCAACAACACGCGCCATCGGTGCAATATCTGAAATCACACTTTTCACAACGCCGACGAATTCATCGTTCAATCCGTAATCGGTGAGCAACGAAATGTGATGTGTCATAGGTTCACGATATTGAGTGTGCGGTCACAGTTGTCATGAGATTTCAAGTTTGAAGATAAACGAAAGGGGCCGGTGCCAACCCCCCGACGGCACCGGCCCCTTCGGCGCAGCCCTTGCGGGGCGCGACTCCCATCGATGGTTTCCCATCTCTGGTGACCTGTGTCACAAAATGTACACCAAGGTCCCCAAGAAAACGAAAATTTGCCAAAGAAATTTTTGAAAATTTTTAGGACAACTCGCGCGTCATTTCCGCACTGCGTTGCGATGCGGCCGATACGACTTTGTTCACTATTTCACTAATTCCAGAGTGCTCAAATTCGGCCAATCCTGCAGCTGTTGTGCCATTGGGACTTGTCACCTTCTGGCGCAATTCAGCGGGAGAATCTTCTGATTCGAACAGCAGGACACCTGCACCTTTGAAGAGTTGACGCACGATGGAATCTGCAACATCGGGCGCAAGTCCGTGTGCGACGCCTGCAGCA
>Ga0315900_10006662_pt1 | contig 15391 bp, 19 predicted proteins | sample LakEriMetagenome_FD_203521 | JGI IMG/M metagenome (GOLD analysis project Ga0315900, IMG submission 203521) | Freshwater fungal communities from buoy surface, Lake Erie, Ohio, United States - Buoy 12 MA114 | ecosystem: Environmental > Aquatic > Freshwater > Lake > Lake biofilm | place: USA: Lake...
CGCCCCGACCGATAGTTACCCGACCGAGAATCGTTGCACCTGAGTAAATCACCACATCATCTTCAATAATCGGATGACGGGCTTGACCTTTGATTAAACTGCCCGATTCGTCCCGGGGAAAACTTTTCGCCCCGAGCGTGACCGCTTGGTAAAGGCGCACGCGGTCGCCAATCACCGTGGTTGCCCCAATCACCACCCCCGTCCCATGATCGATAAAGAAGCTATTGCCGATCGACGCGCCGGGGTGAATGTCAATCCCCGTTAAGGAATGGCCAATTTCACTAACAATCCGCGCCAACAAGGGAGAGTCCAACCGATACAGGGCATGGGCAATGCGGTGATAAGTGATTGCCGTTACCCCGGGGTAACAAAACAACACTTCATCTAAATTTCTCGCCGCCGGATCACCTCGATAGGCCGCAGTGATATCGGTTTCCAGTAGAGCTTTCAGATGGGGTAATTGAGTGGCAAAGGCTTGTACCGTCCCTTGGGCGTGTTTCTCAATCTGGTCTGACGACCAGTGCAACTGTGACCCCAGCAACCACTGTTCGCGACAAACTTGGTGATGCAGCAGTTGCAAGACTTCATTGAGGGTATGACCGATAAAATAGCGGCTGGATGTTTCGCCTAAATCGGGATTGCCAAAGTGATAGGGAAAAAGAACGGCACGCAGTCGATCAACAATCCGAAATAAGGCCTCACGGGAGGGCAAGGGGAAATGGCTTCGTGATTGAGACCAACTGTGGAACGACTCGCCACGAGGTTTGGACAATTGAGCGATAATTTCATCGAGATCCAAGGACAAGGTGGGTTGGGAGAGAGCGCTGGAACTGCTCGGATGCTCGCTCGTCATGCCACTAACCCTTGCTCATTAAATACCCCTTGGAACAGGATGGAACTCAAATACCGTTCTCCGGAATCCGGCAAAATCACGACAATGGTTTTGCCTTGGTGTTCGGGTTGTTGTGCCAAGCGAGCGGCGACGGCGACGGCGGCACCGCAGGAAATGCCGGAGATAATCCCTTCTTCCTTGGCCAACCGTTGGGCATAAAGAATGGCCTCTTCGTTGGAAACGGTTTCAATCCCATCCACGAGGGATAAATCCAGAACTTCGGGAACAAACCCCGCCCCAATGCCCTGAATTTTGTGAGGGCCAGACTTTAAGGGCTGACCTGCCCGGGCTTGGGATAGTATGGGGCTGGCTTCTGGCTCCACCGCTACCGATAAAATCGGTTTTCCCTTGGTCTTTTTGACATAGCGCGAAACTCCCGTAATGGTTCCGCCCGTTCCCACACCCGACACGAGAATATCGATCGCCCCGTCTGTGTCCTGCCAAATTTCAGGGCCGGTGGTTTCCTCGTGGATGCGGGGATTGGCAGCATTGCGGAACTGTTGCAACAACACATAGCGATCGGGATTAGATGCGGCAATTTCTTCTGCCTTTGCCACTGCTCCGGTCATGCCTTTAGTCCCTTCTGTTAACACCAGATTGGCTCCATAGGCGAGCAACAGTTTGCGCCGCTCCAAGCTCATGGTTTCAGGCATGGTCAGGGTGAGGGGAATCCCCTTAGCGGCGGCGACAAAGGCTAGGGCAATGCCTGTATTGCCACTGGTGGGTTCGACCAGTTCTTTGTCCGGCCCCAATAATCCCCGTTGTTCTGCATCCCAGATCATGGCCGCACCAATACGACATTTGACTGAATAGGCTGGATTGCGACCTTCAATCTTGGCCAGAACCGTGGCGTGATTGTTGCCAACGATTCGATTAAGGCGCACTAGAGGAGTCCGCCCGATCGACAAACTGTTATCCGCGAACCATTTCTTACTCACAAAATGGCAACTCCATGATCAAAATACGACAGTTCACCAGATTGGCTCATCTTGAATTCATTTGAAATTCATTTTGAATCCATTTGAAATTCATTCTAGCCTATGCACTATCAACCTCTGGTCAAGCTAAACAAATCTTTATAATCAAGGGGGGTGGGCGATCGCTGAGGTTGAAGAATCAAGGTATAGGAGGGCGGGAAGTGGAGATAAGGGAGCGGGTTTTTCAAGTTGGATTAGGAGTTATACTTGAGACTAAATCCGTTGAGCATAGGCTAGTTATGAGGAGAGGCACTCATGCAAGAGGCACTCATGCAAAGGGGAGAATAAATAATCAGTTTTTAATAACCAGATTTAGTATGATATACGGAGTCGTAAATTGGCGGCGCGAAGCCACACTCCCTCTGGTAGTTGCTAACTCAATCGGGCAAAGAGAAGTCATCAAAACCGTTATTGATACCGGAGAGGCCTGGGTGCTAATATCGAGGCATTGATCATTCAATCGCCTCTACCTGAATCCTAAAGATATGGAGAGTTCAGACAAGGAAGACTACAAAGCAAAAGAAAAAGCCTTTTACAGTGCAATGATATCTGCATGGCTTACTACAAGGCTTGAACGTGATAAGCAGTTATTAGGTTTGTCAGTTACAGCTATTGGATTGTTGGTTACTTTGCTAAGAACAGTTGGAGTTTCAAGCCCTTTACAGATAATCCTTTTTGGTCTTGCACTTTTTGCCTTTCTGATTACTGTAGTTTTAGTCATTTATATTCTGGGCGAGAATTCTACACATATTGAAAAAATATTAGGAGGTTCTGAAATTGAAAGCAGAAAATTGATGTGTCTAGATAAAACTGCCGGGATCAGTTTCGTCGTAGGTATGGTGCTAATCGTTATAATTGGGATGGATTCGGCGGGGTTTTTCCAGTTTCTGTGTGGAAACGATGTCTATAGTGATAGTTTATTGTGCAAAATAGTCCTAAAAGTCTTGCCCAATAAGCATTTCACGATGCCATAATCAAAAATTATCACACACAGTCAAGAAGAGCCTCGCCGGTAGTTAACTTAACTAAAAAAGGAATAAGCATAAGCATGAGCCAAGAAAAATCCTCTGATACTCATCGTCAATCTGTAACTGTGAAGCGTAGTTGGAATGGAGTGGTCAAGCTACGTCCCCAACCTCCAAAGGCTTCCCAGACAACCCCTAAATCTAGTCCTAATCTAACAAATCCCTCGGCAACTTCAGGTGGTAATGGGTCTAGCAGCGCGGGTGAATCAGACAGTAGTAACTGATAACGTCCGAACGTCTGAACGTCCTCCCTACCCCGCTACGCACTCAGGGACTCATGGGGGTTTGTTGAAGACGGCTGTTGGCCAGGATCCCTTATAATGGGGAAGTCGGAATGTTTTTTCTTCCTATGCCAGTAAGTGCTGAAGCTCTTAAGCAAGACTTGGATCGACTAACTGATAATCAGCTTCAGCAAGTGGCTGATTTTATTGCCTTCTTAAAGTTTCGCAGTCAGCGTCATCAGGCTGTTCTCGATCCCATGCAACTGGCCGATCTGTTTGCAGAGTTTGCTGATGAAGATCGCGCCTTTGCTGAAGAAGGTATGAATGACTATGCAGTAATACTCCATCAAGAAGACCAATGATGACCAATCCTCTGAAACGGGGTGAAGTCTGGTTAGCCGACCTCAATCCAACTCAAGGTTCTGAACAAGCGGGCATTCGTCCCGTCATCATTTTCCAGAATGACCTTGTTTCCCAGTTCTCAACTACGATCATTGCTATTCCGCTCACCACCAACCAACGTCGCGCTGCTTTGCCTATATGCTTACTGATAGAACAGGGTAATGGTGGACTCGGCGAAGATTCTGTTGCCCTATGTTTTCAGATGAGAGTGCTGGATAAAACTCGTTTGATCCGCACACTGGGACAACTGAGTCCCGAAATAATTGCCCAATTGGAAGAAGTGGTTTTGCTAACCTTAGGATACGAGTCATAAATGTGGAATTAAATGGAATTCTTAAGCAAGCCCAAGTTACATTTGAGGAGTTTATAGCAATTCCCATAGTTGTGAGGTACAGAGTCTTAGGTTTTGAGGAGTCAGGAGTCAGGAGTCAGGAGTCAGGATTCGGGATTCAGGATTCAGGATTCAGGATTCAGGATTCAGGATTCGGGATTCAGGAGTTAAGATTTTGGTGTACCTCATGAGATTGGGAAACGCTATATTGATCATCTCTAGTGTCTAAATAGGGCTTGCAGCGGATAGCCTCAACACCCAAACCAAACTGCGGCCAGTAAATTAGTCAATAAAATGTCAAAAATTAAAAGTCCCTTGCGCTATCCGGGGGGGAAATCCCGGGCAATTAAGCAAATTCTGCCGCAAATTCCTGTCAATATTAGGGAATATCGAGAACCTTTTTTTGGTGGTGGTTCTGTGTTTTTTGCTGTTAAGCAACTCTTTGGACAACAGATAAAAACCTATTGGATTAATGACTTAAATTATGATTTATCTTGTTTCTGGCAATGCGCTCAAGAAAATATTGAGTTTTTGGTAGCAAAAATAACAGAAATTAAACAGAAATATGATAAGGGACGAGAATTATTTCAAGATTTGACAAGGGAAGATTTAAAGTTAACCGACTTTGAGAAAGCGGTGCGTTTTTTTATCTTAAATCGGATGACTTTTTCGGGAACAGTCGATTCCGGGGGTTATTCCCAAGCGGCTTTTAACAGTAGATTTACTGATTCATCAATTGCCAGATTAACGCAAATTGCGCCGTTATTATCATCGGTCAAAATTACTAACCAAGACTACGAAGAATTATTATTTCAAGAGGGAAAAGAAGTTTTTATCTTCCTCGATCCCCCCTACTATAGTGCCACAAAATCCCGTTTATACGGCGTAAGAGGGAATTTACATACCAGCTTCGATCATCAACGCTTTGCCGATAATATGCGTCAATGTCAGGCTAAATGGTTAATTACCTACGATGATTGTCCAGAGATACGAAAACTCTTTGATTTTGCCCATATTATCGAGTGGAATCTTCAGTATGGCATGAATAATTATAAACAAGGAGCGGCGGCATCTGGTAGAGAATTAATGATCAAAAATTATTAGTGCGATGCCGAAGGCACTGGGTAGCAGTAAGCTAATCTTATATGTTGGGTTGACGACTGTACTTCATCCTATTAATTTAACCATTGGTGCAAATCTTCTAAATCCGAAAAATCCAATAAAGCAAGAGCTAAATTATCCAATTGATTAGGATTTAACTGTTTAATTTTTTGTTCTACCTTTAAAGGAATAGAACCTAGTTTTAAGTTTAGCTGACGCAAAATTAGGCTTTTTTTAGCCGATAATTCTCCTTCCTCTCTGCCTTCCTCTCTGCCTTCCTCTCTGCCTTCCTCTCTGCCTTCCTCTAAAGCTTCTTGATAAACCTTAGTTTCTCTTAAATCACTTAAACTAAACATAGCTTCTATCTCCTTACGGTTTAATTTCGGTAATTTATAAATGAGAATTGTCTCAATTAATTCTAGAATGTCCTGTCCTTTTAAAGACTCCTGAAATTGTTGTCTAACTTGTTGAATCAGTTCTTTTCCTTGGGCTAAGGTGTTTGGTTCCGATTCCACAATTAATTGTAACACTTTTACCCCCAGAGAATCCCCCTCATCTAATTGATTCAGATAATAACAGTTAACCCGTCCTGACTCAAAGAATTCTTGATAACGAGATTTGGGACTATTTTCAATTCCAGGATGAGGATAAATGATCACCCCTTGCCAATTGTTATTACTCTCACTTTGATGAAAATAGAGAAATATTTCACTAAAAAAGCGCGAGTAAAACCGTTCATCTTTTTGAAATTGTACCTCAACAAAGTAAATCGGTTCATTAAGGTTATCAGGAAGAAAGACCCCATCTAAACGAAAAGCGAGTTGTTTAACTTCTAGGGAGGAAAATTGATAATGATTGACGGTTTCAGGGGGAAGATTCAGCAAATCAAAGAAACTTTCAGGAAAAGTCTGAAAGAGACGATAGAAAATACTGTCCGTTTTCACTCAATTTTGTCCCTCAATGACTTGTGGTACTTGTTCAATATCTAAGTCTAAAGTTTGGGCAATTTGTTCTACACTTCACCCTAAAGCCAATAAACGGGGAATAGAGTTTAATTTAGCGGTTAATGCTCCTTCCTCTCTGCCTTCCTCTAAAATATCTTGATAGATGACTGATTCTCTCATAATGTCACTCCGAAGGATTTTTTTTATCGTCTCTCGATTGTAATTCTTCGATCGCGTCGGGGGATAAATCAGTAAATCGGGCAATTTCTGAGATAGGAAAACCAGCAGATAGCATTTTTAGAGCAATTTGTCGGGCTTTTTCTTCTTTACCTTCCTCTTTGCCTTCCTCTCTGCCTTCCTCTAAAATATCTTGATAGATGACGGATTCTCTCATAATGTCACTCCGAAGGATTTTTTTTATCGTCTCTCGATTTAATACTAACCCAGCGAGAATACTGGTAGCGGCAGCGAGATTGCTTTGCACCTGTTTTTGAGAGATAGTTTCTAGAGAACGGGACAGCTGACTTAACACCTGTTCGGGATCATCGGTATTGCTGAGGACGGCAAAGGGTAATAAACCGGGTTGACTTGAAAAGAATGAAAGGTTTCCCCCAGACGGAAAGTATTTTCTTGTACTAGGGAGGAATCACTACGTCGCAGATAAATTACCACTTGACGCATTGGTTTTTGGGGATGACGACGATAGACGCGAATGCGATAATCGAGCATTCGGAAAGGAATCTTGGAGTTGGGGTCGGTTTGAAATTCGGTAGGGAGAATTAATTCCTCTGACTGCAAAAAAATCCGAGAATCGGCGCGAATGGGGTCTAATTGTCATTCCGTCGGGTCGAGGACGGTTAAGGGGAGGGGAGAACCCAATAACCAAGTGGCTAGATCATCGGAGAAGTTTTCGGCGATAAATTTACAAATATTATCAAACATCGTCGGGGATTACTTTCCGTTTCTCCTGGGATACCCTCGGTCGCTGATGTTCACATCCTGTATTTGCCGTAACTGTTGCCGAGGCGAATCGTAGCGCAGAATACATTATAGGCAAAATTCAATTCTACTCATCGACTAAATTGTATAAATATCGGCAAATTTGTCACATCTTCCCAGAAATTTCTTGACAATTGCTAGAGGAAAGGGTATATTAGGGGCAGATTTTCTGAAGTTTTATGTCCCTATCTAAAGTTATTAATCATGGGGGGCGGGAGAAGCGTAGCTTATCAAAGGCTCTGCTGAAATCCTTTTCCCTAGTCACGGCTACTGCGATCGGATGTATTAGTGTCGCCACCAGTGCCACTGCGGCCAGTTTTTCCTTCGCTTTCGGTAGCTTCGGTACGGGGACCGGTCAGTTCATGCTCCCCCGTGGTATCGCCGTCAGTAGAAGTGGTGATATCTATGTAGCCGATACGGATAACAATCGGGTACAGGTATTCAACTCTAGTGGTGTCTTCCAGTCCGCTTTCGGTAGCTTCGGTACGGGGACCGGTCAGTTCCGAAGCCCCTACGGTATCGCCGTCAGTAGAGGTGGTAATGTCTATGTAGCCGATACGGACAACAATCGGGTACAGGTATTCGACTCTAGTGGTGTCTTCCAGTCCGCTTTCGGTACCAATGGTACGGGGACCGGTCAGTTCCAAGGCCCCTACGCTATCGCGGTCGGTAGCAGTGGTAATGTCTATGTAGCCGATACGGGCAACTTTCGCATACAGGTATTCAACTCCACTGGTGTCTTCCAGTCCGCTTTCGGTAGCTTCGGTACGGGGGACGGTCAGTTCCAAGGCTCCTACGGGATCGCTGTCGGTAGCGGTGGTAATATCTATGTAGCCGATACGTTCAACAATCGCATACAGGTATTCAACTCCACTGGTGTCTTCCAGTTCGCTTTCGGTAGCCAAGGTTCGGGGAACGGTGAGTTCAGTATGCCCCAAGGTATCGCTGTCGATAGCAGCGGTAATATCTATGTAACCGATACGCTCAACGATCGCGTACAGGTATTCAACCCCAGTGGTGTCTTCCAGTACGCTTTCGGTAGCTTCGGTACGGGGAACGGTGAGTTCAGTATGCCCCAAGGTATCGCTGTCGGTAGCCGTGGTAATATCTATGTAGCCGATACGGCCAACAATCGCGTACAGGTATTCAGAACGCCCGAACCTTCTAGTATTATCGGATTAGGCATACTAGGGGGCGGTTTAGTGGTGCGTCGCCTCGCTAAACGTGGTTAATCGGTGTGGAGTGGGGAGACGGTTAAAATTTTCCTAATTCCCCACCCTTTGCGGTTAAAAGCTTTAATTGTCCTGCTGCCTTTGTAATTCCTCGATCGCGTCGGGGGATAAATCAGTAAATCGGGCAATTTCTGGGATAGGAAAGCCAGCAGATAGCATTTTTAGGGCAATTTGTCGAGCTTTTTCTTCTTTACCCTCCTCTTTGCCTTCCTCTCGGCCTTCCTCTCGGCCTTCCTCTCGGCCTTCCTCTCGGCCTTCCTCTCTGCCTTCCTCTCTGCCTTCCTCTAAAATATCTTGATAGATGACGGATTCTCTCATAATGTCACTCCGAAGGATTTTTTTAATCGTCTCTCGATTTAATACTAACCCGGCGAGAATACTGGTAGCGGCAGCGAGATTGCCTTGCACCTGTTTTTGGGAAATAGTTTCTAGAGAACGGGACACCTGACTTAACACCTGTTCGGGGTCATCGGTATTGCTGAGGACGGCAAAGGGTAATAAACCGGGATGATGGAAAAATTGCGGTGTATTTTCTTCCCAAAGACGGATGACTTGAAAAGAATGAAAGGTTTCCCCCAGACGGAAGGTATTTTCTTGCACTAGGGGAGAATCGCTGCGTCGCAGATAAATTACCACTTGACGCATTTGTTTTTGGGGATGACGACGATAGACGCGAATCCGATAATCGAGCATTCGGAAAGGAATCTTGGAGTCGGGGTCGGTTTGAAACTCGGTATGAAGAATTAATTCCTCTGACTGTAAAAAAATCAGAGAATCGGCACGAATGGGGTCTAATTGTAATTCCGTCGGGTCGAGGACGGTTAAGGAGAGGGGAGAACCCAATAACCAAGTGGCTAGATCATCGGAGAAGTTTTCGGCGATAAATTTACAAATATTATCAAACATTGCGAGCGTTCTGCCTTTGTAATTACTACCATCCACATCAATAAATTCAAGATTACTTGCTATCAATTCCTAAACAATTAAGCTAAATAAACCCCCGATCATTAGTAAAAGTCTTTGATTTCATGGTAATCTTTGACCCAAGCTTACGAAATATTATATCACCGATTAAGATAGATCATGATTTAATCTTGTTTTAAGTTCACAAACATAATTAACGGTAGCATAATCTGTCTTAATAATTAACTTTACTTCAGCCAGTAATTGACCAGATATATAGGGTTTATCTTCAATATTTTCCTGAAAATTAGGTAAGGATTCCAGACAGTTCAAATATTTATGAAATAGGGAATATTTGGGATACATAAGCAATAAAAATTTACCTTTTTTCTAAGATTAGTAAATATTCAGATTTCATGCCATCAGGATTTTTATTCTTGCGAGATTTGAATAATTGTCTGGTTTTAATTCTATCCTCAAAGACGGTATCAAAAATAAAGCCATTTTCCTGAAAATATTCCTGTAATATTCGCCAAGTTTCTACTTCCACTCCATCCACTTTCGGATTACCGACAAAAATGCAAGCTTTCCCAGCTTGTTTTAATTTTCTGGTGGCATTTTCTAAAGCATTGATAGTGTGACAAAAATAGGAATCGAGTATTTTATGTAAATTCTCTTTCTCTAAAGTCGATCTCACTTGATTTAAGGTTTCGGTTTCGATTAATCTGGTAGCCTGTCGGTAGGGAATTTCTAGCTTAGAGATTTTTTGCACTTCTTTTTCTGTATATCCTAACCAATATAAATCTAGTTTTGCTGTTCTGATATATTCTTGTGCTTGCAGATAGGGGGGTGAACTAATTAAACAATCTAACTCTAGATTTTGATCGATCTCAAAAGTGGCACTATCTACTCCTCCATAAAAAAGCACCTGATTACAATTATGCCAAGTGACGGCAATATATTGATTAACGCTGGTTAAAGTTTCAAAACTCATCTCTTTAATCGTTCGTTTTAATTCCTCTTGCCAATCTCTTTGTAATAGTTCCTGTATATCTGATTTTTTGTATTTCGATTGAAATAATTTAGGTTTGGTATGTTCTGCATAGGAAAACTGTTTACTAACTTTCACTAAAACCGCTTGAATAATCTGGGAATATAAATCAGGTTCTAGACTTTTTTGACCTGCCCAAAGTTTCTGCAAAACTGCTAAAATATCCTCTGGATACCAATAGTTTAAATTTGACCACTGAGGGATAAATTTATCCTTGCTGGCAAAAACTTCTAAGATTTTTTTATCTAACTCTGAGTAACTCAATGGTTCTTGGTGTTCTGTAATCTTAATCGGTATAATATGGTTTAAAAGATAATTCAGGTCAGTTAAAACCGCATTTCTTTGAGAAAGTTTAGCCTCTAAACCCACCGTACCAGAACCAGCAAAAGGATCGATAATCCAATCATCCTTTTTGGTGTAATTATCAAGGCAAAATCTCACCACTTGGGGAATAAATTTGGCAGGATAATAATAGATACCATGGGTTAGATAACTGGTGCTGGTGATTTCTGGTACTAAATCTCGAAAAGAAACTAATCGCGGGGTTCCCCGATTAAATTCTTCTAAATTATTAGAATCGAAAAGTTCTAGTTGCATAATGTATTTTAATTATTTCTAATTTTAGAGTAACAAGCCTTAAGAAAAACTAAATCTCTAACATAATGAGCCTTATCAGAAAGACTCGCTAATGGAATAGTTTTTTCTCTCCAAATTGGCAAGATTTGGTTGGTTATTTCATCGATAGAAGTCTTTAATTTCTCGTAAGAACTAAAATCAAATTTAGCATTAATCTCATTGATTTTTTGATTCAAAAGGGTTATATTTGAAATTTCTTGAAAACTATTTAATTCTAACTCAATATTAGATATTGAGTAAGTAACCCATAAATCATCCCAATTTTCTACAAAATCAATAATTTGTTGAATAGCTGTCAAAATACTTTCCTGATTAGTACCAGTCCATTCAAATAATGAGCGACTTATTTCATCAGTACCATAAGCTAATTTCAATTTAATTTTTGAATTAAGCTCATAGCCTTGAATAATTTCTTGTCTAAATTTATTTTCATCGGGGATATAATCTTGCAAAGAAGAATATATCTTAGTTATGGTTGATTGTTTTTGCTGTGAATTCCTCTCGTCCCAAATGCAAATCAAATATAATAATTCTTCTTTTGGTAAATTCTCCAATCGCATTAGACTTCTCAATAACTCTACTAAGGAACTTTTTGCCGTGGTTCCACCTGTATCATCTCTCGAACGCAATTGGATAACAACTATTTTATTTTTCTTATTATTTATGCCCATAGCATCTATATCTAGTGAAGTAATAGTCGATGATGCAAAGCTTTGTCTCAATATTTCTTGCATACGATCTACTTTTTTTGGCACTTCATTACAATCAGTATAATTTTCCAATATATTCTTAATCATCTCCTCTAAAACTTTACCTTGTCTAGCTCGAAAAGAACTATGAAAAAATTGCTGAAACGAGAACATATAAGGATAATACTTGGCTAAAGAATAATTAGAACCTAATTTTTCAGACCTGCTGATTCCAGCAGCAAACATCTTAATTTTATCTAGCTCATCCTTCTTACTTACCAGTCTATCCTCGAAAAGTGCATAGATAATATCGGCCGCTAAACCCAGTGGACTTTTTAAAATCCTCTTGGCTAGTTCCACTTCGTTTGTGTTATCTAAAAGATGTAAAAATATTCTTTCTTGGTATTTTGACATTTTGTTTCGTTATTTGCTCTAACTATTATATAACACAAGCAGTAGATTTAGAACATAAAAAGATCCTTTCCTAACTTAAATTTCTGTACATAACTAAAAATATATAAATTTGAGTGCTTAACAGTGATATACTGCCAGAGGAAAAAATGACGTTTTAATTAGTCTGCGTGAATAGCCAATCCTCGACGATCATAGAACAGGTTAGAGTCCTTGACCCCCTGACACAAACCGATCGCATTGCCGATGTCTGGATTGAGGAGGGGGTAATTAAAGCGATCGAATCTCAGCTTCCCCCAAGAGAAAACAGTAACTATATTTCCGGTCAAAACTGTATTTTTGCTCCCGGATTAGTCGATCTCTACAGTCATTCTGGGGAACCCGGCCACGAGGACCGAGAAACCCTCGCATCTCTGATCGAAGCTGCCACGGCCGGAGGTTGCACCCGGGTGGCAATTCTGCCCAATACTCTCCCTCCCCTCGATCACCCCGCACTTATTAGCACATTACAGCAAAAAAGTCAAGGGTTTTTTGACTCAAAATCGACTCGTCTGCATTTTTGGGCAAGTCTCACCCTGGGAAGACAAGGGCAAAAAATGACGGAATTAGCCGATTTAATGCCTGTAGCGGTGGGTTTTACCGATAATCGCAGTCTGGAAGATTTGGGACTGTTGCGGCGCTTATTGGAATACCTAAAACCCTTCGGTAAAAATATCGCCCTTTCCCCCGTAAATCAGCAATTAAAGGGTAATGGAGTCATGCGTGAGGGAGAAACCTCGATTCGCTTCGGTTTACCCGGAGATCCTGCTATTTCCGAAACCACTGCTTTAGCCACAATTTTAGAAATCGTCGGCGAAATTAATACACCTGTTCACCTAATGCGAATTTCTACCCGTCGAGGAGTGGAATTAATTCGCGAGGCAAAAATGCGGGGATTGCCGATAACCGCTAGTGTGACGTGGTTGCATCTGCTCTTAAATACAGGATCGATCGCCAGCTATCATCCCAGTTTACACCTCGCTCCCCCCTTGGGCAACGAAAGCGATCGCAAGGCGTTAATTGCGGCAATTAAGGAGGGAATTATCGATGCAATCGCGATCGATCATCGTCCCTATACCTACGAAGAAAAAACCGTCTCTTTTGCAGAAGCACCCACCGGCGCGATCGGGTTAGAATTAGCTTTACCGCTACTCTGGGAAAAATTAGTAATAACCGGGCAATTATCAGCTTTACAATTATGGCAAGCGCTTAGTCTCAATCCCTGTCGTTGTTTACAACAAAAACCGGCATCTCTCAACCCCGGTAATCCCGCAGAAGCAATTCTTTTTCATCCCCAAGCAAGCTGGAAAGTAACAGCAAATAATCTTCACTCCCTCAGTCACAATACTTTCTGGTTAAATCAAACAATTACGGGAAAAGTCTTAGAAATGTGGAATTTTTAAAAGGTGGCCAATTTCTATCTTGAGACTCTCCTAGTTTTTTGGATAATGATCAGCTAGAATTCTAGAGAAAACTAGAGTAAGGCCATGGAAAAAGAACTGGTATCGGAAAAGCGCGGTTATCTACTTCGCACGGTGGCAGAAGCTAAAGAAATTGTCCTTAATTGGTTGCGAGAAATAAATTTAGTTAATGCGATTAAATTAGGTTTACCAGAAGTGGATGACAGATATCATATTTGGCGAATTCCTTTATGTAATGAACAGAAAAAAACCGTTGGGGAAGTGGTGATCGATGCCTACACCACCGAAATTTTAGCCGATAGGACAACCCGGACTGAAATTATTATCGCTCGTCTGTTAAAACAGGATGAATCTAAATTAGAAACCCGCAAGAAAACCAAAAAAGAATACAAGCTTTCCTCTCTGAGAAATACCATCGGATTTGGTGATTGTGGCGAACTTTTGGAGGAAATGCCAGCAGAAAGTGTTGATTTAATCTTTACCTCACCACCCTATTTTAATGCTCGCCCAGAATATTCGGAATTTGAAGAATACGAAACCTATCTATTGAAGCTGCGACAGGTGATCAGAAAATGTCATCGAGTTTTGAGTGAAGGACGTTTTTTTGTCATTAATATTTCTCCCGTGCTGTTGCGTCGTGCTTCCCGTAATCAAGCTTCTAAACGTATTGCTGTCCCCTTTGATTTGCATCGAATTTTTGTTGAGGAAGGTTACGATTTTATTGATGATATTATTTGGCTAAAACCAGAGGGAGCAGGGTGGGCAACTGGTAGAGGGCGCAGATTTGCCGCCGATCGCAATCCTCTCCAATACAAAACTGTGCCGGTGACTGAATACGTTTTAGTCTATCGTAAACACACGGATTTACTCATCGATTGGCATATTCGTAATCATCCCGATCAAGAAGTAGTAAAAGCCTCAAAAATTGCCGATGGTTATGAACGCACTAATGTCTGGAAAATTAACCCAGTCACTAACTCAAAACATCCCGCCGCTTTTCCCGTAGAATTGGCAGAAAAAGTGATTACCTATTACTCTTTTAAAGGCGATGTGGTTTTAGATCCCTTTGCTGGTTCAGGAACCGTGGGACTAGCGGCCGCTTCTTTAGATAGACGTTTTGTTTTATTCGAGAGTAATTTTAATTATATTGAACTGATACGAAAGCTAATTACTGAAGGCAATAAGACTGATTTAGACTCAGTTATTTGGCTTAATTGTCCGTTAGAAAACTAACAATGAGCGAGGTAAACACCATGACAGCCGGTAAAAGTCACGCTTATTTTACTCCAAAAGACTATCTGGAAATAGAGAAAATTAGTCCCATTAAACATGAATATATGCAAGGGCAAATCTTGGCGATGGCGGGGGCCAGTAAAGCCCATGTTATCATCACAGGTAATCTTTCGGCTCAATTAATTAATCATTTACGGGGTAGTGGTTGTCTTGCCTACGCTACCGATATGAAAGTGCGTCTCCCTAGCTTAAATATCTTCTATTATCCCGATTTTGCCATTACTTGTGACCAACGGGATCGAGTTTCCCAGGAAGATTTTATCCTGCATCCGCGAGTGATTATCGAGGTTTTATCCGACTCTACGGCAGCCTTTGATAGAGGCGATAAATTTGCCGATTATCAAACTATCCCTGAATTAGAGGAATATCTACTTATCGAGCAAAAACAAGTCCTAATCGAACAATATCAACGTCAATCTAATAACCTCTGGATTCCCCATATTTATCACGCGGGAGATTTAATCACTATTAACTGTATTAACTTTTCTTGTCCGATAGAAACTCTTTATCAAAACCTAGAAATTCTTAGCTAGAATCTTCACCGTAAAAATAAATAGTAAAATGGGGTCAGGTACTAGGATAAATTTCCCCTATTTCCTAACCCCCCAACAACTTAGATAATTAACCCCTTTGTCGAGTATTAATCACCTCACCGGCTGCATTAACTAACTCTAGCTGTAGCGGCATTTGTCCCATAGCGTGAGTGGAACAACTTAAACAGGGATCATAGCAACGAATACCCGCTTCCACCCGGTTTAACATCGCTTCGGGAATTTCGCCACCATGGATATAATGTTGGGCGATTTGTTTCACCGTTTGATTCA
>Ga0315900_10006666_pt1 | contig 15386 bp, 12 predicted proteins | sample LakEriMetagenome_FD_203521 | JGI IMG/M metagenome (GOLD analysis project Ga0315900, IMG submission 203521) | Freshwater fungal communities from buoy surface, Lake Erie, Ohio, United States - Buoy 12 MA114 | ecosystem: Environmental > Aquatic > Freshwater > Lake > Lake biofilm | place: USA: Lake...
GGCCACCGTGGTGAAACCCGGCGGGCTGCTGGTATATAGCACCTGCTCGCTCGAGCTCGAGGAGAACGACGACCAGGTGGCGACCTTTCTGGCCGATCATCCGGAGTACTCCGTCGAACCCCCATCCCCGGGCACCGTGCCGGACGCCCTGCTCGACGGCGGGCTGCTGCGCGTCCTGCCGCATCGCCACGGATTTGATGGGGCCTTTGCCGCGCGACTGCGCAGGGCGGCCTGATGAACGCCACGCTCAAGCGCTGGGGGACGCGCGCCGTCATGGCCCTCCTGCTGGGCGGCGCGCTGGGTGCGGGCGCCGGCGTGTTCACGGTGAACCGGCTGGAGCCCGGGCGCGGCACCGGGGTAGATTCGCTGGCCGTGATGCTCGACAGCCTTGCGCGCGGGAATGTGCCGGCGGCGCGTGGTGCGGAGGGCGGGGAGGCGCCGAGCAAGAGCGCGGATGTCCCGGCTGACACCGCCCCCACCCCGCCCGCGGAAGTCGTGGCGGTGCCCGCACTCGAGGGGCTCGAGGAAGGCGCGGCGCGCAACGCGCTCCTCGACGCCGGGCTCGTGGTGGGGGAAATCGAATTCCGTGCCTCCTCCCGCCCGGCCGGCACCGTGCTGGCCTCGGTCCCGGCAGCCGGCGCCCAACTTGCCCCCGAATCGCCGGTCACGCTCATCCTCAGCGACGGGCGCAGCACCGATCCGGATACGCTGGCGGTACCGGCACCGTCTTCTCCTTCGCCTTCTTCCTCATGAGCGTTCGCATCGCCCCGTCCGTCCTCAGCGCCGATTTCCGCAAACTCGGTGATGAGATTGCCATGTGTGAGGCCGGTGGTGCCGACTGGATCCACGTGGACGTCATGGACGGCCGCTTCGTGCCCAACCTGTCGTTCGGCGTGAAGGTCATCGACGCGGTGAAGAAGAGCACCAGCAAGGTCGTGGACGTGCACCTCATGGTGCTGGAGCCGGAGCACTACTTCGACGACTACGTGAAGGCCGGCGCCGACGTGCTCACCATTCACGCCGAAGCGGCGCCGCACCTCGATCGCCAGATCATGCGCATCAAGGAGCTGGGCGCCAAGGCGGGGGTGGCGCTCAACCCCGGTACGCCGCTCAGCGCGATCGAAGAGGTGGTGCACCTGCTCGACCTCGTGCTCATCATGAGCGTGAACCCGGGGTACGGCGGGCAGAAGTTCATCGACTATTCGGTGGACAAGATCGAACGGGCGCGCTTCCTGCTGGACCAGGCGCAGAGCCGCGCGGTACTGGAGGTGGATGGCGGCATTTCGCGCGACACCATTCAGGCGTGCTGGAAGGCGGGTGCCGATACCTTCGTGGCCGGCAACGCCATTTTTGGTGCGGCCAATCCGCAGCAGGAAATCGCCGTGCTGCGCAACCTCTGCTCGGAAAACGTATGACGGCGAAGCAACAGTGGCTGGTGGTCCTGGGCATCGTGGCGCTGCTCGGTGGCGGCGCGTTCGCGGCGTCACATGTCCTCGAGGACGAACTCACGAGCATCACCATGGGCAGCGACGCCCCCGGGTTCGCTGCCGCCACGCTCGACACACCGCCGCGCATGAAGTCGCTCAGCGACTATCGTGGCGAGGTCGTGGTGCTCAACATCTGGGCCACCTGGTGCATTCCCTGCCGCACCGAGATGCCCAGCATGGAGAAGCTGTTCAAGGAGCTTGGCCCCAAGGGGCTCAAGATGGTCGCCGTGAGCGTGGACAACGCCGGTGAGGAACAGAAGATCCGCGATTTCGTGAAGGAGTACGGGCTCACCTTCGAGGTGCTGCACGATGCGGCCGGCAGCATTCAAAGCATTTATCGCACGACCGGTGTCCCGGAGACCTTCGTCCTCGACCGCGACGGCGTGATTCGCAAGAAATGGATCGGCGCCGACGATTGGGCGTCCGAGGGCAACCGCCGCCTGCTCGAACAGCTGCTCGCGCAGCCCAAGTCGTAAGCGGCCAGCCTTCCGTGCGCGTCCTCGGCATCGAGACCTCGTGCGACGAAACGTCGGCGGCGGTGGTGAGCGGCACGCCCACGGCAATGGTGATCGAGTCGCTGGTCATTCTGTCGCAGGACGTGCACCGCCTCTTCGGTGGCGTGGTGCCGGAGATTGCCAGTCGCCAGCACCTCACCGGCATCGTGCCGGCGGTGGACGCGGCGCTGCATGACGCCGGGGTGTCGCCCGGCGATCTCGATGCCATCGCGGTGACGTACGCCCCGGGGCTCGTGGGCGCGCTGCTGGTAGGCACGAGCTACGCCAAGGCCTTCGCGTACGCGCACGACGTGCCGGTGGTGCCGGTGCATCACCTCGAGGGGCATCTCTTTGCCACGCTGCTCGAGCACGAGCAGGCGGCGCCGCCCTTCACCGCGCTGCTGGTGAGCGGCGGACACACCCTGCTGCTCGACGTGCCCGCCTGGGGGCGCTACACGCTGCTGGGGCAGACGCGCGACGATGCCGCCGGCGAAGCCTTCGACAAGGTGGCCAAGCTGCTGGGGCTGCCCTATCCCGGTGGGCGTCCCATCGAACAGCTGGCCGCGATGGCCGACCGCCCTGAGCACGGACACGCGCACTACTTCGCGCGCCCCATGCTGCGTCGGCGCGCCGTGGTGACCGACGAGGACTACTACGACTGCTCGTTCAGTGGCCTCAAGACGGCTGTCCTGCACGCCGTGCGCAAGGCCGAGCAGGCCGGCACGCTGGAGCAGGATCGCGCCAGTATCGCGCGCGGCTTCCAGGACGCGGTCATCGACACGCTCGGCGAAAAGGTCTATCGGGCCGCCAAGGCCCATCGGCGGGGCCGGGTGGTCCTGGGGGGCGGCGTGGCGTGCAACGGCGCGCTGCAGCAGGCCATACGGGACCGCTTTGCCGGGCGCGGTGGTGTGGTGTTTGCGCCGTCGCCGCGTCTCGCCACCGACAATGCCGCCATGATTGCCGCCGCGGGGCTCTTCCGGGCCGCGCAGGGCGAACGGGGCGCCCCGACCTTCACCGCCGTGGCCTCGATGCCCCTCCCGGGGCTGGTCGCCGACCGGCATGCCGCCGCGGACTGAGTACTTTTGAGCATGCTTTCTCCCATTGTGCACCATCCCGCGAATTTCCAGCTCGGCCCGCTCGAGGTCACCGGTTTCGGCCTCGCGGTGCTGGCGGCGTTCGCCGTCTCGCAGATCATCTGCCAGCGGGAGCTGTGGCGTCGCGGCCATGACGTGGAGGCGGACGCCATCCCCGACATCGTGCTCGCCGCGCTGCTGGGGACCTTGATCGGCGCGAAGACCTACTACGTGGTGCTGACGGGCGACCCGGGGGCGTTCTTCAGTCGCGGAGGGTTCGTGTTCTGGGGCGGCTTCATGGGGTCGGTGGCGCTCTGCTGGGCGGTCATCCGGTACAAGAAGCTCAACTTCCTGCGCATCGCCGATGTGGCGGGGATCGCCATTGCCGCCGGCTACGCGGTAGGACGCACGGGGTGCTGGGCGGTAGGCGACGACTACGGGCGGCCGTGGAACGGTTTCCTGGCCACGCAGTTCCCCGAGGGGGCGCCGCCGAGCACGGTGAGCGTGATGAGTTCGCAGTTCGGCGTGAGCTTCCCCGCCGGAACGAACTCCGCCGATGTCGTGGCCGTACATCCCACGCAGCTCTACGAGACGCTGATGGGATTCATCATGTTCGTGGTGCTGTGGCGTTTCCGCGCGCACACGCACCGCGAAGGGTGGCTCTTTGGTCTGTACTGCGTGGTGGCGGGGATCGAGCGCTTCATCGTGGAGTTTTTTCGCGCCAAGGATGACACGCTCACGTTCGGCCTGACGACCGCCCAGATCATTGCCCTGACGATCTTCACGATTGGCGTGGGGCTGTTGGTGGGGCGCCGGGGGCCGGGGACCGCCGCGACGGCCTGAGGTGGTTCGGCGAGGGGGTTCAACGGCAGACGAGGGAGGGAGGTCTCGAGACGCCTCCGCCACCTCAATCCCGACGCCCCTATTCCCCATTGCGCCGAGAACGCCGAGTCGTGTATACTCAAATACACCGTTTGAGAACCATTCTCATCTACTCCTGTGCGCTCGGTCTCCCTTCCTACGCTCCAGCCTGCTGACACTGCGCCGCGCACAACCTGCGCGCTGAGCGCCTGTCGCGCCGGAACCCGCGCCACCGTAGTCGATATCGAGTGCTCCGGCGACGAGGCGTGCCGCCTGCGCGCGCTTGGCTTCTGCGAAGGGACCGCCGTCAACATCATCGACGCGCGCGACGCCATGCTCCTCGAGGTGCGCGGGACCCGGCTCGCCCTCGGGTCGGCCCTCACGGCGGGGATCACCGTGCAGCCGGTCGCCGCGCGAGCCTGAGCCCGCGCAACTGGCTCCGGCGGGCGCACCGCGCCGCTGCCTCGAGCTGAACGCGATGACCGCCCGTGACCCCATGACGATGATTCCGCCCGCGCCAGCCGACCAGGCGCCCGAGAGCGGGCGGGCTGGCCTCCGCGATGCCTCGCGTGCGCACCCTGACGCGCTCCTGCGGGTCGCCATCATCGGCAATCCGAACACCGGCAAGACCACGCTCTTCAACGCCCTCACCGGGCTTCGGCAGCGCGTGGGCAACTTTGCCGGAGTCACCGTCGAGCGGGTCGAAGGGAGCGTCAAGGGCCCCGATGGCCATCGGTTCACCGTACTCGACCTGCCCGGCAGCTACTCGCTCTCCGCCGGCTCGCCCGATGAGCAGGTGGCGCTCGAAGTCCTGCTCCACCGCGACAGCGACCGCTGGACGCCGGACGTCGTCCTGGTGGTCGTGGACGCCGTGCACCTCGAGCGCAATCTGTTCCTCACGAGCCAAGTGCTCGAGTTGGGCATTCCGGTCGTCGTCGCCCTCAATCAGTACGACGTGGCAGAAGACGAGGGGATCGCCATTGATGTCCCCGAGCTGATTCACGCCCTGGGCGTGCCCATCGTGCCCACGGTGGCCAAGCGCGGCGAAGGATTGGATCCCCTCAAACGGGCGCTCCTCACCGCGGCCACCCTCCCGCCACCGCAGCGCCGCTTCACGCTTCCGGCGGACGTGCGCGATGCCCTGGAGCCGCTCACGACCTGCCTCACCGACGCCGGACTCGCTCGCAGTGCCGCGGGGATGGAAGCACTGCGCCTGCTGAGCGTCCAGAAGTCCGAAGCCCACCTGGCCACCGTGCCCCGCCTTGAGGCCGAGGTACAGAACGCCATCGCCGCGCTCAGGAATCGTGGGTATCAGCCCAGCCGCCTGGAGAGCGAGCTGCGCTACGCCTGGATTGCCGAGGTGATCGAGCGCACCGTGTCGCGGCCGCGCTCGATAAAGCAGAACCTCAGCGATCGTATCGATCGGGTCGTGCTGCATCGGGTGCTGGGCCCGCTGATCTTTCTCCTGCTCATGGCCGTCGTCTTCCAGTCGGTGTTCTCGTGGGCGGCACCGCTCATGGACGGCATCGAGGTGCTCATCGGAGCCCTGGGCGGCGCCGTGGGTGATCGCATGGCCGACGGCGATCTCAAATCGCTGGTGGTGGACGGCGTGTTCGGCGGCGTGGGGTCGGTCCTCGTGTTCCTGCCGCAGATCGCCATCCTCTTCGCGTTCATCACCCTGCTCGAACACTCCGGGTACATGGCGCGTGCGGCGTTCCTCATGGATCGCGTCATGCGGACGGTGGGACTGCATGGCAAGAGCTTCATTCCCATGCTGTCGGGCTACGCCTGTGCCGTGCCCGGCGTCATGGCGACGCGGACCATCGAGGACCCCAAGGACCGACTCGCCACCATCATGGTGGTGCCACTCATGAGCTGCTCGGCGCGGCTGCCGGTGTACACGCTGCTGATCGGCGCCTTCGTGCCGGCCACCGCACTGCTGCCGGGGCTGACGCTGCAGGGGGCGACGATGCTGGGCATGTATCTGCTCGGCACGGTGACCGCGCTGGTGGTGGCGGCGATCTTCAAGCGGACGCTGCTCAAGGGGCCGGTGCGGCCCATGATCCTCGAGCTGCCCCCGTATCGACTGCCCAGTGCCTGGTCGCTGCTGGTCAGCGTGGCACAGCGCTGTCAGCTGTTCCTGCGCCGCGCCGGCACCGTCATTCTGGCGCTCAGCATCGTGCTCTGGGCCATGGCCACGTACCCGCGCTCCGTCGTGGATCCGTCGCTCCCCGACGTCGCCCGGCAGGAACGGCAGCTGCAGGGATCGGTGCTGGGGCAGATCGGACAGGCCATCGAACCCGTGGTGCGCCCGTTGGGGTACGATTGGAAGATCGGCGTGAGCATCGCCGCCAGCTTCGCGGCCCGCGAGGTGTTCGTGTCCACCATGGGCACGATTTACGGCGTGGGCGGAGAGAACGAAGCGGCGCTGACCGAGAAGCTGCAGACCGAAACGCATCCGACGACCGGCGCACGCGTGTACACCCCGCTGGTGGCGATCGGTTTGATGGTCTTCTACGTGTTCGCGCTCATGTGCATCAGCACCGTCGCCGTCACCGTGCGCGAAGCCGGTGGCGGCGCACTGGGATGGAAGTGGGCATCGATTCAGTTCGCGTACATGCTCGTCCTGGCGTACGGCGCCGCGTGGATCGTGTACGCCGGTGGTCGGGCGCTGGGCTTCGGAGGCTGACGACGATGACGACCGAGAGCGTGGTGGTATGGCTCATCGTGGCCGGCGCGCTGGGCTACGTGGGGCGCATGGTCTGGCGTGCCACGGCGGCGGCGCGCCAGCCGAAGAACGGGTGCGGGTCCGACTGCGGCTGCGGCCACTGAGCCACCCCGCCGGCGCGCGCGCCGCAGCAGCGTGCGCCGCAGCAGCGCGCGCCGCGCTCAGTGCTCCCGCACGAGCTCCGCGACAACAGTCCACGCCTCGTCGGCCGACGCGAACACGCCATGCACCGCCGACACCCACCGGCGCCAGTCGGCGAAGCGGGTGTCCGTCGCCCCGTGGCGCACGAGATCGCCGGTGACCCGCAGTCGCTCGAGGGCGGTGAACAGCGCCCGCGCCTCATCCTCGATGGCGGCCTCGATGGCGCGCCGTTCCGCAGCATCCGTTGGTGCCAGCTGCTGCGCGATCTGCGCGGACGCTCCCGTCATGGCATCCGTCAGCGCCACCGCATCCATGAGCGCGACCTGACGGACCGGGTCGCTCACGCCATGCACGGCGCGTCGTGCCGCCAGGAGCGGACCGAACCACGCATCGTGGGCCGCCTGCAACACATCACGATCGGTCGGGATCGTCGCCGCTGCGCCCCGCTCGGCACGGTGCGGGGTGGCGCCGAAGTGCCGCAGTCCGCGCGTGAGCTCGGGCAGGCGGCAGGCGCGGTCCATTACCGCCAGCGCGAAAGGCCGCAGGGCGTCGTCGCCCGTCAGTTCCAGCACATCGTGATCGCGCAGATACACCGTCAGCCCCTGCGCACCGATGCCGAGTCCCTCGATGCCGTCCAGCGCCAGGCGCCACGCGGCCGCCTGCGGCCACTCCAGCACCATGGCGTCATGATCGAGTGCGAGGATCCCCGTCGCATTGATGTCGCGACCGCGCACGATGCCCACCACGCGCACCGGAAGCGGGGTGGGGGCAGACGTCATGCCAGGATTGCCTCGACGACGGCTTCGGTATCGTGCAGCGTGGGGAACACCGCGGTCGGCGCGTGCGAGGCCAGCTCGGGCACCGTGTAGCGCCCGGTGGCCACGCCGATGGCGCGCACGTTGAGGGAGCGCCCGCAGTGAATGTCCGCCGGCGTGTCGCCGATGATGACCATGCGGTCCCCCGGGATCTGTCGTCCCAGCAACGCCTCGGCGCGACGTTGGGCCACGGCCGGCAACATCGGGCGCAGCTCATGATCACTGCCGAAGGCATTCACCAGAAACTGCTCCCACGCGAGATTCACGGCCTTGAGCTTCTGACGAGCCCCAGCTTCGATGTTGCCGGTCAACAGCCCCAGCGTGACCGGCGCTTCCTCGGCCAGTCGCGCCAGCAACGGCTCGACCCCCGGCAACAGGATGGCCTGCTCCGCCCCGTCCGCCAATTCGGCGGCGAGTCGTTCGGTGTAGCACGCGAACACGTCGTCCATGCGCCGGTCGATGTCGGCGTCGGGTACTCCGGCCCACCGCATCTGCTCGCGGGTGATCTGCCGGTCGGTCTTGCCGTCGTAGTGGTACGCGGGATCACCGCGAACGCCGAAGACACGGTGCAACGCGTACTCCATGGAGCGCCGCCCTGCGCCATCCGTGCGCAGCAATGTGCCATCAATGTCGAAGAGCACCAGCTTCACGCGGCTTCCTCCAGGGCTTCCGGTGCCGGACGCACCTTGGCCGTTCGTGACACCAGCAGCCCGCCCATGATGCAGGCGGCCCCCAGCAGCTGCCATCCGGTGGGGGTCTCGTGCAGGAGGATCCACGCAACGGCAATGGCGATGATGGGCTGGAGATTGCCGTACATGGCCGTCTTGGTCGGGCCAAGGATGCGTACGCCGCGGTAGAACAGGAGGTACGCGACCACCATGGCCAGCAGGGCGGAATACGCCACGGCGCCCCACCCCGTGAGCCCTACGGCACCCCAGTCGAGCCGGAGCATGTCAGGAACGCCGATCACCCCCATCATGGCTGCCCCGCTGGCCAAGGTGAGGGCCGACAGATGCAAACCATTGCTGCGCTGCGTATACGGCTGGAGCAGGATGCTGTACAGCGCCCAGGCGATGCTGCCGGCCGCAATGAGGACGGCACCGAGCAGGCTGTCGCTCCCGCCCTCGAACTTCTGTGTGCTGCCCACCACGCACAGGACGCCGACGAGCTGGAGCCCGATGCCGGCCCACCCGAGACGGGACACGCGCTCGCGTCCGAGCAGCCGCGACAGAATGGCGATCCATGCCGGCCCCGCTGCCACGATGAGTGCCGCCACGCCGGCCCGCGTGCGGGCCATCCCGGAGATGAACAGCAGCTGGTAGAAGCCATTCCCCAGCAGGCCGAGGAGGAGCAGGCGCACGATGTCGCGCCGGTTGGGCCACTCGGCACGCACGAACGAAGCGATGCCGAAGAGCACCACCGAGGCAAACACCATGCGCACCCCGGTGAACGACAGTGGGGTCATGGCCTGCAGTCCCGCCTTCACGACGCTGTAGTTGACCCCCCAGATCGTCGCCATGAGTACCAACCCGGCGTCGGTCGCCCCGAACCCCTGCGGGGCGGCGGTACTGGCCGCTTCGGCGGCAGACGCGGGAGTGGCGGCGCGTGCGCGCACGGGAGACAGCGACGACATGCCGCAATGTAGAGCACTTGGCCCCACACCGGGTAGCGCGGTGACGTTATCTTGCGGGATGCATGTTTCCTTCGCGCTCTTCGCCGATGCGGCGAACATTTCCCAGGAAGGGAAGCTGAATATCCTGGGGATCTTCGACGCCGTTCAGGTCGGGCAGCTCCCCGCCCTGCACCCACGCACCTCGTTTGTCCTGCGCCTCAAGGCCACGGCGCAGGATGCCGGTGTGTACCCGCTCGTGCTCCGCTGGATGAATCCCAAGGGGAATGAACTCTGGAGCTCGCAGGCGGAACTCGAGATTGGCGGCGCACCGCCCGGTTCGAGCGAGCTCGATATGCCGGTCATCGTGCAGCTCGACCTGCCGCTCGATGTGGCGGGGGAATATCGCATGATCATCAACATCGGCTCGCAGCACACGACCACTTGTACGCTCAACGTGCATGGAGCGCAGGCCCCGTCGCTCCCCACCCCGCACCCCGGCATCGTGTCGTAGGGCAACCCGGGACCTCCGCCGGCTCAGCGCCCGGGGGCCAGAAGCTGGTCGATGCGGGTGGCCAACTCGTCCAGCGTGAAGGGCTTGGCCAGCACGGGGCGTCCCGTGGCGCGGATGAAGCGCGAGGCCGCCGCGCTGTGCAGATCACCCGTCATGAACACCACGCGTTGCGCCTGGTCCGGGTGCGCAGCCCGCATGGAGTCGTAGACATCCTCGCCGGAGATCCCCGTCATGCGGAGATCGAGCAGGATGAGATCGAAGCGCCGGGCGCTCACCAGGTCGAGCGCCGCGCTGCCACTGTCGGCCACCTGCACGTCGTAGTGCTGCCCGCGCAGGAATCGGCTGATCGCGGCCCGGAGCGTCGGCTCGTCCTCGATCAGCAGGATCGAGGCGGCAGCAGGAACCGGGACCGCACTGGCCGCGAGCGTGCCGTCCGGCGCCGCCGCGACCGCGGTAGCGCCAGCCGGCGTGCGACGTGCTGGCGGCGGGGTGGGCGCAGTGCCTTCCACCAGCGCGGGAAAGGTGAGCGTGAACCGCGCCCCCTGTCCCGGCTCGGAGTGGACGTGAACCTGTCCACCATGGTCGCGCACGATGGTGTGGGTGATGGTCAGCCCCAGTCCACGATGCCCAAGCGCCCCGCGGGTCGTGAACATGGGTTCCAGTACCCGCTCCACGTGCGCCGGGAGAATGCCGGGCCCGCTGTCCTCGATGGTGACCCGGACCTCGTCGCCGTGGATGGCCGACGTGACCCGCACCTCACGTAGGCCGCGGTGCTCGCTGAGCGCCTGCTCCGCATTGGCCAGCAGATTCGAGACGACCTGCTGCAGCTGCAGCGCGTCGCCGTTGACGAGGCAGAGCCTGGGCTCCAGCGCAATCCGCACCGACGCGTCGATGGCGCGCAGCGTATAGCCGTGGTGGTCGAGCACGCGACGCAGCACCGTGTTCACATCCACCGGCACGCGGGTGCCGCCGAGCTGCGGCGCCTCACCGGTGGTATCGAGCAACTGCCCCACGATGCGGCTGGCGCGGCGCGCCTCCTCGGCGATCTGTTCAACCGCGCGGCGGTCCTCCGCCCCGAGCGAGGGAGACGACAGCTGGAGCTCCGCGACGGCAAGCAGGCTGGCAAGCGGGTTGTTCAACTCATTGGCCACCCGCCCCAGCGATTGCCCCACGGCGGCCAGTCGCGCCTGCTGCAGCGAGGCTTCATGCCTCATCTCATCGTTCGTGATGTCGCGCACGATGCCCAGCGCCCCCACCACGACGCCGTCTTCCAGAAGCGGGGCGGTGGTGACGAGCGTGAGACGCGAGCCGGCGTGCCCAAGGCAGCGCAGCTGGAGGCGGCGACGGTTCCCGGCCAGCGTGGCGCGCATCTCCCGCTCGGCGAGGCCGCGATCCACGGGATCGACCAGCGTCAGGAAATGCGTACCGAGCACCTGCTCCGCAGGCAGCCCGGCCTCCGCGAGAAACCCGGGATTCACCGAGGTGAACGTGCCGTCCGACGCCACCGTGAAGATGGCGTCGATGGCGTTGTCGATGAGGCGACGGTACAACTCCTCACTGCGGTGACGCGCCAGCGCGTCGGCGCGCTGCTCGGTCACGTCCCGCAGACACGACACCGTGCCGGTCACCTCGTTCAGTTCGTAGAGGGGCGCGCTGCTCACCTGCACGGTGCGCGTCGTGCCGTCGGCACGCTGCACTTCGCATTCGTAGCGACGCGCCAGTCCCTGTCGCGTGGCCAGCTCCTCGCGCTCGAGTGCTTCCACGCCGCCGGGTACGACGAGATCGATGTTCAGCGCGCCCACGAGATTCCCGCGGCCCACCAGCAGGTGCGCAGCCGGGTTGGCAAAGGTGATGCGCCCGTCGAGGCCGGTGATGATGATCGCATCGGACACCGTCTCGAGCACCTTGCGGTGCTGCTCGGCGAGACGCGCCGTCTCCGTCACGTCATCGAAGGTGATGACGCACCCCCCGTCCGGGTGCGAGGCCGCAAGCAGTGAGAAGAGGCGGCCGGTGGCCATGTCGCGCACCGTCTCCCGCACCGGTACGCCATCGGTGAGGGCACGATCGATGAAGGCGTCAAGTTGCCGGCCTTCGTCGGAGTCTCCGCTGCCCACGAGGGCTTCGCGAAAGCGCCGGCCCAGGAGCCCGGGAATGCTGAAACCGCACAGTTCCGCTGCGCGACTGTTGCAGCGGCTCACCGTGAGCGATTCCTCGAGTACCACGATGCCGTTGGCGGTGCTGTCGAAGGCCACCTTCCACTCGCGGGTGGCGCGTTCGATTTCCTCGAACAGTCGCGCATTCACGATGGCGACCGCGACCTGATCGGCCAGTCGCTGCAGGACCTTGGCGTCCTCCGCGTCGAACGGACGCTCGCGGTTGAGGATGGCGATGGCGCCAATGGTGCCGCGTCCGGTCACGAACGGCGCAATGACCGAGCGCTGAATGCGCAGGAGATGCTGAACCAGCCGGTTCAGCGCGTCATCGCCCCCGGACTCATTCATGAGAATGAGTTCGTTGGTCAGCACCGAGCGACCGATGAGGCTCGCGTTGACGGGCAGATGCACGCCGCCCAGGACATCGGCGCTGCCGATGGCCGCCACAATATGGAGATAGTCACCCGTGCGCAGCGCGATGCACGCGCCCTCGACGCTCAGCAGCGAGACGGCATGGCGCAGGATGAGACGCAGGACCTCACCAAGCCGCAGCGACTCGCCGACGGCACGCGCCACGTCGGCCAGCGCCTCGGTGGTGCGGCGTTCCCGCTCGCTCTCGGCGTACCGTCGTGCGTTGGCAATGGCGGTGGCCACCTGCGAGGCCATGGTGGCCAGCATCTCTTCGTCTTCGGCCGTGTAGACATCCGGGCTGGTGGAGTGCACGGCCAGCACGCCGAGCAATCGGATGCCCACGCGAATGGGGACCGCCACCACGCTGGTGGCCACGCCCGATTCGCCGACGACGTCGTACATCGACACCGGCGGCGCAATGCCGGCCTTCTCGCGAGCCTTGTCCGCCTCGCGGTCACCAACACGCACGGGACGGCCGGTCCGCGCCACCTCGGCCACGATCCCATCGCCCAACCGCACGGGGCTGCGCGGGCGCTCGACGCCGCGGACCAGCCGCAGCGCGGTCGCGAGAATGTCGTGGTGGAGATCAGGGACGAGCACGGCGACGCCATCACAGCGGATGGCTCGTTGGACCTGCCGCGCGAGCTCCCGCATGATCTCCTGCTCGTCGAGCGACCGCGTGAGCGACGCGCCGGCCTCCTGCAACAGCGTGAGGCGCTCATGGCGCTGGAGCGCCAGCGCTTCGAGCGCGTCGTAGGCCACCCGGGCAGTGAGGTGGCGCGCGACCGCTTCGATCTCGCCCAGCCGCCGGTCGTCCGGGCGGCGACCATCGCGTGCCCCCGCCAGCTTCATGGTGCCGACCACTTCGCCCTTCGGCCCACGCATGACGGCCACCAGCAGATCGGTGGGCAGCCACTCGTCACCGTCACCGCCCGGGGTCGGTTCCGTGCCGAAGAACTCCCGGGCGACCCACGGATCGCTGCCATTGAGCAGGTACAGGTCGCCCACCCGGAAGCGTTCCAGATGCGAGAGACGCCGGCGCCACACGGCCCCGGGCAGGGGCTTGAGCCCGAAGCCCGTGAGTGACGTGAGATCAGGGCTGCCGGCCTGGGCCACCACCGTCGGGTTGAGCGACGCATCACGCAGCGAGATGACCACCCGATCGAAGCCCAGGTCGTACAGGGCATTTGCCGCAATCTGAACCCGCGCCCCGGTCGACTCGGCGCGATCGATCGCGTCGAGAATGGCGGGGAGGGGGCGGGTCGCGGATGCGGCGGCGGGTGTGGAGGCGCGGAGCATAGGGTACCGCAAGGACGACGATCCCCGTGGCCGCGAAACGTCGTCGCGGCAGACCCCACGGTGCCTAGAAGGTCCAGAAACGGAAAAAGTCGATTCCCACCTGCGGCGGTGTCTGCTGGAAGGTGCGGCTGATCCCCGCCCGGCCGCAGGCCTGGGCGCTCGAGCCGGGCTCCACCCCTGCCGAGACGGAAAGCCCCCCCTCGAAGCGTCGCTCCACCTTGACGCCGAGTCCCTGGGCAAAGAGCGAGAGGGCATCGCCGTTGCCGCCACTCTGCGGGGCCAGCCCGCACAGGCCGGTACTGAAGGTGAGGAAGGTGTTGCGGGCCACCTGTCCGCCAACCCCGACGCGTGTGGAGGCCAGAATGCCGAGGCCGTTCTGGCGGAGATTGGCCGCGTCACCCGGATTGAGGGCCGTGGGTTCCACCTGGACCACGTCGAAGCGGCCGCCGGCCAGCCGGCTCGACAGGTACGATCCGGCCAGGCGCAGCGCCAACGTGGCCCCCTGCTCGGCGTACGTGCTCCCCAGCACGGTGTACGCCGGTTCGCCGGTGACGAGGTAGCTGAGCATATCGCTCTCGGGGAGCGGCGGATTGTCGGCACTGGTGAGCGCCAGCGTGGGGCGATCGACCGTCCCGCCGATGTTCACGCGGATGCGCACGAATTGCTGGTTGGAGTTCGCCCGCGTCTCGCGGACCGTATGCAACGCCGCGATGTCGAGGGTGGGCTGCAGCTCCGGATCACCGAAGAACCGCACGAGTCCACGTTCGACCTCGAAGGTTGGCCGGGCCAGCCCGAGGTTGAGCTGGTACGTGCCACGTTCGACGGTGAGCGAGTCGGCCAGCGCCAGTCGCGCGGCGCGCCCGTCACGGGATAGTGCCTGGGTCACGCGAAGCTGCCCGCCCAACTTGAGATTCGCCTCGGGGGAGCGCAGCCACACATCATCGCCGATGCCGATGCGCACGTCGTCGAGTTGCAGGTTGCGCACCAGCGCGCTCGGGGCGTTCGGCAGCAGCGCATTCATCACCAGCTGCGACGTATCCACGAGATCGAGATTGTCGCTCAGGTCGAGCGCGCGACGCTGGGTGAGTTGGCTGATGTACACGCGCCCGCGATCGACACGCACGGCGCCACGGAGGCGGGCCGCATCGCTCGAGCCGGTCAGCACGACCGGTGTGGGCGTGCTCACGGTGAGCGTCGCCGTGCGCGCCTTGTCCACGGCAAGGAAGTTGTTGGCGGCCAGACGCAGGTTGAACGATGGCTTGGCGATCTCGGCAATGCTGATCACCCCGGACAGGCCAAGGGTATCGGTGAGGGCACCACTCACGGCGCCGAAGCGCCGAATGAGGATGCTGTCGCCGGTCAGCCCGATGTCGGCGGTGGCGCGCTCCAGACGAATGCCGAGATTCGCCAGCGTGAGCGCCGCACTGTCCATGCGCACCTGGCCACGCAGGCGTGGACGATTCCAGGTGCCGGTGAGCTGCACATCGCTTTCCAGCGTTCCCGCGGCCCGCGTGACATCCGGGAAGAGCGCTTCGAGCAGCGACAGGTCGGTACGCTGGGCGGTGATGCGCCCCGCCAGCGGCTCGTCGATCCGGCGCGTAGTGCGGGCGGCAAGCGCCAGATCGAGGGGCAGTGAAGCCGTGGCCCGCACGGCATCGACGCCGCGCAGGCGCAGGGCGCCGTTGAGGGTGAGCCGCAGCGAGTCGTACCGCGCCTGCACGCTCAGGTCGCCGAGGCGCACCCGGCCGACCACGGCATCGGCAAGCGCGACCGCCCCCGTGAGCTGCGGTTGCTCGCGCGT
>Ga0315900_10006667_pt1 | contig 15382 bp, 10 predicted proteins | sample LakEriMetagenome_FD_203521 | JGI IMG/M metagenome (GOLD analysis project Ga0315900, IMG submission 203521) | Freshwater fungal communities from buoy surface, Lake Erie, Ohio, United States - Buoy 12 MA114 | ecosystem: Environmental > Aquatic > Freshwater > Lake > Lake biofilm | place: USA: Lake...
CGGCGTCCAGTGCCTCCAGATGATCCCGCAGCAGCAACCACCGGCCTTCGACGTGAATCTGGTGCAACGAATGCACCTCACCATTCGACAGGGCCTCACGAATCCGTGAAAGCGTCCACGGACCCACAACACGGCCCCGCCACTGAAGCTGATGCAGAACCTCGCTCATGGCTTGAAAAAGGGATCCTCCACCTCGGAGGAAGCCGCCCGCCCCTGCTCCAGACCAGACAATGCCGCATGGTAGTTCCGCATCAGCTCCTGGCGATCCAGCGGCAGAAACAGCAGCGGCGTCAGGCCTGGCACGCCCTCGGACGCCTCACCGTCCCCGGCCTTGAGAAGCCGGGGCCCGGACTTGAGCGGCAACCAGAACTCCGTGGCGCTGCGCCCCGCCTGGCTCACCTTCAGCCTCCGGTCCGTGTCGACATATCCCCCCAGCTTCACACCTGCGGCGTTGACGCGCATGACGAGCAGGCGCCTGGCCTGGGCCTCCTTCTCATACTGACGGCCCTGGCGTGCTGCAAAATAATCGTCCAGCGAGCCGCCCAGCTTCTCCCTCACCTTCGGCAGCATCCAGTCATCTCCCCGCAGCGGATAATCTCCAACCCGGCGATGCAGCTCCGCAAGGTCGGCGCGAAGCGTTGGAGTCAGATGCAGCCCCCAGGCAAAGGGGCGGTCTCGCGTGAGACGCTCCAGCTCCAGCATGACATAGGCCTTGGCGACGGAGGACGCGCCGCCGTCCGCCATCAGCCGGTCCAGGACCCCCAGCAGGCTGCGCTCAAAGCGCTCGCCATTCGCATCCGTCATCCGGTCCAGCTGCAGGTTCTTGATCAGGTTGCCCGTGGCGCTGGTCTTTGAACTGACCACGCTCTGCCCCTGCGGGCTGCCGCCGCCGATCACCAACCGCTTGAACTCCAGCGGCACAAAGGCCGCCCCCGTGTCCTGCGGATGCGGGTCAAAGGCCCTGCCGCTCCAGCGCTGCTGAGTGTCCGCCACCCGTGACTCCACCAGCGGCCCCAGACTCCAGACGCTGCGCCTGCCGCGGCCGGTGGAATGATCAACCACCACGTTCTCCCACACGCTGTTGAGCCCGGGATCATCACGCAGCGCCAGCAGCGTCCTCAGGTCCCCCTCCTGCGGCGTTTCCGGATGCATGGACTGACCGCCGGCATCCTCAACACAGGCCTTCCACATCGCCAGGTCGCCACCGGTCATCAAAGAGGCCAGGATCTGCTCCTCGGTCGGCAGGCTGTTCAGCACCGACGCCGCGGAGGCCGCCTCCACAAAGGGAATGTCCTGCCAGCGGCCGAGCACGGCGCGATATTCCGCGAGGCTTGTGACCCTGGCGGTCGCGGCCCGCAGCTCATTAAAACGCTCCACATCCGACTTGAAGGCCTCCACCCTCTGCCTCGCCGCCCTGATCTGCGCCTCCATGTCGGCGGGAAGACGCAGTTCCTCCGTCTCGGGCCTGGTCAGGATCTCCAGCCCGGCCAGCTCCCCGTCCAACCTAACTAAAGATGCGACCACCTGAGACACCGGCTTTTCATGGCTCAGCTCCTCCCTGAGCGCCGGGTTGATCCGCCCGAGCTTGCCCCGGGTGTCGGCCGTGCGCGCCTCGCCCAGCGCCGCCAGCTTCAACCCGCTCTTCGTCTTCAGGGCGGCGACCCGCTGGCCGGCGGATGTGGCAAGATCCGCAGGAAGCTGGGCCACCAGCCCCCTGGCATCCTCCAGACGCCGCAGCATCTCGCCGGGCTTGAGCACGTCAATCTCAGCCTCCAGCGCCTTCAAGGCCGCATCCGCCTGGGCCAGCAGCCCGCGTCCCTGGCCTGTCCACGCATCGGTCTCCTCGACCTTGGTCCGCAGGTAGGGCCAGCGCAGGAGAAGAGGCTGCTCGGTTCTGAGGCTTGCCGCCAGCCTGGCCGCAGGCTCGGCGAGCTGACGGGCGCGATAGCTTGAAAGCTCCAGCGCAAAGGCCCTGGCCTGCCATCCATGCCAGGCCACCGTCGCCAGCGCGGCCAGAAATCCGGCAAGCAGGGCTGCCGACACCAGGGATCTCATGCGCCGGCCTCGCTGGACGTGCTCGAGGTTCGAGCGAATTTTCAATCCCGCCTGCCGCAGCTTCGCCAGCACATCCTCCGGCACAGGCAGGCCGAAGGCTTCAAGATCACGCCAGCGCCTGACAAAAGATTCATCCAGGGCGGCCGACTCGGCGAGCGATCGCGTCGTGCCCGTGAGAAGCCTCGTCTCCGCCTCCTGGGTGAACGCCGTGAAGCCGCTGAGCGCACGTTCAAACCTGCGCCGGAGCTCGGCCGCTGAGCGCTTCTGCGCACAGCTCGCGCTGATGGATTCAAAGGCCGACTTCTGGCTGCCGACCAGCTCGATGCCATGAGCCACGGCCAGCTCCATGACCTGGTCGCAGGCCCTCCCCGCCTCCTCCCATTCACCCGCCTGCTCATGCGCCTCCGCCTTGCCGAGCAGCTCCGGAATCTTCTCCCAGGCCTGGCGCCGGCGCAGCGAGCGGCGGATGCCCTCGGCACGGACAAGTTCCGGCAGGGCCGCACGGCGCGACTCCGGCACGACTTCATAGATCCTTTCGGCGAGCCCTGCAATGCGCTCCTCGTCATCCGTCTTCAGCGCCGCAGACAGCTCATCCGCCAGTTCCTGCCAATGCCGGTTCTCCAGGCGTTGAAGTTCCGAACGGGCGTTTTCATCCGCAGGGTTGAGCTTCAGGATTGTGCGAATGATGCGCAGCGCCTTCTCGTTCTCCCGCGACAGAACGGCCGCCCGGAAATCCTTGTAAAGCGGATGATTGGCCGTCACCCCCTGGGCATACACCCTTTCAAGCGCCAGAACCGTCTTGGCATCCAGACGCGGAGCCAGGGCCAGATGGTTCGCCTGGCAGAAGTCAAACCACGCCTTTTCACCGCCAAAGCTCAGCACCCCGGCAAGCTCCAGCAGCGGCGGCTCCTCCTCCGACGCCTGCAGGGCCTGGTAGTCACTGCCCTTGTCCAGCATCGCCGCGATGCGCTCCAGGCGCGTCCCGCAGTCCTGGCAGAGCCGCGCATAGGCCGCCGCCGCCTGCTCCACCGCGCCGGAGACAACACCCGTCTGAAGGGTGGAACGAATGAGGTCGATGATGTCGGTGGGAGGCTTCATGGGGGGGCTTCTATTCTCACTTCGCACAGCCTGCGCAAACCCGCGAACAGCGAGTAGCTGCCCTTGGGAACTCCAAGAAACTGCGGTGAGCTCGGCACGAGGCGCTTCCTGTCCTCCTCCAGCTGCAGCAGGCGCTGCTGACGGACGGCGAGTGATTCATCCAGACGGCGGGCCTGCTCCTCCTTCACCGCCCTGCTCAGTTTGCTCGCCACCAGTTCAGCGCGCCTCTGTTCGTCAAAACGGATGCCCTGGCGCAGTGATTCAAGCTCCTGGTCGACCGAGGCCAGCCGGGCGCGCGCCGCGCTGTCCGAGGTGGGTGAAAGGTCCGCCTCCACCAGAAAACGACGGCCATCGTTCTTCAACCGGAAGCGCCTGGCGGGGTCATCCACGTTTTGAAGCCGCAACGGCGGGCTGCCGACAATCACCAGACTGCCGAGCCAGCGCTCCGCCGATGCATCCAGCACCGTGGCGGTCTTCTCAACTTCGCTCGCAAAGGTGAAGGCAGGTGAAGACGGCCAGGCATCCACAAGATCCGCCGCCTTTGGCAGCACGATGACTTCAAACAGCACCCGCACGCCGTCCGCCGAACGCCCGATGATGCGTGATGCCGCCGTGGCATCCGGCAGCCTGAACAGTCGACGCTGGCGAAACTCCAGCGTCTGCTGGTCATTGAAGCTCTTGCGATAAACCCCTGCGGCCCCCAGCGGGCGAAGAAGGGTGAGGCCGGACTCCGCCTCGAGCACGGAACCGATGAACACCTGCATGTCCGGCTCCAGCGGCAGCGTCGGAAGCTGCTCCAGCGCCTGCGGCAGAGGCAGCTGGGAGTTTTCGATGACGATGAAACGCGGATGCGATGAGGTCGGTCCATCGGCCGGCACTGCAGGCTCGGCGCGGGTGGCCGGAGGCGCCTCGGAAGCCTTGGGCCTGACCACCGTCATCGGAGCCTTCGCCCCGCCCGCCGACTGCAACCGGCGACGGATCTGTTCGCGCAGCCAGGCGGGCATGTCCGGAAGCCTGGACGCCTCGCTCAAAGCCTGACGGTTTGCCGCTGTCAGCAGCTCCGCAGGCTTGACGGCCAGCTCCCAGCTCGAGGTCCATCCCGGGCCGGGCGCATCCGGTGTGCGGGTCAGATTGAGCAGTTCCAGCCACTCCGCCGGCCGGCCCAGGCCGGGAGCTGAAGTGCCTGACAGCCGGCTGACGACCCGGTTGTGAATTTCCGCCTGAAGCACATCAGGCATCTCCGGCACCGCCTGAATGGCCTGCGTGACCCTTGCCCACTCGTCCTTCAAACGGCTCAAGGCGACAAGGGCCGCCGCCTGAATGGCGCCCGGGTCTTCGCCGGACCACTGAGGGTCCCGCACCCCCTGCTGCACCTGCTTCTGCCAGGCGCGGAAGTGCGTCACCAGGTCCACAAAATCATTCTGTGTCCGCTCCGGCATCCGCACCTCCAGCGGACGCAGCGGCTCGCGAATCGCCGCAAGAATCTGCCCAAGCGTCTCGCGATGCGCCTCAACCAGCGACGGATCCGCCTGTGACTTGAGCCAGTTGCGCGTGTCGGGAAGGTTGAGCCGGTGCTTCTGCCAGAGCTGGTCAATGCCGCGGGCCAGGTCGATGGCGATCTCGGCCCCTGCGGGCCTCGTGGAAAGCAGGCCCGGAAGCCTGGGAAGAAGCAGGAAGGAAGCCGTGCCAGCCGCCGCAACAAGGCCCGCCGCCAGCACATAAGGCCAGGGCGACCTAGTGGCGCGGGGCACAGGTTCGGCAAACAGCGGAGGCAGAGGCACGGCGGCACGCGGTTCATCCAGCCTGACCGTCGGCAGGGGTGGTGAAACCGTTGTCGGCATGGCAGACGCCGACGCCAGCCTCACCTCGGCCGCCCGAGGGACGGGCAGCGAGCCCGGCATCGTAAGATCAAAGCTGGTTCGCGACGCCGACTCCACCTGCGGCCGCAGCGGCGAGTCATGAGCCAGGGCGATCCAACGGATGTCCGCCAGGTCATCCGCCGGCTCGACATGCGTGGTGAAGGTCACCAGCCAGGCGGGCAGCTCCGCCAGGGTGCCCAGGGATTCGCTGAACAGCTCCAGCGCGCCCTCCTCGCCCGGCAGCAGCAGCAGGCAGCGCTGGGACTGCGCCGGCAGCAGGGCATGAGCGGCGTTGTGGGTGAGCCTCTCCCAGGCGCCTGTCGTGCGCATCGGCCGGAAGGAGGTCAGCGACACCTCCTCGTCAGGCTCAAAAAAACGCGGGGTCTCGTTCCAGGAACTGCGCCAGGACATCCGCCGGAGGATGTCGGCGGGCGTCAGGCCCGCCTCGGCCGCCGCGCGGGCCTCCCGGGCGTCGGCGATCAGATGATGCGCCAGGTGGCTCGTCCTTCCCGTGTAGTCCGACCCGGCGTCGCGGATGCAGCTGAAGACATGGTGGCTCGACGCCCCGGCGTGAAGAATGCGGTGACTCAACACGACACGGCGCGGGTTCTGCCCCGCCGAGCGCCCGAACTGCGAGACCCGCTCCACCGCCGCCGCCAGCAGCCCCCCCGCCGCCCGGTGCCTCGCCACCGTGCCAAAGCCCGTCCGGCCCGCTTCCAGAAGGCGGGGGGCGGAGGTGTAGACGAGCTGCAGGGCCATGGTTGAAGGTTGTTACGATGTTGGTTCGGCTGGGGAACGCCTGCTTCCGGGGTTCACCGCACGGTGACCACCTCCGGCGCAAGCTGCGAGAGCACCCACAGGCTCGGCACCTCGACCTGCCTCGGCTGGATGCTCTGCGGATCCGGACCGATGCGGACGTGCCCCTCGCTGTCCGTGAACTGCACCGGCGAGCATCCCAGCGGACTGATGGCGAAGTAGGCCACATTTGAAGAGATGGCCTCGGCGTTGGCGACAATGGCCGGGCAGAGCTCCAGCAGCAGCTCACGGATCCGCCCGGAGTTCAGCCGCACGTTTTCCTGAAGCATCGCCCCCTTTTCAACGCAGGGCAGAAGGGCGGACTCCCCCAGCAGATGCTCCCAGGTGTCGCTCTTGCCCACCATGACCGCAAACGGCGTGTCGATCGTCTGCCGCGAATCCAGGCCGAGCACGTTCTTGATGCGCACCTCGGTCTCGGCCAGGATGACGTCCTGCTGGTCAAGGCGGCGGCTTTGAATCTGCGGATCACGGATGCCCCTCAGCCGCGCGCGAAACTCCGTGTTATGCAGCGGGTCAAAAAGGAAGAAGATGCCCGAGGCCACGGCGATGTGCTGGGCGCCCGGAGAGTCGGCGCTGTTGCGCGTCGGCTCAAAGTGCTCGCCCGCATTGTCGTAAAAAACGAGCGCGAAGTCGGTGTCATGCGCCCGGCTGCGCGTGACCTTGAAGACAAAGGGCTTGGGCAGGCGCACCTTCCGCCCCTGGCGCGGCAGGGTTTCATACAGCATGCCCTCCAGCTCCGTCTTCGCCAGGAAGGCGTCCTCCGGTGTCGAGGCGGAGAAAAGCTGGGTGCGCATCTGCGTCAGGATGACGTTCTCCGAAGGGTCGGCGTCCCGGAAGGTCACGCCGAAGTTCTGATAAAGGCTCGTCTGCAGCGTGCGTGTCAGGACGCTGAGGTAGTAGCTCTTGCCGGAGGAGGGCGCGCCGACGATCGAGAAAATGTGATGCGGCGTGTCCATGAACCCGGGCGGCAGCTTGCGGCGGCAGTGCGGGCAGGCCAGGTCGGGCGCGGCCAGCCCCATGGCGTCGAGCGCCTGGCCGCGGTCGTTGAACCGGGTGGCGTGAAAGCGCTGCATCGCGTCCTCACCCAGCAGCGGGTCGCCGCGCAGGCTGGCATGCACGGCGATGTTCATCGCATCCCCCCGGTCAAACTTGAACCAGCACACCGGACAGGTGAACTCGCCATACTCCGTGTTGACGGGCTCCGCGTGCACCGGCCGCACCAGGTCCTCGGCGGATGCTGAAACCGTCGGCTCGGGGAACAGGTGCCGGACATCCTTCACGAAAAAGCCCACGTCCTGAAGCCCGGCGGGCATGATGATGTTGTCCTCCGACTGCTCAGCCGTCTGCAGACGCACATGCTCCCCCATCTGCTCGTGATCAAACGGGCCATACCACTGCCGGGCCGCCGCCTCGTAAAAATGCCAGGACTGGTCCTGCCCGGCGGCGGTCCAGGCCGGCTCGTCCAGCAGTGACTTGAACGCGAGCGCCTCCCCGGATGCCAGCAGCGTGTGCTCCTCTCCCGGATTCATGGTGAACTGGGTGCCCGGCGCGCCGTCGACCAGGGAGGAGGCGCCGGCTTCGGCATGGACCGTCACCTCAAAGATGTCCCCGCGCTGCTGCACCGTGGCCAGCACCGATGGTGAGGATGCCCCGGTGCGCAGGTCCGCAGCAGCGTTGCTTCCCAGGATAAAGGGCATCGATGCCGCAATCATGCGCTCTCCCGTGGCACAGTTCAGGATGCCAACCCGGGGTGTGAACGATCGAGGACGAAAACTTGGCATGGCTTGGGGGGATTATCGGTGATCTGACGGGCGTTGTCTCAAATTCGACGAGCTGAGACGAGTGCAATTTGGACCGCCTCTGCGGATTGTCTGGAGGGAATGTGTTAAGGCCATGTAAATCCTCCCCCCGCACGCCCCCGGAGAATGCTTGATAAGTGTCGGAAACCTGGCGCGTTCACCCGGCCCCCGCATGAACCGATTTCACGTCACCGCCCTGCTGCTGCTCCTGCCCCTCCTCGCCCTGCAGGGCGCCGAAACCAGCGGCAAGAGGCCTAACATTCTCTTCATCCTCACCGATGACCAGGGCTATGGCGACCTCTCCGCGCATGGCAACCCCGTTCTGAAGACGCCGAACCTCGACAGGCTGCGCGCCGAAAGCCTGCGCTTCACGGACTTCATGGTCAGCCCCACCTGCGCCCCTACCCGCAGCGCCATCCAGACCGGCCGCCATGAGTTCCGCAACGGTGTCACCCACACCATCCTGGAGCGTGAACGCATGGATCCCAAGGCTGTCACCATCGCCCAGGTCCTCAAGTCGGCGGGCTATGTGAACGGCATCTTCGGCAAATGGCATCTCGGCGATGAAAGGGAATACCGGCCGGCCGCCCGCGGCTTTGACGAACAGTTCATTCACGGCGGCGGCGGCATCGGCCAGAGCTACCCGGGCAGCTGCGGGGACGCCCCAGGGAACCGGTACTTCAACCCGGCCATCCTCCACAACGACCGCTTCGTGAAGACCCAGGGCTACTGCACGGACGTCTTCTTCGCCCAGGCCGCCCGCTGGATCGAGTCCGTCAAGGGAAGACAGCCCTTCTACTGCCACATCGCCACCAACGCCCCCCACGGCCCCTACATCGCCAGGCCCGAGGACAGGAAACTCTACGAAGGCAGGGGCCTTGGCGAGGCTGCCGAAAACTTCTTCGGCATGATCCATAACATCGACGAAAATGTCGGCAGACTGCTGGCCAGGCTCGATGAATGGGGCATCGCCCAGAACACCCTCGTCGTCTTCATGAACGACAACGGCGGCACCGCAGGCGTGAAGGTCCACAACGCCGGCATGCACGGCGCCAAGGGCTCCCCATGGTTCGGAGGCACTCGCGCCATGTCCTTCTGGCGCTGGCCTGGCACGCTGACGCCCGGCGACTGCCCCGCCCTGACGGCTCACATCGACGTCTTCCGCACCTGGGCCGCCCTCGCCGGGGCGAAGCTCAGCCCCGAGGCTGAGCAGCAGGCAGAGGGCCGCAGCCTCGTCCCCCTGCTTGAAAACCCAGGCGCCGCCTGGGATGAACGCACCCTCTTCACCCACGTCGGCCGCTGGAGGAAAGGCACGGATCACCAGCTCGCCAAGGCTGACAACGCCAGCATTCGCACCCCGCGCTATCATCTGGTCAATGAGGCCTCGAAGAACAAGAAAGGCGCGGTCAGGCGCTCAGGCTGGCAGCTCTTTGACCTGAAGGCCGATCCGGCGGAAAAGCAGAACGTCGCCAGCAAGCATCCCGAAGTCGTGAAGTCCCTGCTCGCCGACTACGATGCCTGGTGGGCCTCCCTCGCCGGGCGGGTCGACCTCAACGAGAAGGCCGCGGGCCCGCAGCTCAACCCCTTCGCCGAGGAGTACTGGGCCCAGTTTGGCGGCGGCCCCACCGACGAGGACCGCAGGCGCATGAACCCGAAGGCGGCCTTTGGCTTTGAAGTGAAGCATGAGTCGAAGTAAGGCTGAGCGCCGATGCCCGACCGCCTGTTCACCGCCCTTATTTTTTGTCTGATCGTTGGTTCGGCGACCCATGCGCACCAGGTGCCGAACATGACGGCCGAGGCCACTTTCACCTCGGACGGCGGCTTTGAAGTCAAGGTCAACATCGACCCGCGCGTCTTTCTCTCCGACAACCCCGCCTCCCTGCCGCCGGTTCCGGCCTCCTGGTATCTGGACCAGTCGGAGAACCAGCGGCGCAGCACCTTCCGGCAGGCGACTTCCCACGTCAGCAGGATGCTGAAGTTTCAGCTGGGCAAGGAGGCGCTCAAGGAGCCCGCCATCGACTGGCAGGCCATGGATGGAGCCACCAGTCTTGCCGTCACGGCGAACACGGCTGAAACGCACCTGCTGGGCACGTTTCGAGGCGCCGTGCCTGAAGGCGCGGACCGCTTCACGCTGGAATACGCCCGCGAAGGCCAGGTCAGCCTGATCCTGCTGACCACCACCCCGGGCGTGACAGAGCCAAAGGTGCAGGTGCTGTTCGCCGGAGAAGGCAGCCGGCCCATTGCCATTCCCGCAGGCAGGCCCAGGCCGGAGCCACCGCCGCCCGCCAGGGGGCCATCTCAGCGCTCCCAGGGCCCGGAGGCGCTTGCGTTGGTCGTGCTGCTGGCCGTCATTGCCGGCGCCGGACTGCGCAGGTTCAGGGCCAGGCGGTAGCGCCGGGGCCAGAGGATCATCGCCGCCGTGCTCATCGCCAGGCAGAAGTGCGGCATCTCGATCCGCCCCTGCCCCGCGGGCGTGAAGGCCAGGATGGCAAACAGCAGGTAACCGGCACTTCCGCCGGTCATCACGCTGCGCAGCACCATCGTCCCCAGCGTTCCGACAAACAGCAGCAGGCCGGGGATGCCCATCTCCAGCCAGATCGAGACATATTCGTTGTGCGGCACCCAGCGAGACCCCGACATGCCGGTGCCATGGCCGAACAAAGGTTTCTGCAACACGGCCTCCCATCCGTCCGCCAGGTCCTTCGCGCGCTCGGGCGACTTCAGCTTGTCAAAGTCCAGGTTCAGGATCGCCTCGAGGCGGCCCGAGGTGTTCTTGTCCTTGGTGATGCCCTTCTCCGTCTGGCTTTGCAGGATGGCGATGCCGCCTCCTGCCAGCGGAACCGCGACCACCGCACAGGCCAGCAGGAAACCCAGGTTCCGCCTGGCGTTCAACAGCACATAGACGGCGGACATCAGCGTCAGGACCACAAAACCGCTGCGGCCGTAGGTCAGCGCCACACCAACGTAGGAAAGGGCGATCAGCATCATGTTCACCCGGAAGCTCGGCACCAGGGCAAAGCAGATGCCGAGCATCTCGCAAAGCAGCACCGGCGGGAAGTTGGGGTGGCTGTTGAAGCCCGCATAGCGCCCCGGGATGCTGGAGAATTTCGCCAACCCCAGCATCTCGGCCAGCTCTGAGCCCACGGTCAGCAGGATCGCCAGCACCGCCGCCCAGCGCACGGCCCGCAGCCCCTGGTCCGTGGCCAGCACCGCCAGCATCGACACCAGCACCAGCAGCATGCGCATCAGGTCCATGCCCGTCTGCCCGGCGAAGGTGACCGTGGCCCTTTGCAGGACGACGGCGTCAAACACCCGCACCACCGGCAGGAGCAGCACCAGCAGCGCCGCCGGCGCCAGGCGCGGCCGGTTCAGCAGGGACAGGCCGATGCTGGCCGCCACGCCCGCAAGCGTGAACAAAATGGGTTTCAAGGGCGACAGCCCGGCGTTGTAGCTGCCGATCACCGTATCGGACGCCATGAGCCCGAACACGGTCCCGCAGCACCAGATGATCATCCGGTTCAGTCGGGTCTGGGGCTGGGGCATGTCGGCGGCGACATTCATCACCGCCAACCATCCCCTGCAATCCGCCGGCTGCCAACCGGCAACTTGTCACGCCGCCGCCTTTGCCAGCGCCTGGTCCAGGTCGGCCAGGATGTCGTCGATGTGCTCGATGCCGATGCTCAGGCGCACCAGGTCGGGCGTGATGCCGCCGGCGGCCTGCGCGGCCTCGTCAAGCTGGCTGTGCGTGGTGCTGGCGCTGTGGATGGCAAGCGACTTCGCGTCACCCACGTTGGCGAGGTGGCTGAAGAGCCTCAGGTTGTTGATGAACTTCTTGCCGGCCTCCATGCCGCCCTTGATGCCGAAGACCACCATGCTGCCGCCCTTGCCACGCAGATACTTTTGGTTCGCCGCCTCCTGCGGGTCGCCCGGCAGGCCGGGGAAGCGCACCCAGCCCACGCCGGGATGCTTCTGCAGGTGCCTGGCGACGGCCAGGGCGTTCTCACAATGGCGCTCCATGCGCAGCGGCAGGGTTTCGACTCCCTGCAGCAGGAACCAGGAGTTGTCCGGCGCGATGCAGGCGCCGAGGTTGCGCAGCGGCACCGTGCGCATCCTCAGGATGTAGGCCAGCGGAGCGAGGGGCGCGGGAAGATCCATGCCCCAGCGCAGCCCGTGATAACTGCTGTCCGGCGTGGTGAAAAGCGGATGACGTCCACCAGCCCAGTTGAACCGGCCGCTGTCCACCACAATCCCGCCGATGCCCGCCCCGTGTCCGCCGAACCACTTCGTCAGCGAATGCACGACGATGTCCGCCCCATGCTCGATCGGCTTTGTCAGGTAGGGTGTGCTGAAGGTGCTGTCGACGATGAACGGCAGCCCGTTGTCATGCGCGACACGCGCAATGGCCTCCAGGTCCGCGATCTCCAGGGCTGGGTTTGAAACGGTCTCGCAGAAGACCGCGCGCGTCTTGTCGTCGATCGCACGGTGGAAGTTCTCCGGATCATTGCTGTCCACAAACTTCACCGTGATGCCCAGCGCGGGCAGGATGTCGTTGAACTGGGTGTAGGTGCCGCCGTAGAGGTTGCGGGCGGAGACGATGTTGTCCCCGGCCTGGGCCAGGTTGATGATCGAATAAAAAACCGCGCTCGTGCCGCTGGCCAGGGCCAGGCCCGCCATTTCATGCGCCCCCTCCAGCAGGGCCACGCGCTTCTCCAGCACGTCGGTCGTCGGATTCATCAGACGCGTGTAGATGTTGCCCAGCTCCTTCAGCGCAAACAGGTTCGCCGCATGCTCGGTGTCGCGGAACACATAGCTGGCGGTCCGGTAAACCGGAACGGCGCGTGAAAGGGTGGTCGGATCAGGCTGTTGGCCGCCGTGAAGACAGAGGGTCTCAAGTTTCATGACTGAAAGGAATGTGGTTGGGTTGGGCTGTCGAGCCTAGGGAGCCCGCGCAAGGAGGGCAACGCCGATCTTGCACGCTGATGCGCCGCCAAGGTCTCTCAGGCCGAGGGTTCGGTCCCGGCCCCGCCCGTTTTCCTTCGACTCCATAAGCCCGCCGCACCCACGATCACCACGCCAAGCGCGAGGAAATGATAACCGCTGAGCCCCCAGGCCAGCCTGGGCGTGTCACGCATCCATTCATGCACAAAACGAAACAAGCCGTAAGACACGAGGTAAAGAAAGAAGAGACGATCCCGAAGCAAGCCCCGGCGATGAAGGACCAGGATGATGACCAGCATCAGCGCTTGAAACGCAGCCTCCACCTGAGGCGCAGGCCACCTCGGCACGCCGGCCGCATCCATCAGGGCCAGGCCGCCCGGGGAAACCGGCCTTCCCTGGCAGCATCCATGAAGCAGGCAGCCGATGCGTCCGAGAAACAGCCCCGCAGGCAGGATCAGCGCAAAGGCATCCCCGGTGCTCCTGCGATGCCCAACCACTTTTTTGGCCAGCTCAACACCGGCGTAACCGCCCAGCAATCCGCCCAGCACCGACTTGCCCGTGGCCCAGCGCAGCCAGAGATGAGGCCCGCCCCAGTCCATCCAGCCCTCCGCGACCAGATAGGCCGCCTTGGCCCCGATGAACGCGCCGCACAGCGCGCCGATGTAAATGAAGAGCAGGTCCGGGTCCCCCTTCATCCTCCTGCTCCAGTAAAACGCACCGACCACGATGGCCGCCGTCATCATGAGGCCGTATCCGGGACCGGCGGGAACAAGCGTATGCAGGGTCGTGTTCACAGGGCCGCGGCAGTGTCGGGAAAACCCGAATAATAACGGCAGAAGGAATCCAGCCTGCCATCCGGCCGGATGACATGCGTGCAGCAGCGGTCAATGCGGTCCTCATCCCAGGTCCAGGCATCCATGAACGGCTTCACCATCAGGCGGAAGGCCATGCTGCGGGTCTTTTCCAGACCGTGCAGCAGTTCGCCCAAGGGCTCGTTCTCACACCCGCATCGGGCAAGGTCCGCCAGGGTGTAATGCATCTTGTCCTGAAGAAATCCCTGCAGTTGGGTGAAGTCGATGAAGTCGCTCACCGGCCACACCTTTCCTCCCTGCCGGATCAGATAACCCACGCTGGCGCAGTTCGGATCACCGCAGGGCAGCGGGGTGAAGTCCTCAAAACGCAGGCTTCCATGGCTCTGCTCAACGGCCGCCATCAGAATGTCCGCCGTGTTCAACCGCTGGCCGCCAGGCTCACGAACAGGCCCGCGTCCGCTGAAGAATTCGGGCTGGAAGGTGATGCCGTGAATGTTAGGATCCGCCAGGCCGAAGCGAATGGTCTCGCCAAGATGCGGCAGATTGTCGCGGGTGACCGTCATCGCCAGGGTCACCGAAATGCCCGCCTCGGCAAGGTTGCCCAACGCCTGCAGCTTCAACTCCCGCAGGTCGGCGCCTCGCAAGGCGCGCTGACCCGCCTCCTGCACGCCGTCAAACTGAAGGTACACCTGCAGCCCGCCGTCCTTGAAGACCTCGCCCAGTTCACGGCAGATCTCAGGCTCCCTGGCCAGCCGCACGCCGTTGGTGTTGAGCAGCAGGAAATCGATCCCTGGATGCTGCTTCACCCAGCGGCAGATCCCAAGAAGATGCGGATGCAAGGTGGGTTCACCTCCTGACAGCTGCAGGATCTCGATGCCGCCTTTGCGGGCGACCACACCGTCCACACGCTTCTGAATTTCCTCGACGGGCACGGCATCCACACGCGAACCGGCTCCGACGGGTGAATCCGCATAACAAGTCGGGCAGGCCAGGTTGCAGGAATGCACGATCTCAATGAGCGCCAGGCAGGTGGACAGGGTTTCCATCGGCGACTGCCCACGCCCTTCCGCATTACGCCCCAGGGTTCCCGCCGCCTTTCCATCCGCGTCATGGCAGGCTCCACCCGCACAGCAGCGGTTTTCCTCCCTGCCCCGTGCCAGCCAGTAAAACCTTGAGTCACTCGCAATGCAGGCGCTGTGCACCCCATGCAGATCGCAGGTCCGGCTCAGGAAAACCTGCCGACCCCGTCTTTCCACCACCGCAGGACAGGCTGAGAGGCAGACCGGGCAGCGTGATGTGGTCTTTTTCAGCGTGCTGCTGACCGTGAAGGCGGCGGTTGTCATGAGAGGATGAATTCAACGGGTGGCAGCCATGTTTCGAGTCAAATCCTGGACACCGCACTGACACAGCCGGCGAAAAAAACCGCGACCGCTAGCACAATGCCACCGACAAAGAGCAGCACCACGCGCTCGGAGGAAGGTTCGCCCATCTGCCGGTCCAGGAAGGCGCTCGTCAGCGCATGCAGCACCAGCCAGGCAAGGATGCACAACCGCCAGCTTGCCAAAGGAGCCGCTTTTTCCAGCCAGTGAAGCGCGCCAAAGGGCATCAGCAGCGTGATCAGCCAGGCCAAAGTGGCAACCATGGCGAGGGCAAAGGGACGGGACTGCTCAGACATGGTCGGCGATAAGGATCAATGGTAGGATATTCCGGAGGCACCGCCAAAAAAGAACGACGCCAGCATCAAAAGCAGACCACCCGTCGCCATGAAAACTTTCAGCCAGGCCGACCTTCGCTCACCCAAAACGGTGCATGCCTGAGCGTGAAAAGCCAGGTTGAACAACATGAAGAAGGCAGCCGCAAGATAGCTGCCCTCACGCCAGAAACACATCCAGCCAAGCACTCCGGGAATCACCGTCGTCGAAGCAAGCCATGCCCAAACCCAGCGTTTTTTTCCCGGGGCGGCATCGGAGTTTTCTGACATGGTCGAGTTCATACCTGGAGTGTC
>Ga0315900_10006668_pt1 | contig 15381 bp, 12 predicted proteins | sample LakEriMetagenome_FD_203521 | JGI IMG/M metagenome (GOLD analysis project Ga0315900, IMG submission 203521) | Freshwater fungal communities from buoy surface, Lake Erie, Ohio, United States - Buoy 12 MA114 | ecosystem: Environmental > Aquatic > Freshwater > Lake > Lake biofilm | place: USA: Lake...
ATGCGGGCGATGACCTCGCGCATGTCGAACTGCACCCGGATGTCGCGCGGGATGATGCCGTAGAGCTCGGCCGGGTCGTAGAGCGGCGCCTCGGGTTCGGCGAGATCGTGGTGGGTCCTCGGGGGGGCCGTCCACTGGGCGACGATGTCGCGGGCGATCGCGATCGCCTCGGGCTCGGTTGCGGCGGGATAATCGGCCACGCCCGAGATGCGGGTGTGCATGTCGGCGCCGCCGAGTTCGTCGACGCTGACCTCCTCGCCGGTGGCCGCCTTCACGAGCGGCGGCCCGCCCAGGAAGATGGCGCCGGTGCCGCGCACGATCACGCTGTAGTCGGAGAGCGCCGGCACGTAGGCGCCGCCCGCCGTGCAGTGGCCCAGCACGATCGCCACCTGCGGCACGCCCATCTTGGAGAGCACCGACTGGTTGCGGAAGATGCGCCCGGCGAAGTGGCGGTCGGCGAAGAGCTGCGACTGCGCCGGCAGGAAGCCGCCCGCGCTGTCGCACAGATGCACGACCGGCAGACGGTTCTCGATCGCGATGTCCATCAGCCGCACGATCTTCTTGACGGTGTGCGGATACCAGGCGCCGCCCTTCACGCTGGCGTCGTCGGCGTGGATCGCCACCTCGCGGCCCGCGACGATGCCGATGCCGGTCACGCAGGCCGCGCCCGGCACCTCGCCGCCCCAGGCCATGTTGGCGGCCAGCGTGGAGAGCTCGAGAAAGGGCGTTCCCGGGTCGAGCAGACGGTCGAGCCGGTCGCGCACGAACAGCTTGCCCTGACGGGCCAGCCGCTCCAGGTCGCGGGCCGGGCGATCGTGGCGCGCGCTGCGCTGGCGCTCGTGCAGGTCGGCGGCCAGCGCCCGGTTGTGCGCGGTGTTGGCGAGGAACTCGGCCGAGCGGGTGTCGAGGCGCGAGGCGATGCGCTTCATGCGCTTTCCCCGGGGAGGGACGAGATGGTTGCACGCACAACGAGCATCGCGTCAGGCGGACGCGGCCGCGCCGAGCACCACCAGTATCGCGTCTCGCTCGAAGGTGCGGCCGACGGCCACGTGCACCGACTCGATCACACCGTCGCGCGGCGCGGTGAGCGTGGTCTCGAGCTTCATGCTTTCGATGACCAGCAGCGTTGCGCCACGCGCCACCCGGTCGCCAGCCTGCACCGCCACGCTGAGCGCCGTGCCGGGCATCGGCGCGCGCACGCGATCGTCGGCGCCCGCGCAGGCGCCGGAGACGGCCCGATCGAGCGGGTGGCGCAGGCGCAGGTGGTGGTTGGCGCCATCAAGGTGGATGAAGAGGTCGTCGCCGTGCTGCGCGATCACCAGCGGCCGCTCGCCGCCCTCCACGCTCAGGCTGCCCGTGCCGTCGGCGGCGAGGGTCAGCCACGCCGCGACCTCTCGGCCCAGGGCGTTCAGCGTGTAGCACCCGCTCGGGGTGCGGGCGAGCCAGAGTTCGTGCTCGGTCTGGTTCAGCGCGATGGCGTGGCGCATGGCGGGGTTCCGGTGTCGGGTCTCAGTTGCGCCATGCGCCCATCGCGGCGTGCATCGCGGGCACGGCGTCGGCCGCCTCGCGCAGCGCTCGGCTGGCGAGCGCGCCGGCGGCGAGCAGGCGCAGCAGCGTCTCGGAATCGGGCGGCGGTTCGGCCGCCACCTCGGGATGCGCATCGAGAAAGCCGGTGTGGACCTCGCCGGCGGCAAACGCCGGATGGGCGTTGAGCCGGCGCAGGAAGGCGAGGTTGCTGCGGCAGCCGAGCAGCACATAGTCGGCCAGGGCGCGGTCGGCGCGGGCACGCGCCTGCTCGCGGGTATCGCCCGTGACGACGAGCTTGGCGAGCATGGGGTCGAAGGCCGTGCTCACCGCCTGGCCTTCGGCCACGCCGGCGTCGACGCGCAGGCCCTCGCCCGCGGGCGGCCGGTGGGCGAGCAGCGGGCCCGTGGTGGGCACGAAGCCCGCGGCCGGATCCTCGGCGTAGACGCGGTACTCGATCGCATGGCCGTGGGTGCGCAGCTGCGCCTGCGTGTAGCCCAGCGGCTCGCCCGCGGCGATGCGCAGCTGCTCGCGCACGAGGTCGAGCCCGGTGATCTGCTCGGTGACCGGATGCTCGACCTGCAGCCGCGTGTTCATCTCGAGGAAGTAGAACGCGCCGTCGGCGCCCAGGATGAACTCGACGGTGCCGGCGTTGCGGTAGCCGGCGCGACGCGCGATGCCGGCGGCGGCTTCGCAGATGCGCGCGCGGGCGCTCTCGTCGAGCGCCGGTGAGGGGCTCTCCTCGACGATCTTCTGGAAGCGGCGCTGCACCGAGCACTCGCGCTCGAAGAGATGCACGAGGTTGCCGTGGTGGTCACCGAGCACCTGGACCTCGATGTGGCGCGGGCTCTCGACATAGCGCTCGACGTAGAGCCGGCCATCGCCGAAGTAGCGCGCGCCCTCGCTGCGGGCGCGTTCGATCTCGGAAGCGAGCTGGCCGGGGTGGCGCACGATGCGCATGCCCTTGCCCCCACCGCCTGCCGCCGGCTTGATCAGCAGCGGAAATCCGACGGCCGCGGCGCGCGCCGCGAAACTGGCCGGGTCGTCGTCTTCGATGGCCGAGGGTGCCACCGGAAATCCCGCCTGCGCGACGAAGGCGCAGGCCCGCACCTTGTCGCCCATGAGGTCGATGGCCTTGTCGTCGGGGCCCACGAAGACCAGGCCGGCCTCGCGCACCTTGCGGGCGAAGACGGCGTTCTCGGAGAGGAATCCGTAGCCGGGGTGGATGGCGCCGGCGCCGGCGGCGAGTGCGGCGGCCACGATGGCGTCGGCGTCGAGGTAGGCGGCCACCGGCGTGGCGGCGGCGATCTCGATCGCCTGGTCGGCCATGCGCACCGCGGGGCTGTCGCGATCGGCGGCGTGGTGGATGACCACACCGCGCAGGCCGAGCGCGCGTACCGTGCGCAGCACCCGCGCGGCGATCTCGCCGCGATTGGCGACCAGCACGGTGTCGAAGGGCCAGTGGGCCGGCGAGGTCGGGATCATGGTCGAGGTCGTGGGGGGCGTACGAGTCGGAAAGGTGAGGGGCGGCCGGCGCTCTCAGCCCGCGTCGTGCCGCGATCGGGCCTCGAGCCGATCGGCCGCCCGCTCGAGGCGCAGCACCTGAGCCTGCAGCGCGGCCCATTCGGGCGCGGCGGCCTGATGTCCGGGCGCGGCGATGCCATCCCAGAGCAGGCGCAGCATGTCGTCGGCTTCGCGGTCGATGTCCAGACGGCCGCGGCCGGTGAGGTGGCGCCAGGACAGGTGTTCCAGACCGCCATAGACCATGTCGCGTACCACCCGCGCCGGCACGTCGGCGCGCAGCTCGCCGGCGGCGATGCCGTCGGACAGCACGCTGCCGAGCAGGCCGGTGTAGCGGCGGTTCAGGGCGTACAGCGTCGAGCCGGCGTAGTCGTCGTGGGCGCGTACCTCGAGAAAGACCAGCCGCGCCAGGGGCGTGTCGTCACGCACCGTGCGCAGATGGCGCCAGATCATGTAGCGCAACCGCGCGCGGGTGCCGCGGATGCCGGGCAGGTGGCGCGCGTAGTCGGCCAGCAGCCCCTCGTACCAGCCCTCGAGCACCCGCTCGAGCAGCACGCGCTTGCTGTCGAAGTACTTGTAGAGGGTGCCCTCGACCACCTGCGCCCGCGCAGCGATCTCGGCCACACCGGCCTCGGCGTAGCCGCGCTCGCAGAACACCGCGCGCGCGGCGGCGAGGATGTCGCGCTCCCGGCGCTCGCGCGGCAGCCGGGTGGGGGTGCGGCGGCTTGCCGCAGCGCGCGCGGGCGACGTGGATCCAGCCCCGGCGCTGCCGGCGGGAGCGCGGTTCACACCAGCCTCCGGCATGCCCGAAGCGATCCGCGCCGCACGGGCAATGCCAAGCGAGCGAGACTCACCTCGCGGGCCTCCGGCGCCTCTGGTCGCCGAGCGCAACAAGCGGAAAAGCCCGTATTGATCGATATCCTGGTCATCACTACCATCGGTGAGCGGCATTCATTGAAGGCCAGCCGCGTGGCCCTGTCAAGCTCGGGAGCCCCCATGACAGAACACCCCTCCGCGCTCGCCGCAGGCAGCGATCCCGCCGCGATCTTCAGCGGTCTGAGTCCCGAGGAACGCGGCGTGCTCGATGCCGCCGACCGCTTCGCGCGGCTGGAGCTCCATCCGCTCGCCCGGCGCATGGATGACGAGGAGTGGTGGCCGGATCACGCGATGGCGCTGTGCGGGCGCAACGGTTTTTGCGGCGTGACCACGCCGCCGGAACTCGGCGGCGCCGGCATGGATCTGTTCGCCAGCGCGCTGGTCGCGCAGGCCTTCAGCCGGTGGAACCATGCCTTCGGTCTGAGCTGGATGGCCCACGAGAACCTGTGCCTGAACAACATCCTGCGCAACGCCAGCGACGCGCAGCGCGCCCGCTACGTCCCGGGGCTGGCCGCGGGCACGCTTACCGGCGCGCTCGGCCTCACCGAGCCTGGCGCGGGCTCCGATGCGCTGGGGTCGATGCGCACCACCGCGCGCCGCGAAGGCGACCACTACCTGCTGAACGGCACCAAGATCTACATCACCAACGGTCCGGTGGCCGACGTGCTGCTGGTCTACGCCAAGACCACGCCCGAGAAAGGTGCGCAGGGCATCTCGGCCTTCATCGTCGAGAAGGGCTTCCCGGGTTTTCGGGTGGCGCAGAAGCTGGTCAAGATGGGCTTTCGGGGCAGCCAGACCGCCGAGCTGGTCTTCGAGGACTGCAGGGTGCCGCTGGCCAACCGCGTGGGCGAGGAGGATCGTGGCGTGCGGGTGCTGATGAGCGGGCTCGATCTCGAGCGGGCGATGGTCTCGCCGGTCTGCCTGGGCATCGCCGAGCGCGCGCTGCAGCTCTCGCTCGAGTACGCCCGCACCCGTGAGCAGTTCGGCCAGCCGATCGCCAGCTTCCAGATGATCCAGTCCAAGCTCGCCGACATGTACGTGTGGGTGGAGGCGATGCGCCTGTTCACCTATCAGGCGCTGCGCGCCTGCAACCATCTCGAGGAGGGCGCGGGCGGCCGAGGCGAGATTCACAAGATCACCGCGGCGTCCGTCATGTTCGCCGGCAACATGCTCAACCGGGTGCTCGACGAGGCGGTGCAGATCCATGGCGGCGCGGGCTACCTGTGGGACGCCGAGATCAACCGGCTGTACCGCGCCAACAAGCTGCTCGAGATCGGGGCCGGCACCACCGAGGTGCGCAAGATCATCATCGCCGGCGAGATGCTGCGAGGCTGAGGCTGCCATGGACACCACGCTGCCGCCCTCGGGGCCCGCCACCACCATCGACGACTTCTGGGCCGCGCCCACGGTCTTTCGCGACGATCTCTACACCGGCGCCACCGTCCTGGTCTCGGGCGGGGGCTCGGGCATCGGCCGCGCGATCGCCCTGCTTTTCGCCCGGCTCGGGGCGCGCGTCGTCATCTGCGGGCGCACCGCCGAAAGGCTCGAGACGGTGGTGACCTATGCGCGCGATCGCGGCGCCACGATGCTCGGCATCACCGCCAACATCCGCGAGCCCGACCAGGTGCGTGCGCTCTTCGAGCGCTGCGAGGCCGAGGCCGGCCTGCCCGACATCCTGATCAACAACGCCGGCGGCCAGTTCGCGAAACCCGCGATCGATTTCTCCGTCAACGGCTGGAATGCCGTCATCGCCGGTAACCTCAACGGCACCTGGTACATGATGCAGGCCGCCGCGCAGCGCTGGCGCGACGCAGGCCGGCCGGGCAGCATCGTCAACATCGTCGCGCCCACCGAGCGCGGCGTGCCCGGCATCGCCCACACCGTCGCGGCGCGTGCCGGCGTGATCGGCGTGTCGCGCACCGTGGCCGTCGAGTGGGCCCCGCTGGGCATCCGCGTGAACTGCGTGACGCCGGGTCTGATCGGCACCGAGGGTCTGGCGGTGTACCCGCCCGAGGCCGCGAAGGAGTGGCCCCGAGCCAACCCGATGAAGCGCTGGGGCTCACCCTGGGACATCGCGCAGGCCTGCGCCTGGATCGCCGGCCCGGCCGGCAACTTCGTCACCGGCGAGGTGTGTACGGTCGACGGCGGCGGGCGGCTCTGGGGGGAGCTCTGGACGGCGGGACGCCCGCCGTGGTTCGAGACCTGATCAGCCGCCGCGCAGGGGCCACAGCGCGCGCGAGGCCTTGCGGTAGGGCAGCTGGCGCAGGTCGGAACTCACCACGCCGGGCGCGGCGCTGTAGAGCACCTTGCGCGCGATCGGCGCGAAGGCGGCATGGAAGTGCTGCGAGGACTTGACCACCACCATCTGCAATGCGACCAGATCCACGCCCAGCCCGGTGAAGACCTCGACACCCATCGCCTGGTTGCGCACCGAGATCAGGCTCACCAGCACGCCGTCGGCCTCGACCAGCGCGGCCTCGCCCAGCGAGGCCTGGCTGTTGCCGAAGACGCTCATCCGCAGGTCGCGGGCGAGGGCGAGCACGCGGCAGTCGGCATCGAGCGGTTGACCCGACAGCGTGCAGACCTTGCCGCCAAGCCGCATCGGCAGTCGCGCGCCCACGCCGGCCGCGATCGCGGTGCGCACCGCGATCGGATCCCACAGCGGCCCGACGGCTGCGCCGCGCACGCCGCGCTCGATGAGCCGGCGCAGCATCCAGGTGCTGTCGCCTGGCGCACCGCCGCCGGGGTTGTCGGCGCCGTCGGCGACCACCACCGGCCCGGCGCGTTCGCCCTCGGCCAGCGGCGTGGCCTGCAGCGCGAGCGCCGCGTCGATCGCCGCATCCGGGCTGAGCTCGCCCGGCTGCAGCGCGTCGCGCATCGCGATGAGCTCGTCGGCAAGCTGCCGCGCCAGCGCGGCGGCTTGCGCGGGATTGCCGTCGGTGTAGACGAAGACCTTGGTGCCCATGTCGGGCACATCGCCCCAGGGAAAACCGTGGGTGATGCTGATCGACAGCACGCCGTCGCGACCTTCCAGGGCCTGGATGCGCTCGATCAGGCCGCGCCCGGGTTCGCGGGTGGTGTGCAGCACGGTGATCATGCCGCAGTCGGCCACGCCCACGGTCGGTCGGATGCGGCGCTCGGCCGTGGCCGCGCACAGCGCAGCCAGCTCGCGCGCACGCTCGACCGAGTCGGTGTGCGGGTAGTGCTTGAAGCTCACCAGCAGATCGGCGTGATCGAGCATGGCCTGGGTGAGGTGGTGGTGCGGATCGAGCTCGGCGCCGACCACGGTTTGCGGTCCGACGATCGCGCGCACCTGCCGCAGCAGCTCACCCTCGCAGTCGTCGCAGCCGTCGGCCACCATTGCGCCGTGCAGCCCGAGCAGCACGATGTCCACCGGCATCGCCGCGCGCAGGTCGTCGAGCAGTTGCTCGCGCAACGAGTTCCAGGCCGCGCGGGTGGTGATGCCGCCGGGCATCGCGAAGGCGACCAGCCCTTCGCGCACGGTCCAGCCGCGCTCGGCCGCCTGCTCGCGCGCCACCCAGAGCGGCGCGCTGAACAGCGTCGGCCGGTCGGGATGCTCACCCGCCGGATACAGGCAGGTTTCCTCGAAGCTCGCGAGGCTCGTGGGCAGTGGCGCGAAGGTATTGGTTTCGGTGGCGAGGGAGGCGGTGAAGACGCGCATGGAAAGGCCCGCTTCGACGGTCGGCGCTCGAAACCCGGTGCAGACACGGGTCGGATGCTGCGCATCGTAGTCGCTTGCGCCGACGGTGTCGACGCGGGCCCCGACATGGCACGTGCAGGCCTACTGCGGCTCGATCCGGGCGAAGTCGACGATCTTGCGGAAGCGCTCGACCTCCTCGCGCACGAAGCGTGGCCCGTCCAGGTCGGGTGTCAGGCTCAGGCCGGCGGCCTCGAGCCTGCCCGCCACCTCGCTCAGACGCAGCACCTCGCGCAGCTCTCGCTGCAGGCGCGAGAGTACCGGAGCCGGGGTCTTGGCCGGCGCAAACAGGCCGAACCACACCCCCAGATCGACCGCTGCGAAACCGGGCGTCTCGGCGAGCGACGGGATCTCTCGCGCCACGGCGGACCGCTGCCGGGTCGTCAGCCCGATCGCCTTCATGCGGCCCTCGCGGATATGGGGCAGGGCGCTCGACAGCACGAACACCGCGAAGTCGATCTGCCCGCCGAGCAGGTCGGTCGCCATCTGGGCCGCGCCGCGGTAGGGCACGTGGACCATGTCCACCCCGCCTTCGCGCTTGATGAGCTCGCCCGCCAGGTGCAGCGGCGTGCCGATGCCGGAGCTGGCGTAGCTGAGCTTGCCGGGTTGCTGCGCCAGCAGCGCGCGGAAGGTGTTCGCATCGGTGGCCGACGTTCGCGGCCCGGCCACCAGCACCATGGGCTGCGAGCCGACCATGCCCACCGCCGCGAGATCCTGCAGGCCGTCGTAGCGCGCCTGTCGGGTGATCAGCGGGTTGATCCCGACCTCACTGGGCGATCCCAGCAGCAGCGTATGGCCATCGGGCCTTGCCGCTGCCACCCTCGCCGCGCCCACGGTACCGCCGGCGCCCGCAACGTTCTCCACCACGACCGGCTGGCCCAGCCTGCGAGAAAGCTCGGGTCCGACGGCGCGCGCGACCAGGTCGACGCTGCCACCCGCGGAGTAACCCACCACCAGGGTGACCGGGCGCGAGGGGAAGGGCACTTCCTGGGCGAGGCTGATGCCGGCTCCGAGCGCGGCCGGGATGGCGACAAGCGTGGCGACGAGGGCGCGACGCGGGACGAACGTCATGGTGAGCACTCCGGCAGACACGGCAACGGCGCCGCGTTGCCATTCTTCAGGTCGGCTCAGCCTGCAGGCTTGCCGATCCGGCACGCAGAATGGCCGGATCAGTTACCCGGCAGGAAGGCATCCCAGACGCGTTGCAGCGCCGGCGTCGCGTGACGCTTGCGCCGGAAGATCCGGATCTCGAAGTCGATGCCCAGCCCGGGATCGGCCCAGGTCGCCAGGCGCGCGGCCTTCAGGTCGGCCGCGACCATCGACTGCGGCAGCCAGGCCACCCCGAGGCCGCGCAGCACGTACTCACGCAGGGAATCCACCGAATCGCAGCGCAGCAGCACCGGCAGTGGCGGGGCGCTGTCCAGATGGGCGAGGTGGTCGTCGAGCAGCCGTCCCAGCGCCTGCGCCGGGTCGTAGGCCAGCAGCCGGGCCCGCGCCGGGGCCAGCGCCGGCGCCCCGCCCGCGCGCGCCCGGACCACAGGCACCAGGCGGTCCTCGGCCACGCGGGCGCTCAGGTAGCGGCGCCCATCCAGGCGCAGGCTCAGGGCCGGATGCTGGTAGCCGAGCATGAGATCGGCCGCATCGCGCTCCAGCAGATCGCCCGCCTCGTCCATCAGTCGCGTCAGTACCTGGACCTGCGGGGGATCGGTCTGACGGGCGATCCGGGCCAGCGCATCGGCGACCACGCCATGCGCCAGCGATCGCCCGGTCACGAGTCGCACCACGGCAGTCCCGGCGCCCGCCTGCAAGGCAAGTCGCAGGCGCCCGACGTCGGTCGTGGCGGCGCGCGCATGCTGGGCCAGCTGATCGCCGGCCGGCGTCAGCTGCACGGGCTGGCTGCCACGCACGAACAGCGGCACGCCAAACCAGGCCTCGAGGGCGCGGATACGACGACCGAAGGCTGGCGCGGTCACGTGCCGCTGCTCGGCGGCGTGCCTGAAGCTGCGCGTGGCCGCCAGCGCAAGCCAGTCTTCGAGCCACTTGAACTGCATGCTGCGGTCGTGATCGATTCGCCTGCATTCTAGCGGGCCACCGGCACGGTCTTCATCGAATCGTCATGGTCGTGCCAAAGGATGGTGCCAGTCGCCATCCCCGCCCGCCGATCCCGCAGGATTTTCCGATGCACCGTGATCCGCCGAAACGCCGACCCGCCATGGGGCGCTGCCCGCGGCGGCTTCCCCTGTTGCTCACCCTGGCCCTGATGGGCGCCTGCGGTGGGGGCGGTGGCGTTGCCGATGGTGCGGCGCCGGGCGGCACCGAGACCGGCGCGGTCATCACCGGCGGCTCGCCGGTCACGAGCCCGTCCACGCCCACCGGCACGACCCGCCCGCCGGTGGTGCTGCCCGCGCCGATCCTCAGCTTCAACGACACCGGTGTCAGCATCTCGGACGGCATCACCTTCAACGGCAAGTGGTCGGTGGCTTCGCTGCTCGACGGGCTCGGCTGGGAGTACTCGCTCGACGAAGGGCGAACCTGGATTCGCGGCGAGGGCGATGGCTTCGAAGTCACCGGCGATGGCCGCAAGACCATCTGGGTGCGCTCCTTCGATCTGTTCGGCAACACCTCCGAGATCGTGATGACCTCGTGCACTCTCGACACCACCGCGCCGGCCGCGCCGCAGGTCGGGCTGGCGGCCGGCGCGACGCTGCCGACCCTGCGCATGGAGGGCCTCGAGCCGATGGCGACCTGGGAGTACTCGCTCGACGATCAACGCAGCTGGAATCCCGGCCGGGGGAGCACGCTGACGTTTGCGGGCAATGCGGTGCGCCGTGTCTGGACCCGGCAACGCGATGCCGCGGGCAACCCGTCGCCGGCGGTGCCGATGATGCTCGACGATCCCGCCTCGCCGGGCTGGATCGAGGTCTCGGGCATGCCGATGATGCCCAGCGCGCTGCCCCGCTGGCACGGTGCGCTGGCCCTGCATGGCGAGGTGTCGAAGCCCGACAGCGACTTCGTGCGCATCGAGGTTCCCGCCGGCCAGCGGCTGCGCGCGCTGCGACTGGTGCACTACGACTCGGTCGATCCGATCGCCTTCTACGCGCTGCAGCGCGGCTCGGTCTTCGATGCCGGCACCGACGTGCAGCGCATGATCGCGTGGAAGCATCTCGGCCCGGAGGACCGGGCGATCAACCTGCTCGAGGCCGTGGATGCGGCCGCGCTGGGTGCGGGCTTCTTCGTGCTCTGGATCAACCAGACCGGCACCGACCTCACCCGGTACGCGATCGAGATCGAGATCGGTGCACCCTGAGCCCGGTCCTGCGCGTCGAGCCTGCTTGCGCGCAGCCAGGTCGACTTGCCGAGGTCAGCGCGCGGTGTAACCCCCGTCGATGACGAACTCCGCCCCGGTCACGAAGGCTGCTTCGTCGCTCAGCAGGTAGACCGCGGCCCACGCGATGTCGTCGGGCACGCCCATGCGCCCGACCGGATGCAGCGCGGCGGCGGCCGCCCTGGCCGCCTCGAGGTCGGTGCTGATGGCGCGCAGATGATTCTCGACCATCGGCGTCCAGATGTAGCCGGGATGAATCGAATTGAAGCGCACGCCCTGTGCGGCATACTGGATCGCGTCGTTCTTGGTCATCAGCCGCACCGCGCCCTTGGAGGCGTGATACGGCGGCACCGAGCCCAGACCGACCAGGCCGGCGATCGACGACAGGTTGACCACGCTGCCGCCGCCTGCACGCAGCAGGTGCGGCAGCGCGTGCCGGGTGGCGAGGAACACGCCCTTCACGTTGACCGCCTGCACCCGATCCCACTCGGCCTCGGTGATCTCGTGCGTCGGTCGGCTCGGACCGGCGATGCCGGCGTTGTTGACCAGTCCGTGCAGTGCGCCGAAGCGGGCGACCACTGCCTCGATCGCGGCGCGTACCTGGTCCTCGCGGGCGACATCGCAGTGCCAGTAGGCCGCACGCCGTCCCTGCGCACGCAGGGCTTCGGCGAAGCGCTCGCCGTCTCCATCGAGCAGATCGAGGATCGCCACCGCCGCACCTTCGTCGCTGGCACGCTGCACGCAGGCCCGGCCGATGCCGAGCACACCGCCGGTGACCATCACCACCTTGTCCTTCAGACGATCCATCGCCATCTCCTCGATGCAGAGGCTTTCGGGATGACCATGCTCGCCCGTCGGGGCTCAGGGGGTGTGGAGCCCGCTCAGGCGCGGGTCGCGCGAGCGCTCGGCGGCGACGCGGGCGAGGATCTCCGGGACCTCGAACAGAGCCCGGTTCTCGATCCGCCGCACCCTCACGCGCCAGTCGGGCAGCCGCGCGAGCAGTGCCTCGACGCCGGCGCGCAGCCCGGTGAGCCCGGGCAGCACCACGCCGAGGCCCTGCTCGCGTACCCAGTCGGTGTTCCAGCGTTCCTGCGGCATCGTCCAGGCGTTGCGCACCGTGACCACCGGCAACCCGCAATGCAAGGCCTCGCTGAGCGAACCCGGCCCGGGCTTGCCGACGAACCAGTCGCCCAGCCGCATCCAGCGCGCGACATCGTCGGTGTAGCCGATCACCGCCCGCGGCGCACGCGCCGGCAGCCTGGTCAGCGCATCGACGAGCTTCTGGTTGCGGCCGCAGAGCAGGATCAGCGGCAGATCGGCAAGGTCGGTCGCGATGCGCTTCATCGTGCGCGAACCCTCGCCGCCGAACATCACGACGCCCACCGGCACATCCGGGGCGAAGCCGAGCGAGCGACGCGCCGCGGCGCGATCTTCGGTGGCCGGCGCATGGAAGGAAGGGCGCAGCAGCATCCCGGATACCCGGTGCACCTGCAGCGGGGCGACACCCTGAGCGAGCGCCTGCCCGACCGCCCGGTCGGTGCCGCAGATCAGATGCCCGGTGATGCCGGGCTCGATCCAGAAGTGCGGCGGGAAATCGGCGAGATCGGTCATCAGCGTGACGAAGGGCGCGCCAGCGCAGGCCTGTGCCACGCTCTCGCCGAGCGCACGGTTGAAGTTCGGCACCAGTGACACGACCAGGTCGGGCGCGCTGTCGCGCCAGTGCCGACGCAAGCGGGCGAGCAGTTGCGGATGCGCCGCCCGGATCATCGCCTGCAGCAGGCGAAGCTCCTGGCGCAAGCCCAGCGTGAAGCCGGTGGCCAGCCGCTTGTTGTAATAGGCCTCCGGCGGAAAACCGGTGAGACGGCGAAACCAGCCCTCGGGATCGAGCACGGCGAACAGGTCGACCAGACGGACCTGCCAGCCGGGCTGCTCGGTGGCGAGCATGGCCTGCAGCGCCTGAGCAGCCGCGCGGTGACCACCGCCGGCGTTGAAGTAGACGAGATCGACGCGCATGTCTGCTGCCCCCGCGCGCAGCCTGCCGTGGCCGCATGACACCGCGGTGAAGGGGGGCTGCACGACGTTGCGCGATGGCGGTCGGGCTGAGCGCCGATGGTCGCGGCGCTGCCCGTCGGCGCCTGACGGGCCTGCGCGTCCCACCAGCCCTCATCGCGCCCGACATGCCCCCACCGGGCGAGCTCGCCGCGTGTGAGCGGCGCGAAATCGGCGGCGGCCAGCGACGCGAGCATCGCGGCGGCCGCCTCACGGGTGGCCAGCGGTGCGAGCGACACCGGCAGTGGCAGCGCGCGCCCGTCGGCCAGCACCGTCACCGACGCGGGTTGCGCCGAGTTCGGCCGGTACTCGAGTTGCACCCGCACCCGCCGCCCCAGGCCCGCCCGCACGCACTGCAGCGCGAGGCGGCGTGCGAGCAGGCCGCCCACCCGGTCGGGCTTGTGGAAGTCCTTGCCGCACCAGGCGCCGCCCCCGATCGGCACCCCCGGCCCGTAGGCATCCATCACCAGTTTCTTGCCGGTGGTGCCGTTGTCGCCCATCGGCCCGCCACACAGGAAGGCACCCGCGGCGTTGACCGTCAGCCCGGGGAGCTCGCAGGCCGAGCCCTCGCCGAGCGCGTCGACAAGGGCTTGCTGCGCATGACGGCGCAGAACCATCCAGTCGACATCCTCGGCGTGGTGCAGCGAGACCGAGACCGCGAGCGGGCGGAAGCTGCCGTCCGGTCGTTCCTCGCCGCGCACGATCACCTTGCCGTCGGGCCCGATCGCGCCTTGCGGATCGGCCTGCTGCCGCTGGTGCAATGCCTGCGCGATGCGCCGTGCCGTCCAGGGCGCTCCCGGCATCCAGCCGGTGGCCGGCGTGTCCTGCGCGTAGCCCACGGCGATGCACTGGTCGTCGGCGAGGTGGCGCAGTTCGCGCCACGCGTCACCACGCGCCTCGACGCGCAGCGCGCTCAGGTCGACCCGCAGCGCCTCGGGCCGCGGATCCCAGCGTCCGCCGTAGCCGGCGCTGCGCCAGGTCTCGCGCACCCATGCATCGATCCGCGCCTCGAGGTCAGGCAGGCGATCCCGCTCGAAACCCGCCAGCCCGGTCACGAAGACATGATCGAAGGCGCAGGCCGCCTCGATGCCGCACTGGCCCAGCCGATCCACGCGCGCGACCTCGCCGACGATGCGATCGGCCAGCGCGTCGCACAGCTTGTCGGGGTGGCCGGGGAGCACCCACTCGGCAACGCCGGGCATGGTGTCGCTCATCATCTTCTCCTTGATGGGTCGAGGCGAAGCTCGAACGGTGGTGGAACGCTGTGCCGGCCCTCCTTGGCGCTCCAACGGCCGAGGTCGGGAATTCGCGATACCGGCCAGCCGAGCCCGGCGCAGAAGCCGGCACTGCCGCCGTCGAGCAGGCCGACGCGCACCTGCGGCGCCGCGCGCGCCAGCCGCTCGCGCAGCGCGGTGGGAATCGACTGCACGGCGCCGTCGGTGATCACGACCGCGCGGCGAACCCGCGTGTCGAGCAGGTGCCGCACCACGCAGCCGATGTGCGTGCCGCCGGTCGAGCTGAATCGACCCTGGGCGAGATCCTCGCGGCTGACCGGGTGTACCTCGGTCGAGAAGCCCTGCAGGGGCCAGCGCACGATGGCAGCGGCTGCCGACAAGGCCTCGAGCAGCACCGGCAGCCAGGGATTCATCGAGCCCGAGACGTCGAGATAGACGGTCACGCGACCGCCCGGCTCGCGCGTCGGTCGCGTCACGCTGCCCTGCCACAGCAGCGGATCGGCGCCGAGCAGGCGCTGCAGTTGCCCGCGCCGGTCCCGCGGCTGCGGCAGCGGCACCCGCGCGGGCATCTCCCGGGTGACGTGGCGCTGTCGGCCGCCCTCGTCGCCTCGGGCGGCGGCGGCGAGCAGCGCGGTGATGGCATGGCGCGCGGCCCGGTGTCGCCGATGGGCGATCTGCTGCGCACTCGTCATGCCGCCGTCGTCGGTGCCGTCGAGCCGTTCGACCATCGGCCAGCGCGCCACCACCCGTGCGACTTCGGCGAGCAGTTCCGGGTCGGCCCGAAGCGGATCCTGCCGGGCGTCCTCGGCCTCGTGGCTGCCCAGCAGTGCCGTCGCGCCGTCGGCGCCAAGGGCGTCCGCGGCCGCGTCGAGTGACGCGAAGAGCTCGGCGGTCGTGACACCGGCATCGTCGTAGAGGCGGCGGTGGAGCTCGCCGAGCCGGCCGGGCGCGTAACGTGGCGTCTTCGGCCACCCCGGCGGCGGCGCGAGCAGGCTCCAGGGACCTGCGGTCGCCGCCTCGGCGGTGAAGAAGCTGCGGTGCTCGCTGCCGGGATACTGGCGGCAGAGCAGCGCGTTGATCACGCAGTCGAAGGCCCAGTTGTCGGCCAGTGTGAGGCGCGGTCGCAGCCGGGT
>Ga0315900_10006670_pt1 | contig 15376 bp, 9 predicted proteins | sample LakEriMetagenome_FD_203521 | JGI IMG/M metagenome (GOLD analysis project Ga0315900, IMG submission 203521) | Freshwater fungal communities from buoy surface, Lake Erie, Ohio, United States - Buoy 12 MA114 | ecosystem: Environmental > Aquatic > Freshwater > Lake > Lake biofilm | place: USA: Lake...
TGACGTTCTCTGATCCTGAAAAAATTTGGTTAACTGGTGTAAGAGACGTTGATGGCACGAGTGGATTCAATTGGATAAGAGCAGGGTCTTATGCTTCTCCAAAAAATCCCCCCATCCCAAGTCCTCCTGTACATGATCAAAGCCACAACGATTATAATTTTACAGGCAACCTTGGTAGACTATTTAGTGACCCTAATCAATTATTTGAAGGTGTTTTAGCTGGAACTTGGGCACCTTATTGTTTGGTAGCGCCATACAAAACACAATCAAGTCCAAATACGGCTACATCGGGAGCACCTGGATATGGATCCATGTATGTTGGTGAAGGAAATCTTAATTCAGCTTATAATTTGAGCAACTTGTCCAGTGTTGATGTCGTCTTAACCAAAGATAAAAGTAAGTGGACCAGGGCCATGGTGATTGAAGAATGTGATGAACAAGCCGTTAATCCAACCAATGCTAGAAAATTTGATTTAAGAAGATCGCGTTCTGTTGATAAACAAGGAATTCCCACTGGGTCCGCGGGTTGTAATGAATCAGAAGCGCTGTTAGATACTTTTAATTACGGTTGTGGATGGTTTCCAGGCTATGCTGTGAACCTTGAAACAGGTGAACGCTTAAATATTGCTTTTGGTGAAGATTCTTACCAGCAAGCTAATAATGGCAGTGATATGTTGTGGAATCCACCTACATCTTCTTCCTCGTCTTTAGCTTCTTATCAAAGTCAGTTTGGTGGCAGGCATTATATATACGTGTTTGGGCACAGCAGAAGCAATTCGAGATATACCGCATCTGCTACTGGTTTATCAGGCAAGTTAATTGGTTCAGGAACTTACGCGGATTATAAAGATCTTGTTTATCAATACAAAAGAGCAACTGCTGGTGCGGGAGCATTTGTAGATATTTTAATGAACAATATATGGTCGGACGCATTGTGGGTTAATATTCCTGTTGTAACAGAGGACAGATTCAAATTTAAAAATCCGGCGGATATGCCTTGTGACGTCAAAGTGAGGTTAAGGGTTGCTAAATCTTATAAAAAAGGATTGGCAGGTTCAGTTTTTACCAATAATGGCGGTCATACTGGGGCACTCGTCAATGCTGTTTCTGCTGCACCTGTTACTGCCACAAATTCCGTTCAGTTTACGGCCGATACGCTAACGACACCAGCGAACAATAATTTTGGTTTTTACGGATTTACTACTTCTGATATTTTTACTGAAACGGGGAATTCAGAAGTTGCAAAAAAGGCATTAGATCTTATCAATATTGTTCCAAATCCTTATTATGCATATTCTCAGTATGAGAAAAATAGATTGGATAATGTGGTAAGAATTACCAATTTGCCTAACAAATGCACCATAAAAATATTTTCGTTAAACGGTGTTTTGGTGAGAACATTTGATAGAGATGTTACCGGACAAGAAGATGAAACCCAAATTACAAGTGAGTATAATCATTCTAAACGGTTACCATACCAAGATTGGGATATCAAAAACCAAAGTGGAATACCTGTGGCGACTGGTTTATACATCGTACACATTGACGTGCCAAATGTAGGAGAAAAAATATTAAAATGGTATGGTGTCATGCGTCCTTTAGATTTGCAAAGCTATTAAATCATTTTTTTTAAAAATCAAGAATTATGAAGTCGAAAAAGAATAGTATATTAAATTTAACGTTTGTGGGTTTGGTTGTAATAACAAGCTTGCAAATGAGGGCTGGAAATCCTGAAAGATCAGGCCAAGCAGGAGGATCTCAATTATTAATAAATCCTTACGCTCGCTCTGCTGGATGGGCTGGTGCAAATATTGCGCGAGCCCGTGGCTTAGAATCTCAATTTACAAATGTTGCTGGCTTGGCTTTTACAAGAAAAACAGAAGTGATGTTTACGCAATCTACTTGGCTGGTGTCAGGGGTAAATATTAGTAATTTTGGATTTTCTCAACGGGTAGGGGAGACGGGCGCTATTGGCCTTGGCTTTACCTCTATTAATGCTGGAAAAATAGACCGAACAACGGTAGATAATCCAGAGCCTGTTTTAGGAACGTTTAGCCCAAGATTTCTGAATATCGCTGTATCTTATGCCAAAGGTTTTTCTGATAATATTTATGGTGGCGTAACAGTCCGTATTTTATCTGAGGGCATTGATAATTCTAAAGCACAAGGTGTAGCGCTTGATGGTGGTATTCAATACCACACAGGTAAGTATGACCAATTCCACTTGGGATTTTCATTTAAAAACTGGGGGCCGAAAATGCAAAATAAAGGAGATGGATTATCCATACAAAGCACAATAAAAAATAATGCTTACGGGAATGAGTATGAATACTCTGTAAATAATAAAAGTGCCGCATACGAATTGCCAGCATTATTAAACATTGGAGCTGCCTATGATTTTTATTTAACAAAAGACACAACAGGAAGACTAAAAACACAGCGATTAACTGTTGCGGGAAATTTCACATCAAATTCATTTACAAAAGATAATTTTTTAGTGGGTGTTGAATATGGCTGGAAAGAAATTATCATGGTTAGAGCTGGTATGATTGCTGAAAAAGGTTTATTTGGTGGAGATGCAACCAAAACAAATATTTTTACAGGTCCCTCTTGTGGCGCCACATTTGAATTGCCAATAGGGGCGAAAAAATCAACTTTTGGATTAGATTATTCATACCGTTTTACAAATCCATTTAGAGGCGTTCATAGCTTTGGAGCCAGAATTAATTTCTAAACATTTTTTTACTATCTTTACGTGAAGAGTCCCGAATTAATTCGGGATTCTTTTATTTTAAGAATTTACAAATCATGAGCAAAATAGCCTATTATACAGAAGATGGATTAAAAAAACTGAAAGAAGAGTTAAACCATTTGAAAACTGTTGAGCGCAAGCTTATCATAAAAGCAATTGCAGATGCAAGAGATAAAGGTGATTTATCTGAAAATGCAGAATATGATGCGGCCAAAAATGACCAAGGCTTGTTAGAAATCAAAATTTCTAAGTTAGAAGAAATTGTTTCCAATGCTAGAATTGTTGACAGTTCGCAGCTAGACGTTAATAAAGTGAGCATTTTAACGACAGTGAAAATCAAAAATCTAAAAAATAATGCCGAGATGTCTTACATGATTGTTGCTGAAAACGAAGCTGATTTAAAATCAAGTAAAATATCTATCGATAGTCCTATTGGCAAAAGTTTGATTGGTAAATACGTTGGCGAAAAGGTTGAGGTTTCTGTGCCAGCAGGAATGATTACGTTTGAAATACTAGAAATTAGTTTATAGAGATGCCTAGTGTTTTTACTAAAATCATTAACGATGAAATCCCAAGTTTTAAAATAGCTGAGAACGAAGATTATATTTCTTTTTTAGATGTATTTCCATTAAAAAAAGGGCACGCTTTGGTGTTACCAAAAAAAGAAATTGATTATATATTTGATTTGGATGAGGAGCTTTATAATGGCCTACTATCCTTCGCTCGAAGAATTTCTTTTGCCATTAAAGCTGCCTATCCATGCGAAAGAATTGGAATGGCCGTCATTGGACTGGAGGTGCCTCATGCCCATATTCATTTAATACCAATCAATACAATGAATGATATGAATTTTAGTAATACAAAACTCAAACTAAGCAATGCAGAATTGCTGGAAAGTGCAGAGAAAATCAAACGTTTTCTTTAACAAGGAAACTTGTTTTTCACCCCGTATTTTCTGTTTTTTTATCTTATTATCTCTAAGTAAAAAACATATATTTGCACCCTAAATTATTCCTAGGTATGGATAAAAATTCTCTCATCGGCTTGGGTCTTATAGCCGTGATTTTAATTGGTTGGTTATACTTTGCAGGTCCAAGTAAAGAACAGATTGCACGTAACAAAGTGATAAAAGATTCTATTGAACAAGTTACTCAAAAAATGATTGAAGCAGAAAAAGTATCTGCTGAAATCCTTGCTAAAAAACAAACTGAGGCTTCAATGAATGCAGAAGCAACATTAACAGACTCTGTAAAATTATTGTTAGCAAATAATAAGTATAAAGAATTTTCAGTTTCCGCCATTGGTAAGAAAGAAACCGTTACGATTGAAAATGAAAACATCAAGGTTTATATTTCAACCAAAGGAGCCATTGTTGAAAAAGTAGAATTGAAAAAGTATAATTGCTACGGAAAAAAAGCCCCTCTCATTTTATTTGATAAAGATTCAACTTTTCAACAAATAAAATTTGAGGCGCATGATAAACTGAAGTTGAGCACGGATAGTTTTTATTTTAAACCATCCGAAAAATCATTGGTTGCAACTAACACCGATTCAAAAACCTTAACGCTAAAGCTTGAAACATCAAGCCCAACATCATATATAGAATATGTTTATACTTTAAAGGGAAATAATTATTTACTCGACTACGATGTCAATTTTGTTGGCATGCAAAATATTATTTCTAATCAAACAAACTCGGTTAAATTGTTTTGGGCGCAAAGTATGCCTACTCAAGAAAAGGACATTAAAAAAGAAAGAGAGACTGCGACTGTCTATTATAATCAGACCGTTGACGGAGTTGATTATTTGAATGCGAGAAAAAGTGAAGAGGTATTATTGAATGAACAAAATATTAAATGGGTGAGTTTTAAACAACATTTTTTTAACTCCACTTTAATTGCTGATACGGAATTTGATAAGGAAGGAAGTTACGTTAAAACAAGAGAAGATGAGACATCAAAAGAAATTGTAAAAAGAATTGAAGCACAATTGACCATTCCATATAAACATAAGTCCATTGAAAATTTTGGAATGGCTTTTTATTTTGGACCGACACATTATTACACACTTAAAGCATATGGCAATGATTTGGATAAATTAATCCCAACTGGTTTTAGCGTATTTAGCTATATAAACAAGTGGATGGTTATTCCATTGCTCAACAGTTTGCCTCAAATAAATACGGGCATCATGATTTTAATTTTGACACTCATATTAAAAACAATTTTATTTCCAATTGCTTATAAAACATACATGAGTAGTTCTAAAATGCGTGTTTTAAAACCTGAAATTGATTTGTTAAACGAAAAATTTAAGGATAACGCCGATCCAATGAAAAAACAACAGGAAACAATGGCTCTTTATCGGAGAGCTGGAGCCAACCCTCTTTCAGGCTGTTTACCCATGTTGTTACAATTTCCGATATTAATTGCGTTATTCGCTTTTTTTCCTGCCTCTATTGAAATGCGTCAAAAAGCATTTTTGTGGACGGATGACTTATCTACTTACGATTCAATTTATAATTTTGGTTTTAACGTTTGGGGATTTGGCGACCACATTAGTTTATTTGCGCTTTTAATGTTTGCATCTACCATAATCTATACATGGATGAATAGCAGCTTGCTTCAACCACAGCAAAGTGCTCAATTGCCAGGGATGAAGTATATGATGTATCTCATGCCAGTTATTTTCTTGGCAGTGATGAATAGTTATGCGGCAGGTTTAAGTTGGTATTATTTTTTAGCCAATGTGATTACTTTTTTACAAACGTTAATTATGAAAAAGCTCATTGATGATGGAAAGATAAGAGAGCAGCTTCTGGCAAATATGAAAAAGCCAGAGAAAAAATCTGGATTTCAAGCTAAGTTAGAAGAAATGGCTAAACAACGCCAATTGCCTAACAATAAGAAATAATTTTTTTATCAATTAAATAGTTTGCACGCCATTTGCAAATTAATTTTTGAACCAAATCACTTCCTTTAACTTGCATTGACTGATCTTTCGATTTTACAATACAATTCTTTAAAAAGAAATTGGGAATTGAGTTTTTTCACAACCTGACGTTTGGCGGCTACTAGCCGTTTGGCTTTGAAGAGATGTATCGGGCTTGAGCGCCGCATGAACACCCAACGCAGAAGCGAGAGTGCCAAGAAAAATTATGCCAGACATGCTGACTTACCAAACAAGGAAAATGGAAACACAGTAAAACCAATGGTAATTATTTATTTCCTGTAAAGGCACTAAGTGTTGTGTTTAGGGCAAAGTACGTTCATCATCTGCGCAAAAATATTTTGATGTATAATGCAAAAAACAATTAACAAGTTGTTTTACCAAAGCACATTATTGATAGTTGTTTTAAAAAGCAATGGGTAGTGTATGCCAAAAAATTCGCTGTGAGCGACTGAATTTAACATACACGCATCCCTTTCATCTACACTTGAAATTTAATCAGTCGGAAAACATTGAGATGAGCACACAATTCAGAATGATGAAAAATCTTAGGGCAAGAATTATTCTGGGACTCTCCCCCAAGGTAGTTTATTATGAAAGTTGTTTATACCAGAGTAACTAAATTTTTGAGAAGTTAACTGTTGTATTTTTTAAAATAAAAAAAACATGTCAACTCATTTCGTACTTCAAACTTTTTAGTTTATCAAGCTGTGTTGTAAGTTCATTGTTTACTGCAATTTTATGAGATTTAGAATATAATTTTACACTCATATTTTCTTTTTCGTCTTCTACTAAAAATTCAACATTGCATTTTCCTGCCGAAGAATTCAAGATGGCATCTATGGAAGCAATTAATTCGTCGGTTAAAGAATTGACGTCTAATTTCAATTTCATATTTGTAAAAATTGTTTCCTTGATGCTCTCTAACAATTCCATTTTAATAATTTTTAATTCTAAGCTTCCTGGCTGCCCGTATCGCTCTTGTATCCTGGCTTTCACATGAACAAATAAATTATTAACCATAAATTTATTAAATTCAACATAATCTTTTGAAAACAACATCACTTCTAAAGCGCCTTGATAGTCTTCAATAATAATTTTTCCAAAAGCATTTCCTGTTTTACTGGTGCGATTTTCAAAACCTGTTACCATCCCACCAAATGTAACTTCTTTTCCCCTAAAAGGTTCTAAACCTGCTTTTAATTGGGCGCAAGTTGCGGTGCATTTATGTTCAATAATTAACTTAAACGGGTCGAGTGGATGACCTGAAATAAAAAATCCAACAACCTCTTTCTCTTTTGCCAATTGCTCCAGTTGACCCCATGGTTCAATTCTTTGAGGGAGCTGCGGTTCGGTAATTTCTATTTCATCTCCACCAAATAAACTTACCTGCGAGGTATCATTACCCAAATTCATTTGATTATTGTATTTAATCATTTTATCTGTAAGTGTAAGTCCATCTGAATCTGGCGTAAAAAACATGGCACGGTTCACGCCTTCTAAACTATCAAAGCCACCAGCAAGAGCCAGTCCTTCTATTGATTTTTTATTGACACTTTTATTATCCAAACGGTTTGCCAAATCAAATACGGAAGAATATTTTCCATTGGCATTTCTTTCATCAATGATATTTTGAACTGTGTTTTCTCCAACTCCTTTGATAGAGGCCATCCCAAACCGAATATCTGTTCCTCCTTTTATCACACTAAATTTAGCGAAGCCTTCATTGATATCTGGCCCTAAAACTTTTAATCCCATGCGCTTGCACTCTTCCATAAAAAACGCAATGGAATCAATGCTGCTGGCATGATTTAATACAGACGACATAAATTCCGATGGATAGTGCGCCTTGATGTAAGCCGTTTGAAAGGCAATGTATGCGTAGCAAGTAGAATGTGATTTATTGAATGCATAACTCGCAAATGCTTCCCAATCTTTCCAAACCTTTTCAGCTACTGCCTCATCATGTCCATTTGCTTTACAATTATCTATAAATTTCCCTTTCATTTTGTCAAGTGTGCCTCTGTCTTTTTTTCCCATTGCCTTGCGCAAGGTATCTGCATCGCCTTTTGTAAAGCTGGCCAATTTTTGTGACAATCTCATCACTTGTTCTTGATATACTGTAATACCATATGTTTCACCAAGGTATTCATCCATCCCTTCTAGATCAAAAGTAATAGGCTCCTTACCGTGTTTACGATTAATATAATTTGGAATATAGGCAATTGGTCCTGGCCGATACAAAGCATTCATTGCAATTAAGTCATTGAAACTATCAGGTTTTAAATCTTTTAATGATTTTTGCATTCCAGCACTTTCGTATTGAAACACACCATTGGTTTCTCCTCGCTGAAATAATTCATACGTTAATTTATCATCCAATGGAATGGCATCAATGTCAATATCTACGCCGTGATTTTGTTTAATGAACCGCACGGCATCTTTAATAATGGTTAATGTTCTTAAGCCTAAGAAATCCATTTTTAATAAACCTGCATTTTCAGCAACAGAGTTGTCAAATTGTGTAACCAACATTTCACTATCTTTTGCTTTGGTAACAGGCACAAATTTTACCATCTCATCAGGTGTGATAATAATGCCACAAGCATGGATGCCAATGTTTCTTAAACAACCTTCTAATTCGTATGCTTGCTTTAATACATCGGCTTCGGGCGTTTTTTCTTCAGATAATTTTCTAAATTTAAATGACTGTTCAACCACTTCGCGTTTATCTTTTATGCCATCTAAATATTTTTCATCAATACCGCCTGGTTTTAACAGTTTTTTTAATTTGGCATCTAAAGAATCTGGAAATGATTTTGCTAAACGATCCGCATCTGGCAATGGTAATTCTAAGGCCCTTGCCGTATCACGAATTGCAGACTTCCCTCCCATGGTACCGTAGGTAATGATTTGAGCAACTTGATTGGCGCCATATTTATTAATAACATAATCTATGACTAAACTTCTGCCTTCATCATCAAAATCAATATCAATATCGGGCATGCTTACACGATCTGGATTTAAAAAACGCTCAAAGAGTAAATCAAATTTAATGGGATCAACATTGGTAATCCCCAAACAATAAGCAATGGCAGAACCTGCTGCTGATCCCCTACCTGGACCAACTGCTACACCCAATTTACGAGCCTCTGCAATAAAATCAGCTACGATTAAAAAATAACCTGGATAGCCCATCCGTTCAATGGTAGTAAGTTCAAAGGCTATACGTTCCTTAATTTCGGGCGACATCTCTGGATATCTTTTCTTTGCGCCTTCCCAAGTTAAATGAGTCATGTAAATGAATTGCTCAGCAATCACCAACATTTCTGCTTTTTGCAATTCAACAAATTCAAGAGATAATTTTTTTTCTTGCCATTCTTTTTCTTTGATGGCAATGATGCGTTGCTGAGATTCAAAAATTTCTTTTTGGTTTGCTTCAATGAAAGATTCAGCAATTTCAAATTTCGGTAATAAAATATCCCTGCCTAATTTAAAATCTTCAATTTTATCTACAATTTCATTGGTGGCTTCAATGGCTTCTGGCAAATCCAAAAACAACTCAGCCATTTCAGTTGGGGATTTAAAATAAAATTCTTTGTTTTCTAATCCATTTCTGAAACCCCTTCCTCTTCCTATTGGTGTGGCTTTTTTCTCATTATCTTTTACGCATAACAGTATATCATGCGCTTCAAAACCATTTTTATTTAAATAATAATTGCTATTGGCAGCAAAATATTTTACTTGATGCTTTTTAGCAAATTTAATTAACACTGTATTCACATGATTTTCTTCAGGAAGATGATGTCTATTTAATTCAACATAAAAATCTTCGCCAAATTGTTCTTTATACCAAATAAATGATTCTTCTGCTTGCTCTTCACTTACATTTAAAATTAGTGATGGTATTTCGGAAGTTAAAGAACCAGTCGTTGCAATTAAACCATCTTTATATTGAAGTAATAAATTTTTATCAATCCGAGGCACATAATAAAATCCATCAATTAAACCAGTGGAACTTAGCTTAGATAAATTTTGATAACCTATTTTATTCTTTGCTAAAAATACTTGCGTATAGCCGTTATCCTGTTTTGCTTTATCTTTATAATCCTTACATATAAATAATTCGCAACCAATAATACATTTTAATTCATTTTTCTTTTCTCCAACTTTTTCTCCCTTCTCAATTAATTCGTTATGCGTTTTGGTAATTTTATTTTGTTTATCAATGGCTTGCCAAAATAAAAATGCACCGTACATATTTCCGTGGTCAGTTAATGCAATGCCTCTTAAATTAAATTCAGTTGCTTTTTTTACCATATCCACCACATCACTTGTTGATTGCAGAACAGAAAATTGTGAGTGGTTATGAAGGTGTGAAAAATTAATTTTAGAAACTTCGGTATTTAAATTTTGTGTCTTTGATTCTTTGGTTTCTGTAGGTTGATTCTTTCTATTTTTCCAATCTAGTTCATGTTGATATAAGTCCGTTAAATCTGGTGCTTGATAATTAATTTGATCTAATTCAGAAGATTTTAATTCATTAACTTTTGTTATACCACGTTTGATTATTTCGAAAAATACTTTACCGGTTGCCAATACATCAAATGCAGCATTATGCGCTTCTTCAAATTTGCTATGAAATAATTTGGTATATAATTCTGTTAAAGTTGGCCACTTGAACTTTCCACCACGACCTCCTGGAATAGCACAATATTCAGTTGTTTGATCATTTTTTGTATCAATAAACGGGAGATTAGCTAACACGTTTTGTAATCCACAGCGCAATAATTCTGCGCCAATAATATGATTATCAAACTCTATATTATGTCCGCACAAATATTTTGTTTGTTTAACCGCTTCAATAAATTCGTTGAGTACAATTTTTAAATCTTGTCCTTCTTCAATCGCTCTTTCATTGGTAATTCCATGTATTTGAATGGCATTAAATGGAATGGTATACCCGTCTGGTTTTACAATAACAGAATTACTACTGATTAAGTTACCGAATGCATCATGCAATTGCCAAGCTAATTGAACCATGCGAGGCCAATTATCAAAATCAGTTAAAGGCGCATTATAGCTTCTTGGTAAGCCAGTTGTTTCGGTATCAAATATGAGGAACATAATAAAAAATTAATAATGAAGAATTAAATTTAATCAAGAAAAATTAAAGAATTTAAATTGTTAAAAAGAAATAAGCTATTCATTAAAAAAATGAATTAATATGATGAGATTTGTAAAACGGTAAAAAATTAACTACTTATTCAATCTTGTATACATAAGTTGTTTGATTATCATTAACAGGATTTAGAAAATGCATGGTTTTATCTATGAAACTAGGTTCAATCGTAGCTTTATAATGTAAAGTCGGAAATTTTTTTCGAAGTGCATCAACTCTTTCATTAATGTGTTCGGCTTGCATAAATATCACATAGTTTGGTCTCTGATTCAATGGCAAATGATTGTAACGTAGTAAGAGGCTATCGGCCGATTTTTTTTTTGTTATTGCATAATATATTTTCCATTGTTCTAAATAATATTGGGGCATCATCGTGAAATTATCCAAATTCGAATCTTCTACAATAAAATTTACACAATCTTTTTGTTTTGCAATAAAGCACATGGCTTCCACCCTGTTGCGCTTAGAATAAGAGATGGTTAAAACAGGAAGTAAAATAAAATTGATGACACAGCAAAAAATAATTACATTTTTAAACCATTTTTTAGAATCCCATTGATAGAAAGTTGCTATTTGAAAAGCTCCGACGAAACCCAAAATTATGATAAAGGGAATGACTGGAAGAATAAATCTTTCTTGTTTGTTTGGAAAGTAAGTATGAAATATAAAGAATAAAAAGGTAGGCCAAAACAGCAAAGGTTCTTTCTTGAAATTTTTAAAATATCCAAAAATCAATAAAATGCTGATGGGTGGAATTAAAAATCCTAAAATAATAGAAATGTACATATGCCATATATCAAAACCGTAATTGTTAGCATTATCAATGTTATACTGAACATAGGCAAAAAATTCCATGAATGGTTTTCCCCAAAAATAAATATCGGCTACCCCTTGTGTAAAAGAAGCTATTAAAATAAAACCGAATGCAATCCCTAATAATCTTTTAAATGGAATTCTCATTAATAGTAACGCAAGTCCGAAACCAGCAGCAAAAATGGATGTTTGAAAACGAATGGAAAAGGATACAGCTATTAACGCACCAACATAAAAAGCGTTTTTAAATGAAATTTTCGATTCATATTTAATAATTAACCATGTAGCAATCATCAATGGTGGAATACAAACCGTTTCTACTAAATTACGGACGCTCAAAAAAGGCACAAACCAATAAAGTGATAAAGCCAACCCAACCCAAGAAGCTACTTTTAAATTAGATTTTTTATAGGCGATTTTAAATCCATAATAAACAATGAGTAATGACCATAAGGCATGCAAAAAACGGATGATGTATAACTTTCCCTGTGGATCAATTAAACCAAAAAGTGTTAGAAATTTTAAAATAAAATAATGTATGCCAACGTAAAAAAAAGAATGCCCTTGAGGCTGCCTTGCTGGATCATTCGAAGTAGGTAACCAATTATTATAATCTTCACCATCAACCCAAGACTGAGATGCTTCCAACACTAAAAAATGATCATCATGAAAACCATAGCCTTTAGAAAAAATGGTAGCTAATAAACGCACGACGAATCCTAAAAAAATAGCTGAGCGCAAAGGATGTAGATTGAAATAATTGATTAAAGTTGTTTTCATTATTGTTGAGCTTTTTTGTATAAATAAAAGGCGATAAAAGAAAAAATAAAATTAGGAATCCATACTGCAATGAGAGGTTGAGCTAAACCAGATGTAGCAAAGGTAGTAGAAACATGCATAAATAAAATATAAATACAACTCAAAAATAAGCCAAGTGCAATTTGAAGTCCAACACCGCCTCTTATTTTTCGAGATGATAAAGATACTGCAATAATGGTAAGAATAAAAGTTGCAAACGGAAAAGCCGTCCGCTTATACATTTCTACTTCAAAGAATTCAATTCGACTTGAGCCTTTTTGTTTTTCTTTCATGATAAATTGCCTCAATTCAAAATAAGGAAAAACCTCGATTTTACTTTCCAAACGAATCATTTCTTTTGGCGTAAAATCAATTTTTAACGCTTTATTTAAAGTGAATTTATGTGTTTCATGAAATGAAAAGGATTGATTATCGTTTATTGAGTCCGTCGAAGAATAAATTAAATTTCTTTCAAATACATTTTTTAAGTTCCAAAGATGTTTGATGGTATCCCATGTCATATTTTCGGCTTTAAGCATATATACTTGTTTGTTATCAATTACTGTTTCGATGGATATTAAATTTGATGAATTTGATATATTATCATAATTAGATAAATACAAAATCGTATTTGGGGCAATTTGTTTGTGAATATTAATATCATCCGTATGATAAGTTGAATTAATGTATTTATCCTCAAATTTGAAACGTGTTTTATTTGCGATGGGGATGATAAAATGACTTAAAATTAGTGAAGAAAAAGTAATGATTGAAGCACCAATCATATATGGTCTTAAAATTCTTGCAAAACTTGTGCCGCTTGATAAAATAGCAACAAATTCAGTCCTAGCAGCCATTTTTGCCGTGAAAAATATGACCGAAATAAACGTAAATAGTGGGCTAAATAAATTACCGTAGTATGGCAAAAAATTTAAATAATGATCAAAAATAATTTCTTTTAAAGGTGCTTTACTAGAAATGAAATCTTGCAATTTTTCTGAAATATCAAATACAATGAATATGGCTAATATTAAAGAAATAGAAAATACAAAAGTTCCTAGGAACTTTTTTAAAATGTATTTGTCTAATATTTTTAGCATGAGTTCTTCTATTAATTACAAGCTATATATCTATAATCGTTGAGATAATTGGGGCACCATTTTATTTTTCCAATTATAAAAAGTTCCTGTAATAATCTGTTGGCGCGCTTCTCCTACTAACCATAAATAAAAAGCTAAATTATGGATGCTTGCAATTTGTGCTGCCAAATACTCTTTACACACCAGCAAATGTCGCAAATAGGCTTTGGTATATTGCTGATCAACGTAACTCGTTCCATCTTCATCTAGTAAAGAAAAATCATTTTTCCACTTTTCATTTTTAATATTAATAATGCCATTTTTTGTGAATAATAAACCGTGACGAGCATTTCGAGTAGGCATAACACAATCAAACATATCAACGCCTAAAGCAATGCATTCTAAAATATTAACTGGCGTACCAACCCCCATTAAATAACGCGGTTTATTGATAGGTAAAATATCACAAACAAGCTCAGTCATGGCATACATATCTTCTGCAGGCTCGCCAACTGACAAGCCTCCAATTGCATTTCCTTCTGCATTTTTTGAAGCAATATAGTCTGCAGATTGAACCCTTAAATCTTTAAAAACTGAACCTTGGACAATTGGAAATAACGCTTGTGAATAATTATATTTTGGATCAGTTTCATTGAATCGCTTGATGCATCTATCTAACCAACGGTGCGTTAATCCCAATGAATTTTTTGCATAATGATAATCACAAGGGTAAGGTGTGCACTCATCAAATGCCATGATTACATCCGCTCCAATCACACGTTGAATATCCATCACACTTTCAGGGGAAAATAAATGTTTACTGCCATCAATATGCGACTTGAATACAGCACCTTCTTCATTTAATTTGCGAGTATTTGCTAATGAAAAAACTTGATAACCTCCACTATCTGTTAACAATGGTTTATCCCAACCATTAAATTTATGAAGTCCGCCCGCTCGCTCCAGCACTTCTAATCCTGGACGTAAATATAAATGGTAAGTATTTCCTAAAATAATCTGTGCTTTGATATCATCTTTTAATTCATGCTGATGAACAGATTTAACTGTACCAGCAGTCCCGACTGGCATAAAAATGGGCGTTAAAACAGTGCCATGATCAGTTTCAAGGAGTCCGGCCCTAGCTTTTGAATGAGGGTCATTATGTAATAATGTAAATTTCAATGATAATTTTAAGCAAAGATACCATTTTAAAAAATTTACAAGTTAACCCTTTGCAATTATCTTATTTTATCATCACTTGCTAGTAAAAACAAAAACCTCCTCATTGTCTTTCTTCATCAAATATTTTTCACGAGCAAATGTTTCAAGGCTTTTAACATTATGTTGAAGTTCATGAATTTCTGTTTTGTTTTTTGATATTTCTGAAAGATAATATTCTTTTTCCGCCTTTAATTTATTGCATTTTTGAACCAAATCATATTGAGTGAGCACATCATTTTTGTCAAAATACAATAACCAAATCGTTAAAACTACGATGACAATAAAATATTTATTTTTAAATAATTTAAATAATTTTCTCATAAAAAAATAGGCACTTATTAATGTAGATAAATTTCGCTTAAGTTATCATTGTAAATTATAGATGATGAATAATGTTTTGCATATTAATTTGTTAATTATAGCAAATCAACTAACGTGTAGAATCCCTCCGGATCGACCAACTAAAAAGCCCTTGGTTTACAAGGGCTTTTCTTTTTCATTCTCAATAAAATTTGTTTGCTAAAATCATCCTACCTCCCAATCACAAATTTTTTGAGGGCTCGCTCGTTGCTATTAAATATT
>Ga0315900_10006671_pt1 | contig 15374 bp, 16 predicted proteins | sample LakEriMetagenome_FD_203521 | JGI IMG/M metagenome (GOLD analysis project Ga0315900, IMG submission 203521) | Freshwater fungal communities from buoy surface, Lake Erie, Ohio, United States - Buoy 12 MA114 | ecosystem: Environmental > Aquatic > Freshwater > Lake > Lake biofilm | place: USA: Lake...
CTGCTTCGCTCAGGACATTCGGAACACTTACCCCGATGAAGATATCGGCGCCTTGTATAGCTTCCGAGAGAGTTCCCGAGAAATTAGTCGGGTTGCATTGATCGATGAACCATTGCCGCATCTCATTCGATGCCTGACGGTTCTTGTCGATGACACCGTTCTTGTCGAAGCCGATGATGTTCTTCGCTCCTGCGAGGACTAGTAGCCGAGCGATGGCGGTACCGGCCGCACCTGCGCCATTGAGAACAATCTTGGTCGAAGCAAGATTCTTCTTGACTAGCTTCAAGGCATTACGAAGCGCGGCCAAGACGACGACTGCGGTGCCATGCTGATCATCATGAAAGACGGGGATATCGAGTAGTTCTCGAAGCCTCGCTTCGATCTCAAAGCACCGAGGAGCGGAGATGTCTTCCAGGTTGATCCCGCCATAGACAGGCGCGATCAATTGGACGGTACGGACGATCTCATCGACATCTTGGGTGTCAAGACAAACTGGCCATGCATCGACATCAGCAAAGCGCTTGAAGAGCGCTGCCTTTCCCTCCATCACCGGGAGCGCTGCCTCAGGGCCGAGATTGCCAAGGCCGAGCACCGCTGACCCATCAGTGACGACAGCGACGGTATTGCGCTTGATCGTAAGGCGGCGCGCATCGCTCTTGTCCTTGGCAATGGCCTGGCAGATCCGTGCGACTCCTGGTGTGTATGCACGAGAGAGATCGTCACGCGTCTTCAAGGGGACCTTGGAATTCACTTCAATCTTGCCGCCGAGGTGGAGCAAGAAGGTGCGATCCGAGACTTTGCGGACGGTGAGGACCGGGGAAGCGCCAAGGGCTGCTGTCACCTTCTCTGCGTGCTCTTGATTGACGGTATTACAACTGACATCTATGACGACGAGATCGAGTTGCGAATCGACCACGTCGATTGCTGTGACCGCTCCACCTTCGCGAGAGATGATGGTGCTGATCTCCGCCACGGGTTGGAACTCAGGTTTTCCTTCGATCCTTATCGTGATCGCATATCCGGGGGAAGTGTTCATTGAACTACGAAATCCTTCTACACCACGCCATAGAGTCGATCGCCAGCGTCACCAAGACCCGGGACGATGTAACCATGCTCGTTGAGCTTCTCATCCATCGCTCCAGTGACGATGGTGATGGGGAAGTCGGAGTCTTTGAATGCTCGCTCGACCGTTGCGACTCCTTCAGGTGCGGATAGAAGGCAGATCGCCGTGATGTCCTTGGCTCCTCGTTCGATCAGATAGTTGAATGCTGCGACAAGCGTGCCGCCGGTTGCGAGCATCGGGTCAAGCACGTAGCACTGACGACCGCTGAGATCTTCTGGCAGACGATTGGCGTAAGTCGATGCCTGCAGCGTCTTCTCATCTCTGACCATGCCAAGGAAGCCGACATCAGCGCTCGGGATCACCCGCATCATTCCCTCTAACATTCCAAGGCCGGCTCGGAGGATAGGAACGACGACAGGTCGTGGAAGCGAGAGAATCGCACCACGGGTCTTTGTCACCGGAGTCTCGATATCGACCGGATGGATCTTCACATCTCGTGTCGCCTCATAGGCAAGGAGCGTGACGAGTTCCTCGACGAGATGACGGAAGACCTGCGAATTGGTCTCCTTGTCACGTAAGACGGTGAGCTTGTGGGTGATCAAGGGATGGTTCGCGACATGTACGCGCATAGGAGCGCACTTTACTCGCATCGCGGGAAGACGATAAAGCCTCATCTTTGCGAGAAGATGGGGGCGTGAATCACGGTGATGCGATGGCCATCGCGCTTGAGCAGGCGCGCTTCTCCTCGGAGGCTTCTGGAGACGTTCCCGTCGGAGCCGTCATACTCGATTCAAAGGGTCGATTGGTTGGAATCGGCAGTAATCGGAGAGAGTTGCTCAACGATCCCGTTGGTCACGCAGAGATCGTTGCGATCAAATCGGCAGCAAGAGCCTTGGGGAATTGGCGTCTTGATGGTTGCACGATGCTCGTCACCCTTGAGCCCTGTGCGATGTGCGCCGGAGCGATCCAACAATCACGAATCGCGACGTTGGTCTTCGGGGCGTGGGATGAGAAGGCGGGAGCTGTCGGATCAGTGATCGATGTACTCCGAGATCCTCGTGCGCTCCACAAAGTGGAGGTCATCGCTGGATTCATGGAGAAGGAGTCGGCTGCCTTGCTCAAGAACTTCTTTGCAAAGCCAGGGATGCGCAAAGTCTAGGAACGATTCTCTCGGAACTTCCCTGGATGCTCTTAGGCTCTCTTGAAACCTTTCGGGCACTTACTTCCTTGTACCTTCTTCTTCTGGACACCCTTCACGCATGTGATCGACTTCTTCTTCACTGGTGTTGACACGGTCGCGCTCTGATCTGTCGCGCTTGGCTGCGTCGCCGGAGTAGGCGTCGGAGTCACTGTCGGTGTAGGCGCTTGTTGTGTCAGTTTCACTTTGATCGTCGGCGAGGAGAAGGTGAAGCCGGAGGCGCTGAGTCGAAGCCACCCGTCACTCTCTGAGACCGCAGTCGTTGCGATCGTACTTACTCCAGATGCGTTCTGAACTGAGACGGTCGCAGAGATCGGAGCGCTGGTGAAGTTGTAGAGACAGCGAGCAACACTGCTCTTGAGCACCAAGTTATAGGTGCCTTGAAAGACTTCGCCCGTTGGCGTCAGATGCGGCGCTGCAACCTTGTAGTCCAAGGTCTGACTTTCTGGGTTGAGTTCTGGTGGGCCATCGAGATAGAGGGTCGAATTGGTCGTCACCACACCGTTTAGTGTGCTGGTGTCTTGGAGGCACTTGTTGGAGCGTTGCATATTGAAGGTCATACTTCGAAAGGCCCAGGTTGTGGGGAAAGCAGCCGCCTTATCGCCAGAGAACGGAAGCCAAGCGAGGAAATTCTCCATCTCGACCGCATCAAAAGTCTCGCCCCCATGTCGAGTGATTGACTTCTTCGTATCCGTGGCAAGGTCTTCGTTGCTCGCGCCACCAGGGCCAGTGAACCAACTTGAGATTCTTGCGGTGGATCGCCGAGCCAGTAAACCTTTGAGACTCTCGCTCAGCTCGGAATAGCGCTTCCAGACTTGGAAGACAGGCACTTTGGTAGGTCTTGCCATCATCGTGATGACTGATCCGCCACCAGGCGCGGGTTGATATTCCACGGTTGGATCCTCGATTCGGCCATGGAGCCAACCAGTCATAGGAAGTTGGAATCGCACTTTCATGCCGAATCTGATGTCTTGGGGGAGTGGATAAGGAGCGGCGCACTGTGTCTTGGAATTACTGACACAGCCTGTCCTGTCACCTGTTGGACCAAAGCGGGAAACCTCGTCGTAGGTGCAACCAGCGGTATCCACCTTCAATGCAGCTGAGAACCGAAAGGACTCGCCAGGGTTGAGTGGAGATCTCAGATATCCACACGCACCGCCACGGTTGCTACCGAAGTTGTCGTCTTGGAGTTTGACCGCGAAGACTGCAGCTTGGAAACCCCGGTAGTTGAACTTCTGCGCGACACCATCCCTGTGATTTCTAAATCCAGTGAGCTCTCCGCGGTAGATGTAGAGATCGCCTTGGCTATGCGGAGCATCCTTGATGCGAACCAATATCGGTTGTGTTCCTTGCGGGAGACTGATCGTTTGGTCAGCAGCGAAGTCGGTCCAACCGCGTTCGGGGAACGTGCCAAGACGTTCAATTGAAAGCTGCTTGCCATCTTTCTCGGCATAGAGTTCTTCGATACAGGTCAAAGTTGACGCAGAGTCACAGAATGGAAGTACAGCGAGGAACTGCTGGATGATCCGAAGTTCGCACTCGGGTGCCGATGAGGATGAGCAGACCACCACATCCGTGGGAGCTTCCTGATTCGATCTCCAACCAACTCGATCTCCCACCCAAGTACTGACATAGGTTGACGTGTTCTGGGTCGACTCCGCCATCTCATTGATGTAGTAGCCACGCATTTGTTCTTCTACAGGCGTTGGAATCCTGAACTGTTCATCTGGGAGGGTGTTGGCAGAGGTCATCGGGATGGCGAGGAGCATGGCTACAAAGATGGCGACTACCTTGGTTAGATGCCTCACAGAACCGCCTCTTTCGTAGAGCAGAAGCATCCCCTTGTCGAATCCCCATCGCAAGCGCCCCGCGACTGCATTTCATATCTACTTACCGCTAAGGGAGAGCGACGTCGTCGGCAAAGTGGCTCGGACATAGGATTCGCATGTGAAGTCGTCGGCTGAGGAGCAGAGAAACCTGATCGAGCTTCAAGACCTCGACCTCCAACTCGCTCGTCTCGATCATCAGACGAAGAGCCTCCCCGTCCTCAAGGAGTTAGCTCAGGCCACCGAGGCCTTCGAGAGCCATGACGCACTTGCCATCGCCAGCGCCACTGAGAAGTCCGATATCGAGGTGGAGTTGAGGCGATCAGAGAGCGATGTCGAACAGGTGGCGGCGCGCATCACCAAGGATCAACAGTTCATCGACTCGGGTCAGGCCTCCGCAAAGGATCTCCAGAATCTATTGGGAGAACTTCAGTCTTTGAATCGACGTAAGCAGGAACTCGAAGAGGTCGAACTTGAGATCATGGTCCGCATCGACGATGCAGAGTCGAGACGGAAGCATCATGAGAGTGAACGAGCACGCTTCGCAGCAGAAGTCGAGAGATTGACGAGAGAGCGCGACCTTGCGCTCGGTGAGATCGATACCAAGCGAAGCGAAATCTCCCGCGATCGCGAAGCGAAGGCAGCGACCATCTCGAAGGAATTGCTGGAGCTCTATCTCAAGATCAAGGATTCGAATGGCGGAGTCGGTGCGGCGCGCCTCAAGGACGGTCAATGCGAGGGTTGCCACTTGGGCATCAATGCAGTGGAGTTGACTCGGATCAAGTCTCTTGCTGACGATGAACTCGTGCGATGCGAGGAGTGCCGACGGATCTTGGTGAGGGCATAGATGGCACGCGACTTCGTGATCTTTGCTGACGGAGGTTCAAGGGGCAATCCTGGCGCCGCCGGCTATGGAGCGGTGGTCATGGAGAAGGGTTCCGTCCTTCGAGAACTCTCTGAGGCGATCGGAACCGCAACCAATAACTTTGCCGAGTATTCCGGTCTCATAGCGGGCCTGAAGGCAGTTCACGAAATCGATGCCGATGCCCGAGTCGAAGTGAAAATGGATAGCAAGCTCGTCGTAGAACAGATGTCGGGGCGTTGGCAGATCAAGCATCCTGAGATGCGAAAGCTCGCAGCCGAAGCCCGTGCCGCGCATCGACCAGAGTTGGTTAGCTACACCTGGATAGCCCGTGAAGAGAACGCCCATGCTGATCGTCTCGTCAACGCAGCTCTCGATGGTGAGGTCGCGACTTCTTTCGAACCTATTCGCCGGAACTACCTCATGGAACGGCTCTTGAGTAGTGAGGTTCCCACCACGCTCTATCTCATTCGTCATGGTGAGACTCCGTTGACTCCATTCAAGAAGTTCTCTGGTAGCGGTCCGAATGATCCAGAATTGACTGAAGAGGGAGAGAGACAGGCAGGGCTTGTCGCCAAGGAGATCGAGAAGATCAAGCCCGATCTCTTGATCTCATCTCCGATGAAGCGGACAAAGCAGACCGCCGAGCACATCACCAGGCTCACGGGATTGGAACCGATCATTGATGAGACCTGGATCGAGGGGAGCTTTGGACTCTGGGATGGCTTGACGATCTTCGAGGTGGCAGAGAAGTTCCCCAAGGAATATGCACATTGGTTGTCGAGCGCCTCGTATGCACCACCAGGTGGTGAGTCCTATGAGGACTGCATGGCACGCGCTCGCCTCGGGATGGAGTCTGCCCTTGCTGACTATCCCGGCAAGCGGATCGCGGTCGTAACCCATAACGGGATGATCAAGACTGCAATCGCAGTTGCGATGGCGACTGCACCAGAGTCGATCTTCAACGTCGACATCACGCCGTGCTCGATCACGACCGTCTCGATCTGGCCATCAGATGGCCTCATTGCGCTACGCAGCGCGAACGAACGCGGTCACCTCCGCTAATTCAGAGGTCTCTTCTAGTTCGCTTCGCTCACCGTCGACATATTGAAGTCCTTGATGATCATCGGAGGCATTGCGACACGGTCGACATAGTCCGCCCACTCACGTGGCTGCGTGATCTCTGTTGCTCCTGCCTTGACGATGTTATTGAGGATATTGAGTGGCGAATCGTTCCAACGGAAGTTGTTGACCGCGCCCTGTACCTCACCACCCTCGACAAGGTAGATACCGTCACGAGTGAGTCCTGTAAGAAGGAGCGTCTGTGGATCGACCATGCGGATGTACCAGAGCGTGGTGATCAAGAGTCCTCGCTCCATCGATTTGGCGAGGTCATCGAAGGATCCACTGCCACCGTCCACCGAGAGGATGAGGTTGTCGCCCATCGGCGCATGAGGAAGTGATGTCATTGCAGATGACGCTCTTGTCGTGACGAGATTCTTCAAGTTTCCGCCAGAGATCCACTCGGTCTTACCGACCTTCTGACCGTTGTCGAAGACGGAGGTGAACTCACTCGATGCACCGGCGACGGTGAAGTCGATCGACTCGAGACCCCTGTAAGACGGATCAGAGAAGAGATGTGAACTCTGATTGGAGAACTTCTCGCCGATTCGAGTGCCACCGCCCGGCTTCGAGAAGGGGGAGCGACCTTCATGCGCATCACGGCCGGAAGCGGTCCAGAGCATGTAAGTGACGAGGTCACTGATCGAACCTGATGGGAAAAGAGTGTCATACCGTCCTGCCGGCAACGCGATCTTCTTGGCCTGCCATTCGAGGCGCTTTCGGATCTGCTCGTCGACCTTTGGAATGGAGACATCCTTGAAGTCACGCGTTGCAACACCATGCCAGGTGGAGCGAGAACGCTGATGAGACTTTCCAGTCATCTCGACGCGACCTGCTGGTTGATCGAAGCGGAGGCGAAGTCCGCCCTTCGATCCGAGCCATGTCGTCTTGTGAGTGTGCTCGGCATAACCGAATAGTTCGATGCCATCTTTGACTGAGGCGGCGAACATCTGGCCGAGATCAGGAGCGATAGCGCTGAATGCTTCAGGTCCGGTTGGATGATGTTGATCGTTCCAAGGTCCACGAGAGAGATTTGTGGCAAGTGGCGCGAAATCCTCTGCCTTACCGGCAGAACGTGCGGCTTCTCCCGCCTCCTTGATCACTGCCTCGATCTCATGGAGTTCGACATCGGTGCGGGTGACTGATCCTGCCGCCATGCCGCCATCCATCTCGATGAAGGCGATGACGGTGACCGATCGGTTCGCAATCACACCATTGGTCGTAAGAGTGCTGTTGGCCCAGCGGAGATTGGCCTGAGTGGAGTCAGTGACGATGACGACACAGTCATTGAATGGTGCCGATGCCGTTATACGTTCGATCAGTTCCTGTGCTGAGATCACTTTCCTGCCTCCGCAACCGTGTTGAGGATGTTCACTTTCTCAAAGAGCGCTGCTGGGCAGCCATGGCTCACCGCAGCGACTTGGCCGGGTTGGCCCTTACCGCAGTTGAACGCTCCACCAAGGACATAGGTCGACGGACCGCCGACGACCGACATCGAATTCCAGAAGTCAGTTGTCTTTGATTGATAGGCGACATCCTTGAGCTGTCCGACGATCTTGCCATTCTTGATTCGATGGAATTGCTGTCCGGTGAATTGGAAGTTGTAGCGTTGCATATCGATCGACCACGACTTGTCACCCTTGACCAGGATCCCATTCTCGACTCCTGCGATCAGTCCATCGAGATCAGGTCCCTTCGGATCCGGCTGGAGCGAGACATTCGGCATCCTTTGGATCGGCACGTGTGCAGGTGAGTCTGCGAAGGCACAGCCATTGGAGCGATCGCGTCCGACGCGGGCTGAGATCCTGCGATCCAACTGATAGCCCACCAGGACACCATCTTTGATGATGTCCCACTGTTGAGCAGCGACACCTTCATCATCGAAACCAACCGTGCTGAGGCCATGTTCGGTCAAGCGATCCCCAGTCACATTCATAAGGTGCGATCCATACTGGAGTTTGTTCAAGTTGTCGGGCGTAGCGAATGAGGTACCTGCGTAATTGGCCTCATAACCGATCGCACGATCCAATTCGGTGGCATGGCCGATTGATTCATGGATGGTGAGCCAGAGATTGGAAGGATGGATCACCAAGTCATAGAGCCCTGGCTCCACAGAGGGAGACTTGACCTTCTCCTCAAGAAGCGAGGGGAGTTCTGCGATCTCCTCATCCCACTTCCAGATCGAGTTGCCCATCCACTCCCAACCAAAACCTGCGGGTTGCGCCAAGGTGCGCATCGATTCGAATCCGTGCGCACCGACAGAGATCGCCTCGATCTGAGTCTGAAGCCGGACTCGTTGTTGAGTCGTCGATGTTCCGTGGATGTCGGCGTAGTGCTTCTGTTCCTTCACATACATACACATCGCAGAGGCGTGGTTGACCGCGCTATGAGCGAGAAGTCTTCGCGAGAGGTCACCGAGACGTTCGATCTTCTCGCCATCAGAGACGGTGAAGGGATCGATCTCATAGGAGGAGACCCAGCTCCTATTCGCATATGTCGGCTCTGCGGCGAGCGAGACAGTCTCTGTCGAAAGCGGCGCCGAAGTCTTCGCCATCGCCACTGCAGTGAGTGCCAACTCGCGAGCCTTCTCCACCGAAATCTCTGGTGAGGATGCGAAACCCCACGTTCCATTGACGATCACTCGGACGCCGACACCCGATGTGGTGTCATCAGTCTGAGTCTCAGGTTTTCCATCGCGGAGATTGAGCAAGCCGGTACGTACGCGCTCGATACGTACATCGACATGGGAAGCACCGGCGGATTTGCCACTCTGGATGGCGGCATCGCTTACGGGCGTGAGAGGGAGGGCAAGGAAGTCAGCATCGACGGGATGGGTCATATTTGGAGCCTACGCGAGGATCAACGAATGTGCGAGAAGAAGGTGAGGGTGAGGCTCTCAGTAGAGCTCGTATCCGGCTCGCAGCATGGCCCGCCGCACGTTGTTCCACTTGACCATGAGGAATATCGGTAGTGCGATGTCTGTGATGACGAAGACCGGATAGTTGAAGAGGTAATCGATGTAGGCCACCCCGGTCTCGGCATAGACGGTGCTCTGGGCGATGATGATCGATAACGGCCAGAGCAGTACGAGATAGGGCATGAGGCGCAGTGCGATCAAGTTCCCGCTGGCAATCGCCCAGATAGATAGTGGAGAGAGAAATGTCGCACTGACCCATCCAGCGAAGCAGATCCATAGCGAGATGTCCCTTGCGACGCTGTCGCCTGATGAGGGGTTGAAGAGGAAGAAGTCGTTGTAGGTCAAGATCATGAAGAGATAGATCACGAAGATCATGATCGAGGTGCCACGCATATGAAAGCGATGAGCAGCGACGACCTCTGCATCATGACGATCCTGATTCACATTTTCTCCTGAAACTTAGGTGGATACGACGATGACGATTGAGGTTGCATCACGAGTCTATTTCGCGGAAGAGACCAATGTGCCAATGTCTTGGAATTCGTGTGGTTGTTGTGATAATCATGTGTCTTTCAAGAGGGAGAATCACGAGGTGCTCTCTCGTGCGCTGAGAATTGCCTTACTCTCTCTGATTCTTCTCCTCTCTGTATCGCTCTTCTCAGTCTTAACATCGGTCGCACTCGGAAAGACGGATTGGCTACCTGATCAGATTGTCGGCCTGTTTGAAGAAGTAAATAGTGATGCGGATCCCTTTGATCGTATTGGCCCAGTTGGACCACAAGGTGAGCCTGGTGAGAGAGGCCAACCAGGTGAGATCGGACCTGTCGGTCCGATTGGTCGACGAGGTGCGACTGGAGCGCAAGGAGAACGCGGAGAAGTTGGTCCACAAGGACCAGTCGGATCACCGGGATTGCAAGGAATTCCAGGTGTCACCGGAGCGACTGGAGCGCAAGGAGAACGCGGAGAAGTTGGTCCACAAGGAGCAACCGGACCACAAGGAGCGCAGGGGGAGCCCGGTGCGACTGGACCGCAAGGACCGGTCGGAGCAACAGGTGCAACGGGTCCACAAGGCGCGACTGGACCGCAAGGACCGGTCGGAGCAACAGGTGCAACGGGTCCACAAGGTGCTCCCGGGATACGAGGCTCTTACTTCGGTTCCTTCTACGATGTCACGATTCAATCGCTCGACGGCCCGAATGTGGCTACTCCGATGAAATTGAGCAACACCGAGTCAAGCAATGGGATTCAAGTCGTCGATGGTTACAAGATCCAAGTCGCGAATGCAGGTATCTACGATGTCAGATTCTCAGCGCAGATCTTCCATAATCTTGGAAGCAAGACCGAGGCTTTGAACATCTGGCTTTCCACCGGCAGTGGAGTCGGGACACCTATCAATGTCGAATGGAGCAACACACAGATCCTCTTTGCAAAAGGGGAGCGAGCAGTTGCGAGCAGGAACTTTGTCCTTGAAATGCTCGCTAATGACTATGTGATTCTCTACTGGTCTTCACCGAATACGGACTTTGTGATGACGATCGTCGATCCACAATTGACTCCATCGATTCCAGCTTCTTCTTCGTTGATTCTGACCATCACTCAGATCGGGTGACTGCTCGCGCAGGGCTTTCATCCCTAGAAAAGACAGGTAAACTTCGCAGTGAAGAGTCGCCCGGATCACCGCGTCGTAGCGATACGCCGAGGAAAGTCCGGACTCCAATGAGCAGGACGGTGGGTAACTCCCACCCGGAGCAATCCGCGGGAAAGTGCAACAGAGAGCAAACCGCCAGCAGCAATGTTGGTAAGGGTGAAACGGTGGTGTAAGAGACCACCAGTGCGAGTAGCAATACTCGCAGCTATGTAAACCCCGTCCGGAGCAAGACCCAGCAGATAGCGTTTGAACGGCTCAAGTGAGCTATCGGGTAGGTTGCTTGAACCTGTGAGCGATCACAGGTCTAGATGGATGGTGATCCCTCGCAAGAGGACAGAATCCGGCTTATAGGGCGACTCTTCTTTTATACTTCACTCATGAAACTTGGTATCCATTCCGAGCAGTATCAGAACAATTACTCAAAAGAAGAAGAGAAGAAATTCACTCAAGTATTCGGCGAATTAACTTCTGAGTTTGCTTCAAAAATGGCTGAGGGAGTTCAAGCAGGGGATGAGAGCGTTCAGGCTCTAGTGAAGCAACATTACGATTTCATACTTCAATTCTGGACTCCAACGAAAGAGGCCTATAAGTCACTTGCAATGAGTTACATCCTGCCGTCCTCGTATAGAGACCACTATGAGGAAATCGCGAAGGGCTTAGGCAAGTTTCATTACGATGCCGTTTGTATTTGGGCTGATAAGAACCTTTGAATCTATCTGGGTTTTAGGGCGACTCTTCTTTCTAATAGATATTGGTTTAAGATTCTCATATGCCGAAATTAAGTCACATGGTTCAGCCAAAGGGCGTTAAAGAAAAGAAGTTAGAAGTAATTGACGGGTACACGATTAAATACCACGCGAATGGGGCCACCGTTTGGTCAAAGGGAAAAATGGTGGACGACCAGCCCGAAGGTTATTGGGAGTGGTACCGAATTGATGGCACGATTAAACGTTCAGGATATTTTGAAAAGGGAGAGCCCGTTGGCGAGTGGGTTACTTACGATGATAAAGGAAAAAAGTATAAAACAACCAACAGAGGAAAAAAATAGCAAGCGGTTTGCAAACTAATAGTGTAAAAAAATGCTGTAATTTCAGCTTATAGGGCGACTCTTCTTTAAATTACTGATTAGTGACCATTTCCCGTGCGGAGATGGTCACTTTTCTTTTACAACTCTCTGCACAACCTAACAAGATTTTGTAGTTTTATGTGGGCAAAAACGTGGGCAGAATATACCTATGTCCTATGTAGTTATCTTCCGCTCTACTCGCAAATTAGACGATGGGAAGTTGTATTCCGAGTGGTCTGAAAAAATGGAGTCCTTAGTAAAGACAATAGATGGCTATGAACAACATTTCGGATTTCGGGACGCAACAAGTCGTGACGGAGTAACTATTTCGTATTTCACTTCTTTAGAGGCAATTTCTCAGTGGAAGAACTTAGATGACCACAAAATGGCCCAACAATTGGGTCGAGATTCCTTCTATGAGGAATACTCAGTTCAAGTCTGTGAAGTGCTTCGAGAATATGGCTTTGAAGCATAAGAATCTTTCTTCGGGCTTATAGGGCGACTCTTCTTTCTATATAATTTCAATGTGGCAAGTGAAAAAACAATCGTGGACTTTGCAACCGAGTTAGCCATGGGAAAACCTAACTCACTGGGCAACACTCTCAAGATTGTGAAGATAGTTGAGTCAGATCCAAGGAAGTTTCCTCAACTATTGCAACTACTTCTTCATAAAGATTCCATTGTGGCCATGCGTGCCATGAATGGCACAAAGCGCCTAATGCGAGCAGACAAGGATTTCTTCGACCCACAAAAGGAATCACTAGTAAAAGTTTACTCAAAGACTAAACACAATGTGGTGAAACTGGGATTAATCACTCTGTACTTTGATTTCATCAAAGAATTCTCATCATCTGAGTTAAAGCGAATTAAGACATTGACTTTGAAATGGATGAGCGAAAGTGAAGATTGGATGATTCTTGCCCAAGGTCTCAAGTTGCTTGAGAAGTTAGCCAAAATTGACCCAACGATTCAGCCCGAGGTAAGAGCTGTAGCGAAAAGGCTTCAAAAAGATTCTAGAAAAGCTGTAGCCGCAAAGGCCAAGAAAGTTCTTTCCGGCTTATAGGGCGACTCTTCTCTATCTCTTTTCAAATCGTGCTTTGGATAATCCGTAAGATTCTTGAATGAGATTTTGGTTTGAATTCCATGTTTCTTGAGAAGGATTAAGCACTTGGAGCCAATTCATCCAGGCATAGATTGGATGAGGCATCAAAAGATTAGTCTGTGTGAAATCGTGCCCTGTCTCTACAACTCCTCCCTTTGCAGGTTTAGGTGGCTTAGGCCCGAATAACGCTTCATAGGAATCTCGAGACAGTCCAAAGGAAACTCTGAATATGCCGCTTCTATCTAAGTTTGAAGCCTTGTCATTTTCACCATCTTGTTCCTTTATAGTCAGAAAGTAAGAACCATGAGCGGAGGCTCCCTTGGGATTGAAGAAAAGTGCAGTCTCACCCCAAGTCTTCTTTACTACGAGGTGATTGAAACGATTCAATAGGTCGTCAACAATCTCGCAAATCTGCACCTAATCATTCTAAAGTAGAGGCAAGAACATTCTTTGAAATTCTATGCTTGAATACAAAGGCATGCGCTTTCACATGGAGAAATGTTCTGAGAAAAAGTAGGCTTCTAGGCGTTTAGCTTCTCTAAATCCTCAAACACTCGACTCCATAGCTCCTCACTGCCTCGCCGGAAATACCCCATATGCCCAATCGCCCTTAAATTGAACTCACCTGGATCTATATCAATGAGCTTCAAATCTGCGTTGACGTAATGATTCATAAATGCGTCACGTGATCTTGGGGTTGCCCAACGGTCATCAACTGCATTGAAGGCAGTAACGGGCACTTGCACTCTTGCAAAAGAGTCTCGCATTTGAGGGTTCAACTTTGGGTCATCAAACCAGTAATTTGGAAACTTACACCAGTGTTTCCACTGTCGATAAACCCCAATAGGAAGATCTTCGCCGAAGCCAAGTTTCTTCCAGGCGAGATAACCCTTAGCACTAGTGATTATGGGTCCCGCAATATTCCACAAGATCTTCACTCTGATCTGTTCACTCTTTGGCATCCAGCCGTACCAACCTGCACCTGTTGCAAAAGTGTGTAGTGATATGACACTTGTGAGGTCCGGAAGCACGCCAAGCGTTTGGCCACCAAATGAATGCCCAACTAGGTGAATCCCTTTGTCACTTCCCAAAGCATGCAAAACTCCAGCAAGATCAAGTTGTGCCCAATCGAGATAGTTCATTTCAAAACCGCGGAGACTCTTTGGGGCAGATTCACCTACGCCTCTATAGTCGAAGGTGATAACTTCGAAACCTCGGCTAACTGCGGCTTCAGCGAAGTAACGGTAGAAACTCTGCGGAACACCTGTAGCGCCTGCAAGGACGATTCTCCCGCTAACTACTTGGCCAGAATACTTGCGGCCTGAAAGGCTATAACCGTCAAGCGCTTTCATCTTGAGCGTCTCAAAATTCACAGTGGTACTGTAACCGGAGCCTCACTAGAAGTGAATGGAAACGAGCGACACTTCTGTCTCTCTTATGTTGTTTAATTGGGCTATGGACCTCAAAGAAGCCGCTGACTCATATGCAAATGCAACCGCTGAGTTCATGAAAGTCGCTCAAGAGTTAAGCGAAGCTGAACTTAATTCTTCATCATCTGGGGGATGGACAGCTCGCCAGGTAATTCATCATGTTGCCGACAGTGAAGCCCAGTCATATGCACGACTCCGACGATTGATCGCAGAACCTGGAACACAAATTCAAGGTTATGACGAAGGTCGATGGGGCGAGGATGAAACTTTGGGGTACAACGTTTTGCCGATAGTTCATTCGCTCAACGTCATTATGGCTGTTCGCGCATCTTCGTTAGAAATCATAAAGAGGCTCGAACCAGCCCAGTTGGAAAACGCAGGAATTCACACTGAATCTGGTGAATACACAATCAAGAATTGGCTTGAAACTTATATACAACATCCCGCAGAACATGCGGCACAAATCCGATCCGGCTTATAGGGCGACTTTTTCGCATATCTCTCATGCAGAGCTTTCTGACCATTGAGAAGATTGGTAGCGTTGGACTGCCGATGAACATCATCGCGATGAGGTTGACGAGGGGTCAAAAGTGGCTGACTTTCTAACCGGAGCAAGTGAGATTCAGAGCGAGATAGCCGCTCTCCGCCACCAGATTCATCGAGAGCCAGAAATCGGTTTGCACCTTCCAAAGACTCAAGCGAAGATCTTGGCGGCACTCAATGGTTTAGACCTTGAGATAACGACAGGGAAAGCGCTCAGTTCTGTGACTGCAGTCCTTCGCGGCAGCAATTCAGAGAAGACAGTCCTGCTGCGTGCTGACATGGATGCGCTACCGGTGACTGAACTTGCTGATGTTCCTTTCAAGAGCCAGATTGACGGGGCGATGCATGCTTGTGGACATGATTTGCATGTAGCCATGTTGATTGGCGCAGCGAGATTGTTGGTGCGAAACAGGTCGAAGCTCAATGGAGACGTGGTCTTCATGTTTCAACCGGGCGAAGAGGGTTTTGATGGCGCAGGACACATGATCAAAGAAGGCGTCTTGACTGCCAGTGGCAGGAAGGCAGATGCGTCATACGGCATTCACGTTATGTCATCCACAATCCCAACCGGTCTCTTCACGACCAAGCCTGGCACCA
>Ga0315900_10006673_pt1 | contig 15372 bp, 10 predicted proteins | sample LakEriMetagenome_FD_203521 | JGI IMG/M metagenome (GOLD analysis project Ga0315900, IMG submission 203521) | Freshwater fungal communities from buoy surface, Lake Erie, Ohio, United States - Buoy 12 MA114 | ecosystem: Environmental > Aquatic > Freshwater > Lake > Lake biofilm | place: USA: Lake...
CCAATACTCCACCACTCCAGCTCCACCACGGCGTTGCAGCCCTCCGAAACCGCTGCTAGCTCACGGAAGCCATGCCAACCCCCGCTTTCCACTACCAGCCCCTCCTCGAACTCGGCACCGACGACACTGAATACCGCCTGCTGACGAAGGAACACGTCCGCGTCGAAAAGATCGGCGATAAAGAGCTGCTCGCCGTCGATCCCGAGGCGCTCACGCTGTTGGCGAACCAGGCCTTCCACGACATCAATTTCTTCCTGCGCCCGAAGCACCTCAAGCAGGTCGCCGCCATCCTCGACGACCCCGATGCGAGCGAGAACGACCGCATGGTCGCCCTCACGATGCTGAAAAACGCCGACGTGGCCTCCGCTGGCTTGCTGCCCTTTTGCCAGGACACCGGCACCGCCATCATCATGGGCAAAAAAGGCCAGCAGGTCTGGACCGGCGGCGGTGACGAGGCCGCACTCTCGAAGGGCGTCTATCTCGCCTACACGGAGAACAACCTGCGCTACTCGCAAAACGCCGCGCTGAACATGTTCGACGAAAAGAACACCGGCACCAATTTGCCCGCGCAGCTCGATTTGTATGCCACGGATGGCGACGCGTATAAATTCCTCTTCATCGCCAAAGGCGGCGGCTCGGCGAACAAAGCCTTCCTTTATCAAGAGACCCGCGCCGTGCTCAATCCGAAGAGCATCGTGAAGTTCCTCAGCGATAAAATGACCTCGCTCGGCACCGCCGCGTGCCCGCCGTATCACCTGACTTTCGTCATCGGCGGCACCTCGGCGGAATCGACGATGAAACACGTCAAGCTCGCCTCCACGAAGTATTACGATGGCCTGCCCACCACCGGTAACGAACACGGCCGCGCCTTCCGCGATGTCGAACTCGAAGCGCAAATGCTCCAGGCCGCCCGCGAGTGCGGCATCGGCGCCCAGTTTGGCGGCAAATACTTCGCCTTGGATGTCCGCGTCATCCGCCTGCCGCGTCACGGCGCGTCACTGCCCATCGGCATCGGCGTTTCGTGCTCCGCCGACCGCCAGGCGAAGGGAAAGATCACACGTGACGGCGTCTTCATCGAGAAGCTCGAAACGAACCCGCTGCAATACATCCCCGAGGAGTTGCGCCACCGCAAAGACACCAACGCCGTGCGCATCGACACGAACCGCCCCATGGCCGAGATCCGCGCCGAACTCAGCAAGTATCCCACCACCACGCGCCTCCTCATCAACGGCCCCATCATCGTCGCCCGCGACATCGCGCACGCGAAGCTCAAGGAGATGCTCGATGCCGGCAAGCCGCTGCCCGATTACTTCAAGAACCACCCCGTCTATTACGCCGGTCCCGCCAAAACGCCCGCTGGCATGCCCAGCGGTAGTTTTGGACCTACCACCGCAGGACGCATGGACAGCTACGTCGATCTCTTCCAAAGCCACGGCGGCAGCATGATCATGATCGCCAAAGGCAATCGCGGCCAGCAAGTCACCGACGCCTGCAAAAAGCACGGCGGCTTCTACCTCGGCAGCATCGGCGGCCCTGCGGCCATTTTGGCCAAAGAGAACATCAAAAAGGTCGAAGTCGTCGAGTTCCCCGAACTCGGCATGGAAGCCATCTGGAAGATCGAAGTCGAAGACTTCCCCGCGTTCATCTTGATCGATGACAAAGGGAACGACTTCTTCCAGACGGTGGGTCCGGGGTGCTCGGTGAAGCATTGAAGCTCTTCAAGTAGCGACGCTCATCCTCACCTCGAACACTGTTTCGTCGTCTTGTGAATGGACGAGGCGGAGCCGGGCGCCGTTGGCGCGGGCGAGTTCGGTGGCGATGTTGAGGCCGAGGCCGAAGCCGTCGGTTTTGCGGGTGTGGGCGGTGTCGCCACGGAAGAAGCGTTCGAAGAGGCGCTGCTGATTTTCGGGAGGAATGGCCGGACCTGTGTTGGCGATGGTAAAAACGGCGGCGCTGTCCTCCGTGGTGAGACGCAGGGTAACGCATCCCTGCGGACGGTTGTATTTGATGGCGTTGCTGAGGAGGTTTTGCAGCACCTGGCGAAAGAGGGCGCGATCGGCGCGTACTTTGATCTGCGGCTCGATGTGGTGTTCCAGCGTGAGTCCGGCCTGCTCGCAGAGGATTTCACCGTCTTCGATCAAGCGCGCGAGGTCGGCGCTGAGGTCGTAGGTTTCTGCATGCACCGGCAGGCGGCCAGCGTCGGCCTGGGAGAGCAAAAGGAGGCTCTGGGTGATCTGTTTGAGGCGCGTGGCTTCCTCAAAGAGCGAGAGGAAACGTTCGTGCTCAGGACTGCCGGGCGCGGCGTGACGCACGGCGTCATCGAGCGTGGCGAGCATGATGGCGAGCGGTGTTTTGAGCTCGTGGGAGGCGTCGGCGGTGAAGCGGACGGCTTGCTGGAAGCTGCCTTGCAGGCGTTCCATCATGCCGTTGAGGACGTCGATGAGCTGGGCGAATTCGCGGTCGTCGTCGCGATGGAGATGAATGCGCTCGGCGAGGTCGCTGGCGGTGAGGCGCTGGGCGGTGGTGACGACGCGCTCGAGCGGACGCATGGCGCGTTTGGAAGTCCAAAGAGCGCCGAATCCGGCGAGGACGAGGCCAAGAGCGCCCGCACCGACGTACCACCAGGCCATGCGGTTGACCTCAGCATAAAAGTCGGTGAGGGAGAGGCCGATGAAGATGGTGTAGCTGGGGCTGCTGAAGGCACCGAAGCGCCAATCGATGCCGCCGGAACGTGCGGTGAAGGTGGAGGGCTCACGCACCATGGGCATTTGAGGCCTGAACGGCAGGGAGCGGTTTGTTTGCGGAGCCGAGTCAGGCTCTGGCGGCAGGCCGAGGAGGTCGTCAAACTGATCGCCATGATGGCGCGCGGGGCGACGGCGGCCACCAGGTGGCGACATGCCGGGAGCACCTTCCGGCGGAGCACGGTTGATCTCCTCCGAGGTGGGGAAGCAACTGCGGAAATAAACATCCAGGTCCTTCGGCGCGTTCGGCGTGGCGAAGATGGTTTTGCCGTGAAGATGCTCCTGGACGACGAGGACGGCATGGGTGGCGTCCCGGTCGGGGGAGGTGCCGAACACGAGATCGGCGATCGTTTTGAACTCCTCATCGGTGGTGAAGGGGTCGATGCGGCTCCAGACCCGCTGGGCGGGCGCGATAATGCGGTCATCAACGCTGCGCTCCAAGGTCTGACTGGCATACCACCAGGCGGCGGCGCCGAACACGGCCACCAACGCCCCGGCGACGAGCATCGTCTGCAAAGCCAGACGGATGCGAAAGCTGCGGGTATTGGCCGGTACGCTCATGCGCGGAAATGTGAACGGCGTCAATGTCACGCGGAGGAGGTCCCACGCACGAAGATAAATCGCTTTTAATGATGAGGCGGGGCGGGGCTTCATGCGGCGGATTTCCAATACCCGCATGAACAGCCCCCACACCGTCATGCAAACTCCGACACGTCCCGCGACAAGCCAAACCACGGACTCGTCCTTTCAAGCAGATCCTTCCGCGCTTTATCAACGCCACTGGCATGCGCTGTGTGCCTTCGCCCGCTCCCGCGGCTGCGAGGCGCATGACGCGGAGGACGCGGTGCAGGAGCTGTTCGCCAAACTGGTGGCGCAGGGGCAGCACGAACGCGCGGCGGCCATCCCGGATCATGGAGAACAGGCGGCGTTCCTGTTTGCGCGCATGCGGACGCATCTGATCAAGCGCTGGCAGCATCGCACGCGGCAGCGGCGTGGCGGCGGGATGGTTTGCTTTTCGTTGAGCGATGAGAACGGGGAGAACATCGACGTCGCTGATGTGCATGCGTCCCCGGATCGCGAGGTGGATCGCGGTTGGGCGAGAGGCGTGATCGAGCGCGCGCTGAACTGCATCAGCGTGGAGCTTCGTTCGCAGGGCCGTGATGATGTTTGGGGATGCCTGGAGCAGAACCTTGGCAGCAATTCACGCGGCGGCGCCGGCGGGCCGCAGAGCGGAGCATTGCGCACGGCGCTGCATCGCGCGCGGCGCAGGCTGCGCATGCTCATCCAGGCGGAATGTCATGAGGACACGGCCGCGCTGCAGGAGGTACTGGCGTGAGAAAGCGGGCGCTCAGCGGAAAATGCCGCGCTTTGGCGGCTGGATGGTTTCCTGCTGCTTTTTCAACTCATCCTGACGAAGTTTTTCCGCAGTGTCTTTGTACCAGAGGGGGCCGTTGACTTTGAAGTTGTAGATGAGGTCGCGAAAGTCGCTGCGCATCTGCGCGTCGTTCATGAGGGCGCCGAGGAGACCTTTGCTGGAGCTGATGTTGGCGGCGGCGGCGGCGAAGCTGTCAGCGGCCTTCTTGATGGACTGGAGCGACTCGTCGGCGGTGGTCATCACTTTGTCGGCCTTGGCGATGGCAGGGTCGAGCTTGTCGAACATGGGGCCGAGACGCTTGCTGGACTCCTCGATGTTCTTGGAGGCGGCCTTGAAGCTGGTGGCAGCGTCCTTGAGCTCAGCGAGGGCTGTCTTGAGATTTTGTGCGTTTTCATCGCCGAGGACTTTTTCATCCACACGTTTGAGCGTGTTGTTCAGGTGCTCCATGCCCTGCGTGAAGTTTTGCAGGGTGTTGTCGGAGAGAGCGCCTTTGTTCACCTTCACCATGGCCTCCTGAACGTCCTTCAGAGCCACGCGAACTTCGTCGAGCACGACGTCCACCTTCTCACCGACGGTTTTGGCGGTGCTTTGCAGGTCGTTGAGGCTGCCGGCTTTTTCGCCTTCGATGATCTTGTCATAATCATGCGGGAGAAAGACATCGGTGGCCTTGCCGCTGGGCTTGATCTCGACCAACGCGTCGCCCATGAGGCCGGCGGAGCCGATGGCGAAGGTGGCGTCGGCGGGAATCATGACGTCCCTAAAAAGCTCGAGGTCGATGATGACGCCGGTGAAGGTGTCATTGAGCTTGGGTTTTTTATCCACCTTGCCGACGCGGGAGCCGCCAAGAAAGACGGGGGAGCCTTCCTTGATGCCGGAGGCGTTCGGAAAGGCGACGCGGAGGGTGTAGGTGTCCTTGAAGATCTCCCGCACGCGGCCGAACTGCAAAATCAGGCCGCCCATCATGAGCAGCCCGACAAAGATGAACAATCCGACGAGCATTTCGGTTTTTTTGTCACTGTCGATCATAAGAAGGGAATGCGCGGGTTTGGTGAAGTGGCATCAGCCGGTGACGTCCGAGCGTCCGTTGATGAAATCCTGCACGATTGGATCCGAAGAGGCGCTCAATTCGTCAGGGGTGCCGAGAAAGTGAATTTTACCACGATAAAGCATGGCGACGCGGTCCGCGATCTTGAAAACGCTGCGCATGTCGTGCGTGACAATGATGGAGGTGACGCCGTAGCGCTTTTGCATGCGCAGAATCATCTGGTCGATGATGTCGGAACCGATGGGATCGAGCCCCGAGTTCGGCTCGTCGTAGAGAATGCACTCGCTGCGGGTGATGATGGCGCGCGCGATGCCGGTGCGCTTGCGCATACCGCCTGAGAGGCTGGTGGGGTATTTATGGAGGTGCTCGGCGAGATCGACGGCCTCCAGCGCCTCAAGCACGCGCCGTTTGATCTCGGCTTTGTCACGCAGGCCGCTTTCCAAGAGAGGGAAGGCCACGTTTTCCTCCACGGTCATGCGATCGAAGAGCGCGGCGCCTTGAAACAACATGCTGACCTTTTGCCGGAGCGGAGCCATCTGGCGCTCCTTCAGTTTGTTCACGTGCATGCCTGCGACGAAGACATCTCCTGCATCCGGTTGGATGAGGCCGATGATGTGCTTCATCGTCACCGTTTTTCCCTCGCCGCTGGGGCCGATGAGGCAGAGAGTCTCGCCGTGTTTGAGCGTGAGGTCGATGCCGCAGAGGATTTCCTGCCTTCCAAAACGCTTGTGGATGCCGTGCAGTTCGATGAACGTTCCGGCGGCCTCATTGAGACGAGTGCTGTTTTCCGTGGCGGCCATGGTCAGACGGTGCCGATGGGATAAATGTAGTTCAGCGCGATCGAGAGGAAGAAATTCACGATCAACAGCACCAAGGATGAAATGACGACCGCTCTGGTCGTGCCAGCACCGACTCCCACCGCGCCATTTTCCGCAGCCAGCCCCTGGTGGCAGGCGATGAGGGTGATGAGCATGCCAAAGATGAAACCCTTGATCATGCCGATTTTAAGGTCGTCCATGTTGGTATGATCCACCAAGTGAGTGAGATACCAGGCGGATGGCATGTCGTAGCCGAGGCTCATCACCATGTAGGAGGCGATGAGTCCGAAGGACACGCTTTCCGCGACGAGAAAGGGCATGGAGATCATCATGGCCAAAAAGCGTGGCAACACGAGGTAGTCCACCGGGTGCACGCCCATGACACGAAGCGCGTCCACCTGCTCGGTCACTTTCATGGTGCCGATGTCGGCCGCCATGGCGGCGCCAACGCGACCCGCCACCATCAATCCTGCAAGCACCGGGCCCAACTCACGGCAGAGCGCCACGGACACCACCGCGCCGACGGATGTCTCCATGCCAAAGTCCTTGAACTTCCCGTAGCTCTGAAAAGTAAACACGGCGCCCGTGAACGCGCCCGTGACAATCACCACCGCCTGCGACCCATAGCCGATGGCCACGACCTGCTGCGCCACGAGTTTCAAACGCCACACACCGGAGCGCAGGGCGATGATCAACTCCCGCATCAAGGCGGAAAGTTGTCCGAGGTAAGTCAGAAAGTGGAGAAAAATGCGGCCTGTGAAGGTCAGCAAACCAGCGGGGGCGTCCATGCAGACTGCATCATGGCATGTTGTGACATGAAGGCAAATCACCATGCCGACACACATTCCAGTCACCGACACAAAAAACCCGCCAAGATTGCTCCTGGCGGGGTAGATTTGAGAATCTCACAAAGTCGCTCAATTACTGCGCGGGCACGCGGAAGAGCTTGCCCGTGTAGGGGCATTTCACTTCCATGCCGACAGGCAGACCGGTGACATCGACAAGCTGATGTTTGGCCGCATAGGGGCTGTTCACAAAGCCAGGACGGCCAGCGATTGGAGATCCATAGGGCAGTTCCACGCTAGCGCTGGGAGCGGGTGCGACCTTCGGCTGTGTGGGTGCGGAAGGAGCGGGATTGGTCATCGCAGCCACGTTGCTGTTGGAAACTGGGGCCGTGCGAGGGCGCTCAGGGGATGGCGCGGGCTTGGAGCGATCCGAGGCATTTGAAGAAGCCAATGATGATGAGGCGGAGACGCCGCCAGGAACCAAGAATGGACGCTGTGTGTAGGGGCAGACCACTTTGGAACCTGCGGACATACCGCGAACATCCACAAGGCGTGGAGGATTGGTGAAAGGTGTGCGCACATAGCCGGGCAGATCAGGCACAGCCTGGGCGACCGGCATGGTGGAGGCATTCAACATCGAAGGAGGCGGAGTTGATGGACGGTCAGGTCCAACAAGCACGGTAGAAGCGGCTGACTGAGTGGCTGCATTGTTCTGAGCCATCACGGTGGTGCTTGAACTGACTCCTAAGGGCTTGCTGTCATTGGACAGATAAGTGATCAGACCACGGGTTTGAATCTCGTGCCATGCTTGGCGTGGAGGCACAGCACAAGATGCAAGCATCAGAGCTGTAAGGCTGGCCGTGGCGAGACGAACCTTGGAATCAGTAACTTTGTTCATACGCAGGTACAGGCGGTTAATTTTTGAATTTGCATTCTCAATTTAACGATCTTTTTAAATTATGCAACAACAACGATGGTGATGGAACGCAAAATAACTAAATATAGTCGTAATTTCCACACACATGTTCCTCTTGTTCGCTTGCCCAAAGTGGGCTCTTTCACTTGATGCAGTGGAGTATCATCACCATCGGCAAACCCGGACATCCTTGGGTCAAGGACGCGTTGGATTTGTACTGGAAGCGGCTTCGTCACTACGCGCGATTTGATCATGTGGTCATCAAAGAAGGGCCCTTGGACAAGGTGGAGCAGCAGATCCAAGCCGTTTGCGGGAAGGATCCATGCATTGTTCTCGATGAGCGCGGACGCTCCCTGCGTAGCGTGGAGATGGCGAACTGGATCGAGCGTGAGGAGGTGTCTGGTCGCAAGAGAGTCTGTTTGGTGATTGGAGGGGCGGATGGACATTCACCAGGGTTTCGTGACAAAGCCCAGGTGTGCTGGTCACTTTCTCATCTGACCCTTCAACATGATATCGCCTTGATCGTCCTGGCTGAGCAGATTTACCGGGCTTACACCATCATGCGTGGCGAGCCTTATCATCGTGAATGAACCTGAGAACCGTTCTAAATGATGATGCTTGCTTCTCGGTGCGTTTATTGCTGAATTGCGACTCAATTCACTGCTTTTTCGCCTTGTTGATAACTTGATAGAGGCTAAATTTTAAATTTATCAAAGCATTCTCAAGTGTCTTCATCTGTCCTCAGAAACGTCATTCAGCCCAAGGCGCATACCTCGCCCTTGGAAAAAATGCGTGAGGAAGTCAAAGAGGCCCGCACCAGTTCTTCCGTCAGTTCATATATAGGCAACACTTCTCACGAGAGTTCCAAACCTGAGCCCGATGACATGGAGCTGGTCCTCGGGGTCTTGGTAGAAAATGCCCCGGTGGCGATGGCCATGTTTGATCGCGCGATGCGCTACATGCTGGCCAACCGGCAGTGGATTCATGAATTCGGCCTTCAACAGGTCCAGCCGCTCGTCGGCAGGAGCCAGTATGAAATCTTTCCAGGCCTGCATCCCGGATGGCGGCAGGTGTATGAGCGCGCACTGCAGGGGCACATCGTGCGCAGCGAGCACGATTCTCTCAGCAGTCCGGATGGACGCCATCTCGTTTATCGCTGGGAAGTCCGCCCGTGGCGCAAAAAACGCGACGCCTCCGTCGGTGGTCTGATGATCACCTGCGAGAAGTTCAGCGCCCCTCAGGCAGCGAACACGGATGAATCCGACGGCACAGCCGAAATCCAAGATCAAGACTCCCCGGCGCCTGCCAAAAAAACGCCGGCTCCCTTGGATTGCGCACTGCCCATGCTCGTGCTCAACGCTCAAGGCGTCATTTTGCGCTCGAACGTCTCCGCTGCGCGCCTCACTCTAGACAAAGGCATTCAAGAGGGAGCCACCTGCTTCTGGGAGGTTTTTGGCGAAGGACGTGATTTCGGAGCCTTGCGCCAGCAGACACTCGATGCCCTGGCAAGCGTCTCCGGAACCACAGAATCATCCCCCGCCTGCATTATCACACAGCCGGCTTCTGCCGACCAGCGCAAGCCCATGCGCTGGATTGTTTCCGCTCTTGAAGGCAAGGATTCAAACACCTCTGGCCAGGAATTTATGCTCATGGCGCTGCCAGCCCAGGCGGCGGCCGAAGCTGTGACCCGCGTCACTTTTCAGATGCCTGTCCAGCCTCCGCCTCCTCCCGCGCCACCGCCGGTCGTGGACGACGCGGCGATGCAGCGCATGCAGGCTGATCTTTTGCGAGCGCAGCAGGAGTTGCGCACGCTGACCGAGGCACAGCACACCTTTGGGCGGCGTGAGGCGCGGCTGCGCAGTTATCTTGAAGGCGTTCCCTGCGGCATCTTCGTGCTGGATGAGCGCGGCGCGCCGGTGTTCCAAAACGAAGGCCTCGCCCGGTTGCTGGGCCGTCCGCTTGAAAAGGATCAAACCGTCGAAAGCTGGCTGGCTCACGCCTGCCCCACGGACGAGCACCGCGAGCAAGTGGTGCTGACTTGGCGGGAAAGTGTCTGGCGGCGCCAGCTCACCCGCACCATTTCCCTGGCAACGGCCGACGGGCTGCTCAAGGAGCTCGAATTCCATCCTGTCTCTCTTCCCGGCGGCGGTCTGCTCGTCAGCATCCAGGACACCACCGAGCACACACGGCATGAGGAGCAGCTCCGCAGCATGGAGGCAAAGCTCCGCACCCTGCTGCAGGGCAGTCCCGTCGCCATCGTGCTCACCGACAAGACCGGCGTCATTTTTGAAGTCAACCAGCATGCCGAGGCGTTGCTCGGTCAAGCAAAGTCCGAACTGCGGCGCTATCCGCTCGATGCATGGCTCGATCCTGAGAGCGCCACCGCGCGGAGGGACGCGTTGCGGGCCTTGCAAAGCAGCGGCAGACAAGCCGAGGCGCTCGGCGTGCGCATCAAGCGCGCCGACGGCACTTTCACACGCGCCGTCCTTCACCTGGCCACTGTGCCGGACAGCCAGGGAGAGACCCATTGCACGATCCATTACCTCCAGGAGGTAACAGATTCAGAATTCACCCCTGCGCCGACGGTAATCCCGGAGCCGGAGCCACAAATCACAGCCCTGCTCGCTTCCGCCGCGCAGGATGTCCCGGTCACCCTCCTCATCACCGATGCCAACGGACGTGTCCGCGCCTGGAGCGAACATGCACGACAATTTTTCGACCTGGACGCAGCCACCGCCATCGGACGTCCGCTGCATCAATTCTTCCGCCCTTCAGACGCCACCGGCTTCTTCGCCGATCTCATGCGGCAGTCTGAAAATCCACGGCAGTTCGTCCCGCACACCTTCTTTGGCGGCGACGGCAAACGTGGCGAGATCAAAATCAGCGCACGCCTGCTCGACGATGGCGGCTACGAACTCGCAACGCTCCTCGCCTCCGATTCGACACCCGCACCGGCTCCGGCGCTGCGGACGCCCACGGCGTCGTTGAAGGCCGCCGTTCCTCTCGCTTTCCAAGTAGTATCGCCCTCCAGCCACCGCTGGCCCGTGGTGGATCTCGAACGTGAAAAACTCCTGCTCACCGAGACACATCACCGCATCAAAAATCATCTCCAGATCATCTCCAGCCTGCTGAACATGCAGATCAATGGAGTCAGCGATCAAGACGCCCGCAACGCCCTGCGTTCCAGCCAGAACCGTGTGCGCGCCATCGCCGCGTTGCACCAGCATCTCTACCAGATCGCGCTCGGGAAAGGCGACACCTTCAGCGACTTCACCCGAGACCTCGTCGCGCACCTCCGCGAGTGCTACGAAGCACCTCCGGGGCAGATTGGTGTGCGTTTGGAGATCCAGCAAGGCTCGGTCGAGCCGGAGTGGCTCATGCCGCTCGCGCTCACGTTGAATGAAGCGCTTTCCAACGCCTTCGAACACGCCTTCCCCCACGGACGCACGGGACAAATCACCGCCACGCTGCGATACGCGCAATCCAGCGGCGAACTCGTCATCAGCGACGACGGCATCGGCCTTCCTTCGGGCTTTCATCCTGGAGACAGCAACGGCCTCGGCCTTAAAATCCTCGCCGTCTTCGCGGACCAGATGCGCGGCCAGCTTTTCGTCCAAGGCAGCCCGGACCAGGGCACGGAGATCAAGCTGCGCTTCCCTCTCGCCACGAGCGGGAGTTAAAAACTCCCTGCGGCACATTCCTTTTGCGCACAGGCCGCGCAGCCGTGACAATCCCGCGTGTCCATCGCGCCCACGGCTGTTTTACGTCACCTTGCGCTCCTTTCGCTTGGCGTCGTCGGCATCGCCGCGCAGCCCGTCACCACACGCACGGACGACATCGCGAAGCAGCTCAACGAATGGTTCGCCAACGGCACCGCAGCCGGCCTCCAGGCCATCACTTATGAAAACCGCGACGGCCAGCACTCCCCGCTGAACACCGGCCAGTATCCCCTGCTTCAAGTCTTCAAAAGCACGGAGACTGACAAAGGCGCCGCCACGCAAATCCGAGCCACGCCCACGCTTGGCAACTGCTCCATGGCCTCAGCCGCCACCCAGCTCGGCTGCCTGCCCCGCATGTACATGATGGACCCCGGCGGGAACCGCTTCCTCGCGCAGCAATATCTCTCCAACAACCTTTTCATCTATCCCGAGCATCAAGATCATGACATCGGCGCGAACGGCATCAGCGGCGGCTATGGCGACCTCCTGCCGCTGAACACGCCCTGCCTGCTCATTTCACAAGGCTCTTCCTACACCGACCAGCCGTTTCTCCAGGCGCTGCTCTCCACCACCGCCGCGTTCCGTCCTGAGACGCAAAAAGCCCTTATAGAAAAACGCCTCCTCTGCCCCACGCTTCAATCCATCCTCCGTCGTGCCAATAAAATGGTGCGGATGCCGGAGGACTACTTCACCGGCAGGGCACATCCTGTTGTTTTCGACGGCTCGCAGATCGACGAGGCCAAAATGATTCACATCGCGCACAGCATGACCCCGGAGGGCATCCCGCCCGTCGTTGCCATGCAAATCCTCGAAGAAACCCAGGTCGAAGAAGGCAAAAACTTCTTCGAGACCGTCGGCGCTCATCCCTGGCGGCTCTCCGACACGCCCGTCTCGATCGCCCGCATCCTGCGCGGCAATGAGGCGGAGCACGGCATGCTCATCAGCCTCGAAAAAACCCTCAATCCCGCCAAGGGCCCGCTGCAAATGCGCGCCGCGCTTCTCCAAGGCGATCCGCGATTCGTCCGCATCGAAATCGGTGAAGGAAAGCCCTTCATCCGTCTCCGCGTCCGCTGGCAGCCGCCCGTCATCACCGCCACCGGCATCCGCAGCCATCGCATTGACATCGGCCTCTTCGCTGACAACGGCGTCAACATCAGCGCCCCCTCCATCATCAGCTTCTACATGCTGCCGAACGAGATGCACTTTTACGACGAGCAGGGCCACGTCTCCGAAATCCATTATCAAACCCACAATCCCGACCTCGGACTCCCCGTCACCGGGACTGACACCCGCTGGTTCAAAGTCCTCCTCGCTTTGAGCTTGAAGGACACCGACCTCCGCGGCCGCCTGCTGGAAAAAATCCTCACACCCATCGAGCGCGATGCTTTGCAAAAGCAATACCTCGCGCTCAAGCCGCAGGCCGACGCCCTCGCCGCCGCCGAACGGGACGACAAACGCAAAGACAAGGCCGCAAAGCTTCGCTCACAACTCGGCGATGCCATTCGTGACGCGCTCAGCCAGCGTGTCGGCGACGCGTCCGCATCCACCGTTCGCGGCAGCATCGAAAAAGCCCTCCAAACCATCGCCGGCTTCGACACGCTCTACCTCGGACTCCAGCGCGAACTCGACACCCTCGCCTCACGTTCATCCAAATCATCCGCCGTCGCAGACGTGCGAGCGGAACTCCACCGCCTCATCATGCAGGGCGTCCTCATCGAGCACGCCTCCGGCCAGATCGACACCATGTCGCCGCCCGACAAGCTCTCCCTCGGCGAGCGCCACATGCTCCGCGGCCTCAATCTCACCCTTCTTAGCCAGGTTCTCTTCCCCGACATTCTTGAGCGTTCCACCGCCCCCGCCTACGTCAGTCCACGCCTTACCACACCGAAGCAATGGCGTGACGTTTATCGCTACGATCCCGGTTCAGGCAGGCTCCTCGGCTGGATACGTTATGAAAAAGGCCGCATAGCCAACTTCGACACCGAAGGCCGCTTCCAGCCCGACGGTCCCAAAGGCAAATCCGTGCCCGTCATTTACCTCATCGACGGCAACGGCACCCTCACCTGGCAGCCGTCCGCCGAACCCGCCGTCGTTTCACCAAAGGAGAAAACGAAGAACCAGGAATCAAAAACTGGGAACTGAGTACTCTCAATCATAGCTCACCACGTCGTGCATCTTCCACGACATCGCACCGCGTCCCGCGTCACCATCTCCCCACAGCCGCATCTCCATCAACTCCAGCGGCTCCAGCCATCTCAAGGTCTTTTTCAAACCGGACACATCCACCCCGCCCTGGCCGCGCACCGTCGCGAACAGCCGCAAAAACTCCCGCAACTTCGTGAAGCTCATCTTCACGCGCATCCCAGGCCACAAGGCGGAACCTGGCTGTCTTAGGTTCTTCTCAAATTGGCTCTGCTGTCCTCGTGACGTGCCCGCCATGAACCATTTCTCCGTCAGCGAAACACACGGCAGCAGATCCTCCGACTCAAAAGGCAGGGCGTAAACATAGCTCGTCACGCCATCGCGTTCGCGTCTCATCGCCTTCGGCAGCTCCAGCGGCTGCGCAGAGGGCACGCTGCTCATCAGCCGTTGCAGCGCCGGCTCCATGTTCTGCCACGAAAGACCGATCAGCTCGCGATTCTTGATCTCCTGCACCACGGCCAGCCGTGGCAGCGGCACATCCTGCCCGCCCGGCGGCAATCCCGGCAGCGCTGGCATCCTGCCTCCGACATCCACGATGAATGCACCATCACCGCCCAGCCCCTTCTGCCAGATCGTCTTCGTGCCGTCATACACATCAATCACCGCGGGCAAAATGGACTGCTCCGCCACTTTCAAAGCCTCCGCCGTCTGCTTTCCGCCCACGCCCGCCTGGACCAGTTCCTTCGCCACCGCGTGCGCTGTTTTCATCCAAGCCTCGAAATAACCGCGCCCCGCGCCCTGCGCCGTGCTCTGCCCGCTCACACCCAGCAGCACAGAAGCATCGTCCAGCAAAGGCGACAAAGCCGAGGGCTTCGACAGCACCGCCGCGCTCGACGTGCTCATGCCTCCAGCCCATTCCATCTGCAAACCGCCCTCCCACCACGCCACTAACGCGCCGTTCGTGTAATCGCCGCGATAACAAGCCCGCTCAGCCACCGCCAGTTCCACCATCACCGGCTCCAGCCTCCGCGCCATGCCCGCAAACATCGTCTCCGAATGCAAACCGGCCAGCAAACCGCGCAACATCGGCTGAAACGGCTCGTCCGACTGCAACGCGTTCAAAAACACGCCGTCCCAGCACGCCATCAATCCAAGGCTCCTCAACGCATTTGCGTCCAGCGCCCGCATCTCCGGCCGCGACAGCATCGAATCCTCTGCCGCGTTCGCCAGACGCACCTGCTCCTTCGATTTCGCCACCGCCACATAAGCCCGCTCCTTCCCCAGGCCCAGCGCCAGCACCCATTTTTTGCGTGCCAGCACGTCCAGACCGCGCGCGATGCGGTCACGCATCTCCGGCAGGAGCGGCACCGCCTTCCCCAGCGCCTCCATCCACTCCCGTCGCCGATCCACCGTCAAAATCTCGTCCATCGCAACCTCATGCACCGTGATCTGCTCCCCCTGCGTCGTGATGATGCGCGACTGCGGCGCATCCCCGAGCCATTCCGAGAGGCGGATGTCATTGCTGAACTTCTGCAGCACTTTCTCCGGCTCCGGCGATGCCACACCGATCATCAGCGGCGGCATTTCAAAACGCTCCAGCCACAAAACCAGCGCCTCCAGCACCTGCGCGTCATGCAGCGCTGCCTCCAGCATCTTCGCCGCGTCAAACTGCGTCCCCAGCCCCTTCAAAATGCCTCCGCTCATCATCCCGCGATACGCCGTCTCGTTGTAGAGATCGTTCAACTGCCGCAGCATCACGATTCCCTTCGTGCTGTCCTTCCCAAACGCCACAAACGCCTCCTCCACCACCGGCCAGGCTGTCACATCGGTC
>Ga0315900_10006674_pt1 | contig 15371 bp, 23 predicted proteins | sample LakEriMetagenome_FD_203521 | JGI IMG/M metagenome (GOLD analysis project Ga0315900, IMG submission 203521) | Freshwater fungal communities from buoy surface, Lake Erie, Ohio, United States - Buoy 12 MA114 | ecosystem: Environmental > Aquatic > Freshwater > Lake > Lake biofilm | place: USA: Lake...
TGGAGGATTTCAGGCGCATCTTCCGCACGCCCCGGGCCGTGATCCTGGGCTCGCTCTGCCAGCTGGTGGCCCTGCCGCTGATCGGCTGGATGCTGGCGCTGCTGCTGCCCATGCCCCCGCTGATCGCCGTGGGGCTGCTGGTGGTGGCCCTCTGCCCCGGGGGGCCCTCCTCGAATCTGATCACCTACCTGGCGCGCGGCGACGTGGCCCTTTCGGTGACCCTCACGGCCGTCAGCAGCCTGGTGACGGTGTTCACCATCCCGGTTTTCGCCAACCTGGCCCTCAGGCACTGGCTGGGTGCGGCGGCGGCGATCAGCCTGCCGGTGGGGGCCACCATGCTCCAGATCTGCCTGATCACCCTGGTGCCGACGGCCCTCGGCATGGCGATCCGCCAGCGCCATCCCGCCACCGCCCGGGCGCTGGAGAAACCGCTGGGCCGCCTGGCGGCCGGACTGCTCGGGCTGATCATCCTGCTGCTGCTGGTGCGGGAGGCCGAGCGGCTGCCCTCGTTCCTGGTGCAGGCAGGGCTGGGGGTGATCCTGCTCAATGGGCTGGGCAGCCTGTGCGGCTATCAGACGGGCCGCCTGGCCGGACTGCCGCCGCGGCAGCAGATCTGCCTGGCCGTTGAGGTGGGCATTCAGAACGGCACGCTGGCGATCGCGATCACGGCGGGCCTGATCGGCAACCCGGAGATGGCCGTGCCCGCCGCGCTCTACAGCCTCTGGATGTACGTGAACGGCCTGGTGGTGATCCTGCTGGGCCGACGTACGATCCCGGCGGGCTGAACGGCCTGGCCACCAGGCCCCGGCCACCGTTGGCGCGGCCCCGGCTGCCGGCCGAATCGCCCTGGCCGCCGGCGGACCCAGCCGGGTTCGGCAGCAGGCTCAAGCGTCATCTCCTCGGCGGGGATCCCCAGCCGCAGCAGGATCGGCGCCAGAAAGGTGGTGCCGATCACCATCAGCAGGATGGCGGCCACCAGCAGCCCCTCGCGGTTGGCCGGATCGAAGGGGTTGAGCACCGAAAGATCCATGCCCGTGCCGATCAGCACGAAGAACGTCGTGGTGCTGGCGGTCCTCGCCGCCTCCAGTTCCGACATCTCCGGCCCACCGACCCTCCGCGCCAGCTTTCCCCCGGCCAATCCCCCGGCCCACATCGGCGCCTCCACGGCCATCGGTACCGCCGTGGCGATCGCCATCCGCATTCCCATCAAGAAGGCCCTGCGCGACCACAAGTTCCCGGTTGCGCTCCCCTCTCCACGCATCCGGCCACCCCGCCTGGGCTCGCCCAGGTGCAGACACACCGGCTCAGCAGGAGGGATGATCTTCGCCATCCTGATGGGGAAATTGTCTGCATCAGCTCGCCATGGCGGCGCCTCAGCCGGGTTCTGAGCCTGCGGCTCCGCTGGCGTCGGAGTCACAGTTGGCGCAGCTCGTGGCCGTGGTGGAGGGTGAGCTGCTGGCCGGGCTGACACTCTGCAGCCCCGATCCCCACAACCCGGTGGAGCTGCAGCGCGTTCCCGAGCCCTGGCGCCTGCTCGGGCGGGGCAACTTCGCCGCCGTGCTGCTCCACCCCCTCCATCCCCGGGTGGTGGTGAAGGTGTACGCGCCTGGGCGACCGGGAATCGAGGAGGAGGTGGAGGTCTACCGCCGCCTCGGGGTGCACCCGGCCTTCTCCCGGTGCCTGCACGCCGGTGACGGCTATCTGGTGCTGCGACGCCTGGAGGGCGTCACCTTCTACGAGTGCCTCCATCTGGGAATTCCGATCCCACCCCAGGCCATCCGCGACATCGACGCAGCCCTCGCCCATGTGGGCAGCCTTGGGCTCTACGGCCACGACGTGCATGGCCGCAACGTGATCCTCCACGAGGGTCGGGGCCGGATCGTGGACGTGTCCGACTTCCTGAATCCGGAACCCTGCCGAGCCTGGCGGGATCTGCGCTGGGCCTACTGGGTGCTCTACCGCCCGCTGATCCTCCCCCTCCGGCTGCGGGCCTCCCGATCTCTGCTCAACGGGGTGCGCCGGGCCTATCGGATCGTCCGCCGGCTTCTGGGGGAGGGTGCGCGCCAGGGAGGGGCGCGAAGCCCTGCTCCAGGGTCAGGCCCAGCTGGGCGGCGCTGAGCTGCCACAACTCCTGCGCCAGCCGGTCCGAGCGGGCCTCGATGCTCGGCTCGCTCGGGCCGAACCGCAACCGGCCCGGCCCGAGCACCCGGTTGCTCCAGTAGTGGAAGCCGGCGGCGGCATCACCGTCGCCATGTCCACTCCCCTTGCCGTCGTCCTCGCCGCTGGTCAGGCCGGCCAGCAGGGCGCCCGCCCGCTGCGGGGTTTCACTCAGCCGCAGCAGGTCGCGCGCCAGCAGGGCGAACAGGGCCTGGCCCACGGGATTGTGGCCGCGGCTGGTGCGGAAGAAGCCGCCGGAGCCGCGCGGGATCACCAGTCCCGGGCTCCAGGCCCACACCGGCAGCGGGGTGCCCCGCTGCCGCAGCCTTCGCTCCACCTCCCGCGCCAGCAGCAGGTTGCAGAGCTTGCTGTCCTTGTAGGCCTTCTCGGCGTTGAAGGGGCCGCCATCCACCATCGCCGCGCCGGCGCCCCGCCGCAGCCCGGCCAGGTCGCCCAGGCTGGCGGGCCGGCCCACGCGGCCGCCGGGGCTGGCCGGATCGTGCACCTCCGAGGCGGTCACTACCAGCCGCGGCGCGCGCGCCGCCAGCAGCAGGGGCAGAAGCCGCTGCAGCAGCGCCTGGTGGGCCAGGTGGTTCACGGCGAAGGTGAGCTCAAACCCCTGGGCCGACCAGCGCGGTTCCGGGGCGCCGCTGTACTGCAGGCCGGCGTTGAGCACCAGGCTGTCGATCGGCTCGCCGGCCGCCAACAGCCGGGCGGCGCAGTTCTCCACGCTCGCCAGGTCGGCCAGGTCGCAGGTGGGGGTGGCCAGCGAGCCACCCAGGCGCTCGCGCAGACGCTCGCCGCTGGCCGCGTCGCGGCAGGGCAGGGTGAGGCGATGGCCGGCGGCGAGCAGCTCCCGTGCGGCCGCCAGGCCGATGCCGGAACTGCCGCCCGTGAGCAGCACGTGGCGCCGCCCCGGGGGCGCGCCAGCGGTGGCGGCGCTGAACTCAGCCAACCGGGCCACGCCGTGGGTCGGGCGGCGGCCCGGGCGGGGGGCTCGGCTGCAGCAGCGGCGCCATGCTGCTCAGACCGAGCATCAGGAACGAGAGCGCCCCGACCAGGGCCAGCAGGCGCAGCCAGAGGGCCGGGCCCCGCTCCTCCGGAAGCGCATCATCCAGAAGATCCTCGGGCTCGGTGCGCCGGGGGGCGGAGGGGCGGGCGGCCATCAGGGCTCCTGCTGCGCGGTGGGGCCGGCCGGCACCGGCCGGAGCCCATGGTGAACCCAAGCCCTGGCCGGATCGGGCTGGCGCCGGATCGGCCAGTCGCCTATCCAGTGGCTCAGCCAGTGGATAGGCCAGTGGCTTGGCGGCCCGATCACCAGCTCGGCGGTGGTGGGCACCAGCGACCCTGCACAACAATTGCCACCAGCCAGCTTGGCACCCGGCCCGGCCCGGCGACGGGCGGGCGGGGGCCGCCAGGGGTCAGGGCGCTGGCCCGGCTGAGGATCACCAGGGGCGCCGGGCTCGATCCGCCGCGTCGCCGGATCGGGGGAGAAGGTCTGGCCGGTCCGGAACAGCGGCTCGCGTCGGGTCCACACGGCGGGAGCGCCGCCGGGGCACCCGGACCGGGCCGGCTCTAGGTGCGCGCGCAGAGGATCAGGGCGAGCAGCAGCAGCCCCGCCAGGGCAAGCACGGAAACGGGATCGGACTGGTTCATCTCGGCTCGACCCCCGCTGGCTCACTCTCCCAGATCCCATCCGCAGGGATGCCAGTGACCGCTGAGAGCTGCGGCCACCCAGCGGCTCGGGGGGCGGCGGAGCTGGTCATGCGGAGCCGGTGATGGGGAGCCGGCTGCTGGATCGGGTCGCGACCGTCGCCCTTTGGGCGGCGACGCTTTGCCATCGTCGGCGGGCTGCCTGCGGGAGCGGGAGCCTTCCAGCCTCCCTGGCGCCGATGCGCTGATCGCCGATCGGGCTGGAGGTGGCGATCGGGCCGCGTCCCCGGTATCCAGGCCTGGGCTGAGCACGGCGACCGGCGGTTCGTGACCGTGCCCCGGCATCGGGCAGCGATTGTCCAGCCTGAACCGCCGCCGGGGCCGGGCAACTGGCAAACCGTGGGTGGAACTGCTGTTCGACATCGGCTTCGGGGATCTGTTCGTGGTGCGCCATGCCGGCACGGTGAGCACCACCGCCGCCATTGCCTCATTGGAGGATGCGGTGGGGCACCCCAACGTGCCCCTGATCGTGGTGCTCGGCCACGAGGCCTGCGGCGCCGTCTCTGCCGCGCTCCATCCCGAGCTGCGGCTCACACCGAGCCTGGCCCGGGTGGTGGGCCAGCTGCGCAGGGAACTGCTGCAGTACGGCGGCCAGCTGTCGCAGGAGGAATCGTGCCGGCGCCACACGCTCAGCGCCGCGGGAAATCCGGTGCACTCCAGCGTGCTGCTCAGGGATCGGCGGCGGGCCGGGCAGCGGGCGGTGGTGGGCTCCTACACCCTGCACAGCTCGGCGATCGACTGGATGGGCGCCGTGGAGCCGGTTCGCGATCCCGGCCCGCGCACGGCGCCGTCGCCATGAACAGGGCGCGGCTCCGTCGCCGTGAACAGGGGGTGCAGCGTGTCGACGCTCTGGACCCTCCAGGGCCCGGTGGCCGGGCTAGGAAGGGTGTCCGACTCCGGGCCGCCCATGGACGCCCCCACCAGCAGCGGCAGCCCGCCGCTGGCCACCGCGGCCGCGGAAACGTTCACCATCGCCTTCTTCGGGCTCGGCGCCGTGGGCTCCTCGATGCTGATCTGCCTGTCGGAGCTGGCCGAGCGCGACGACGTGCCCGTGCGCTTCGTGGTGGTGGTGCTCAACGTGGATCTGGCCCGTGATGCCCTGTTCCACGCCGAGCGCCTGTTCGAGCGGATCGACTTCGTGGGCCTGCCCGACTTCGCCCCGCTGTTTGACGGCAGCGCGCCGGAACGGCAGCGGCTGGCCGGCGCCCGGCTGCTGGTGAACGCCGCCCATCCCGGCTTCAACCGTCCCCTGCTCGAGCTCGGCCTGGCCCTCGACGCCGACGTGGTGGACCTCGCCTCCGACATGTACGACGGCGAGACCGAGCGCAGCCTCACCTTCTCCCAGTACGGCTACGACACGGCCTACCGGGAGCGGGGTCGCACGGCCCTGATCAACTTCGGCATCTCGCCGGGGGTCACCAACTTCCTGATCGGCCTGCGGCTGCATCAGCTGCGCGGCTCCCGGCGCCGCGATCTGGAGATCGAGAGCGTCGATCTCTACCTGCTGGAGGACATCGACGCCGACGAGATCGTGTTCTCCTGGTCGCCGCTGGTGGCCCTCGAGGAGCTGGCGGAGCGACCGCGCCTGCTCCGCGATGGCCGCATCCAGGTGCTCGAGCCCTTCAGCGCCGCCCGCGAGCACCACTTCCCCGGCGAGGTGGAAGCCACCCGCCAGTACCCGCTCTACCAGGAGGAACTGCTCTCCCTGCACCGCTCCTTCCCGGAGATCGACTCGATCGGTGTGTACACCGGCGGTTCGGAGGTGGAGCTGGTGAAGGCGCTGTTCCAGCTCAACCTGCTCTCCAGGCGCACCCTGCCCCAGCAGAGCGAACTCACCGTGGAGGCGATGGTGCGGGCGATCCTGCCCGGCATGAACAAGCCGCGCCGCATTGAGGAGTACCTGCGCAGCGGTGTGATCCGCCGCGCCCACTTCGCCGCCGCCGCCGAGATCCGCTACACGGAAAATGTGCGCAACGACCGGCAGGTCACGGTGGAGACGGTGGGCCTGAGCTACCTGCGCTACCGGGGTCTGCTGGGCAGTCCCTATGCGGGCGCCACCTACATCTCCTATCCCACGGCGGTGGGCGCGGCGATCCTCACCTGGCACGCTCTGGCCTACCTGCGCGAGGACGGCGGCGAGCTGGGCGGGGTGATCTGCGGCGAGGAGCTGGCGCTGCGGCTGCCGCGCTCCCGGGCCGACGCGATCCGCCGCGATCTGGTGGCGTGGGACATCGACCTGTTCGAAACCGTGCGCGACGCCACGCCGGTGTAGGCGGGGCCCACGAGCTGACGGGCCGCCGGCCTGGATACGGTGGTGCTCCGCCGCCCGGGAACGATGCTGCGCGAGCTGGTGCTGGCCCTCGCCCTTCCCCTGCTGGTGGTGCTGCTGGCGCTTCTGGCTTTGGAGCGCTGGGGCGATCGGCTGCCGGAATGGCTGCGGCGCCTGGGGGAACGCCCCTCGCGGCTGTGGAACATCGGCATCGGCCTGATCATCGGCCTGTCGCTGCTGCGCTGGCTGCTGCAGCGCTGAGGGGAAGCCGCAGGCTCAGCGCAAGGGCACGACGATGCGGTTGCCATTGGCCGTGTTGGTGAACACAGCATTGCCCTGCACCAGAATCTGGCGCTGCCAGGTGCCGCCAAGGTTGTCGCGCAGGGTGGTGAGCGGAAAGCCCTCCTTCACCGGGCGGTAGGTCATCGCCGGGCCGTCCTTCCACTCAATGCGAACACTGCCATCACGGCCGTGGATGTCACGGCAGGGAATGGGCCGGTCGTTGTAATCGCAGTCCTTCCAGGGCAGGGACTGGGCTGGCAGGGGCACAGCGAGGATCAGGCAGCTGCAGGCCGTCAGCGCGGCTGGAACGCATGGCCGAGTTGTCATGACAGAGCAGCGGGAGTGGCGCAGGGCTGGAGTGCGAACAGCCTCAGGAAATCCTGACATGGGATTGATCTGTACCCGATCACACGACTCTGCGGCGCCAGGCCTCGCGATTCTTCACAAAGTTGTTGCCTCAGCCATGGCCCTGTGCCGCTCTGTTGAAGTTCTGCCCAGCCGCGGGGCGCGGGCCGGTGTGGCCTTCTTCCGCGAACCCCAGCCCAGCGATGAAACCCTGATCGCCGAGGTGGCCCCCTCCACCCGCGCCGAGTTGTTCTGTCACCGCCACCAGACCGACCAGCTGACGGTGCTGCGCGGCAGCCTCGACCTGATCGTGCTCCAGAACCGCCGGCTGCGCCGCATCACCCTGCGTGAGGACGAGGCCACCTGGGTGCGCATTCCCCCCGGCGTGCCCCATGGCGCCATCAACCGCGGCCGGGCCGCCGCCGTGGTGGTGAACGCTGTGGTGCGCCACCGTCCCAGCGACGGGCGCGACTACCTGCCCCGCCCCCTCCCGGCGGCCCTGGCCGCCGCCTGGGCCGCCCTGCACGGCGAAGGGGCTGCGCAGCGCCAGAGTGAGCTGAGCTGATCCCCATCGCGTTCCGACTCCGGGCGGTAGCCGGCATGACCTCTCCCCTCACCTTCCTGCTGGCTCCCGCCCCCGCCCTGCCGGCAGGGGAACCCAGCCTGGCCGAGCTGCAGCGGGCCCAGCGGCTGGGCCCGGCCGGAGGTTTCCGTCTGCGCATCTTCAGCCTTGGGCGCCGGGCACCGGCCGAGCTGGCCGACCTGCCGCTCGACGGGCAGCTCAGCGGAGGAGCGCGCCGCACCTCCGACGGCACCCAGCTCCTCTGTGACGCGATTGTTCCGCACATCGAATGCCGGCGCGACTGGCTCGGGGTGTACCGACCCGCCCCCGCCGACCCCCAGAGGCTGCAGTGTCTCGATCGCTTCCCCCTCAGCGAGGCCAGCAATGAAACCTGCTGGTTCTATCCCACCCACGACGGCACCTATCTCAGCTGGGAGCGCGGCCTCGGCCTCGGCCTCGGCCCCGGCACCCTCGCGGCCACACCCCCGGTGCGGGATGACAACCCCTACGGCCGTGAGCGCGTGGCCGTGCTCTGGAGCCTCCTCGGCGACGACGCCAGCCTCACCTGCGTGGGCCTCACCTACGGCGGGCAGCGCATCGACTGGCCGCTGCAGGCGGTGGAACCGGAAGCGATGGCCACCTGGAGCCGGTTCCGCGTGGACAGCCAGGCGGAGGTGACCCTGGCCGTGGAGGAGAGCCGCACGGTCTTCGCCCCACCGCCGCCGCAGGCCTGAAACCGCGGCGGCGGCACCACCATCCTCCCGGCCCGCCGCCCCTCAGCCCTCGCCGTGGCTGCGATCCCAGGTCAGGGGCAACGGCAGACGCTGATCGGCCACCAGGGCATCGCGGCGGCAGGCGGCGATCATGCGCTCCAGCAGCGGGTAGCGGCGCACCATGGCGGCGTAGGCCTCGGAATGGTGGTAGTCGTGCTCGAGCTGCCGGTAATCGGGCTCAGGCTCGCTGGTGGGGGGCCAGAGCTCCGGATCGGGGCGGGGGGTGCCGGCTCGGCGTACTGCCTGGCTGCCGCGGGGGCGGCGGTGCTTGCTGGTCATGGCTCCTGGGGTTGCCCGGGGCTGCGGCGTGCCGTGGTGCCGCCCCGCGCGGATGGGCCCACTGTCACGCCGCCCCAGGGCGGCGGCCATCACTGTCAGAGGGAGCAGACACGAGCGACGCCCGCGCGCTGCGCCTGAACCGGGCCGGTCGGCCTCAGCTCCAGACCCGGTCGAACAGGATCGGCATCCGGGTGGGCTGGGCGCCCGGGGCGGGGCTCCCGGTGACCCGGCTGGTGAAGCCCCAGCCCCGGCCGTCGCTGCATGGGCGCACCTGCAGGCCGGTGACGGTGGGACCCTGGGGCGCCGGGGCCTGGGCCCGGTTGCAGGCATCCACCTCCGACACCGGGGCGCGGAAGGTCGCCCCCTGTCCAGCGCCCATCCCCAGGAGCGGCCGGCGGCTCAGCCGTGCAGGCGCTCGAGCCAGAGCCCGGCCAGTTGCCAGCTGCTCCAGAGGAAGGCGGCCAGGATGATCCAGTTCAGCCAGGCGGGGCGCTGGGGCTTGTCGGTCATGGACCCGGTCAGGGATAGCGGTTGGGCACGAAGAACTGCTCGCAGACGGGCGGACGGTGCCGCTGCTTCAGCTTCGGACGGGGCGGCAGCTTGATCGCCGGCGGCGTCATGTCCTCGTAGGGCACCTTGCTGAGCAGGTGGCTGATGCAGTTCAGCCGGGCGCGGCGCTTGTCGTCGGCCTCCACCGTGAACCAGGGGGCCTCGGGGATGTTCGTGTGGGCGAACATCGCGTCCTTGGCCTCGGAGAAATCCTCCCACCTGCGCCGCGCCTCCAGGTCCATCGGGCTCAGTTTCCAGCGGCGGGTGGGATCGTCGATGCGCGCCTGGAAGCGCGCCTCCTGCTCCTGGTCGCTCACCGAGAACCAGTACTTGAGCAGCACGATCCCGGAGCGCACGAGCATGCGCTCGAACTCCGGGCAGCTGAGCATGAACTCCTCCACCTCCGGCTTGCTGCAGAAGCCCATCACCCGCTCCACGCCGGCGCGGTTGTACCAGCTGCGGTCGAAGATCACGATCTCGCCGTGGCCGGGAAAGTGCTCCACGTAGCGCTGGAAATACCACTGACCCTTCTGCTGGTCGCTGGGAGTGCCGAGGGCCACCACCCGGCAGCCGCGGGGGTTGAGCGGCTCGGTGATGCGCTTGATCGTGCCGCCCTTGCCGGCGGCGTCGCGGCCCTCGAACAGCACGATCAGACGGAAGCCGGAGGCCTTCACCCAGTACTGCATCTTCACAAGCTCCACCTGCAGCCGGATCAGCTCCTTCTCGTAGAACTTGCGGTCGAGCTTGGCGCCGGCCCGTCCGTTGCCGCCGCGCTCCTCGGCTCCGGCGCTGCCGGCCGGCGGGTCGCGCAGGTCCTCCAGCAGGGGCGAGGGGTAATACCGGTCGGTGAGCGGACCGCAGCGGGGCCCGGGGCGATCCCCGGCATCGGCGTGGCCGTGGTTCTTCCTGCCCATCCCTTCAGCGCGGCGATCGGGGCGGCGGCAGCAGCGCCTTCGCCAGCCTCACCAGACCGGCCGCCAGCAACACCAGGGCCAACAGAGCCAGCCCCACCAGGGCCACCACCCCGAGCAGCTGCAGCAGTCCCACACCGAAGCGGCTGAGGCCGCTGATCAGGTTGGCGATGGCACGGCTCACCAGCAGCAGGGTGTCGAGCCGCTCGGGAAGCTGCAGAAGCCCCACCAGGAGGCCGGTGCCGCCAGCCAGCAGGAGCAGGCCGCTGCCGAACAGGCGCAGACGGGTCTGCCGGCGCTGACGCCGGAACATTCGGCCCCTCCGACCAGAGGCCGCCAGCGGCAGATGCAACGGGCGGCGGCGGTCGAGGCTCATCCCTGCAGCGTGTGGCCGGCGCCGCGCATCCAGCGCACGAACTCCATCAGCACGAGCTCGTTGGGACAGTCGATCAGCGAGAGATCGTCGACGCTGCAGTCGCCCTGGCCGCCATGGTGCAGGGACAGATGAAAGTTGTCGCCGCTCAGGCCGCACACCTCCGGATCGCTGCGCACCACCACGTTGAGCGCGGCCCCGAGCCGCGCCACGCGGATGCGCAGTTCCGACCAGCTGAGCGTCGTCATGGTCCCAGTGTGAGCAGCAGCGGTGCGGCGTCAAGGTCCGGGAGGGGAACCCGGACGGGCCGGGAGGGTGGGTGCCGGGGCCGGGGGGCGCGCCGGGGACGGCCGCTCCGGCTCCAGGCGCGGCACGGGCAGCAGCAGGCCCAGGCCAGCCGCCACCGCCACCACTCCGGCACCGGCAAGCGGTGCCGCCAGCCGCTGCAGGCGCGGCGTGCGCTGCTCCAGCTCCCGCGCCCGCAGGGGCAGGGGCGGCGGCACCGCCAGGGGAAGGAACAGGCGGCGGTCGCTGCGCAGCTGATCGAGAACCCGCACCAGGTCGGCCAGCTCGGCGTCGTCGAGACGCACCTCCAGGGGTGGGGTGTCGGGTTGGCTGCTGCGCAGCACCAGGCAGTGGCCCCCCTGCGGCTCCGGTGCGATCTGCACCGGGGCGGGGGATCCGCCGAACGGCCGCCGCACGCCGCTGAGCAGGTGGCGCGCATAGGGCAGCACCGCCGCCATCAGGGCCTCCAGATGCTCGCGGCGCCCCTCCAGCACGGGCCGGCCGGCCCACTGCAGGGTCCAGCCGGTGAGGATTCCCAGCGCGTCGCCGGGCTGGCCGGCGGACACATCGGGAAAGCCCTCCACCTGCAGCCGGCAGCTGACCTGATCGAAGCGGAGGGTCGTCTTCATGCGGGGAGGCGCGCTCGCTCAGGTTGCCGCATCGAGCAGGCTGGCCCGCAGACGTTCAACGCCACCCTCGCCGGCGGCCAGGGCCAGGGTGCGGATCAGATGGCGGCGCAGGGGCTGGCCGGCCTCCGCATCGATCAGGGCGTGCACGGCGCCGCGGCGGGGATTCATGCGCTCCCGCACCAGATCGGCGAGCCGGGCCTCGAACAGCCCCCAGCGCTGGCGGCTGAGCTCCGGCGGCTCGGCACTGCTGAGCAGCAGCCGCAGCAGGGGATAAAGGCGATCGGCCATGGCGCACACGATCCCGATCAGCGCCTCCGACTCGGCCGGCGCCAGGGGATCGCGGCGGGTGGCCCGGCGCAGGGGGTTGCTGCAGCGCCGTTTCCAGAACTCCACCCGGTTGGGGAAGAGGTGGGTGTAGCCCAGTTGCTCGCTCATCCAGAGCATCGCCTCGCCGCCATTGAGGTCGAGGGCCTCCACCGTGAGCAGGAGCAGATCGAGCCGCTCCAGGCCGCGCCGCGGCAGTCGCGGGCCGGTGCCGGCGGGGGCGGCGCGATCCGGCACGGGATCTGGGGCGGGGGCCACCGGGGTGGCCGGGGCCGCGGGGACCGCAGGAGCTTCGGGCATGGCTGCGATGATGGCAGCCAAGCTGCTGCGGCGTCACCTGCATGGACACCAGCTCCGTTGATCTGCGCCGGCTGGTGCGCGACGTGCCCGACTTCCCCAGGCCCGGCATCCTCTTCCGCGATCTCACGCCGCTGATGCGCGACCCCGACGGCTGGCAGGAGGTGATCCGCCGGCTCTCCCTGCTCTGCGAGCGGCTCCAGCCCGAGCTGATCGTGGGCATCGAGTCGCGCGGGTTCATCGTTGGCACGGCCCTGGCCACGGCCACCCGGCTTGGTTTCGTGCCGGTGCGCAAGCCCGGCAAGCTGCCGGGCGCCGTCACCGGGGTGGATTACGCGCTCGAATACGGCACCGACCGGCTCGAGATCCACAGCGATGCCCTCAGCCAGGGCCAGCGGGTGCTGGTGATCGACGACCTGCTGGCCACCGGTGGCACCGCCGCCGCCTGCGCCCAGCTGGTGGAGGCGGCCGGGGGCGAGATCTGCGGCTTCGGCTTCGTGGCCGAGCTGGCCGGCCTGGCGGGCCGCAGCCGGCTCCCCGGGCAGCATCCGGTGGAGTCGCTGATCATCTACGGCTGATCCGCCTTCGGCAGATCAGCCGGCGGCGCCGTTCGCTGGCGGGCTCAGCCGAAGGGCTGACGGTCCTGCCAGCTGAGCACCTGGTCGAACTGCTCCAGGCTGATCAGGCCGAAGCGCCAGAGCACCACCGGCAGCGGCGCCTGCTCAAGGTCGGCCTGGCGCAGGCCCAGAGCCAGGGCACTCTCGCTCAGGCCGAGCTGGAGGCGCAGGAAGCGCAGCAGGGCCTCCGGCGGGGCTGGCTGGAGCGTGGTGGCGTTCACCATCTGGCGCGGCTCGGCGGTGGATCAGGCGCGGGCCAGACCGTGGGTCATCAGCAGCAGGCTGAGGCGCCGCAGCGGCGCCAGGCGCGCCAGCAGCACCAGGATGAGCCGGCGCAGCGGCAGCAGCAAGGCCGAACGGCTGGAGAAGAGGCGCACGAGCCCGTCGGTGACCAGCAGCGTGGCGATCAGATCCGGCCAGCGGCGCCGGCCATAGGCGGCCGGCAGGCGCTGCAGCGGCAGCCGGCCGGCGGCGACGCGCGCCGCGAGGCGGTGCAGCACCGCCACGTCGCGCCAGCAGAGGTTGAGCCCCTGTCCGCCCACGGGGTGGCAGCGGTGGGCGCTCTCCCCCACCAGCAGAGCCTGGCCGCGGCTCAGCCGCCGGGCCAGCAGCAGCTGCAGCGGGAAGGCGCGCGGGGCATCGAGCAGCGCCTCGGGCTGAAAGCGGGGGGGCAGGGCGGCGGCGGTGGCATCCAGGAAGCCGCAGGCATCGAGCCGCTCGAGCTGGCGGCAGCGGCGGGCGGGCGCACTCCACACCAGCTGCACCTGCCGGCCGCCGAGGGGCAGCAGGGCAAAGGGGCCCTCCGGCCGGAACAGCTCCCAGGCCTGATCCGGCCCGGCGCCCCGCAGCTCCACCTGGGCGGTGAGGCAGTTCTGGCCGTAGGGCAGCTGCCACACGCCGATGCCGAGCGCCTCGCGGGTGGGGGAGTGGGGCCCGTCGGCGGCCACCACCAGATCGGGGGCGACAGGCGGCTCCGGCGCGAGCCTGGCCGCCGCCGCCGCCGGCGTGCCCAGCTGCAGCCGGATTGCCGGGGAGGCGGCAGCCCGCTCGAGCAGCAGCGCCATCAGGGGCTGGTGCTGGGCGATCCAGCCGACGGCGGCTGCTGCTGCTCCGCTCCGGCCGGCGCCGAGGTCGGCGAGGCCGAAGGGCACCCGCGCAGGCAGGGCCAGATCCCAGAGCTCCAGCTCGCGGAAGGGCACCATCACCGCGGTGGCTGCAGACCAGAGATCGAGTCGCTCCAGCAGTCGCCTGCTGGAGTGGGTGAAGGCGTAGGCGCGGCTGCGCTCCAGCAACCGCTGCCGCGGCAGGGGGTCGTGCAGACGCACGCGCCAGCCGGCATGGGCGAGGGCCAGGGCCGCCAGCAGTCCGGTGGGGCCCGCCCCATGCACCTGGGCGAGGGGCGCGGGTGGGGCGGGGGACGTGGTGGAGGCGGGGGACGTGGTGGAGGTCACGGGCGCTGGGCGGGCGGAGAGCCCGCGCACGGCGGGACTGGAGCCAAGCAAAAAGCCGCAGCGCGAAGGCTGCGGCCAGGTGGGGAGGGGGCGGTTGACGCGACCGGGATCAGCCGATGCCGAGGAGGCCACGGGTGAAGGCTTCGCCGCCCAGGGCGAATTCGGTGGCGAGCAGGGCGATGAAGCCCAGCATGGCCATGCGGCCATTGAGCTTCTCGGCACGCTCGTGGAAGCCCCAGCCGCTCTCGGCGCTCACCACCTCCATGCGGGGCTCGGTGGCGAAGGCGTTGAGGCGACCGCCGTCCTCGGTGGTGACGGTGGCGCCGCGGATCGCGGTGGTGGGATTGGCCTGGGTCATGACTCGACTTCGGAAGTTATGAAGGAATGTTAACACCTGCTGCGCTCCGCTGACCAGCCGCCGCGCGATCCCCCCTGTCGGCCGCTGCCGTCTGCCAGCCGCGGGCCGTTCAGCGCAGGCGGCGCAGGCAGATCTCCTCGAACGCCGGCCGCAGCAGGTAGGGGTACTCCCCCACCCACAGCTTCAGCTGGGGCAGCCAGGCATCGCTGAGCGCGCCGATCCGGGAGAAGTCGCGCCGCTCGCTCAGCACCAGGCAGCGCACCACCATGCCGCGCCGGATCGCCTGGTGCTTCTTGTCGTACGGGAAGCGGATCTGGCCCAGATAGCCCTCCTCATCCTCCAGTTCCAGGCAGAGCCAGGCGCGGCGGTTCTCCACCAGCTCCAGGCGCCCCTGCCGGTCGGTGGTCTCCTGGCGCCCTTCCACCAGCTCGCGGGTGAACAGATCCCCCACCCGCCCCTCGAAGATCGCCGCCTCCGGGTAGCGCCGCAGCACGGCGTTGCGACGGCCCGCCTCCACGATCGGGCCCCACAGCACATAGAGCAGGAACACCACGCCGATCACCAGGAAGATCGGCCCTGCCTGGCTGGAGAACAGCAGGGTCTGGCTGATCAGCAGGGTGATCACCCCGCCGATGGTGGAGACGAACAGCCGCTGCAGCAGCTTCTGGGGCGTGCCGCTGCAGACGTTGAACTGGGGGCCCGTGGCCACCGCCGGGATCAGGCGCGACAGCTCGCCGGGCCGCAGGGGGATCAGCATCGGCCGGCAGCCCTCACAGCAGCCGCTCCAGCCCGTACACCAGCCCCTCGAGCTGGCGCACCCGGCGCACGCTGAGCAGCACCCCGGGCATGTAGGCGGAGCGGTCGATCGTGTCGTGGCGGAGCGTGTAGGTTTCGCCCGGCGCCCCGAACATCACCTCCTGGTGGGCCACCAGCCCCGGCAGGCGCACTGAATGGAGTCGCAGGCCGCTCTCCCGCAGCCCCCCCCGGCAGCCGGGCAGGCTCTCGTGCTCCTCCACCTGCGAGGGATTGAAGGATTTGCCCAGCTCCTCGATCAGCTCGGCGGTCTTGAGGCAGGTGCCGCTGGGGGCATCGGCCTTGCGGTTGTGGTGCAGCTCGGTGAGCTCGGCGAAGTCGTAGAAGCGGGCGGCGGCGGCGGCGGCCTGCTGCAGCAGCACCATGCCCACCGAGAAGTTGGGG
>Ga0315900_10006675_pt1 | contig 15367 bp, 14 predicted proteins | sample LakEriMetagenome_FD_203521 | JGI IMG/M metagenome (GOLD analysis project Ga0315900, IMG submission 203521) | Freshwater fungal communities from buoy surface, Lake Erie, Ohio, United States - Buoy 12 MA114 | ecosystem: Environmental > Aquatic > Freshwater > Lake > Lake biofilm | place: USA: Lake...
GCCCAATCTCCAGATTGGGGCGCAGGTAAAGCCCGAACAGCTGTTCCACCCGCACCCGCAACGAAGCCTCGCCAGTCCCCGGAACCCCGTCGGAGGCCAGGTTCAATCCCCCCATCACTTCAACGGACCAACGTGGGTTGAACTCATACCCCACGACCAGTCGCATCACCGACGGCCGCGCGGTAGGAAATCCCGAACCCGCCCGAACTTTGACCTCGGCCTCCGACGCCAGTGTTTCCACGTACCAGGCCTGGGCTGGACCCCGGATGGGGCCGGCTGTGCCCGCCGTCTGGGCCAGAGCCAGGGCCGGCAGGCCCACGCACGACAACACAATGAGGGATGACAGAGTTTTGCGCATTGGATCGACTCGCTTTCTTCTCAGGGTGGAGGAAGGTGCGGCCGCGATTCAACAAGCAGCCACGAAATCGATCTTACGTATTAATTTGTAAGTTGTATATATTCTTTACATGAGTACTTTGATGGGTATATACCCTAAGCCAATCGGCCCGCTGAACCCGACCGGGTCAGGCCATCCCCATCAGGCCAGAACACCCAGAAAAAAGCGCCCCTCAGGGCGCTGGATTCAGGAAAGCCCCACACAGGTCATTGTGGGTCGGTCAACGTGACGGGGCTAAAAAAGGGAACGGCTGCAACAGCACCGAGACAGACCCGGGCCGGTTGGGCGTTGGACTGCCGAGAGATGGTGGGTGGTGAGGGTTTCGAACCCCCGACCCCCGCCGTGTGAAGGCGATGCTCTACCACTGAGCTAACCACCCCATCAGGCTCGGGCGCCGTAGACGCAGGCGTGCGCTTCGACGCAAGCCTTCTATTGTGCCACAGTTTCAGCGCTCTTCGCCGCCTGGGTCAGCCGCCAAATCGTCTTGCCGCCACTGGCCTGATCGATCTGCACCAGCGCCTCGGCATGCGCGGCCACCTCCTGCTCGCTGGGCAGGATCACCGGCAGATCAAGCCCAGAGAGATTCGCCCGCGCAGCGAGCGTCTGCCCTGCGGCAGCGGGCGTGGCGTCTATCAGCAGTGCATCTTGCCCGCGCGTGAGATGGATGTAGACATCGGCAAGGAGTTCGGCATCGAGCAAGGCCCCGTGCAGGGTGCGCGCCGAGTTGTCCACGCCCAGCCGGTCGCACAGCGCGTCGAGGCTGTTGCGCTTGCCCGGGTACATCTCCTTGGCCATCGCCAGCGTGTCAGTGACAGAACCAACAAAGCCCCGAAAGCGCCCTCGCCCCACCAGTTCCAGCTCCTTGTCCAGGAAGCCGACGTCAAAGGGGGCGTTGTGGATGATCATCTCGGCCCCATCCACATAGGCCAGCAGGTCGTCCACGATCTGCGCGAACGTGGGCTTGTCACTGAGGAACTCGTCGCTGATGCCATGCACCCGCAGGGCCTCTTCGGAGCTGCTGCGCCCCGGGTTGACGTAATAGTGGCGGTTATTGCCGGTCAGCTTGCGCCCCACCAGCTCAACGCAGCCGATCTCGATCAGGCGATCGCCGGTTTCAGGATTGAGGCCGGTGGTTTCGGTGTCAAGAACGATCTGGCGCATGCGGCGAATTCTAGCGATCCGCATGCGCCATTCGCGGCGCGCTCAGTGGTTTTCCTTGGCGTGGTTGATCGAGTATTTCGGGATCTCGACCACGAGGTCCTTTTGGCCGACGATCGCCTGGCAGGACAAGCGGGAGTCGGGCTCCAGGCCCCAGGCGCGGTCCAGCAGGTCTTCCTCGCTCTCGTCCATGGGATTGAGGCTGGCAAACCCAGCGCGCACCACCACATGGCAGGTGGTGCACGCGCAACTCATGTCGCAGGCATGCTCGATCTTGATGTCGTGATCGAGCAGCGCCTCGCAGATGGACGTGCCAGTAGGCGTCTGAATCTTGGCGCCCTGCGGGCAGTATTCGGGATGGGGCAGCACCTGGATGGTGGGCATCAGATCGTCTCCACATTGCGGCCCGCCAGGGCCTGTTGGATGCTGTGGTTCATGCGGCGAGCCGCAAATTCCTCGGTGGCCTGGGCCAGAGCCTCGGTGGCCGCCTCGATCGCGGCGGCGTCCGACGCATCGCGGGCCGCCGCGTCCGCGCCGGCGATGGCGGCCTCCACCCGGGCGCGTTCGGCCGCATCGAGCAAGTGGCCGTCGGCCTGCAGTGCGCTGCGGGTGGCCAGGACGAGCCGCTCGGCATCCACCCGGGCCTCCACCCGCGCGCGGGCCTGCATATCCTGCTGCGCTGTCGAAAAGCTCTCCTGCAGTATGCGCGCCACCTCCTCGTCGGTCAGCCCGTAGGACGGCTTGACATCGATGCGCGCCTCCACGCCTGAGGCCTGCTCCCGCGCCGACACCTGCAGCAGGCCGTCGGCATCCACGGTGAACGTCACCCGGATCCGTGCGGCGCCCGCCGCCATCGGCGGGATGCCTCGCAGTTCGAACCGGGCCAGGCTGCGGCAATCGGCCACCAGGTCACGCTCGCCCTGCACCACATGCAGCGCCATCGCAGTCTGGCCATCCTGGTAGGTGGTGAAATCCTGCGCCTTGGCGATCGGGATCGTTTCATTGCGATGGACGATCCGCTCCACCAGCCCGCCCATGGTCTCGATGCCCAGGGACAGAGGAATGACATCGAGCAGCAGCAAGCCGCCATCGGGATCGTTGCCCGCCAACTGATTTGCCTGGATCGCAGCCCCCAGGGCCACCACCTCGTCGGGATTGAGGTCGATCAGCGGATCACGCCCGAACAGGGCGCCGACCGCGCGCCGCACCTGCGGCATCCGGGTGGAGCCGCCCACCATCACCACGCCCTGCACCTCGTCCTTGTCCAGGCGCGCATCGCGCAGGGCCTTGCGCACGGCCGCAAGGGTGCGGGCGGTGAGATCGGCGGTCGCCGCTTCAAACTGCGAGCGCGTCACCTCGAACTGCACCGCCTGGCCCGCCATCACGGCGCGCACCTGCGTCACCTCGGCATTCGACAAGGCCTCCTTGGCCCGGCGGGCCGCCATCTGCAGCGCCGCCTTGTCTTGCGACGACACGGGCTCGATGCCCGCCTGCGCGCACATCACCGCGCCCAGGGCGCGGTCATAGTCATCGCCGCCCAGGGCCGAATCACCGCCGGTGGCCAGCACCTCGAACACCCCGCGCGCCAGCCGCAGGATGGAAATATCAAACGTACCGCCGCCCAGGTCGTACACCGCGTACACCCCCTCGTGCCCCTTGTCGAGGCCATAGGCAATGGCAGCTGCAGTAGGCTCATTGATCAGGCGAAGCACCGTCAGCCCTGCCAGCTGGGCGGCATCCTTGGTGGCCTGGCGCTGGGCATCATCAAAATAAGCCGGCACGGTGATCACCGCGCCGTACAGATCGTCACCAAACGTGTCCTCAGCCCGATAGCGCAGCGTCGCCAGGATCTCGGCGGACACCTCCACCGGGCTCTTCGCGCCAGCCCGGGTGTCCAGCGACACCATGCCGGGCTGCTCGATAAAACGATAGGGCAGCTTGTCCCGGCCCTGGATGTCGGTCAGGCCCCGGCCCATGAAGCGCTTGACGGAGGCGATCGTGTTGTACGGATCGGTCGCTCGGGCCGCTTCGGCTTCGTGGCCGATCTGGCGACCGCCACCCTCGAGATACCGCACCACCGACGGCAGGATCACCCGGCCCTGGGCATCCGGCAGGCATTCGGCCACGCCATGGCGGACCGCGGCCACCAGCGAATGGGTGGTGCCCAGGTCAATGCCCACCGCGATGCGCCGCTGGTGCGGGTCGGGTGCCTGGCCGGGTTCGGAAATCTGCAGCAGTGCCATGTCGGTCCGCCTCAGGGGCGGCAATGAATGCGGTGAAACCCGCTATTGTCCCAGGGAGTCGATGCGCGCTTCGACATCATGGGCAAAGCGCTCGATGAACATCAGCGCCCTTACCTGCCCGGCCGCCGCGGCCGCATCGTTGGCCTGATCGAGCAGCCGGCCGATCTCGGCCAGGGCCTGTTGCCGGCGCTCCCGCAGCTGGGTCTCCAAGGCCTCAAGCGCCTGCGCCGAATCCGCCTCGTCGAGCGCCTCGCGCCACTGCATCTGCTGAATCAGGAAGGCCTCGGGCATCGCGGTGTTGCGCTCGGCCTCGATTGGCGCGCCGCGCAGTTCGCAGAGATAAGCGGCGCGGCGCATCGGATCCTTCAGTCGCTGGTAGGCCTCATTGATTCGCACCGACCACTGCATGGCCACCCGCTGGGCGGCTGCGCCTTGGGCAGCAAAACGATCCGGATGCGCCTCACGCTGCAGGGCTTTCCAGCGGGCGTCGATCGGCTCGCGCGGCTGGTCAAACCGTGCCGGCAGCGAAAACAGAGTGAAGTCGTCGGCCGCCAGCGAGGCGGGCAGCCCCTGGCTCACACCCGGAAGGACTCGCCGCAGCCGCAGCGATCCCGTTCGTTCGGATTGTTGAACCTGAATCCCTCGTTGAGACCTTCACGCACGAAGTCAAGCTCGGTGCCGTCAATGTAGGCCAGGCTCTTGGGATCGACCAGGACCTTCACTCCGTGGTTTTCAAACACCACGTCCTCGGGCGCGAGATCGTCGACGTACTCGAGCTTGTAAGCCAGGCCCGAGCAGCCGGTGGTCTTCACGCCCAGACGCACCCCCACACCCTTGCCCCGCTTGGTGAGATAGCGCGAGACATGGCGCGCCGCGGCTTCGGTCAGGGTGACTGCCATCGTGCCAACGTCGCTCAATGGGAGTGCTTCTTGCGGTAGTCGTCGACCGCCGCCTTGATCGCGTCCTCGGCCAATATCGAGCAGTGGATCTTCACCGGCGGCAGCGCCAGTTCTTCAGCGATCTGGCTGTTCTTCAGTGCCGCGGCCTCGTCCAGCGTCTTGCCCTTGACCCACTCGGTCACGAGCGAACTCGACGCGATCGCCGACCCGCAGCCGTAGGTCTTGAAGCGGGCATCCTCGATGACGCCGGTCGACGGATTGACCTTGATCTGCAGCTTCATCACGTCGCCGCACGCCGGTGCACCGACCATGCCGGTGCCCACGGAATCGTCGCCCTTGTCGAACGAGCCGACGTTGCGAGGGTTCTCATAGTGGTCCACGACCTTGTCGGAATAAGCCATCTCAGGTTCCTCTCTTGCGTGTTCTGGGGTTCAGTGTGCCGTCCACTGGATGGTGCTCAGGTCGACGCCATCCTGGTACATCTCCCACAGCGGGCTGAGCTCGCGCAGCTTCGCCACGTTTTGTCGGATCGAGTCGATCGCATAGTCGATCTCCTGCTCGGTGGTGAACCGGCCGACCGTCATGCGCAGGCTGCTGTGGGCCAGCTCGTCGCTACGGCCCAGGGCCCGCAGCACGTAGCTCGGCTCAAGCGAGGCCGACGTGCAGGCCGACCCAGACGACACCGCCAGACCCTTGATACCCATGATCAGCGACTCGCCTTCCACGAAGTTGAAACTCATGTTCAGGTTGTGCGGTACCCGGCGCTCGAGGCTGCCGTTGACGAACACCTGTTCGATGTCCACCAACCCGTCCAGCAGTCGCTTTTGCAGGGCCTGGGCATGCGCCAGATCCTGCGCCATCTCCAGGCGCGCCAGCCGGAAGGCCTCGCCCATGCCCACGCACTGGTGCGTCGGCAGCGTGCCCGAGCGCATGCCGCGCTCATGGCCGCCGCCGTGCATCTGGGCCTCCAGCCGCACACGCGGCTTGCGACGCACATACAACGCGCCAATGCCTTTGGGACCGTAGGACTTGTGGGATGCCAGGCTCATGAGGTCAACCGGCAACGTGGCCATGTCGATCGCCACCTTGCCGGTCGCCTGCGCGGCATCGACATGGAAAATGATGCCGCGCTCGCGGCAGATCGAGCCCAGCGCGGTGATGTCCTGAATCACCCCGATCTCGTTGTTCACGAACATCACGCTGGCCAGGATCGTGTCGGGCCGAAGGGCCGCCTTGAAGGCCTCGAGATCGAGCAGGCCGTCGGCCTGCACGTCGAGGTAGGTCACCTCAAACCCCTGACGCTCGAGCTCGCGCATGGCATCCAGCACCGCCTTGTGCTCGGTCTTGACCGTCACCAAATGCTTGCCGCGGGTCTGGTAGAAGTGCGCCGCGCCCTTGATGGCGAGGTTGTTGGACTCGGTCGCGCCGGACGTCCAAACAATCTCCCGCGGGTCGGCGCCGATAAGTAGGGCCACGTCCTCCCGGGCCTTCTCCACTGCCGCCTCGGCCTCCCAGCCCCAGGCATGGCTGCGCGATGCCGGGTTGCCGAAATGCTCGCGCAACCAGGGGATCATCGCGTCCACCACGCGGGGGTCGACCGGCGTCGTCGCGCCGTAGTCCATATAAATCGGGAAATGCGGTGTCATGGTGTGAAGAAGATCTGTCGAAGGCCCGGGGACGCGAGGCGCCATCAGCCCTTGGCGAGTACGCTGCCCAGTGCGAACACCGAGTTGGGCGCATTCACCCGGATCGGCTTGACCACCGGCGCGCTGGAAATCGCGCGCTTGACCGGCGGCTTGTCCTCGATCTGGATGCCCTTGGCGAGTTGATCGTCGACCAGCTTTTGCAGGGTGACAGAGTCGAGGAATTCCACCATGCGCTGGTTCAGGTTGGACCACAGCTCATGGGTCATGCAGCGGCCGCCCTCACCCGTGCAGTTTTCCTTGCCGCCGCACTGGGTGGCATCGAGCGGCTCGTCGACCGACACGATGATGTCGGCAACGGTGATCTCGGAGGCTTTCCGGCCCAGGGTGTAGCCACCGCCCGGGCCGCGGGTGGATTCCACCAGCTCGTGCCGCCGCAGCTTGCCAAACAGCTGCTCCAGGTAGGACAGCGAGATGTGCTGCCGCTGGCTGATGGCCGCCAGAGTGACGGGCCCGTTGTTCTGGCGCAGGGCCAGATCGATCATCGCGGTGACCGCAAAGCGGCCTTTGGTCGTGAGACGCATCGCAAACTCCTTGTGTCTGCCTGGTTGTTTCCTCAACGCCCCGACGCGCTCGGCGCCAGGGCCCGTCTCCACCCGGTCAGCGGCAGTGCCGCCCCTCGTACGAAAACTCGTTATTGCTCGTTATTGCCTGACAAGACCAGTCAAGTATACCCGAAAGCCGAGAGCTTTCGTCGGGTAACTAGACTCGCCAGTCACATTTTGACTTGTCCAGAGCAAAACACAAGGGGATTTGGACGTGCAGGGCTGTCAAGGCCGCATGGCGCCCCCTGCAGCAAACCCGCAGAGCCTTGATTCCAAAAGGATTTTTTGACTGCCGGCCGGGCCGTCAACGCTGCCCCGCCTGGATCGGGACCACGTTGTCGTGACCGGGCGCACCGAAAGCCTGCTCGCGCAGCAGGGACAATTGGTCGCGCAGCCGGGCGGCTTTTTCGAACTCCAGGTTGCGGGCGTGCTCGAGCATCTGCTTTTCCAGCCGCTTGATTTCCTTGGCCACGTCCTTTTCGGACAACTCCTGCACCTGGGCCCGCTGCAGCTCGGCTTCCTGCGCCGCCTGCGCCGCCTTCTCGCTGTACACCCCGTCGATCAGGTCGCGCACCTGCTTGACGATGCCCCGCGGCGTGATGCCGTTCGCTTGGTTGAACGCCATCTGGCGCTCACGCCGCCGATCGGTCTCCGACATCGCCTTGCGCATCGACTCGGTGACGGTATCGGCGTACAGGATCGCCCGGCCATGCAGGTTACGCGCGGCCCGGCCGATGGTCTGGATCAGCGAGCGCTCGGCCCGCAGGAAGCCCTCCTTGTCGGCATCGAGGATGGCCACCAGCGACACCTCGGGAATGTCCAGCCCCTCACGCAGCAGGTTGATGCCGACCAGCACGTCGAACGCGCCCAGCCGCAGGTCACGCAGGATCTCCACCCGCTCGACGGTGTCCACGTCGCTGTGCAGGTAGCGCACCCGCACGCCGTTGTCGCTGAGGTAGTCCGTGAGCTGTTCAGCCATCCGCTTGGTCAGCACGGTGACCAGCACCCGCTCGTTCTTTTCGGCGCGAATGCGGATTTCCTGCATCACATCGTCCACCTGGTGGGTGGCGGGCCGCACCTCCACCTCGGGATCGATCAGGCCGGTGGGCCGCACCAGCTGTTCGACCACCTGGCCGGCATGCTGCTTCTCGTAATCGGCCGGGGTGGCCGAGACGAAGATCACCTGCCGCATGCGGGCCTCGAACTCCTCGAACCGCAGCGGCCGGTTGTCCAGCGCAGAGGGCAGACGAAACCCGTACTCCACCAGCGTGGTCTTGCGCGATCGGTCGCCGTTGTACATGGCCGAGAGCTGTCCGATCATCTGATGGCTCTCGTCAAGGAACATCAGGGCATCAGGCGGCAGGTAGTCGACCATCGTCGAAGGAGGCGATCCCGGTGGCGCGCCACTGAGGTGGCGGGTGTAGTTTTCAATGCCTTTGCAGTGCCCCACCTCGGCCAGCATCTCCAGGTCGAACCGAGTGCGCTGCTCCAGCCGCTGCGCCTCCACCAGCTTGCCCATGCCCACCAGCTCCTTGAGGCGCTGGTCGAGCTCGAGCTTGATCGACTCCACCGCCGACAGCACCTTCTCGCGCGGGGTGACGTAATGGCTGGACGGGTAGATGGTGAAGCGCGGCACCTTCTGGCGGATGCGACCGGTCAGCGGGTCGAACAGCTGCAGCGACTCCACCTCGTCGTCGAACAACTCCAGCCGCACCGCCAACTCGCTGTGTTCGGCCGGGAACACGTCGATCGTGTCGCCGCGCACCCGGAACGTGCCGCGCGAGAAGTCCTGATCGTTGCGCTTGTACTGCATGCGCACCAGCTGCGCGATCGCATCGCGCTGCCCGATGCGGTCGCCCACGCGCACGATGAAGCGCATTTTCGTGTAGTCCTCCGGCGCGCCGATGCCGTAGATCGCGCTGACCGTGGCCACGATGACGGTGTCGCGCCGCTCCAGCACGCTCTTGGTGGCCGACAGGCGCATTTGCTCGATGTGCTCATTGATCGCGCTGTCCTTCTCGATGAACAGGTCGCGCTGGGGCACATAGGCCTCGGGCTGGTAGTAGTCGTAGTAGCTGACGAAGTACTCCACCGCGTTCTTCGGGAAGAACTCGCGGAATTCGCTGTACAGCTGTGCGGCCAGCGTCTTGTTCGGCGCGAACACGATGGCCGGCCGGCCCAGGCGGGCGATCACGTTGGCCATGGTGTACGTCTTGCCAGAGCCGGTCACGCCCAGCAGGGTCTGGAACACCTCGCCATCGCGCACCCCCTCCACGAGTTGTCCGATCGCGCGCGGCTGGTCGCCGGCAGGCGGATAGGGCTGGAACAGCTCGAACGGGGAATCGGGAAACGTGATGAATGTGCCCTGCGAAGGGGGGGTTTCGGGCGTCGCGTCGGAAATGTCAGGCATGGGGACAGTGGGTTCGGTCGGGACGGGCGGTCGACGCGGGCAGGATCCGCAGGGGGCGGGCCCTGCCCGCCGGGTCCGGCCGCCTACCTCAGGGGACGCCGCTTAAAATCCCGTCAAGCCGGTCAGGTTACCTCAAGCCGCAAGTCCCCGCGCGCCGCATCCCTGGTGGCAGGGTGCGTCTGCCGGGTCCCTGGCGTCGGGGCCCTGGGCCCCCGGCGCCGCGGTTCGTTGTACCCCCTGCCCGCCCCATCGTTTCAACCTCCGTTCCTGCCAGACAAAGGATCCCCATGTCCCTGTTCACCGCCGTCGAAATGGCCCCCCGCGACCCCATCCTCGGCCTCAATGAGCAATTCAACGCCGACACCCACCCCCAGAAGGTGAACCTGGGCGTGGGCGTGTACTACGACGATGCCGGCAAGCTGCCCCTGCTCGAGTGCGTGCGACAGGCTGAACGCCAGCTGCTCGAGGCCCCGAAAGCCCGCGGCTACCTGCCGATCGACGGCATCGCCGCCTATGACCAGGCTGTCAAGAACCTGGTGTTCGGGGCCGCGAGTGAGCCGGTCACCAGTGGCCGCGTGGCCACCGTGCAGGCCCTGGGCGGCACCGGCGGCCTCAAGATCGGGGCCGACTTCCTGCGCCGGGTCAATCCCGCGGCGAAGGTCCTGATCTCCGACCCCAGCTGGGAAAACCACCGCGCCCTCTTCTCCCAGGCCGGGTTCGTGGTCGAAAACTATCCCTACTACGACGCCGCGCGCCGGGGCATCCACTTCGACGGCATGCTCGCCGCGCTCAACGCCGCGGCCCCGGGTACGGTCGTCGTGCTGCATGCCTGCTGCCATAACCCGACCGGCTATGACATCACCGCCGCCCAATGGGACCAGGTGGTGGCGGCCTGCAAGGCCCGCCAGCTGGTGCCGTTCCTGGACATGGCCTACCAGGGCTTCGGCCACGGCATTGCCGAAGATGGCGCCGTCATCGGCAAATTCGTCAACGCCGGACTGGACTTCCTGGTGTCCACCTCGTTTTCGAAGTCGTTCAGCCTTTACGGCGAGCGCGTGGGCGCGTTGTCGGTGCTGTGCCAGGACAAGGACGAAGCCGCCCGCGTGCTGTCGCAGCTGAAGATCGCGATCCGCACCAACTACAGCAACCCGCCAACGCATGGCGCCACGGTCGTGGCCACGGTGCTGGGCACCCCCGAGCTGCGGGCCCTGTGGGAAAAGGAACTCGGCGCGATGCGTGTGCGCATCAAGCAGATGCGGCTGGCCCTGGTCGACAAGCTCAAGGCCGCGGGCGTCAAGCAGGACATGGCGTTCATCACCGACCAGATCGGCATGTTCTCGTATTCCGGCCTCACCAAGGACCAGATGGTGCGCCTGCGCAATGAGTTCAGCGTCTACGGCACCGACACCGGCCGTATGTGCGTCGCCGCGCTCAACTCCAAGAACATCGACTATGTCTGCCAGTCGGTTGCCCGGGTCATATGAGTTCTTTAGAACTCACTGCCACCTCTCTTGGAATAGAAAAACCGTCCTTCCAGGTTCTTTTTTGCACTTCTGCCTCATGGCGCGGCCGGCATTTCGGCAGTCCCAACGCCTCCCGGCGTGACGAAGTGCCGGTTGGGCCGCCTGCGTGACAGTTTGACGGATCAGTAAGGATTGACACGGTGCGCGGCCCTGATAATGGGCGCTGCGTCAATTCCGGGAACCGGACCATGCTCTACCAGATCTACGAGGCCCAGCGGTCGTTGATGGAGCCCTTTGCGGACTTCGCCCGGGCGGCCGCCAAGCTCTACAGCAACCCCCAGTTGCCCCTGGCCCAGAACCCGATGGCCCAGCGCGTGTCTGCCGGCTACGAGCTGATGTACCGCCTGTGCAAGGACTATGAAAAGCCGGAATTCGGCATCAAGACGGTGAAGCTGGACGGCGCCGACGTCGTGCTGCATGAGTCGGTGGTACTGGACAAGCCGTTTTGTGAGCTGCGCCGTTTCAAGCGCTTCACCGACAACCCGACCCTGCTGGCCAAGATGAAGGCCCAGCCGGCGGTGCTGATCGTCGCACCCCTGTCGGGCCATTACGCCACGCTCCTGCGCGATACCGTCAAGACCATGCTGCAAGACCACAAGGTGTTCATCACCGACTGGAAAAACGCGCGTACGGTTCCCCTGGCGCAGGGGGAGTTCCATCTCGACGACTACGTGAATTACGTGCAGGAATTCATCCGCCATGTGCAGGCCCAGTACGGCAACTGCCATGTGGTGAGCGTCTGCCAGCCCACCGTTCCGGTGCTCGCCGCCATCTCGCTCCTGGCCTCGCGCGGCGAGGTCACGCCGCTGTCAATGACGATGATGGGCGGCCCGATTGACGCCCGCAAGTCGCCCACGGCAGTGAACAACCTGGCGATGAACAAGAGCTACGAGTGGTTCGAGAACAACGTGATCTACCGCGTGCCTCCGAACTTCCCCGGGGCTGGCCGCCGTGTGTACCCCGGCTTCCTGCAGCACACTGGCTTCGTGGCCATGAACCCCGACCGCCATCTCTCGAGCCATTACGACTATTTCAAGCACCTGATCCAGGGTGACGAAGCCAGCGCCGAGGCGCACCGCACGTTCTACGACGAGTACAACGCCGTGCTCGACATGGACGCCCACTACTACCTTGAAACCATCCGCACGGTGTTCCAGGAGTTCCAGCTGGTGCATGGCACCTGGGACGTGCGCGGCGAGGATGGCCGCATCGAGCGCGTACGCCCCCAGGACATCACGACCACCGCCCACCTCACGGTGGAAGGCGAACTTGACGACATCTCCGGCTCAGGCCAGACGGCTGCCGCGCACGACCTGTGCATCGGTGTGCCCAAAGCGCGCCAAAAGCATCTGGAGGTCAAAGGGGCCGGCCACTACGGCATCTTCAGCGGCCGCCGCTGGCGCGATGTGGTTTATCCGCAGGTGCGGGATTTCATCCTGCGCTTCAACGAAGGCGCGACACTGAGCGCACGCGCACCGCGCGCCAAGGTTGCGGCGGCTTCCCGCCGTCGCACCACCGCCCGCAGCGCCAGCCCGGCCCGACGCAAGGCCGACGCCACCTCGGCGTGAGCCCGCTCGCACGACGTCTTCACGCCCTGTTGCCACAGACGCAGTGCACGCGCTGTGGCTTTCCCGACTGTGCGGGTTACGCCGAGGCGATCGCGGCGGGTGAAGCCGCCATCAACCAGTGCCCGCCAGGCGGTGCCGAAGGGATCGCCCGCCTGGCCGAGCTGACAGGCCAGCCCGCGCTGCCCCTGAATCCCGCCCACGGGCACGAAGGACCGCGCGCCGTGGCCGTCATCGACGAAGCCTGGTGCATCGGCTGCACCTTATGCATCAAGGCCTGTCCCACGGATGCCATCGTCGGCGCCCACAAGCGCATGCACACCGTCATCGAGCCGGCCTGCACCGGCTGCGAACTGTGTGTGCCGGTCTGTCCGGTGGACTGCATCGAACTGGAGAACGTGACCGAGGAGCGCAGCGGCTGGCAGGCCTGGTCCCAGACCCAGGCCGACGAGGCACTGGCGCGCTACGCCGACCGCACCCGACGCCTGGCCCGGCAGGCGCGTGAGCAGCAGGCCCGGCTCGAGGCCAAGGCCCGAGCCAAGCTGGCCGACCTGACGGCGCACACCCATGGCGCGGACGATCCGGCGGGCGCCGAGGCCGCACGCAAGCGCGCCATCATCGAAGCCGCCCTGGCCCGGGCACGCACCCGGCGCACCGGCGAGCCGACCGAACCCAAGCCCTGACGCAGGGGTGAGCGCTCAGCCGGCGCTGGCGAGGGCGGCAAAGGCGCGGACCACCTCCGGCGGGGCCTGCACCAACTCGATCAGCACCCCCTCCCCGCCGATGGGCGATTCCTCATTGCCCTTGGGATGGATGAAGGTGATATCGAAGCCCGCCGCCCCTTTGCGAATCCCGCCCGGGGCGAAGCGCACGCCCCGGGCCGTGAGCCACTCCACGGCGCGGGGCAGGTCGTCGATCCACAGGCCCACATGGTTCAGGGGCGTGGTGTGCACCGCGGGCTTCTTGTCCGGGTCCAGGGGTTGCATCAGGTCGACTTCCACCTTGAAAGGGCCTGTGCCCATGGCGCAGATGTCTTCATCAACGTTCTCACGCTCGCTGCGGAAGGTGCCGGTGACCTCCAAGCCGAACAGGTCGACCCAAAGCGTTTGCAGGCGGGCCTTGCTCGGGCCGCCAATGGCGATCTGCTGGATGCCCAGCACCTGGAAAGGACGTTGGCTCATGGTGGAAACGGGGGGGTTGGGGAAAGTCGGCTCGGACACCGGGACAGCGTTCATCGGCCGGCCAGCCTAGTGACGCGGCAGCTCGCGGCGGGCTGCGAGGTACTGCACGCCCTGCGGGCCTGCCCATTCGACATGGAACGTGCCGGCCGGCAGGCGGAAGGTGCTACCCGCGGCATACGTGGTGACCTGGCCGGCCACGTCGAGGGTGATGGCGCCCTCGGTGATCCACGCAAAAGCATCGAAAGGATGCGCGTGGTCGTCAAGACGATAGCTGCCGTCACGCGAGACAGCCACCGGCTCGGCATAGCCCTCGGCCCGGGCGGCTGCGATGAACTCGTCGCGGGTCATTGGAACTCCAGGATCGGCTGGTCCACCGCCAGCGACTCGCCCTTGGCCGCCAGCAGCGTGCCCACCACGCCATCGGCGGCGGCGAAAAGCACGTTTTCCATCTTCATCGCCTCGATCACCGCCAGGCGCTCGCCGGCCTGCACTTTCTGGCCTGGCTGCACCGCGATATCGACCAACAGGCCTGGCATGGGAGACAACAAGAACCGGCTCATGTCCGGCGGCGCCTTGTAGGGCATCAGCGTATGCAATTGCGCCGTGCGCGGTGTGAACACCATGGCCTCCAGGCGGGTGCCGTTGTGACTGACGGCGATCGCCAGCGGATTGCGGGGCAGGCCCCGCTCCACCTGCGCGGTGAAGGGCTGGCCGTTGACGGTGCCGCGAATGCGCGCGCCCCCCAGGTGCCAGCCGCTGCTGAAGGCGTAGCGCTTGCCGCCCACTTCCACGAGGCTGGTGCCGCTTTGCAGGTCGAAGCCTGAAACCGTGACCGCATGACGCTGGTTCTGGCCGTTCTGCCCCATCTGCACCACGACGAACTCCTCGCCCACCTTGAACTCATGGCCCGGCATCTGCCCGTTGATCCCGGCCGAGCGCTCCAGCGCCCGTCGGTTCACATACGCCGCCAGCGCCACAAGGAAGGCCGGGTCATCATGCACGACGTCCTCGGCGCGGAACCCCTTGCCATAGTGCTCGGCGATGAAGCCGGTGTTGAAATCGCCCGCCTGGAACTGCGGATGCGCGAGCAGTGCCGCCTGGAACGGGATGTTGCTCGAAATGCCACGGATCACGAAGCCGTTGAGCGCCTCGCGAGCCTTGGCGATCGCATCGGCACGGTCAGTACCGTGCACGATCAGCTTGGCGATCATCGAGTCGTAGTACATCGGGATCTCGCCACCTTCCGTCACGCCCGTGTCCACCCGCACGCCCTGGCGCTGCGCGGTGTCGGCGGCGAACATGGTTTCCGGCGGCGGCTGGAACCGCACCAGCCGGCCGGTGGAGGGCAGGAAGTTGCGGAACGGATCTTCCGCGTTGATGCGGCATTCGATCGCCCAGCCTTCGCGCTTCACGTCGGCCTGGGTCAGGGGCAGCTTCTCGCCAGCAGCCACCCGGATCATCAGTTCCACCAGGTCCAACCCGGTGATGCATTCGGTCACCGGATGTTCCACCTGCAGGCGGGTGTTCATTTCAAGGAAGTAGAAGCTCTGGTCTTTGCCGACCACGAATTCCACCGTGCCCGCGCTCTGGTACTTCACCGCCTTGGCCAGGGCCACGGCCTGCTCGCCCATCGCCTTGCGGGTGGCATCGCTGATGAAGGGCGAAGGCGCTTCTTCGATCACCTTCTGATGCCGGCGCTGGATCGAGCACTCGCGCTCGTTGAGGTAGACCACGTTGCCGTGG
>Ga0315900_10006676_pt1 | contig 15366 bp, 14 predicted proteins | sample LakEriMetagenome_FD_203521 | JGI IMG/M metagenome (GOLD analysis project Ga0315900, IMG submission 203521) | Freshwater fungal communities from buoy surface, Lake Erie, Ohio, United States - Buoy 12 MA114 | ecosystem: Environmental > Aquatic > Freshwater > Lake > Lake biofilm | place: USA: Lake...
GAAACGGAACTGTCGTTGCCTTGGCCAAATCTGCTTGCGTAAGCAGTGCCTGTTCGGTGAACGTGCCCGATGGTCCGAAGAATCCAATTCGTAGTGCTGAAGTCACATATTGAGGTTACGCCGTTCATACATTGGCTCCCGACCTATTTATTCGTTGTGCCCAGCACTAGCCTGAAGTCCATGTACGAATACGTGGCGTTTAATCCTTTCAATTCCAGCCCGGAGTCGCTCGCTACCGAGCTCACCAAGAAGTCGGCTGAAGGATGGGAAGTAGTCGATATCGTCACCACGTTTGACGGCCGATACTGCGCATTTCTTCGTCGCCCAACGCAGGGTGCAACACCGAGTTCCACCACGCAGCCATCGGTTGCATCCCCAGTGACTACACACATCACTGTCACCGAAACCACCGCATCGAGCGCTGCTGCGCCAGCAGCGTGGTATGCAGATCCGTCAAACAGGTTTGAGCTTCGCTACTGGGATGGCAGCGAATGGACCGAACATGTTGCGCGCGGCGGCCAACAGTTCACCGACCCACCAATCGCCTAATTCGCGATGAAAGCCACGTCCATTGGGCATGCTGGCATATTGATTGAGACTGGCTCGCGCACCATTGTGTGCGACCCATGGTTTATTCCAGCCTTTTGGGCTTCATGGTTTGTATTTCCCCGCAACGACCAGTTACCAAGTGAAGTCATGGAAAAACTCGAGAACCCTGACTATCTCTATATTTCGCACCAACACGGTGACCACTTAGATGAAGCATGGCTAGCCAACCACATCGATAAATCAACCCCCGTGTTGTTACCCGACTTCGCAACACGCGAACTCGAACGTCAACTCAACAGACTCGGTTTCACCAACTTCATTCGCACTCGCAATGGAATAATGACCGACTTGGGCGACGGGCTTCGCGTAGCCATTCACGTTGAGACCGCAATTGCGGATGGACCAGGTGGCGATTCGGCGATGGTGGTTGAAGATGGAACCTCGCGTCTCGTGAATCAAAACGACTGTCGCACTGGTGACCTCGCTGAATTACTGCAACACGGACCAGTTGACATGCATTGGCTGCAATTCAGTGGCGCTATTTGGTACCCCATGGTGTACGACCAACCGCGTGAAGAACTGATGGCGCTTGCCGCCAGCAAAGTTGAGAGCCAATTCGCTCGCTCAATTCGCTACGTCGAAGCAATCGGTGCACGCGTAGTGATTCCATCGGCTGGCCCTCCATGTTTCCTCGACGACGATTTGTTTTCCATCAACATGATTGATGGTGATGAACTGTCCATCTTCCCCGACCAGACCAAGTTCATTACTCGCCTCGCAAGTCATGGCAACAACAATGCAGTCATGAATATTCCGGGCACGGCTATTTCGGTTTCTCCAACGGAAGTTCATGTACAACATTGCGTGAGCGATGATGCAGTACAGCGACCATTTGTTCATAAGCGCGAGTACCTCTTGGAGTACCAAGCCGACTGGGCACAGTGGTTGCGTGACACCAAAGCATCGTGGCTGGTAAACAACACAAACCTGGTGAGCGAACTTCAAGCGTGGTGGGAACCGCTGCTCGCAATGGCTCCGTCGCTTCGTGCTGCAATCGGTGGTAATTGCCTAGTGAAGACCGAAGGCGAAAACATCTTGATTGATTTTCCAAACGGAAAGATTTCTGCTTACAACAATGAGCCAATCAAATTCCGAATGGAAATTGGCCGACCATTACTTGAAGGTGTTGTCCGACAGAAGGCTGTTGATTGGTCAAACTCATTGTTCTTGTCTTGCCGATTCACTGCATGGCGCGACGGTTCATACAACGAATACTTGTATAACTTTTTCAAGAGCCTGTCAGTTGAACGCATGAGGCGCGCCGAGCAAGAAGTTGCTCGCAAAAATGGTTCGCAAGATGAGGTGTCAAACGAAATTGAACTTGGTGGCTATGTCATGCAGCGCTTTTGCCCGCATCGCAAGGCCGACCTGTCTGAGTTTGGTGTTATTGAGGGCGACCACGTGGTGTGCACCCTGCATGGGTGGAAATTTCAGTTACGTGATGGAGCGTGCCTAAACGCCGATGATCATAAGCTTTCTGTGCGCAAACGAACTAGTTAAGTTCTCCGTACACCACGACATCGGCACCCAATGGGAGTAGGTCTGAATCCCAAATCATGTCCATTGCGGCTGTCGTAACGCGCACACAACCGTGACTTGCCGGATATGCGGGAACGGTTTGCGACCCGTGAATGGCTACTCCACCAATGAAATATTTCGGCCGATAGATCTGACCTAGATCGCCAACCCACCATCCATCTGGTCGTTCGCGATTCATTTTGAACTTGCCCACTGGAGTTATTGCGGTTCCTCGAATAAGTACACCAGGTGTATTCATGTCGGGCTCCACATACGGGCGATCGTCGCCTGTAGAAGTATTGATGACATATTTCGTTACGCCGTCTTCTACGAGGAACAACAACTGTCGAGTCTTGTCAACTTCTGCCAATGTTCCTTCGGTTGCCAGCGCTCGCGGACGAATCTCCATTTTGTCTAAAAGGAATGCAGTTGCATCATTCATGCTTCCCGTTGGACGCAACTGGTAGTACTTCTGAAACGCCATTACTGCTTGACGTGTAGTTTCATCATACTTTCCATTTGGTGTAAGTAGCCAGAAACCGAGGCTCAGTAGTTTTTTCTGAGCTGCTTTCGTGGACACACCGCTGCGCTGTCCTGACGCCGAGATGACTTCGGGTTCGGTGGTAGTTGTAGTAACTGCGATCGTTATTGGAACGCTTTGTGCCGAGGACCATTGACCACATGCGGACAGCATCAAACAACACCCAGCCATCGCAAAACTGCCAGCAATTCTTTGCTTGTTCATTGCAGTGAAAGTGGAAGTTCAAACCAAATGGTGAGGCTGTATTTCACACCACTCGTTATTGGTGCACTGAGGTGTGGATGGGTAACCAAACTCGGCCACGCAACTAATGACCCAACTTCTAGATCGGCATTTGAATAATCTTGTCGCGGAAATTGCAATTCAGCTCCGGTGTAGTCGCTGTTCAGTTTCACACTTGCAGACACTTGCGCTACATCGTGATGGATTCGCAATTCTTCTTGACCACCAACTTCGTAACGAATGATAAACGCGTCATTAATGCCGTGATAATCAATTAGCGGCCAATGCTGCTGAAGCTGAGGCCAGATTCGCATGCCCATGTCGTCTTGCACTGCTTCAAACAGACTTGGGCTAATTGCTGCAAGCGAAATCTCTTGACCAGGTACCGGGTCGCTTTCGTGTGACGTGTAGCCACCAACAAGGTCGGCGGCACGAATGAGCGCCGCACAAAACTCTGGAGTCCAGCACGACATGGCATACATCTCTGGCGCAACTGCATGGATGAGAGATGTCTCGTCGCATGCGTCCTGATACGACAGGATTCGTGCGAGATCATCAATTGGATCGTGGGGGTAATTATCCATTGCATCCATGCTGACACGAATGCACACTCAATTGGTTGCACTGAATACAGGCCCTGCAAACCAGCCGAAACCCGCACTGGTAGGCTGTTTTGTAATGGGCATCGTGAACGCAGATATCGACGAAATTGAAATCATTCCAGTTGCAAAGGGAATACTTGCAAGATGGTGGTTGATTGCAATTGCAGCAATTCTTGGAGTTGTAGTGATGTGGTCGCAAGAAAGCGATCTCTCCACAACACCAGCGTTGACAAAAGTTGCCCGAATCTATGAGTCGCGTGATGAAACAGCATTGCTTTCACTTGTGGGCATAGATCCAGCGACAATCAGTCCATTCCCAAGCTTTGACCATCAAATTTTGCAGATCAAAGAGCCACCAATAGTTGATGAAATCAAGGCTAAGACAGGTTTTGATCTGGATATTTCAATTACCCGTTCCGAACAGCGCTTTTCTTTATTAGACACCGTTGAAGGTGATGGAAAAACTAAATTTACGTTCCTCTCAGTAGGAACACCAACGTATTCATTTACGTGCACAGATGCTTCTCCCGACAACTGCAATACCGTCATCGATGAGTATGTAACCCGACTTGCTTCCTTGCGCAAGGAAAGCATCGTCTCGGGTTTGGACAGACTGCAATTGATGCTTGAATCACTCCACCTCAACACTTCGACAAACCTTGACAGAGTCGCTGCCATAGTTGCGGCAAAACCATTAATCAATGGAGAGTTAGCGCTTCTTTCAACCACCAATCTGCCAATAGGCGGAACAGTCTCTACGGTTAAATCCTCCACCTATGCCTTTGGCTTGTTCGGTGGAGCTCTTGTTGGATTACTGCTTGCGCTTCAACTCACATTGATAGACAAGCGTGTTCGCACCACTCACCAGCTTGCAAAAAAGTTTGGATCCATGTCGGTGCTTGGACTGATTCAAGGTGATGAAAGCTCGGTTCAGCACGTTGCTGCCGCCATGGTTGCAAAAGCAAACCAGCAGTCCCTCCAGGCGATCTCAGTTCTGCCTGCTCATGACGGTTTTTCAATTGATGTACTTGGAAAAAATTTGTCGGCAATCACAAACCAGCTTGGACTTGCAATCGAATTATTACCGTCTATCAATCGCGTCAATGCATCGCAATTGCTCTCTTCTCCTCGAGCTGCGGTAGTTGTTGCAGAGTCTGGTAAATCTCGTTTTGAGGAAATTGAACACACCTGTTCAGTCCTTGAGGCCGCGAATACAACGATCCTGGGAATTTTGCTCGTTAGGCCAACCGAATAGCTCGGTATGCAATTGATTTACAAGGGGCCACGTCGATTAATTGAACGTCTCATCGATTCGCGTCGCTTTGTATTTTTAAGTTCAGTGATTCAGTTTGCAATTGACATGGTTATTTGGTCGCTAACCGCGGTCGCCGCTTCATATGCACGCTTCGAATATCAAGGTCACCACGACCCGTACGGAGCAACAAAATCCTTGGTCATCCGCGTGTTGCCAATAGTTCTCGTAGTCCACGCAGTCGTTGGATATCTAGTTGGGATATACCGACGTCGTTGGCGATACGGCAGTTTCGATGAAGTGGGAGGTCTGGTTGTAGCTACCGCAATTACTACAACGATTCTGCTGTTGTTGCGATTTTTCGACAATGCAATAAACCCATTCCCACGAAGTGTCATTGTTGTTGCTGGGTTCGCTGGACTCTGCTTCGTCGCAGTTAGTCGATATTTGTGGAGACTTATTCGTGAACAATTACGTCGACCAACAGCCTTAACTGCGGCGAAGATTTTGGTTTACGGCGCAGGTGAAGGTGGTATTCAGATGGTGAATACCCTGATGCGCAATCCATTATCTCCATATTTGCCAGTTGGCTTTCTCGATGACAACCCCGACACGCATCGTTTAAGTATTTCTGGAGTTCCCGTGCTTGGTGGCCGCGAGCAATTAGCGCAAGCACGCTCACGCACAGGTGCGTCAACATTGTTGATTGCTATACCGTCAGCTGACAGTGCACTTATAAGCGACATCAGCGCTCGTGCTCGTGCGCTTTCAATGGATGTGAAGGTGCTACCTGCGGTACAAAACTTGAATGAGCGCCCACTTGATACCAGCGACATTCGTGACCTCACAGACGAAGACCTACTCGGCCGACGCAAAATTGTCATCGATCTTCAACAAATCTCTGACTACTTGGTAAATAGGCGAGTTCTCGTCACGGGTGCTGGTGGAAGCATTGGCAGCGAATTGTGCAGGCAGCTCGCGCGTTTCAACCCTGCTGAGCTCATCATGCTTGATCGCGATGAAAGCGCTTTACATGAAGTGCAGCTTTCCATTCACGGTCGTGCGCTATTGAACACACCACAAACCGTTCTTGCTGATATTCGCGATGCAGGGACCATTAAACACATCTTTAATACGCGCAAACCTGAAGTGGTGTTCCACGCGGCGGCGCTCAAGCATCTGCCATTGCTTGAGACATACCCATCTGAGGCCTATCAAACCAATGTATTGGGCACCCTCACACTGCTTGAAGCCTCTGCGCAAGCAGGCGTTGGAGTCTTCGTCAACATTTCTACGGATAAGGCAGCAAACCCCATCAGCGTGCTTGGATATTCAAAGAGAATTGCCGAACGCATCACTGCCCACTTTGGCAAGACAGTTCCAACAGGAAAATATATGTCTGTTCGATTTGGCAATGTGCTTGGATCCCGCGGCAGTGTGCTGATGTCATTCCGAGACCAAATCGCCAACGGCGGGCCACTCACGGTTACCCACCGCGGTGTTACTCGTTACTTCATGACCATTTCCGAAGCCGTTCAATTGGTAATTCAGGCTGGTGCAATAGGTAAATCCGGTGAGGCACTGGTTCTTGATATGGGCACACCTGTAAGCATCCACGACGTAGCAAAGCAGTTGGTTGCTAATTCCGGGAAAGCAATTGAAATTGAAATTGTTGGTTTGCGGGCGGGCGAGAAAGTCCATGAGGAACTCTTTGGCGAAGGCGAAACTGACGTTCGCCCTGCTCACCCACTTATTTCACATGTTCAAGTTCCGTCAGTTTCGGCAGATGCAATTCATGCTGCAACAACCGACTCTAAACAGTTAATGATTGATCTTGTTGCGTCGAAATAGTTGTATTTGACGTCAATATTGCAACAAACAGCATCCACAGGAAGTGATTTCCGATTATAAAACTTTCTTGTGTGCACATTGCCAGATAGAAAAATAAGAAGGCAATCGGCCAAGACTCAATTGGGTTGTCTGGATGGGTCGGAATTAGCCGATATGAGCCCCATACAACTGCAACTCCAAATAGCACTACTGCAAGAACGCCGCCACCAAGCAATAAATCCAAATACGCATTGTGCGACCAGACGACACCCTCAACGGTCCACCAGAAATTCATGCGCATGAATGCCCAAGACCTCCATGCCGACAACCACCCCCACCCCAAAAATGGTCTTTCCAAAAATCCGTTCCAGCTGTACTTCCAGATTTCGCTTCGGCCATTGAAATCTACGGTTTCACCAAATAAACCGAGAATTTTCGACTGAAACTGCACTGCGACCCAAGAGCCTGCCATTACCAAAGCAGCAAAAAACACAAACAGGTTATTTTTTGATTTATCCACTTTAAGAAACTTTTTCAGCGACGATCTCCTGATTGTTTCCCAAAACATAAATACGGACACAAACGCCAGAAGTCCGCCAAAAGGATTATTGGACCCTGTTCGTATTACAACAACAAATCCGAACAATATGGCGTCTGCTAACAAGAAAAGTTTGTAAGTTCGAAATCGGTTTGCTTTGTGTTTATAGATCAAATAAAACAATGCAGATGCTGCAATTACGCTCACCATCGCAACTGGTGCTAGTGAGTTCCGATTGAAGTAGATTCCTACCCAATATTTTTCGATACTTGTTGACAAACTCCAATTTCTCGAGATTGCAAATCTAGAAATCAGTAAACCCGGCTGCATGGCCACAACAATGACGGTTAGTTTCTCAAGCAAATTGAAACTCTTAGAAAAATAAATTCCGCAAATAAAAGTCGTTAATAGTGAAACTGACTCAACAATTGAATGCTGACCATTGGTAGCCCAAACAGTTGAAGCAATTAACCAAAGGCAAAATATTGCCAACACACCCATCGGCCCTTTTAGATCTCTGATGGTAAATCTTTTTCGACTCACAGCCAACAAAGCGGGTATTTGGATCAAGAAATATGTAGCGAGGTGCGGACCGATTGCTGGACTCAGCCCTTGTTGTTCACTTGCGTACCACAGCGAAAGTACCGGGCCTTGCGTAAGCGTGAAGATGAGAAGACCCGCATAGCCGTATTCAGCCCATTTAAGAATCAATCCAAATCGCTCTGGCCTAAGTTGCATTGCTAAATAATCTACTTGCCAACCAAAAACCACTTCGCTATGGCTCAATTTTGCCTAGATATGATGATTATGTGTCTATCGGCGATGACAACCGCGACGAACTCATAAAGGAGTTATTGGCGGAATCTTTCGGTCTCAGGACCAAGGCTGAACATTTGAGCCAATACGTAGAATCTCGAGTTGCCGAGCTCGTAAGGCTGAAAAAGGTTCTCCAGAAACACGAAAGCGGAGAAGAGATCCAGCGCTTAACCAGCGAGATTAGTCAGCTTCGATCTGCATTAGAAGAGTTGAATGCGCTACGCAGTAAGTCTGATAAGGACCTCCAAGCAATGGTTGCCAATTTCGATCAGCTCAATTCCGCCCATTTGGAATTAACCACACAGAGGAACCGCCTTCGGAATAGAGTCGCCGAGATCGAAAGCACGCGTGCATTTCGAATTGCCCAACGTCTAGACCGATTTCTCCGAGCCTTCTCCACTAACAACAACTCGTAATGCAAAAATTTCCAATCATTATTAATGTCAGAGACCGAGTCGAGCCTTTAAAACTGCTCGTCGAATGGCTCGAGTCCGTTCATCAAACCGACATTTGGTTTTGCGATAATGCCAGTACATACCCGCCACTACTGGAATATCTTGATGCGACGAAATACAACGTGGTGCGAAATGAAATCAATCTGGGCCACCGCGGACCCTGGCTCAGTGGATTGGTTACGGAACTTGGTGAGAATTCTTCTTTCGTTGTAACTGACCCAGATGTCATACCTGTCGAAACTTGCCCGAATGATGCGCTCGATTATTTTTATTCTGCGCTTGTTGAGTATCCAGAAATTGACAAGGTTGGCTTTAGTCTTCTACTTGAAGACATCCCAACTCATTATTCACATCGCGAAGATGTTCTCTTATGGGAATCTCAATTTTGGAAAAATATTCATGCTTCTGGGTTTTATTTTGCAGAAATTGATACAACTTTTGCTTTATACCGAGCTGGCGAACACCACCAAAACAACAAAGCTCTGAGGTCGCCACTCCCTTATACGGCACGCCACTTTCCTTGGTATCAAAACTCAGATGCCCCAACTGAAGAACAGATCTATTACGTAAAGCATGCCGATTCATTGATTATTAACTGGGACCACAAGGTGCTTCCAGCATCGTTGAGAGCCCACTTGTCGACTTTAAGAAAATAGTTTTCTAACTCCAACGATTAGGATCTCATTACATGTCGAATGCAGCGATTCAGGTTTCCTCGGTATCTAAGAATTTTCGGCTCTACCACGAACGCAATCGATACATAAAGGCTGCGCTCCTTCGTGGTCGCCGCGCTCGTTATGAAGAATTTTGGGCACTTAAAGACGTTTCATTCGAAGTGCAAGAGGGATCTACGTTTGGGATTATCGGATCCAATGGTTCTGGTAAGAGCACAATGCTCAAGTGTTTAATGGGGATCTACCGTCCTGAAAGCGGGCGAATCGCTGTCCGCGGAAAAATTGCAGGGTTGCTCGAATTAGGCGCCGGATTCCACCCTGAGCTTTCCGGACGTGAAAATGTTTTCCTTAACGGGGCGATTCTTGGGATGTCAAATAAGGACATCACGAAACAGTTTGACAGCATTGTTGAATTTGCCGGACTTGAACGCTTTATTGACACACCCGTTAAGAACTTCTCATCAGGAATGACCGTGCGTCTTGGTTTTTCCATTGCCACACACGTTGAACCAGAGGTACTGCTTATTGATGAAGTGCTCGGTGTGGGTGACCAGGCATTTCAACGGAAAAGTTCGGAAAAAATTGAAGAGTTCCGCCGTGATGGAAAAACCATCATCGTTGTGAGCCACTCGCTCACAACGATGCGAAACATTTGCCAAGAGGTTATTTGGCTGGAAAAGGGAACGCTGAAGTTACGTGGTCCTTCTGCCGACGTCATCGCTGCTTACACTGGCGAAAGTTACTCAACACACACTGAGCGTGATGCGGACTTCCGTGAGCGATGGGGCACTGGTGAAGCCCATTTCAATACAATCCGATTGCTGAATAACGACGGAGTTGAAGTGGAGCGGATAAATACTTCTGACTCAGCAAAAATAGAGCTTGCAGTAACTCCCCAAACCCGCTTGGTTGCACCAATTATCAAAGTTTCAATTGCGAAAATAGATGGTGAAACGGTGTGGTCAACTACTTCGCAAAGCGCTCAACCGCCAATACGCGCACTCTCTGAACCAAGCGTGATGAGTGTTTCGCTGGATCGGATCCCGCTGCTTGAAGGCACGTATTACATCAGTGCCTCGTGCGCGGACTCCACTGGCACCACCGAATATGACCACTGTCAAAACTGGGTTCGGTTTGACGTGCATCAACAACACCTTTTTGAGGAAGGCGTTGTTTCAATTCCGTCAAATTGGAAAATGAACTAACAAATTTATAATTCTTCAGCCACTCGACGGGACAAGCGAGTGAAGATGGCCCACCCGGCTACGAAAACACAAATTGACACAACAAATACGTAGAGCATTTCAATCCAATTTGGCGCAGCACCGCCATACAACATGTGTCTAAATGCGAGAATAAATACCGCCATTGGGTTCCACGTCATAATTAGTTCAATAACCCGCGGAAGTTTTCCTTCTAAACGATCTGGGGTGTAAATAATGGGTGTCGCAAAAAACATCACCTGGACCAATATCGTCCACAAATACCGGAGATCTCTAAAAAATACTGCTGCAGCAGAAAGAGCGAGAGCGATTCCAGCAGAATAAATTGCCAATGTCAGCATGAGGAACAACGCGACAGGGATCCACGGAATGATTGGGCTTCCAGCGATAATCAGAGCAACGGCAAGCAGTGCCATTTCTATTGACCATTGAACGAAGCAAAAAATAACTTGGGAAAGAACCAATGTCTCTCTTGCGAATGCAACCTTGCGAACCAATGAGGCATTGCTGAGCAATGAATTCATGCCCAACCCAGTCACCTGAGAGAAAAAACCCCAGGGAAGGATTCCGCACAACAAATACAACGCGTAGACATTGAGGCCAGACGGTCGTCCAATTGGAGCTGTTGCACCAAACACCACTCCAAATACAAACGTGTAAATAAGCATGTTTGAAAGCGGATTAAGCAGCGACCATGCCCATCCAAGAAATGACCTTCGGTACTTTGATCGAAGTTCTCGAAGCGTGAGATTCCACAAAAGATTGCGGGATTCCAATAGATCATTTAACGGTTGCATGGCGATAAAACTCTACCAATCTGCACTTGTGGGCGAGGGGGGACTTGAACCCCCACGTTCTTGCGAACACTGGCACCTGAAGCCAGCGCGTCTGCCATTTCGCCACTCGCCCGAATGTTCAATGACGATACCAGCAACTCTTTAGCCACCCACTCAAGCAGGATTTGCGCTGCTATAGGATTAGTTCATGCATGTGGATGATTTGCGTGATGCCTCACGCGAGCGCCTGTTGGCCGAAATTGGTGCACTACAGCATCAATCTAATATGGGGTTTGCTAATCAAGTAAAAGACCTTGAAATGGCATTACTGAAATCACGAGATCATTCTCGGGGTCTCGCAGCACAAGTCGGTGAGTTGATTGCAGCTAATGGTGAGTTGATTGCAGCTAATGACGAGCTCTCTCTCAGAATTAAGCAACTGCGAAAAGCACACGAACGTGCACTGAATTCGCCAACCTGGAGAACTGGGCGAATGGTTTTACTGCCTGTGCGCGTATTAAAGAGACTGATTAAGGCTAGTTAGACCGCAAGTGCCACTCATTTCCGTTGTATCAGGATTAGTCGATCCAAATATTGATAATTTGCGGGCTTGCATCAAGTCTGTAATAAGCCAAACATGCGAAGACTGGGAGTGGTGCATCGTCGCCGACTATCCGACTGAACCAACAATTAAGAAGCTCCTGATTAAAGCTGCAAACAATGACTCTCGCCTACGCATTCATTTCCGCAACACGCAAGGCGGAGAATACGAGGCATTGCAAGAAGCATTCGATGCTGCTGCTGGAACATTCGTTGCAGTGCTTAATACACATTCTGAGCTTCACTGCAATGCCCTGTCTGAAGTTGCGGCAGTCTTTGATCAGAACAACGAGGTTGATTACCTGTACACCGATGAAGACATTGTCAACGCCGATGGAGTGCACACGAATGTCTTCCTTAAGCCTGAATTCGACCCAATTCGTCTCATGACCAATAATTACTGCTCAAACTTGTCAGTCTTTCGATCCACGTTGTTGGACAAAATAGGTGGCATTCGTCAAAAATTTGCTGAAGCAGCAATGTATGACCTCGTTTTACGTGCCACTGAACAAGCCCGTGTGATTTCCCATATTCCAAAGGTGCTTTATCACGGCAACGCGCAGACACCTTCTGAGGGTCCAAATACTCAACTAGTAATTGAGGACCATCTCGCACGTATTGGGTTGAAGGCAAACGTTTCGCGTCGTGAACACGGCGGTTTCTCCGTTACTCCAGAAATTGCAGGTGAGGTAAAGGTGAGTGTCGTGATCCCAACACGCGGAACTTCAAAAGTTGTGTGGGGTGTAAACACCTGTTTAGTGAATAATGCGATTGAAAGTTTGCTCAGAAATACTGATTACAAAAACTTTGAGGTCATTGTTGTTTACGACTTTAAATCTGGTGTCCCCGTAAACCCGATCAGCATTCCCGAGGACTCGAGGGTGAAGATCTTGCCGTACGACGCTCCATTTAATTTTTCTGAGAAATGCAACCTCGGCGTTCAATCATCAAACGGTGAGGTTGTCGTATTACTCAATGATGATGTTCAAATTGAAGATCCAAATTGGCTCACCGTTCTTGTTTCTATGTTGCAGTTTCCAAACGTCGGTATGGCTGGACCAATGCTGTTGCTGGAAGACTCCAGAATTCAAAGTGCTGGACATACCAATAATCCAACTCCGCTTAATTTCGGAAGTGGACAATGGCCCGCTGAGATGGACGCTTCCAGCTTGTTTAACATCACACGTTGTGTAAGTGGAGTAACCGCTGCATGTGCTGCAATACGTCGAGACACTTACGACCAACTTGGTGGACTCTCGACTGATTTTCCTGCTTCATTTAATGATGTTGATTTTGCAAACAAACTTTTGGAGTTCGGCCAAAGCATCGTTTGGACGCCTTTGACTCGTCTCTATCACTTTGAATCCCTCAGTCGTGATCCGACCGCGTCAGAACACGAATTAGCCATGCTGAATAAGCGATGGAGTCGTACGTTCGGCAAAGATCCTTTTAGTCCACAACCCGCCTAGAATATAAACGTGTTTGCGATCGCCCGTCGGCGCGGAATTCGACCTATCACTATTGGACGCCAACTTGTTGCGACCATGGATGAGATTGCGCTTAGCAACAATGGCAACGTTCCTTCAACATACAAAGTCCTGGTGAGTCCGAGCAACCTTGAATTACTCAGCCCAACCCTGAAGCCGCTTGCCCACGAACTACGTCAGGCGATTACTCATCACGCTACGTACGAGAGTTATTCACTCGCTGGTGAACCAGTCATTACCTTCGAACATGACGAGGCTCTTGGATCAGCCGAATGTGTTATTCAGCCTTCCAAGGTGTCTTCGGTTCGCGCAACGACCACCGATCAGGTTGAGGTCAAAACAACTGAGCGACCGACTCATGCCTTGGTGCTGGAGGATGGCACTCGATTTGAATTGACCAATGACAAAAACATCATTGGCCGCCAAACCACCTGCGACATTGTAATTGCAGATCACAATGTGAGCCGCGTTCATGCTGAAATTCGACTTGTTCACGGAACTTGGCACATTGATGATCGTGGCAGCACAAACGGGACACGTATTAATGGAACGGTCATCGTTGAGCCCACCAAACTTGTACCAGGTGATGTCATTGCCTTCGGTGCAGTGAACATTCACTTCAAGTGATCTTCCAACACACTTTCGGCGCACTCGCATGATGTTGCTAAAACACGGTGTTGCAACCGACACGGGCAATGTTCGCCCTCAGAATGAAGATGCCTACGTGGCATCCGACCATCTCTTTGCTGTTGCCGACGGCATGGGGGGCCACAATGCCGGCGAAGTTGCCTCCGCGTTGGCCACCACACTGTTGCTTGAACGCGCAGTTGGACAAACGCTTTCGCCGGAGTGGTTTGTTGAAGCCATTACGTCGATCAATCGCACCATTCACGAATCTGCAGCCGAAAGCACTGAGCGTCGCGGCATGGGAACCACCATCTGTGCGCTGGCACTCGTAAAGTCGCAGGAAGCAAGTTCAGAACCACAACAAGTTGCCCTGGCAAATGTTGGCGATTCGCGCATTTATTTGGCGCGTTCCGGAAAATTCCGACAACTCAGCGTCGATCATTCATATGTGCAAGAACTGGTGACCGAAGGTCTCATTACCGAAGAAGAAGCACGAGTTCACCCTCGCCGAAACATTGTGACTCGCGCGCTTGGTATTGATGACCGCGTTGCTGTTGACTCATGGCTGATACCGCTGTTTCCTGGTGATCGCTTCATTCTGTGTAGCGACGGACTAGTTGACGAAGTACCTACATCTGATATTGCCGAGCTTGCAGCACAACAACGAGAGCCACAAATCATTGCCGATGCACTTGTTGCGCTTGCAAAACGCAACGGCGGCAGAGACAACATCACGGTTGTGGTGGTTGATGCGATAGGCGATTCAACACCTGCAATCGTGAGTGAACCCGCTATTGACACCCCCGCAAAGCAATCAAACAAGAAGTGGCTCGTTGGTTTTGGTGTAGCGCTAACAATAGTTCTTTCGTTGGTCGCTACAGGACGCAATGCCCGGTCTGGTTACTTTCTTACATTTGAAAACTCTTCACAAAACTCGTCTGTATGCATTGATCGTGGCGCAAGTGGCCAAGTGTTGTGGTTTGCGCCTACTCGCGAACTGTGCACCGACCTACAACGCAGTGATCTCTCAACCGTTCATCAACAACGAGTCACTGAGCACATTCGTTTTTCATCATTCATTGACGCACAGCGCCACGTAGAAGCGTTGAAAGCAGTATCGGCCCTCAATGACTAACGAAAACATTCCTTTAGTCAACGACCGATACCGCGTAGAGCGAAGTATTGGTCGTGGTGGCATGGCGGAAGTGTTTCTTGCTCGCGACATTTTGCTAGACCGCCCCGTTGCTCTAAAGGTGCTGTTTCCTGAGTATGCCGTTGACCCCACTTTTGTTGAGCGCTTTCGTCGCGAAGCACAATCGGCAGCGGCACTCACCCACCCCAACATCGTCGCCGTATACGACTGGGGAAAGGTGAATGCCACCTACTTCATCGCAATGGAATATGTAGAGGGCAAAACCCTTGCAACGCTATTGAAAGAACGTGGTCCGCTTTCACCAACTCACGCTTGTGATGTTGTTTCAGAAGTGGCTGCAGCACTTGGTTTCGCTCATGAAAACGGTGTGATTCACCGCGATATCAAACCAGGAAACATTCTGATTGGCTTGGGCGGTCAGGTGAAAGTTGCCGACTTCGGTA
>Ga0315900_10006677_pt1 | contig 15366 bp, 21 predicted proteins | sample LakEriMetagenome_FD_203521 | JGI IMG/M metagenome (GOLD analysis project Ga0315900, IMG submission 203521) | Freshwater fungal communities from buoy surface, Lake Erie, Ohio, United States - Buoy 12 MA114 | ecosystem: Environmental > Aquatic > Freshwater > Lake > Lake biofilm | place: USA: Lake...
ATGCTTCTTTCCAACGAATTAGCTGTTCTTTCTTCCACTCATCACGCAGTTCATAGTTAAAGCGCAATACACCTTCATCTGTTTCGCAATAGTAATCAAATGCTTTATTGAGTTCCTCATCATTTAACTCTTTTATTTGTGGTGTGGTGTCAAATATTTGCTTTCCATCTAATACATAAGTTTTCGGTGTATTTAGCTGTTTCTCCAACTCCGCTATGCGGTCTGCTTGTTGGCGAAGCATATCTGCTGATTCTTTAACATAATAGTATTCGTCTTGAAGCCACTCTAATTCTTGTGCTAATTCGTATGCGTTCATTTTTTCTCCCTGTGTTCTAGCGCCATCTGATAAGCGTGGTATAGCCGATGGGTAATGTTTTGTATGGTGTATGCCATAAACTCATCGCTTGGATTTTTTTCTCCTATGCTTTGACAAAATATCTGCCAAATATGCACTGCTTCATGCACCAACAGAACTGCGTTTTCAATCGGATCTTCATTCTCAACAAGCATTACGATGCAATCCGTTGCTTCTCCATTACACATAGCAAACTGACATGTTGCACCTTTATCAGGAAAAGCGTAAGTTAAATGTTTACCTTCTTTAGCTAACTGCGCTAAAGCCTTGTTATAAGCCTTTTCATCGATACATAAACACCAATTAAACAAACGGATACCTATATCATCGCTAAGCCACATTGGCTCTATTTTAGGATCAAATTTCATTCTTGGTCTTCCGCAACAGCTCTAGCGACCAATCGATTGACCTTATCAGCGATAGCGACATCCAAATCAGCCATAACTGTATCGTAGCCATAATCCCCGATTAAATCGACCATATCCATCAATATGAAATGGTATCGTGCTTCTTCGTTATGCGACATCATAAATAAACTCCCTTTCGATTACTGTGTATTCTCGTGTTCCACCGTATTCATCAAGAATACTTCGTAACTTTTCTGCTGGCTCAGGTTTGTTAAAGACAGCGATAACCCCGCTTGCGCTGTTATCGTAAAACCGCCAACATAAGACATAGCAATATGTAGTCATAGCACTTTACCCGATAGTTTAGACAAAAAGATTCTTATTTCCTCTTTGAATCTTTCATCGTTAGCACGAAAAAGATAACATAGTTTTTCTAATTGTTGATTAAATGATTCTTGATCAAATTCATGATAACTATTGACGACAATAAAACCATCTTCAATTAACATATCCATCAATTCATCTTTGTTAAAGTCATCTAAACTTATTTCCACTTCGACATCTACATCAGTTGATACAGTTTTATAAATTGTAGACATAAACCCTCCTCGTAATAAATCCGACAATATCATACATCAGTAATAAATACAACGACATAAAAACAACATATTGCTATTGACAAAATTAACATTCTATGCTACCCTCATTTATATAGATTCTGCATTGTTCTTTAGATCTCTAAAGCTTTAGAGTTTAAATAATAATTTAAATAATAGAACTATATTATCTATAAAGGTCTTTAGTGCTTTAACGATCTTCATAGACATCTCCATTGAAGTCACCTAAGTCGATAGAATCGTCATAGTAATCATAGGTCTCTTCAGGGCTTGGCATCTCAGTCTCATGTAAGAGGTCTTTACGGTCAATCGTAGGGATTAGAATCTCTAGACCTACATAGCATTCTTGACACATATCGAGATACTTTCCGTCAAGGGTCTTTCGAGTAGCCTCGTAGTCATTTAACAACTTATCGCATACTGTGCAGTGCATCATATCTCCTAAAGTTTATCGCAGTTAATATATTTACCATCTGAGCAGATAAAGCAAACCATCGACCCATTCGGTGTGTCAATGATAACACTCCGACAGGCATAAGCATAGGTCGATAACACCATTGTGGTTACCAAAGCCAATAATTTAGTTTTCATATTCAACCTCATCTATTAAATTTCGATCAATACACTCATCTAATAATTCTTGATCTGTGTAGTCATTATATCCTTTAAAGCCTTTTTGTAAAAGATAGGATAAATAATCTGCCATATCCGCACGATCAAAGAAATTATCAATATCAGTATCTACCAATAAACCAATTAATTCATTTCTATTCTTCATGTTTGTAAGCCTCTCTAGCGTTGTGAATGTTAAGCCATAAATCAAATATCTCTTTGTCGGACAATCTCCACAAGTGTTGCTGGTACTGAGGCGATGTCTTACCATTGAGGTAACCCAAGTCCTTCCAAATCTCGTATTGCAGTTCACTTCTAGTCATACTTTACTCTCCCATTCCGTTGTCGTCATCAGTACCAAATTCAAATAAGAACCATTCTAAATAATCTTGAGCTTCTCCTTCAGTTTCAAACCACTCATTGTCTAATACTTCTTTTTCATCGAGATCATACACATACCATGTATTTAACTCATCTGGGTGATACTCTTGCCGTACTTCTAGGTTATATAACTTCATAGTTAAGTCCTTTCGTGTTAGTTACAACAATTGCAGTATTACATAAATTTTAATTGTCAACATTAGGATAAACCCTAATCCACCATTGAGGTTACATAGCGGTCGTATCGAATTGGTTACCATTGAGGTTACATAGGAATTTCTCGGATCGACTTATCTACCATTGAGGTTACATAAGACTTATATAAAGTCAATAGCCTAATTTCATAATATAAAATATAGGTAAAATTTACAGTTGAAAACATAGGGTAAACCCTAATTCGATTTTAAGGGCATTTTTAGGGCTTTTGAGCAGTTTTTTAAGTTTAGGCTATCTACCCCTTATAAAGGGTCAAATAATGCCTTATAGCCCGTTTTAAGGGCTTTATTGGGCTATATGTGATCCATTAAGGGCTTTAGGGCTTGAATACAGGGCTTTAGACAATAAAAAAACCCTGATCCATACAAGCATCAGGGCTAAAGGGTTTAAGGGTTTATAGGGCTAATAAAGCAGTAGTAAAAATATGAGTAACTTTATTCGCATGAAGAATTCAATGATCCTAGTAAGAATAGACCGCATCAGATTCTCGTTTGATCTTAGATTCTTCATTAGATAACCATTCAAATATTGATTTGGCATACGCAAAATCTGAGATTGAACGAATAAAGGTATTTTCATCAATTTGATTATCTAAAACCATTACAGCAATATCTTGAAAACTTAATAAACCAAATCTAGCAATAAATCTCTTGGCCTGAGTATATGAAAGCGATCCCGCTTTATCGTAACCCAATTCAAAAAACTCGTTAATCGTTATATCTAATTCACGATCAATATAATCATTTTGATTATCGATAGAGTTTTCAGAATAATAAGTTTGATATGGATAACCATACGAATAATTGTACGAGTAAGACTTGTAATTTAATTTGGGTTTATCAGGATTCTCTAAAACCTGAGATTCCCAAATCTTTAGATCATTTTCTGGGGTACTTGTAGCAGTTGCACTAGCAGACCATGCGTAAGTATTGGATAACCATAATCCACCCCAATAAACGCCTTGATCTTGATTGATGATAGTTGATCTGCCTAGATTATCCATTAAGACAAATTTATTAGATGTACCAATGTGATCTGAGATGATGTCATTAAAAGCATCAGTAAACGCAAAATCAGGATTCTTATACAGCATAGGATAGAGATAATCTTTAATGTAGTGCCATGTATCAGATTTTGAAATATCTGCTTTATTGTCTGTATGTAATATGCCATTGTGCATAAGCCAGAGATCAATCCCATGATCTGCTTTGTTTAATACCTCGTATGGGTGGCAGTTGATAAGATCAATATGCCCATGAGTTTTCATTCTTAGATGAAATGCACAGTCATATCCATAAATATGCTTTTCATAGAAGTTTATAAAATCATCTGCATCTTTAGGCAAAATCTTTTCTACAATAAGTTGATTTTCCCTAGACCGCATTACCCCTATGCCGTCTGCATTGTATGAATAAAAATCTTTTAACCATTCATGGGATAGTTTAGGACTAATTGCTGATTGAGTAACTAATAAACACATAATAAAAATTCCTTTATAAGTTAAGTTGATTAAATTTCGTCTGTTACTAACGATTTATTTTCGATTCTAGGATTCTGTTTAGGTACTTCGGGAATATCAAATAAATGCTGTTTTAGATATGCCCTTAAATACTTAGTGTCTGCCTTGTTTTCATCAAGACAAATAAACTTAATGAAATTCTCAGTAGTCAAATCGTTATAACCATGATCTTTACAAAAAAACCATGCGGCATAAGTAAACTCTAAACAAGCCATAATAGATTCAAATTTCAGAGTACCCTTAAACAATCGAAACTCTACTGTTCTCTCATTCTGAAAGTTTAGAGATTCGTAACGATCATCATTCAAATTGCATAATGGATCATTAGACCTTTTAGCGGATTTCAACCACGCATAATCTGCTTTTTTATTCACTACTTTAGCGAATCTGCTAGATGACCTTCTGGCAATCGTTTTGATTAGTTTCTGATTACCAGAATCGTGCATAAATAGAATTAGTTTTGTGGCATGGTTAAGAGTCATATGCCGCTTATCAATGTGAATATGTAAACCGCAAGTGTTCGTATCATGCGATCTTAAACCTCTTACAGGTTTCTTAAAAAATGCTAATTGCTTTTCATGCACATCTAAGCCTGTATAGCCTGTAACCATTTCAAAACCATTATTAAGCGATCCATCATTCTCTAATAAGCAATAATTATGAAAATTGCCCTTATGATCTTTACAGATTTTCAGATTCTCTAAAATATATTCTGCTTTATCTGATCTTGAATAATCGTCTGTTACTTCCATTTCTAATTCAAGACCTAAGAAAACCTGAGATTTTCGCTTATCAAATTCACTAGGAATTTTGCCTAACTGATCGCTAGACGAATGGTACTCACCTATGATCGAATCATCTTCATCATTCTCTGAATAGTTTTCATCATCTTGATGAACATATTGACCTGATCGTATATGGTAATAATAATCTTCCATACAAGATGAACATACAATCCGTTCTCCATCATAAGCAGATTGCATATCATCTTCAGATTCAATTCTTCCACAATCCTCACAAGCACAAAAATAAGTACCAAATTTTTCATAAAATAAATCACAGGGATCATTTATAGTTTGCCGTAATAGCCTAAACTCACGATCATTAAGCCAATCTAATGCACTAGAATAATCTTCATCTTTAATGGCATCAGCGAGAATCACACCAAAACGATCTCGTAATCTTTTTATTTGCTCAATCTGTAATGCTGATCTATGAATATCCCTATGAAATAGATTCACATTAGGCATAGATTGATTCTTAATTACATTCTTAATTAAATCCTTAGCGTGTTCATAACGATAAGCGTTTTTATATTCATTCCATCTCTGATTCAAATTGATATACATAATTAAACCCTTTCAATAGTTGATTAGATTGAGTGTAAGACTACTCTAACGGCTTGAAATACAACATAAAAAACACATAACCACATCAAAACATTCCAAATGCTATCTTGTATGAATTTCATATTTAACCCTTTATAAATATGCCAAAATTGGCACTATCGATTGTAATGATCCTATACAGCAATACATCAGGATAAACCCTAAGTTTTATCAGATTGTCTTAGCCCTGAATTGTCCCTGAGTTGATCCCTTGAAAGTATCTTTAGAGGGTACTTCATAGACCCTCATTCCCCTAACTTTACAGACCGCAATAGGCAAAACCTATGAAGATCAATAACTTGATAGTTTTTCTCTATCGGGGGGAGGGGTCTGCAGTGTTAACTGTAAATGTCGGAGCCACTACAACACACAAAATAGTAAAAATAGACTATATTGCACTGCAGTGTAAGTCATTGATTAACAAGAAAGAATTAAATAGGGACAGAGTAGTCAATAATGGGGACACAGTCGAAGACTGGACTGCATAGTCTCTAGCGTGGAATCGGCGCACCGTAGGGTCGCTAGAGTTAAGTACCCTCTAAAGAAAAAAGTAAAAAAGTACTTGACAAAAACAAAAAAGTATGCTATAGTTCTACCTATGTAGAAGCTGGTGACGAAGTGTTAGGGAAACTTCGATACAGTCTGTAGACATCTGATTTGGTGCTATAGCACTCTTTAGCATGATTACAGGTCTCTGTGTCTGTATAACTAGTAACCATATAAATAAACTCATATAGAAAACCTTCTATATAGAATGTCTCCCGTAAGGAAAAAGACAATGTCTAATAGTAATACCCCTGTCGTAACCACCGAGGTCCTCGAAGTAAAGCCAGAGAGACCTAAGATACAGCGTCGAAAGCTCGGTCGTCCCTTAAAAAAAGACATCGAGGCTAAGAAAAAAGGTAATAGAGGTAAGGTCGGTAGACCAGCCGGAGACTCAGCACGAATTGCTGAATTCAAAGCCAGATTGCTTGGTACTTCCGGAGATAAGATTATTGAGACTTTGATTCACAAAGCGTTAGACCCTAACGATAAGGATCAAATCGCTGCATTAAAGATGTGTGTCGATCGTGTCTTACCGCTGTCGATGTTTGATGCCGCAAAGAATAGCGGTGTTAGTCCACAAATTAGTATTAATATAACCGGACTAACGAATCCGTCGGTAGACGCTGATGTCGTTGACATGGGCACGATAGAGGAAGAAGATGACGAATCTTAACTTCCAGCTACTGAAGTGGCAGCAAGAGGTCTTCAAAGACAAGACTCGCTTCAAGGTGATCGCTGCCGGTCGTCGTTGCGGTAAGAGCCGTTTAGCAACGATGATGCTGATCATCAAAGCATTGGAAGCACCGGAAGGGTCGGCAGTGCTGTATGTGTCGCCAACGCTAGGACAGTCCCGTCAGATTATCTGGGACAGTCTCCTAGAGATTGGTAAGCCGGTGATTAAGTCGGCACACATTAACAATCTGGACATCACACTGATTAATGGTCGTAAGATTCATGTCCGTGGTGCAGATAACAGTGATACCCTTCGTGGTCTCAGTTTGTATTACGCAGTCCTTGACGAGTGTGCGTTTATTAAGCAGGACACTTGGGAGAAGATTATCCGAGCATCGCTCTCGGACCGTAAAGGTGAAGCGATGTTCATATCGACTCCCTCCGGTCGTAACTGGTTCTACGAAATGTACAAGCTAGGCTTTGAAGGAGAAGATCCTGAATGGAAGGCTTGGCACTTTACCACTAAAGACAATGAGACCATTGACCCAAAGGAAGTGGATGCTGCTCGCAAAACGCTTTCGTCGTTTGCATTTAAGCAAGAATACGAGGCATCGTTTGATAATGCAGGGCAGGAGATCTTCAAGGAAGAGTGGCTTAGATATGGTGAAGACCCGCAGTTCGGGGACTATGTTATTGCGATCGACCTCGCTGGATTTGAGGATGTTGCTAAAAATGCGGGCGCTTCAAAGAAACGCTTAGACGAATCAGCAATAGCGATTGTCAAAATAGAAGACAATGGCGATTGGTTTGTAGAAAAGATTATTCACGGTCGGTGGGACATTAAAGAGACCGCAGGAAAGATTTTAAGGGCGGTACAGGATTATCAACCGATTGCAGTAGGTATAGAGCGTGGAGCGCTAAAGAATGCGGTAGCGCCTTACCTAAACGATTTGATGCGGAAGTACAATGTTTACTTTCACATCACAGATTTGACGCACGGCAATAAGCGTAAGACTGAGAGAATTAGTTGGGCTTTGCAGGGTCGCTTTGAGTGGGGTAAAATTACTCTTAACAAAAATGAAAACTGGAATGAATTAGTAGATCAGCTTTTGTTATTCCCTACTGCTAATGTACACGATGATTTGGTGGATGCTCTAGCGTATGTGGATCAATTAACAACTTCTCACTATCAGCAAGATTACGACGATGATGAGTGGGAACCCATTGATGTGATTGCAGGTGTATGATAAAACAATGTAAACGATGCTTAGAAAACAAAGATATTACTTTGTTTAATCGTGATAAAACTAGAAAAGACGGTTATCATTGTTATTGTAAATCTTGTGCTAAAGAAAGCAAACAAAACGCTTACGCAAAAAAGAAGGACTATTACGCTGAAAAATCAAAAGCGTGGAAAAAACAAAATCCTGATAAAGTCCTAGCAAGCGCTAAAAGAGGAAGACAAAAACATAAAGCCAAGCGCAGGGCAGATTGGATGATTTATAACACCACTAAACTGAATGCCTGTCCTTCGTGGTTGTCAAAAGAACAAAAACTTGAAATTGAAAATCTATATAAGTTTGCTAAGTTTTTAGAAGAGTTAAGTTTAGGCACAATAGAATATCATGTAGACCATGTTATTCCTTTGAGAGGTAAAGATGTATGCGGACTTCATGTGCCTTGGAATCTACAGATTTTAAATGCCAAAGATAATCTAAGTAAAGGAAATCGATATTATGGCTGAATTTACCAATGACGAACTCAAACAGAATGAGTTTTACACGCCTACAGAATCCGATAAGGAAATCGTACAGTTTGTAGTTGGGCATTGTGACAGATGGCGGGATTGGCGAGATACTAATTATTTGGAGGACTGGCGTGAGTATGAGCGGATATTCAGAGGTAAGTGGGCTGCAGAAGACCGTACTAGAGAATCTGAGCGCAGCCGTATTATCTCCCCAGCGACTCAGCAGGCTGTGGAAACAAGACACGCAGAAATTTGCGAAGCCATATTCGGAAATGGTGAATGGTTTGACATCCGTGATGATTTGGCAGACCAGAATCTTATCGATGTTGAGCAACTTAAACTCCAGCTCAAAGAAGACTTAGAAAAAGAAAACATCAAGAAGGCTATCACTCAGATTGAGTTGTTAGCTGAAATCTACGGTACTGGTATCGGTGAATTGACCGTTACCAAGAAGACTGAGATGTATCCTCAGACCATGCCAATGGCTGACGGCACTGCTGCCTACGGCGTGATGGAAAAGGAATACACTTGCGTTAAGCTCAACCCCATCAATCCTAAGAACTTCCTCATCGATCCTAACGCTGTGAGCGTGGACGATGCGATGGGTGTCGCTATCGAGTCTTATGTCTCTATCCATCAGGTCGTATCGGGTATGGAAAAGGGTATCTACAAGAAAGTAGACATCCAACCCTACGGTCAAGATGATGACCTAGAGCCAACGCAAGAGGATGTACAGTTTAAGGACGACAAAGTATTACTCATGAAGTATTACGGTCTCGTCCCTCGTGAATACATTGAACAATTGGAGAACAAAGAAGGTGAAGAAGTTATTGATTTATTTCCAGAGGATAGTACAGCGGACAAGTACAGTGACCTCGTCGAAGCGATTGTTGTTATTGCTAATGGCTCAACCCTCCTTAAAGCCGAGAAAACCCCTTACATGATGAAGGATCGTCCTGTGATTGCTTATCAGGACGATACTGTACCTAACCGTTTCTGGGGTCGTGGCACTGTCGAGAAAGGCTACAATATGCAAAAGGGTATCGATGCCCAGTTGCGTAGTCACTTAGACAGCCTAGCCCTCACAACCGCACCGATGATTGCGATGGACGCAACCCGTCTACCTCGTGGTGCGAAGTTTGAAGTCAAGCCCGGCAAAGCAATCCTTACCAACGGCAACCCAGCAGAGATCTTGGTTCCGTTTAAGTTCGGTACTACCGATCCCGGTAACTTGGCGATCAGTCAGAACTTTGAGCGTATGCTCCTACAGGCTACTGGCACAGTCGATGCTTCTGGTCAGCCAACCCAGTTTACCCGTGACGGCGCTGCTCAGTTCTCGATGTCGATTGCTGGCATCATCAAGAAGTACAAGCGGACTCTTACGAACTTCCAAGAGGACTTCCTCGTACCGTTGGTTCAGAAAGCCGCATGGCGTTTCATGCAGTTTGACCCTGAGCGTTATCCTGCCGTGGATTACAAGTTTATCCCAATGGCTACGCTTGGTATTATCGCCCGTGAATACGAGCAACAACAGTTGATTGCATTGCTCCAAACCCTCGGACCTGAGACTCCAGTATTGCCGATGATCCTTAAAGGCATTATTGCTAGCTCCAGCTTACCTAACCGTGCTGAGATGATCCAGCAGTTAGACGCTATGATGCAGCCTAACCCAGAGCAACAAGCCCTACAACAGGCTCAAATTCAGCTCCAAACCGCTGCGGCACAGGCTGAAATCGCTAAGATTCAGTCCGAAGCCACAAGAAACAACGCTGCGGCTCAGAAAGATGTCGTTTCTGCTCAGTTAATGCCAGCAGAGACGCAAGCTAAGGTAATTAGCGGTCTAAGCCAGAACATTCGTGGTCAAAATACCAGCGGTGAGTTCGAGCAACGAGCCAAAATCGCTGAATTAGCCCTCAAAGAAGAGGATATTAAGAGTAATGAGCGTATTGCTACGCTACAAATGTTGCAAAAACAATCAAAAAGTGCTTGACAATTTAGCAAAACTGTGGTAATATCAGCCACAGTGTTGTAATTTCACAACACAGTTCCCAACAAAGGAGAAAACTGTGGACAAGCAACTAGAAAAGTATTATGAGGAGCGCTTTTCAACGATGGCAACCGTCGGTTGGAAGCAATTTCTTGAAGATGTTCAAGGAATCTTTGATGCGGTGAATAAAGTCGCTCCAATTCAAAACGAATTAGATCTGTACTTCCGTAAAGGACAATTAGACATCCTCCAGTGGGTGCTAACTCTAAAGGAAAGTTCAGAACAGGCTTACGAAGCATTGCAGTTAGACTCGTCGGGAGACGCTCAGGATGCCTCGTAGACTATTTGAATTCCGCTGTGAGGCGGATCACTTACAAGAACGGCTGGTTAGTTATGAGGTAGCCAGTATTCCTTGTGAGTTGTGCGGTAAAGACGCACACCGGCAGATCTCTGCACCTCGTATCAGTCTTGACCCTGTGTCGGGAGACCATCCCCAAGCAACAGCAAGGTGGGCTAGACAGCGTGAAGAGAAACGCCTTAGGGAGCGCAAGCTCAATTCGTGACGAAGACAACCCGTATTGGACCTTTGTTATTTTATAAATCCTACAATCACTTTGTGACAGGAGCAATATATGGCTGCAAATTTTATTGAACAAGACGAACTGCAAGAAGAAAACTTTGAGCAGATAGACCAACCAGCGGAACAACCTCAAGAGACACCACAGCCTCAAGAGACTCCGGGAGAAGAACCAAAACAGGAAGTAATTCCTGAGAAGTACAAGGGCAAGTCAATAGAAGACATCGTTAAGATGCACCAAGAGGCTGAAAAGCTAATTGGACGACAAGCACAAGAAGTACATGAGGTTCGTAGTCTAGCTGATCAGTTACTCAAGCAACAACTCGACTCGAAGCAAAATAGCAAGCCAGCTGAAACAGTTCCAGAAGAAGATTTCTTCGCTGATCCGAAGCAAGCTGTCTTAAAAACTGTAGACCAGCATCCAGCAGTACTTGAAGCTAAACAAGCAGCACTCGAACTAAAGAGAATGCAAACTGCACAGAAACTGCAGTCTAAGCATCCGGACTTCATGGACATAGCGCAAAACGCAGACTTCCATGAATGGGTCAAAGCAAGCCCAATTCGTGTCGATTTGTTTACAAAAGCTGACGCTGAGTTTGACTTTAACTCTGCAGATGAACTATTGAGTACCTACAAGGCAATCAAAGGAGTTCAGTCTAATGAGAAACAAGTACAAGCAGCAGCAACACAAGCTAAAGCTCAAGAAACTGCTTTGAAAGCTGCAGCAGTAGATACAGGCGGTACAGGAGAAGCTAGTAGAAAGATTTATCGAAGAGCTGACCTTATCAAACTGAGAATGACAGATCCTGATCGTTACATGGCTTTGCAAGACGAAATTCTTGCTGCCTATAATGAAGGACGAGTCCGTTAAACTTATTAATTTAGGAGATTTATAAAATGGCAACAGCAGCATATCCCGGTGGTAGTAGTTCTATCGTCAACAAAACTAATGCAGACAAGTTTATTCCAGAAATTTGGAGTGACGAAGTTGTAGCTGCATACAAAAAGAACCTCGTATTGGCTAACTTGGTTAACAAGATGTCTATGCGTGGTAAGAAGGGTGACACTCTTCATATTCCTAAGCCAACTCGTGGCACTGCAACCGCTAAGGCTGCAAACACCACCGTTACCATTCAAGCCGACACCGAGACCGAAGTATTAGTCTCGATCGACCAGCACTTCGAGTACTCACGCTTCATCGAGGACATCGTCGAAGTTCAAGCATTGGCTTCACTCCGTCGTTTCTACACGGATGACGCTGGTTACGCTTTGGCTAAGAAAGTTGACGACACCTTGTTTACCTTAGGTCAAACTTTCGGTAATGGTACAAACGACTGGACACACAGCAACAGCTATTATATCGACGCTTCTACTGGTTTAACTGCTTATGCAGAAGACACCGTAGTTCCTGCCGATGTGTTCACTGACGCTGGTTTCCGTTCGTTGATCAAGTTGATGGACGACGCTGACACTCCAATGGACAATCGTTTCTTTGCGATTCCCCCATCACTCCGTGCAGCTATCATGGGTATTGATCGTTACAACAGCTCTGACTTCGTTGATGGTCGTGGTGTTCAGAACGGTCAAATCGGTACGCTCTATGGTATCGACATCTATGTAACCAGCAACAGCCCAATCATCGAGACCGATGCTCAAAACACAGCAACCGCTGGCGGCGACATCAAAGCAGCTATTTTGGCTCATCGTGATACGATGGTTCTAGCTGAGCAACTCGGTGTTCGTTCGCAGACCCAGTACAAGCAAGAGTATCTCTCTACGCTGTACACTGCTGACACACTCTTCGGTGTTAAGACCTTGCGTCCTGAGACCGGTTTTGTTCTCGCAGTAAACGCCTAATATTGGCTTCAAGACTCTCTGGCTTCGGCTAGGGAGTTTTGTTTAAGTGCATTCACTGAGTGTATTTAAACAAATAAGGAGATTGTTTAGATGGGAATCTACCGAGGACCCGGCGGTACTGGTGACGCTGTAAACGATGCTTCTAGCGAAGCAATAATAACTGTACAAGCAAAAGACGCTGCACTTGCTGCACAAGCTGCTGCAGAGGCAGCTCAGACTGCTGCTGAACTAGCAGAAACTAATGCTGAAACTGCAGAAACAAATGCAGAGACAGCAGAGACAAATGCAGAAACTGCTGCAACTAATGCAGCTAACTCTGCCAGTGCTGCATCAACATCTGCAAGTAACGCTTCAACATCTGCTACTAATGCTGCATCATCTGCGTCGGCTGCTTCAACTTCAGCCAGCAACGCTTCTACATCCGCAACTAATGCTTCCAACAGTGCATCTGCTGCGTCCACTTCAGCGACTAATGCTGCAAACTCTGCTTCAGCAGCTTCTACTTCTGCGACTAACGCTTCTAACTCTGCATCCGCTGCAGCAACATCTGCTACGAATGCAAGTAACAGTGCTTCCGCAGCAGCAACTTCAGCGACTAATGCGTCTAACTCAGCTACTGCAGCTCAGACTGCTGAGACTAATGCGGAGACTGCAGAGACCAATGCTGCTGCTTCTGCGTCTGCTGCCTCAACCTCAGCAAGTAATGCTGCTTCGTCAGCTTCTGCTGCGTCTACCTCTGCAAGCAATGCAGCTACCTCAGCTACCAATGCTAGTAACTCTGCAAGTGCTGCTTCAACATCAGCTACGAATGCCAGCAACTCAGCTTCTGCAGCGTCTACCTCAGCTACTAACGCAAGTAACTCAGCTTCGGCTGCTGCAACCTCAGAAGCAAATGCTGCAGCTTCCTACGACTCATTCGATGATCGTTACTTAGGAGCTAAGTCTTCTGCGCCGTCTGTAGACAATGACGGTAATACGCTACTAACTGGTGCTTTGTATTTTAACACAACCACTAATGAGATGAAAGTCTGGAGTGGTTCTGCTTGGTTAGATGCTTACGCTTCTTTATCTGGTGCTTTACTTGCTTCTAACAATCTTTCCGATTTAAATAATACTGCTACAGCTAGAACTAATTTAGGTGTAGCTATCGGTAGTAATGTACAAGCATGGGATGCTGACTTGGATACTTGGGCTACTAAGACTGCTCCTTCTGGCACAGTAGTTGGCACTTCTGATTCTCAAACACTTACAAACAAAACTATTAGCGGAGCAAACAATACACTCTCTAACATAGGCAATAATTCTTTAAGTAATTCTAGCATTACTATTAATGGAAATTCAGTAAGTTTAGGAGGATCAACAAGCGTCGGAACTGTTACAAGCGTTACTGGGACATCTCCAGTTTCATCTAGTGGTGGAACAACACCAGCGATTAGTTTATCAAGCGGTTATGGTGATACACAAAACCCATACGCAAGCAAAACAGCTAATAACTTTTTAGCTGCTCCAAATGGAACTGCTGGAACTCCTTCATTTAGAGCAATTGTTGCAGCAGATATTCCAACTCTTAACCAGAATACAACTGGAACTGCAAGCAATGTAACTGGTACAGTAGCAATTGCTAATGGTGGTACAGGTCAAACTACTCAACAAACAGCTATTAACTCTTTAGCTGGTGCTGTTACAAGTGGTCAGTATTTAAGAGGTAATGGTACTAATGTAGTAATGTCAGCAATTCAGGCTGCCGATGTTCCAACTCTTAATCAAAATACTACAGGCACAGCTTCTAATGTAACTGGAACTGTTGCTGTTGCTAACGGAGGAACAGGACAGACAAGCTATACCAATGGACAATTATTAATTGGAAACACCACTGGAAATACTTTAACAAAAGCGACTTTAACTGCTGGTGATGGTATTTCAATTACTAATGGTACTGGATCAATTACGATTGGTAATACCTTAGCCCCATATAATGTAGATTATGTTATGATTGCTGGAGGTGGTGCTGGAGGCGGTAATGCTGGCGGTGGAGGAGGTGCAGGAGGTTATCGTTCTGGAACAACAAGTTTAACTCCAAATACTGTTTATAGTTTCACTATCGGAGCTGGTGGTACAGGAACTACTACTGGAAGAGCATCTGGTAATGATACTACAGCATTTGGTTTAACTGCTACGGCTGGAGGTGGTGGAGGTTCTGCAACTGCAGGATCAACTGCTGGTTTAAACGGTGGTTCCGGTGGTGGCGGTGGAAGCGGTAGTGGTGCTGCTGGTACAGGAACTTCTGGACAAGGGAATAACGGAGGAGCAGGTAGCACATATCCAAATGGAGGTGCTTCTGGCGGAGGCTCTGGCGGAGCTGGAGCAGCTCCTACTACAGCTAATGGAGCGACAGGTGGAGCTGGAACTTCATCATCCATTACTGGATCAGCTGTAAGCCGTGCTGGAGGTGGTGGCGGATATGGTGAATATCGTGCAGGTGGTACTGGAGGAGCTGGATCAGCAAGAGGCGGTACTGGCGGAGCCTCAAACGGAGGTGCTGGCG
>Ga0315900_10006681_pt1 | contig 15359 bp, 16 predicted proteins | sample LakEriMetagenome_FD_203521 | JGI IMG/M metagenome (GOLD analysis project Ga0315900, IMG submission 203521) | Freshwater fungal communities from buoy surface, Lake Erie, Ohio, United States - Buoy 12 MA114 | ecosystem: Environmental > Aquatic > Freshwater > Lake > Lake biofilm | place: USA: Lake...
GCAGGTGCATTCTGACCCAGATTAGCAGATGTACGGGTGAGCACATGTCGCCACTTGTTGTCACCGGTTTGTCAATTTCAAAAGGAAAACTCATGAGCATCGATTTCAAGGGCCGCGTGGCCATCGTGACCGGCGCAGGCGGCGGTCTGGGCAAACAACACGCGCTGGCGCTGGCCGCCCGTGGGGCCAAGGTGCTGGTCAATGACCTGGGCGGCGATGTGCATGGCGTGGGCGGATCGGTGTCGGCCGCGCAAGCGGTGGTCAATGAAATCCGCGCGGCGGGCGGCGAAGCCTTGGCCAACGGCGCATCGGTCACCGACTTTGAGGCCGTGAAAGCCATGGTTCAGCAGGCGGTGGACGCCTGGGGCCGGGTGGATATCCTGGTGAACAACGCCGGCATCTTGCGTGACAAGAGTTTTGCCAAGATGGACTTGGCCGACTTCAAGCTGGTGATGGAAGTGCACGTCATGGGCGCGGTGCACTGCACCAAAGCCGTGTGGCCCATCATGCAGGCCCAAAACCACGGCCGCATCGTCATGACCACTTCGTCCAGCGGCCTGTATGGCAATTTTGGCCAAGCCAATTACGGCGCAGCCAAGATGGCGCTGGCGGGCCTGATGCAAACGCTGTCCATCGAGGGGGAAAAGCACAACATCCGGGTCAATTGCCTGGCCCCCACAGCCGCCACCCGCATGACTGAAGGCCTGATGCCCGAAGCGGTGCTGCAAGCCCTGGACCCCAGTGCCGTGGTGCCCGCTATGCTGGTCATGGCCAGCAACGATGCCCCCAACCGCACCATCATTTGCGCCGGCGCAGGCAGCTTTGAAGTGGCGCACATCACCCTGACCCAGGGCGTGCACTTGGGCACTGGCCCCGATACCGCCGAGCGTCTGGCCGCCGTCATGGCGCAAGTCACTGACCGTCAAGGTGAGACAGTGCCTCGCGCGGGTTCGGAGCAAGGGGCGCTCGAAGTGGGCAAGGCGATGAAAGCGCACGGCCAGCCATGACCCCAGAAATCCCCACCCTCACCAAGCGCAAGCTCCAGGCCCAGGTGATCGGCCCCATTTTTGAGGAAATGGCGGCGCAGATCGGAGAGGAGCGCGCGGCCCTGATTCTGGATACGGCCATTCGCAAGGCCGCAGTGGCCGAAGGCCAGTATTTTGCGCAGAAGGTGGGCGGGAAAACCTCGATGGCCGACTTCATCCAGCTCTACGAACATTGGACGAGTGACGGCGCGCTGGAGATGAAGGTGATCGAAGCCAGCGACACCGTGTTCGACTTCGACATCACGCGCTGCCAGTATGCCGAGACCTACCAGGAAATGGGTTTGGGCAAGATCGGCCATTTGCTCTCTTGCAACCGAGACGGTACGTTTTGCCAGGGCTATGACCCGAACATCTCATTGGAGCGCAAGCAAACCATCATGGAGGGCGCGTCCTGCTGCACCTTCCGTTACCGCTACAAGCCGAAACCGGCTGAGTAGCCACCTTGCATCAGGCGGTGAGTCGGTCTGTGTGCGTAACGTGATTAGGATTTGAGCCGCGCACAAAACCTGAGCAGCCGCCAGACTGCATCGTTTTGCCAGTCGCGCTGAGACAAGTCTGGCGGTCGGATGGCGGATTCTCTTAAACTCCTACAGACCATCCCGGCCAGGATGTTCCTGCGGTGAGGCGTTGCAAGCCGCTTGATGTCCCGCCATGAATTTGTCGACCAGATCGCGAGCGTATCAATGAGCACACAACACAAAATCGTCATCGTGGGTGGCGGCGCAGGCGGTCTTGAACTCGCCACCCGACTGGGACGAAGCCATGGCCGACGCAAGCGGGCGCTCATCACGCTGGTGGATAAAAACCGCACCCATATTTGGAAACCCAAGTTGCATGAAATCGCTTCGGGCAGCATGGACTTGGGTGATCATGAAGTGGATTACATGGCGCAGGCCCATTGGAACCACTTCACCTTTCGAATTGGAGAACTCAAGGGACTTGACCGCGCCAACAAAACCATCGAGCTCGCTCCCTATGTTGACGAAGATGGCCGTGCTGTGACGTCCACTCAGTACATCCACTATGACACGCTGGTGGTTTGCATCGGGAGTTTGAGCAATGATTTCGGCACCCAGGGCGTCAAAGAGCATGCGTTGAAGTTGGAAACACAGCATGACGCGAAGTCGTTTCACTCCAGGATGGTCAATGCCTGTATCCGTGCGCACAACCAGGCCGAGGTCATTCACAAACGACAACTGCATGTGGCCATCATCGGCGCAGGCGCCACGGGGGTGGAGCTGGCTGCGGAGTTGCACCGAACCACGCGCGAGGTGGTGGCTTTCGGTTTGGACCGCATTGATGTGGAAAAGGACATCAAAGTCAGCTTGATTGAGGCGGCCGACCGCATTTTGCCGGCCTTGCAACCCCGCTTGTCCCAAGCCACGGAACAGCTGCTGTCCCGCCTGGGCGTTCAAGTACTCACCAACTCCAAGGTGATGGAAGTCTCGTCCACGGGCATTCGCCTGGCGGATGGCCGCGAGATTGAATCCGAACTGGTGGTGTGGGCCGCAGGCGTGAAAGCGCCCGATTTCTTGAAAGACTTCAGCGGCCTAGAGACCAACCGCATCAACCAGTTGGTGGTGCATGACACGCTTCAAACCACGCGCGATCCGGATATTTTTGCTTTGGGTGATTGCGCAGCGTGCCCCTGTTCGGATGCCGATGGCGGCCGCGCGGGCATCGTGCCGCCGCGCGCGCAGGCTGCGCACCAGCAGGCCACGCACATGTGGGTTCAAATCCAACGACGCTTGGCTCAACAGCCGCTCAAGCCTTACCGCTACCGAGATTTTGGTTCACTGGTGTCCTTGGGGAAATTCAGCACAGTGGGCAACATGATGGGGGGCTTGATCGGCAAGAGTCTGATGATCGAGGGATCTTTTGCCAAGCTCATGTACCTGTCTTTGTACAAACTGCACGAACTCGCCATTCACGGCATCCTCAAAACCACGCTCTTCACGCTGTCGCGAATGATCACCAAACAAACCAACCCAACCGTGAAGCTGCATTGAGCCTGCGGTTGGCTGAATACTTGCAGATGCGGGTGCGAAAAAAGACACCGCCTCAGCTGGCTGTTGAGGTCCGGCTAAACCCAGCCCTGATGCCACTGCTCCCCCGAAATCACCTAAAAGCAGTACTTTATTGAGTTTTCTTTGGTTCGGTTTGGGTAGCCACAGTCCGACCATGCTGTCGGGTCAATGAAATCAACAACTTACGCAAGAACCAAAGGAAATCGTTGTTTTGTGTGGTTCAAGAAATAATTCCTTTTTTGAGCAGGATATTGCAAGTTTGTGCGCTATCAGACATATGATGTTTATAAAAATTCGGATAGCAAATGAAAAATTTATTTTTAGCGATTTTGGCTCTAACACTTGGCGCCTGTGGTGGTGGAGGTGGCGGTGGAGCTTTTGGCCCTCTTCTCTCACCAGCACAACAAGCAAATATCGCAACTGCTTCATCTGCTGGTCTTACATCAACCCAAAGTCAAACAGCTAACGCGTCTATTTCTTCTGCAGTAACAAACTTATCAAACTTAATAAGTAGCAATTTTGTTTTAAGTTCAAATTCTTCAGTAGCCGCATCGGCCCTGGCTGCGCAAGCAGCAGTTGGTTTGGCAGCAGCAGCTCAAAGTACTGCAGCAGCAGCAGCAGCAGACCTTTCAATTGCTTCAAATGTAAGTATCGTTGGAGTGATGAGCGCTGGACGTGCAATTTGTGCTGCAGCAAACTCTTGTACAGCCGCTGAAATTTCGAGATTGAGCTACAGGGCAGCAGAGACTGCAAAAAACGCCGCCGAGGCTTCGCTGTATGCGATCACTGCTACAAATCAACTCAAGCAAGTCATGATTGCGGTAGTGCCAAGCTTGAATGTTTCAACAGCAACGGCGGCCATTACTACTGCACAAACTTCTGCAGCATCTGCTCAAGCAACTGCTAACCAAGTCATTTCTAGTCATACTAATGCTGCCCAAAACATTGGTTTGACGGTGCCAACTATAAGTCCATCAGTTGGAACCACAGGCAGTATCGCTGGCACGCCCACCTACAGCGGCAACACGCAGACCATCGTGACCACGTTTGGTAACGGTCAAACCAGCACCGCCACCAACACGGCCACGGGCACAGCGGTGACTTGGGCCTCGGACAATGTGACGCGCACGACCACTTACACATTTGCCAATGGCGGTACCAATGCAGTGGTGGCTACGGTGCCTGGCACAGCTGGCACGCCCACCTACAGCGGCAACACACAGACCATCGTGACAACGTTTGGTAACGGTCAAACCAGCACCGCCACCAACACGGCCACGGGCACAGCGGTGACTTGGGCCTCGGACAATGTGACGCGCACGACCACTTACACCTTTGCCAATGGCGGCACCCATGCAGTGGTGGATACAGTGGCAGCTCTTGTATCAACACCATCACTAACCGCTGCTGTCTATCCTAACGATTGGACTACTAGCGGTACAGTGTTAAAGCCTAGTGTCAGTCCACGCACCAACACGTTCGGCAATGGTGTCGTTACAACTCTTGAAAATGGTTCATTATTACTGCCATTTAATCAAAGCACATTATCTCAATTATCGATTACAGATCCCAACGCTGTTGTTCGTTCATCGACTACAGATTATGATTTAAGATGGGGCACACCAGATAAATTCGGACCTTCATTAGCTAACCTTTTCCCAAATACTCAATCCGCACTAGCTGCTCCTTTATCTTATATGGGCAGAAACTTGACAAGCATCTCATCGGCAAGTCTAGGCCCTACTCTCACGCAACCTGCCTCTGATATTTTATCTGCATGGAATCAAGGATGGACGGGCAGTGGGAGAAATGTATTGATCGTTGATAATTTTGCGCTTTCATCAAATCACGGAATCAATACGATGATGATCACGAATTTGACTGCGCCAGGCGCCTCATTATTTGCTTTGCAATTTGACTCAATTAATGGAGCGCCCTCTGGAACTGCAAAAACAATCAATAATGCAAATCTTAGTTCAAGCAGATCTATCAATGTCGTCAATGCCAGCTTTGGATCAAATTGGATCGGCGGTGGCTACACCTCCACTTACGGACAAGCACCATCTTTAGAAAGTTATCTCTTAGCATACACACTGAATCAAAGTAACATTTCTGCATGGACCAACTTTTTCTCTGGGTCATCTAGTGTGACAAATTTGAACAATGTAAGTTCTGCAGTAATTGTTAAATCAGCGGGCAATGATGGTTTAATTACTGGATTTGATCTATATGCAGACTCATATGCATCAAACGCAAGCATCCGACCTAGATTGTTACTTGTTGGGGCTTTAGATAAAGACGGCACAGTTAACGATAAAGCAACTATTGCAACTTATTCGAATATAGCAGGAACCAATGCAACAATAGCTGACAGATTTGTTGTGGCAAACGGCAATACACCGTATTTAAATAATAGCTTAAAGATCGATGGAAACCTGGTTGGCTGGGGTGCTGGTACTTCATTTGCAGCTCCAAGGGTAGCAGGATATGCTGCAATTGTGATGCATAAATTTCCCAATTTGGATGCTGCTAAAACCTCTTCCATTATTTTAGATACAGCCAGATACGACACATTGACCTGTCATCCCAATTGTAATCAATCAATTTATGGCAAAGGCGAAGCCAGCTTAAGTAGAGCTTTAGCTCCTGTAGGACGACTGCGGTGAGATTGATATTTATTTTTCTATTATTTCCTTTGTCAGCTCATTCAGGTGATGTTCAACATCGTGCTTCTATTACAAATATAGCTCTTGCAAGCAGCATTGATAGACCTTTGAAAAATATTTTTTGGATATCGAATACTGACTTCACTTCTAAAAGTAATGATTTTTTTGTTAACTCTTCTGGCGCAACCGTGATCGTAGCCAACAAGTTAGTATCCTCTGGCTATGATGCAGATATTTCTTACGATGTTTCAGAGTTTTATAAAAAAAATAATTACAGGGCCAAGTTCATATCCAATTTTGTGTTAAATAATCCCAATACTATTTTTTCCGTTGGTTTTGATTCTGGTGTCTCTGCTGAAAAGATAAAAATAGAAAAGAATCTTTTTTTGGGTCTGGCACACACATTTCAAATTGAAAAAAGATCACACATGGTGATAAGTTTTGGTTCTTGGTTTGGGGGGCGTATCAAAGAATCACCGTGCTACGATGTGTATGACCGTGAGTATTGGTGTCAAAACCTTACATCATGGGCTGACTACAAACCAGTATATCCTAAAAATCTTGGCTATATAGATTTCCGCTTTTTCCATAGATTCTGATTGTAAATTCTAAATGCATTAAATTATTAAATATTGATTTTTGCGTAATATGAATTAAAAAAATCTTGTCAACTTTAATCCTATCTCGGTAGTTGAGTTTTTGGGTTCATAAATTCCTGATTCAATGATGGTATTGGATTGATTAATTTTCCAATAGTTAACTGAAGGTCCAAAAGCCCAATTGTCCTTTCGTAGCATTGCCTCAAATCTGAATCCGTGTCCTTTTGATTGGGATAAAATCACATTTTTAGCTGTAGGATTTTGATCGGATAAACTGGATTTTTGAGTTCCTTTTAAAAGATGAGAGTATTCAAAAGTAGTTGACAGTATATATCGATTTAATATTTCTGTTTTATGTGTTAAGCCAATAGGGATGTAATAAATAAAATTATTTCGACGATAGCCTTGTCTAAAATCATTCGTGCGAAGATCGTTATGTAGATACCTGAGGCCCAGTCCTATATGTGGTGATAACACATGAGTCTCTAAAACATAGTCTTTACCAATTATAATTTTTGATTCCGTATACCAATTGGGGGTCTGATTAAGTGTTCCACTTATTGGACTATGGTAGTCAGCTTTGCCATTAGCTAGGTGTAACTGGCCACCCAAAAACCAACGGTTTTGTACGCATGAAAGATCTTCATTAAATGAATGAATCTTTGAATAGGTGATGCTATTTTTTTGAGCCTTGAGTGACATTAATTCACGCTCTTCATACGTGTAATCTGACAAGCCTATACTTATGCTTTGACCGCTGTGGGTGCATAAGTTCGTTGCTTGTACAAATGTTGCGCAAGTTGAAATGCCACACCAGACAATAAAATTATTTTTTGATCTTAATAGATCGTATAAAGTGATGTTGTTTAGTATTTTCATTTTTTTATTTTACAAGTTTCATTAAATCCAATCGCTAACGTCATACAGGACTTAACGCGGCGCCCATAGAAAAACTCCTGTAACCCGCATGAATGCTTGTAATTTGGGGTGAGTCTGTATGGTCACAACTCTCAAATAGATATTCAATGGAGCCTGTTTTTTGGGGGTTTTTGAAAGCAGCGCCATGACCGATGACTTTTTCCGAAATCGCTTGGATCAGATGATCGATTTGCGCCATCCGTTGGCGGTGCTGGGTTACAGGGTCAAGACAAATTCATGGGTGGATGCCCTCAGCGGCTGTTTTGCATTTCCCGCGCCACCGCTTCAGCCAGATCGATCACCGCCATGGCGTAGTAGCTGGACCAGTTTTAAGTGCATCTAAGTATTAAAAAATTACGGAGTCTCTAACGTGCCGCAGGGTGCCAAACACCGTCCGTAGCAGCTTCTTTCAGGGTAGTTTAAGCCTGTTACAGCTTAGCCATTGTGGAGTGCAGGGCGCTCCAGTATTCGCAGTTCAAGTGTTCCATTCCCTGTGCCATTCGCCTGCCATTGTGTCGGCGCATTTGTAGCTAACCTTTCGGTGTGCTACTTTTCGTGGACGGTGAATGGCATGGGCAATGGCTAAAGCGTAAAGAATTTTGACGCTGGGCAGTGGCTGGATCACGGCAGTGTGTTGAACCGTTTTCGAGCCTGATTGGCAGCGTGCCCCACGCTATACCGCCAGGTTAGCTACAAATTTCAAATGCTGGTTGCCCTGACCGCGTGGCCGAAACTACGCTTGTGGCTATGCAAGATTTGGAAAAACAGCAGACAGCAGCAAACGACACCCAATATCTCCCGCCACGGCACCGCACACTGCCCATCTTGGCGTCCATCACGCCCATTGCCAATTACCCCTCAAAGTTGCGCATTTTCCTAACCAATGCCAGCAGGTATTGGCAAGTGCGTTGTTATCTTAAAGGCAGGACCTACACACAAAGCCTCAAGACCACCAACAAGCAAGCGGCCATCAGTCAGGCCAAGCAGTTCTTCCACATCAAGACAGCTGAACTGTATGCCGACAAGATTCAGGCACGCAGTGATCGGAGCCCTAAGTTTGCCGACCTCCTGCCAGCCGTTGTCCAAGGCTTGCAGGCAAGGGTCAAGCGAGGTGAGTTTGCTGCAGCCAACATCCCCATCTTTTTGCAAAGGATGCACAACAGCATCCTGCCTTACTTTGGTGACATGAGCATGGACCAAATTGGCTACAAGGAGTTGTCGGCCTTTATGGAGATGATGAGCAACAGGGACTTGACTGCCACAACAGTGCATCAGCACATGGTGGCCATACGTAAGGTGTTTGCGCACGCACACGGCAACAACATCATCCAGAACTTGCCCAAGTTCCCGGTCATCAAAGTCACCGACAAACCGCGTGGCAGTTTTACAGTAGCCGAATACCGTGACCTTGTGCGTTTGGCTCGGCAGCGCATTGGTGAAGCTGTGCCCCAAGCGTTCTCCAAAAAATACCGCAGCAGCAGTGAGATTCTTGAACGGCATGGCGTGATCAATGCGGATTTACATTGGCTCATCCGTTTCATGGTCAATGGCTTCATGCGTCCCGGCGACATCAAATTCCTCAAACACAAGCATGTCACCATCGTTCGCGGCAAGCACATCTACTTGAGACTGAACCTGCCCGAAACCAAGAAGCACGACAAACCCATCGTGACGCTGCAGCCCGCTGTGTTCGTTTATGAGCGGCTGCTGGCCAAGCAAAAGGAAGAGGGCTATGGAAGACCCGATGACTACCTGTTCTTGCCCAGCTTAGAGGAAAGGAGATATCTGTTGGTTGTCTACGGCTGGCAGTTCATGTACCTGCAGAGCCTGGCAGGAATAGAAGGCAATGCGGCTAACGGTCAAACGCGAACCATTTACAGCTTGCGGCACACCGCTATGACATTCAGGCTGCTTTATGGCGGCAAGATTGACTTGCTGACACTGGCACGCAACGCTCGCACCAGTGTGGAGATGATTGAGCGGTTCTACGCTAGCAACTTGACGGCAGAGATGAACATCGACTTGTTGCAGGGCAAGCGGACATGATTACGACTAAGTTGTGTGCAGCAGGTGGCCTGCAGCGTGTCAAAACGCCGCAGCAAGCGGTCAATTTCTGGGTCGCTGGCGAGACGCCTTGGGAAGCCAGATTCAAGCGGCTGTAGGGCTTATTTGAACCGGCTATTTGCCTGTGCAAAAAATTGGGCTGCAGTTTTCAAGCGGTCTGGAGATCTTGGCCCCTGGTGATTTGCTCTAACCCACCACAGTGCAGCAAGATCCCCAATCAGGTTGACATTTTTAATTTTAGACTTGTGCTTCTTCGTGTTCTTCAAGATCAAATCGCCGCAATATCCCCGCACGAGTTTCATTCTTGGCTATTTGACGGATGTGGATTTCAGCTTCGGTGGTAGTACCCCAGTCTCGACCAGAAAAGAATCGCTCAATGTCTGCATCTCCAGTCAATGTCTGACCGGTTTTTGAATAAATGTAATTTGTTAATCTTTGGTAATTTTCCCGAACTTCACCGATGTAATGACTCAATTCCATTGCGTGATGAATGTACTTTGACAGCTGTTTCAGTTTTTTTGCTTGATCTGCAGAGTCGATCCAGTAGACCTTGATTAGGTTATGCGTTTGAGCGATCAGAAATAGCTCGCTAACGGCGGTTCCACAAAAGACGACACACTGCATTTGGTAATCGCTTTTCTTCATCGCGTACCGATGCAGCTGCTCCAGCAATGCAATACGGTCATCCAAAACCTTGGATTGTTTACTGACACCGCGTACATAGATGTCTGCGTTACCCCCAAACCAAGCCTGTATCGTTGCCAGTGGGGGCAGCTTGGTTTGCTCATTCAAAAAAATGTAGCCTTGTGGATATTTCATGATCAGCTCCGGATGTTTGAAATTTTGATCACATTGGACTGGCCAGCTTTACGCGCTTGATTGGCGCTCATGACCACATCGCTGAATATTGAGCGTGCAGAACCTCTACCAGCTTGAACCACTTGGTCCAGAGTGGCGTCTGGCGGTGCCACCAAACCTGACTGGGTGTAGATGCGCCGCAGTATGGGACGCCAGTGCTGTGCCGGGGGCACATTCATGTCAATCAATACGCTTCGGTTTTGAACGCCCGGATCAACCTCGTTCAAGTGGTTAGTAGTCATGATGAACACCACATTGGTTCGGTTCATCAGGGCCTTGAAAGATGCCTTGGCTGCATCGGTCAGCAAATCCACTTCATCCAGTACAACATAGTGCAGACCACTGGAATTCCAGGATACAAAGCTTGTGGCGTTTTGAATGCTGTTGATCAAGCCCACGCCGTTTTGGCCTTGAATGCAAGGGTGATAACTTTGGGCTGGATCAGTCGTATCTACCAAATCTCCCGTTGGTATGGTGCTGGCGGTTGGATCTGACTTGGCTGTCTCAATCAAGCCGGGCAGCAAGTTGGCCATGGTGGTTTTGCCTGTCCCATAAAGACCATGCAGCACGATACCGTTGACGCCGTTGTCCGGAAATGACAGGGTGGCATCCAAGATGCTGTCTAACTTGAATCGACTCGATTGTTGAAGTGCAAAATCATTGAGACATTGCGGCGGTGTGACCTTGACTGAATTGATGTGTGCTGTGGCCATGGTGGCGTCTCCATTGGTTGAAACGAATTGGGTGACCACACTGGCGTGATCACCCGTGAGTTGAATACATCAGTTCAAGCAGCTTTGAGGGCTGCGCGAGCGGCAGCGCGTTGCTCATCCACAGCGTTTTGCTCTTCTTGCAGCTGGCGGGCTTTTTCTTGCTCGGCGCCCACACTGGCAAAGGTCGCCAGAGCACTGTTGATGACAGATTTGTTCTGTACAACCTTGCGAACAGCAAAAGTGCCATCGTCTTCGCGCGTTGCCAGAAGAACCACACCTTCTTCAAGGCTCTCAGTGGAATAGTTGGCATTCAGCGAATCGCCCGATACGGTAGCCAGCACATCACCATCCAGCACCGAGCGGCCCAAAGCGGCTTTATCTTTGACCGACTTGGGTTTCTTGGTGTTGCTGCGCCGAACTTCCTCAATGCCGCCGTTGTCCCTAAAAAATTTGGGCAGCTCCATTACTTGTTTTTTCTCGGCAATAGCCACTTTGAGCGCGGAGGCGTAGGCGTTAACCCTACGGCGGTCTACACCAAACACGCACTTGACGATCTTGGTAATCAAAGGTGTGGCATCTGTGAACTTGAGGCCCTTGGCATCGATGTAATTGGCCAAACCTTTTTTGAGGCCTTTGGCTGCTACACCCGTGCCTGACATGGCGTTGTTCAATGAATAGCAATGCTGGAGGAGGGCGTACAGGCCATCGTTGGCAGAGGCCAATTCGTTGTTTTCCCAATCAACGCGCTGCGTGACCAGTGCGTCCATGGCTTCGCCAATGGATTGCTCGGGGTTGCCTTTTGTCAAAAGATTACCGATATTGACGGCAAATGCGCTGGGTCGTTCCGTCGTTGGAACTGCCGCTGCCAAAGTTGATGCTTCTGTGGCTTGAGTTTGATCACTCATGAAGTTCTCCAAAAAATGTGAATGGAATGTGCGGCAATCACCATGACAGCCACACCCCGATTTCAGCTTTTGGTTAAGCCAATGAATACATACAAAAAGGGTTAACAAAAAAAGTTAGTAAATCTTCGGAAGGGGTATTGGGCAATGGTGGCAAATCTGCTGACTGGGCTTGCTCGGTCAACCAAACGGCATCTGGTCGCGGCAATGACCTCCGCGCGACTTTTCTATAACTATTTGCGATTGAGTCCAAGTTACGCGGCAGGCTGCCTACATGGACTGCGCAGCACGGGCAGCAAATTAAACCGGCACGGTGCAAAAGTTCTTGCCTGTGTGAGCAAGTACCGTGATGTGCACAAAACCAGTTTCGATGACTGGGCGGCTGGTGCGGGCAGTGTGCGCATCAATGCTCCAAGCTCCATGCCTGAGATAGTCACTGCTCAAACGCTGGAGATTGGGCATCAGTCTGATTTGTTTATCCGCTTTCCATATGGGCGTAATGCCATGCCTCAGCTGGAGCTTTTGGCCATGATTGCCTCCATGGTGCCGACAGCTGTGAAAGACAGGTCCAACCGCCAAGATTACGCAGCCTTGCGATTGACCCCAGTGCTGCAAAAGAATCTCTGGCGTGATGTCTACCTTGCCTATCTGATCAAAAACTACCCCGAAGCCGAGCTTTGGCGGTTAGGTGCAGAGGCCATGCTGGTTGACAGATTCATTGGCAAGGTAGAGCCTATGGGGCGTCGCATGAATTCCAGTCAAGACTACGAGCGCCGATTATTGGTGGCCATGGTCGTTCGGCATAGAGCATGGGCGGCAAACATCTCTGAATATGCAGCCATTGACAAATTTCCCTGCAAAGAGGCCTTGCCTAATAATCAGCAATGCCTTGAGCTTCAAGCCGTGGATTTATTGCCACATCTGACTTCCCACTCGTTGGAAGAGTCTATGTACGCCAGAAGGCAGGTGATACGCTGCACTGGTGCGGTAGGTATGGTCTCGGCAGAGCCATCATTCAAACACCAGGGTTTGTTGTTTTGACCCATTCTTGTTAAGGCTGGTGGATTGCAGGTCCGTCAACAGGAAGTAAGGGGGGAACATGGAGTGGCCCCTGCTATGAAGTGTCGGGCGAACCGACACTTGGTGTTATGCCCCTAGTGATGGTGAGTGTCGAGCGATGTTGCGAGCTTTACACCAATGCCACTGCACGGCGAAGCATGTCGTCTGATGCATCGATGTAGCCAATTGTGGTTGAGATGTTGCGGTGGCCCATGGCGCGCATCAGTACCCGAACGCCGACACCTTTGGAACTCAGTGAAGTGGCAAATGATCGACGGCCGCTGTGGCTGGATGCCCCATCAATGCCCGCGCCCTTGTAGAGCTGCAAAAAGTATTGGGCCAGTGTGTTAGCGGTAAATCCGCGCTTTGGCTCCTTTTGCGTCGCAAAAAACGCCCAATGTGCTTCGCGTCTTTTGGCTGTGCAGACATAGGCTTCCAGCTCTTTGAGCAGTTTGGTGCTCAAGAAAACGATACGCGGGTGACCGCCCTTGGTTTGATCGGCGTTTAGACGGATTTCATCTTTGACGCGGCCCTCTGCGTTGACCACATCGCCCCAAGTTAGGGCAGCTACTTCGCCAACCCGCATGCCCGCAAGGTGGGTTAAAAGCAGCATAGCCCTGTTACGCGCTGCGTGCGCCCGGCTCGCTATGTAGTCCTGCACCCGGCGCAATTCCTGCGCTGTAAGCGTTTTTGCTTTGCCCATGAGCTTTTCCTCCGAAATCACATAAAAGCAGTGCTTTATTGTGTTTTCTTTGGTTCGGTTTGGGCAACCTGAGTCCGTTCATGCTGTCGGGTCAATGAAATCAACAACTTACGCAAGAACCAAAGGAAATGTGTATTTTGTGTGGTTTTTCCGGGTTCAAAATCGTATTACGTGATGTCCGAAAGCTGTTGACAGACTAATTGCAAATCAAACATCAAGCTGGGCGTTGGACCAGACATTGATGCTTTGGCGCAAATGACTCAAATAGTCTGGAAGTAGACACTGCAGAAATTCAGCCTACAGGTAGTAGCCGCTGTATTGCAGTCATTCTCAAAATCTGCTGTCACGAGTTTGAGCAGCAGCGTCAGACTGCGCAATGAAAAGTGTCTATGGATTTTGGGGAATGCCATAGGCGCTTGTTAATCCGGTTAAAAAGTAACATCATTGACAATTTAAAGGTGGCACCTCTCATATGCTAGAACCCAATCCAAGGTTTGCCGTTACCAATGTGGTCTGCTAATCGCTAGGAGTTGAAATGAAATGCCTGTCCTTTCCCACCCGCGCACTCGTGGCGGCAGGCGTTTCTTATCGCAAGTGGTCACTCGAGAGGCCATCAACGAGATGGAAAAGATCGCTAAAGTCAATTCAGCTGAATTGGGTGCACTCTTGCTCTAGAAAAATCCCTGAATAATTCTCCCAAAAGGCTCCCCATGGCGATTACGGCAATAACCCATTCAATTCGCGGAAAGTCTTCGCGCATCGAGGCCATCCGCACTCGCGGCTTGGACCAGCCGCAACGGCAGCAATTACTGGTGGATGTCATCACTGAAGATGGTGTCGTGGGCACTGGGGAAGCTTGGTGGGGACTAAGTTCCGCTGGGCAGGTAGTGTCGGACCAGGCCGCCACTCAGGGATTCAATCATGTAACGCATGCACCATATGCGACTATTCAGAGTGCCATCGAAGGAATCCTCGCACCTCGCTGCATTGGGCGGCACGCGGGCGATATTGAAGGCCTTTGGAGCGATATGAGCGATTTCGCCGCCCGCTATGGAGACGGTGGCATCATCACAATGGCATTATCGGGAATCGACCTAGCCTTATGGGATGGCCTTGGCAAGCGATTGGGCGTTCCTGTGAATCAGCTCATTGGTGGCCGCGCTCATGAGCGGCGGCCAGCCGCGCATTGCCCCTCACTGTAAACGGCTGACCCCGGGATAGCGTTCGCTTGCTGACAGCGCACGGGTCACGTCGTGATTGGCGGTCACACGGCCCCCCAAAGTAACCACGGAAACTCGTCGAGCAACGTTCTTGCTCTGGGCGTCGTAGTCGTAGACCACAGCGCTGATGGATCCGGTGGTGACCTCGGTCAGGAAGCCCCTGACCGACGATATCGAAGTGCCGCCCGCCGCCAAGTTTGCAACGGGTGTCACGGCTCCGGCGGCGGGATTGAAGCGCATGAGTTTGCCGTTCGTTGTGCCGTAGTACAAGGCACCGTCACTGGCCGACAAGAAGCCTGTTGATGGCACATCGGGCAAGTCGCCGACCACCTTGGTCAACACCGGTGCGCTGCGGCACAGGTCGTCTGGGCCTAAGCCTCGATCAATGGTCCAGATCGACCCACCCGGGTTGCCATCGGCCCGTTGTGCCATGGCCATGTACATGGCGTTCTGTGCTGCCACAAACACTGGGCCTCCGACCGGAAGCCCCTCGCTGGCTGGCCGGAACGCGCTGTTTGGGCCAAAGGTAAGTGATTTGATCGAGATCTTGGGGTCGCTGATCCGTGCGCAAGCGACGGTGTAAA
>Ga0315900_10006683_pt1 | contig 15355 bp, 8 predicted proteins | sample LakEriMetagenome_FD_203521 | JGI IMG/M metagenome (GOLD analysis project Ga0315900, IMG submission 203521) | Freshwater fungal communities from buoy surface, Lake Erie, Ohio, United States - Buoy 12 MA114 | ecosystem: Environmental > Aquatic > Freshwater > Lake > Lake biofilm | place: USA: Lake...
TACAGCTATGATCTTCAGCGACGCTATAAAAAAAGCAATTGGTTGCAATCAATAGGTGTAGGTGCATTGACACGTACCAATGACCAGGTGGGCTATGAGGGCGCTGTTTATGCGCTTCAACAACAAGGCAATCTATCTATACATCCAGGTGGAAGAACCGCCCTTTCTATCTTGGGCAAAGCGCACTACCTCGAATTAAATAAAAGCAGGGTTGTATTATTTGGCGGAAGCAAAGAAAAGCTCCCGGCTTGGTTCAAAAAATATAGCTGGGGAATGAAGGTTGAATACTATGAAACAACATTTCTTCCAAAGGATATAGGGCTTACAGATTTTGAGGTTAAAAACTTTTCAATCAAAGTATCAGGTGCAGCAAGAGCACTCATGGAGTGTTTGTATTTAGCCCCCAAATACCAAGATTTGACGGAATGCTTTGAATTAATGGAGGGCTTAAACAATTTACCTCCAAAGCAAGTACAAACGCTTTTAGAAAAGTGTGAGTCCGTAAAGGTAAAACGCCTCTTTCTCTATATGGCAGAAAAAGCAAAACACAGTTGGGTTGATTATTTAGATAAAGAAAAGATCGATTTAGGAAAGGGTAAACGCAGCATTGTGAAGAATGGTGCGTTCGTAGAAAAGTACGGAATAACCGTTCCAAAAGAACTGGAAGCACATGGAAAAAATATATAGGCAACAAGTATCATTATTATTAAGCGTTTTGCCCGAAGTAGCAAAAGAAAAATCATTTGCCCTTCATGGAGGTACTGCTATTAATTTATTCATTCGTGATATGCCAAGGCTTTCGGTTGATATTGATCTTACCTATCTTCCGATTGAAGACAGAGAAACTTCACTTAGAAATATCGCAGATGCTTTGCAACGCATAAAAGCAAATATTGAAAAAGTTATTCCAGGTGTCCGTATTACACCAAGATTAGATGCCGGAAAATTACAAGTATCGTCAAACGGCATTGATATAAAGATTGAAGTAAATTTAGTGAATAGAGGAACATTGGCAGAGCCACAAAACATGCCCCTTTGTGAAAAGGCACAAACTACATTTGAGGCTTTTTGTGTCATGCCAGTAGTGCCAAGTGGACAACTGTTCGGGGGTAAAATTGTGGCGGCACTTGATCGTCAACATCCGCGTGATTTATTTGATGTAAAGTATTTGTTGGACGAGGGAGGCTTCACGGAGGATGTGAAGAAGGGCTTCTTGCTTTGCTTGCTCTGTAGTGACAGACCAATTAATGAAGTGATAAAGCCAAACTTTCAAGATCAGCGATCAGCCCATGCGAATCAGTTTGCGGGGATGTCAGACGAAGCCTTTAGTTACGAGGACTTCGAAGGAACAAGAGCGAGGCTAGTAGAGACAGTAAATACGGCTCTAACCGAAAATGATAAAGCGTTCTTGTTAAGCGTAAAAGATGTGAATCCAGATTGGAATATTTATGATTTTCAGCACTTTCCTTCCATTAATTGGAAGTTGCAGAACCTTCAAAAACTGAAAACTAATAATCCAGAAAAGCATAGAGAACAGCTTGAAAGGCTTAAAGAAAAGTTGAACAAGTAGCACAAACTGCTATAGTCATAAAAAATAACTGAACAATTAAAACAGAGAAATAACAATATTTGAGCAAACTTTTAAAAATATCGACGACATTCTGCATAAAGATGCAGGATGCGGTAGTGAGCTGGACTACGTAGAGCAAACCAGCTGGATTTTATTTCTCAAATATTTAGATGATCTTGAAAAAGACCATGCCACTGCTGCTGAACTCACAGGCAAAGAATATACCCCCATCATTGAAAAGAAATTCCAGTGGGCAACCTGGGCAATGCCTAAAGGGAAAGATGGCAAGCTCGATCATCACAAATCTATGACAGGCGATGACCTTACCGATTTTGTAAACAACAGACTTTTCCCCTACCTCAAGAAGTTTAAAACAAGTGCCGAGAGTGCCAATACAATTGAATATAAAATCGGTGAAATATTCAGTGAATTAAAAAACCGCATACAAAGTGGTTACAACTTGCGAGAGGTAATCAACTAGTAACTATTACAAATCAATGTTGACTCAGATGCGTAATGCTATGTGTAATTGACTAAAACGGCACCACACACCTCATCTTCTGTAACGAACTGTTTCTAATGTTCAGGAAGCTCTTGTAGGAAACCGTAACTTCTAATCCACCTCTGTATGTAGAAGCTGTCCGGAGCTTGCTCATGTTTATGTCGTAGGATACTCCGATTCCAAGGGAGTAGTAGTCCAACTTAATGACTGGCATCAGGGCGTCATTCCATCGGTAAAAGCCGCCTGCTGAGAATGCTAATGATTCTTCTTCTCCGTCTTGTATAAAGTCGTGTTTTACCATGAAGCCACCTTGCGCCTGATTGTTTCCGCCCTGCATGAAGTAATCCAGGTATAAGATCAATCGATCCATATCGCCAAGCATGGTGTTACAGCCTACGTTCAGGGTGAGTTTGGGATTTAGGCGGATATCATTGATGGAACTGAATGCTACCCTGGGTTTCAAAAAGTGAAAATAGCCAACGCCGGCGTAGAATTTGGTGTCGTAACCTAAGATGTTGCTGAAGCTAAGTCCAACCGAAGGGTCCCAGTAAGTGACATTAGTGTTGTTAAAGACCTGACGAGTAGGGTTTAGTGCGGAGTAGGCTCCATTGACAAATTGATCGTCGAACTTTAGGCCGGACGGGTCAAATCTTTGCTGCACAGGACCACCCATGAAGGCGAGCGTCAGGTATCCTGAATTGGTATTGTTAAGGATTTTATGCATCGCTACCATCGGGAGGATTTGGGTTTTACCCAGTTTCGAGTCCCCGGCTATATCGTTTGTAACTTGTAAGCCTACACTTAAATAGTCATCTGTATTTTGGCTGATTCCAAATTTGGTTTCAACACCAACCGCAACAGTTTTGTACGGAACCGTGACACTTGCCCATTGACTTCGATATGCGCTGGTTGCTCGAACATCCCCTTTATAGATACCGGCGAGTGCCGGATTCCTCAGGAGTGGCATCTCGTAGAATTGAGAGAAATTCAAATCCTGACCCTGCAATTGGACTGTGCTAAAGCAAACGAGGATGAGAAGTATTTTAAGCAGTTTCTTCATTTCTACCGCTATTTTATAATCGTTATGTTTCCTTTATAGGTATAAGTTGATCCATTCTCGCAGACGACATCCGCTGTATAAACATATACCGCCGGTGCGCCCACAATACCACGAATTTTACCATCCCAGGCATATCGGGGATCATTTGGAGGGAAATTGCTTCGCTCAAAAACAAGCTCTCCCCATCTGTTGAAGATTCTGAAGTACTTAATTGTCTGGATGCCCTTTGCCCTGACCATTAGGATGTCATTGAATCCGTCATTATCGGGAGTAAAGGCATTGGGAATAAATACCTGGGCACTTTCACAGAAGACTTTAATATTTACCGTATCTGATGCCTTGCATCCATAACTGCTTGTTACATCAACCTTATAAGTGATTTCCTTTTTGATCTCTGCGGTAGGTAGCGGGCAGTTTGAGCAAGAAAGATCCCTGGACGGAGTCCATTCCCATTTCTTGATCGGGCCATTGGTAATGGTAGTGCGTAATGGGTGAAGTGTCCCGGTTGAAAGAACGAGGTCAGGACCGAGTTCAACCGTTACAGGCAGACCTATAGCCACGAGGATATAGGCTGTATCTGTGAAGCAGTTAAATCCATCATAGCCAATTACTCGATAACGGGTGGTGTTTGTTGGGCTGGCAACAGGATTAGAGATGGTTGTGTTGCTTAGGCCAGAAGAAGGCGACCATTGGTAACTAAGCGCACCACTTGCAACCAACTGGGTGGAAGTCCCAATACAGATGCTATCCTGCCCGGCGACAGAAAGTCGTAATGGCGGAATGACCTTTACAATGACGGTATCGGTGGCGAAGCATCCAAACTCGTTGGTTCCAGTTACAACATAAGGAGTAGTAGATCTTGCGGAGACAACAGGGTTACTACATGTTGAGCAGGATAGCCCCTCCACTGGAGCCCACTGGTATTTTGCCGCGCCCCTTACGCTTAAACTAGTGGTCTGCCCCTGGCAAATAGTGATGTCATCTGACGCTGTTACTGTTGGGCTTTGCTTAACTACGATTTGCTTTATTGTTGTGTCAAAGCAACCTTTGTCGGTTCCAGAGATATACCGAATAGTGTAAGTGCCTGTTCTTGAAAATGAAATCTCTGTATTTTGCTTATTCGAGGAAAATCCATTTGATGCTGTCCAGGAATGAAAACTTATCGGGTCGTTACTTTGAACGACACCTTTTAGCATAAATGTTCTATCGGTACAGACGGAGCTGTCTGCAAGGATGCTGGTTATCGGGATACTATTGACTTCCACAGGAACATTGAGTGTAACGGTATCACTACAGCCAGTAGCGGACAAGACGATCATTCGGACAGGGTAGTTCCCACTCAGGTTAAAAGCTTGTTGAATCGTCGAACCTGTTACTTCATTTCCAGAACCTATCTTCCATCTTATTTCTTTCTTACCAGAAAATGAGAAAGAGGTATCCCTGAAAGTCATTCGTGTACTTCCACAGGTTTTTTCGGAAGTGAAAGCAAAACCTGGATCTATTCGATCAACGAGTACAGTATCTTTCCCGGTAAGATCGATGGCACATCCTCTGGCAATGAGGGTAACTGAAGGTACATATCTCCCAGGCCTGGGATATTTGTAAATTACGAATGTCTGGGTCGTTTTGATCTTGTTCCCATCCCCAAAATTATATAGGATCGAATCAGTATTTATGGCATTCACCTGGATACGGAGTGATTGATTATCACAAAGCAGATTGTTGTCGATACTAAAGCTGCCTGACGGAGCTGTTATTTTAACGTTTCCAGAAGCCAAATAGGTACATCCACCAGAAACCGAGGCCTTTAATGTAACAGCAAAAACTCCTTCTTTTCGATAGCTATGTGAAGCCTTGTTGCCGGTTCCAGACTGTCCATCTCCGAAGTTCCACTCTGCCAGAATAGAGGACGAAACAGGGTTTTCAAATTGAACGGTAAAAGGCAGGCAACTACCTATGGAGTCAGATACTAGGTAGTTTATCAATCTACTTGCTCCGACCGTCACTTTTCGGGTGAACGTATCGGTACAAATTATGCCTGAGGCATAGATACGTAAGGCCCTCAGTGAGATAGTAAATGTTCCAGGCTTATCATACCGATGGCTGGGCTCTGCAAGCGTGCTCTGCACACCATCACCGAAATCCCATATGTAGCTACTTGCCGAGTCTGAATTGTTCTTAACTCGTACTGTATCGCCAATGCAGAAATCAAGGGCATTGATATCAAATTGAGCCTGCGGTGTAGAGTTAACGATGATCTTTTCTGATGTTGCTGTGTCCGAACAGCCATTTGTGGCAGTAATTCGAGTGATGTAGGTTCCAGGGGAGGAATAAGTATGAATTATTGTATCCAGATTTTTTGTTGTATTAAGGGTTCGTCCATCTCCGAAGTTCCATGTAAAGGAGTTTGCGCCACTGGAGTTATTGATAAACCTAACGATTTGTGGGGAGCATGACTCTTTCTCAAGACCATTGATAGCTACATCTAGTTTAATGTTGTTAGGTGAAACGACCAGGTTAAATACAGACGTGTCTGCACCGCATTGATTTCTGGCCAGTAGCTTGACAAAGAACGTTTTTCTTTCGCCAGTTGTAAACGTATGTTTTACAGACTCATTATTTATGGTATTTAAAATCGTTCCATCTCCGAAATCCCATGTATAGCTTTCTGAAAAGCCTCGGGAAGTATTGTTGAATATTACTGAAAGTGGCGAGCACCCTGTGGACTTATCCGGTGTAAAGATTGATTTAGGGAATGATTTGACCAGTACTGTTTTGCTGGTTTCAACCCGGTCGCAAGTTGAGTTGATTTGAAGCGTTATTTTATAAGTCGTATCATTGAAAGAGGGGCTGGATGGGAATGTGATTGTTCCGGGCTGTACCTGTGATGACTGTTGGCCAGTTCCAAAGTTCCACCTGTAGGTAAATAGGTTTAAATTAGCTGATGTGTTAACGATGTTTATTGCAAGGGGTCCACAGCCAGATGTATCACTAAGTGTGAATGCTGGCTTAGGCAGAATATAAGTTTTGAAGATTCGACTCATGCTATCCGGCCTGCAACCGTATTTGCTGGTAGTTACCAGTTTTAATCGGACCGAGTCATTTTCTTTATTGATCGAGTAACCTGGAAAGGTTGAACTATTTCCAATTATACTGTCATTTATATACCACAGGTAGTCTTTATTCTCTTCAGTATATACACGCAAGTTCACGATTGCGGGAGTGAGCCTGAATGGAGGGCATCCAATGGTATCAGTAGGACTAAACATGGCAATAGCGTCTGGCCGAATGGTTACCTTTATGGCAGCACTTGTGTTTGCGAGAGGACCCGCACAGTTATTCGTTAAGACCTTTCTTCTGAAGAATGTGTTTTTAGTCAGAATTCCAGGTTCCAGATCTTTTGCAGAACCTCCGGGGATTGGAGACCATGTGTTGACTCCATCTTCCCGTTTTTCCCATTCGTAGATGTAATTACCATCGCCACCGCTAGGTATGCTACCTATAAGCTTTGGAGCGACAGTATTGATACAAGCGCTAGTATCTCTTCCAATTGTGTTGTTGGAGATAGCTGGTTGGGCATAAATGAATGTAGTGTCACTGACGGAAATGCATGGTCCTATTGAAGCCCGTCTTCTCAGCCAGGTTGAACTATTGATCAGTAATGAATAGCTTTTGGCATTGGTGTTGGGGATAGAGGTGAATGTGATACCATCTGCGCTTTGTTGCCATTCATAAGTAACCGCAGTGTTGTCCCCCCCGGTTGCGTCAAAGCCCGTAACGGTATAATTTACGCCGGCACACACAGTGTCCTTTTTTGCGTCAATATCATTTATGATGGGCAGGCCGTTTTTGATGGTGACAGTATCTCTAGCCGGAGGGCAAATTCCGTTCGATATTTCATACACAAAGCTGTATGTTTTGCCGGGTAACATACCGGAGATCTTCATCGATGGTCGCGTGGAGTCTTCGTGAGCCAGCATGTCTCCACTGATCTGAAACCATTTGATGGCTGCCCCCGAGACATTATTGCCGGTAAGAGTGGTGTTTTCAGCCGCGCAAAGGTTTTGATCAACCCCTGCGTTTGCGGCACCTGTTCCAGCAACCACAGTTATTTTCGTTACGGTGGATAAAGCTTCATTGCATGGCCCGTTTTTTATTACCGCACGGAACCAAGTTGTTACGGAAAGATTGGAGTAGGTATATTGAGCATTCCCTGTAGTTCCGGGGATTGGGGTCCAAGACGTTCCATTATCGACTGATCTTTCCCATCGCACTACGGTTCCTTTTTCTCCAATAAGCGTTACGATCCCCGAAACATTACCTGCACAGAAGATGGAATCGCGGGCTGTGGTTCCACCTACTGTAGGTTCAAATACGGGGATTAGTAGGAGTGAGGTGTCTGAAAAGTCACATCCCTTGCCGGATCCTGAACTGGTTGCGATTAATTGAACCTGGACAGAGTCCTCAAGGTTATTCAGTTGGAGCGATGTTGCTTGAACGGAAGTATCCCTGAAGGTATTTGAGGCAAAGGGAGCGTTCCTGATCCTCCATTTGGAGATCAATCCTGAAGTCCCATTTGCTACAACAGTAACGGAGTTCCCCTTACAGATCCCTGTCGAGGGAGAGAGAATACCAGCAGATGGCTTTTCAAATACATTGATTAGAATCGTATCCGATTGGGGCGGGCAGCCTCCATCACTACTCAGTTTCCATTCCAGATTTAAGGCGCCCTTCCCGCTGAAGCTTAAATTGGATGTTGGGCTTGTTGGGTTTGAAATAACAGGATTACTGCCTGTCGTATTTGCAAGGATTGTCCATCTACCGGTTTGTCCTGAACTAAGGGAACTCGCGCTAAGCGCAAGATTAACTGTACCTGAGGTGTAGTTGCATATGGTAGTATCTGGAGAGGCGATGGGCTTGACGATTGCGGGTCTGTTTAGAATTAGAACGGTATCAGATGAGCCTGCACATCCACTCGAGGAAGTGACCTGATATAAGAAGCTGAAAGCACCACTAATTGCGCCAGTGACTGTGGTGGTAGCGCTATTTGGATTGGCTATAGTCAAGGCTGGCCCCGATAACTGTGACCATTTCCCAGTACCATTAGTAATGGTATTGCCAGATAGCGTAAAGCTGTTCTGATCGCAGAGTCTTTGATCTGTTCCAGCGTTGGCAATGGTGGGGCCAGGGTTTACAATGATTTTAATGGTTATGGCGTCTCCAGGACACGAAGTTGAAGTCCCTCCACTGATAGATCCTATAATCGTATATGTAACTTCCCCTTGTGTAGTGGAAGTATTTGTGAGTCGATGTCTGATGGCGGATGTATTTACATTACTTCCATTTGAGAATCCTGATGTCCCTGGTGTGCCGACGGCGGTCCACGTGTAGGTTAGGTTTCCCTGGGGCGATTGCAGATTTATTCTGATGGAGTCTCCACTGCATATTGTATTGTTATCCGGCGTAGCAATAACTGTTGGTTTCGGTCTTACAGTCGCCTCTAATCTCCCTGTATCTCCAGTACAGCCATCAAATGAAGGTATAATCAGGTAAGTGACTCGTCCATCTGCATTTCCGCCGTTGACTAGCACGTCGGAGATATTGTCATTCCCTGATGCGGTGTTCCCAGACACTGTTCCTGCAGCAACCTGAGATGCCCATGCGAAGGTTGCCCCGGAATTGTTTGACAATGGGGCATAATTCAGGGTTGCTCCAGAGCATATGGTCCTAACGTCGTTATTAGCTGTAATTCTAGGCTTAAAACTGAGAGCCAAGGTGTCTTCAATTACAGAGCAGGATTTGTTGGTAGGAAAGGCGCGCAGAATGAGTCGAAGCGAACTGTTGCTCTTGTCAGCTGAGCTAATATTGTAATCAGTACCGGGCAATGTACCTGAGCTAAAAGAGCCTGTTCCCGTTGTTCTCCATCGCAAGCTGTCTATAGCACCGCTAGTCGTAGCTAGTAATACCGCTTTTGTATCACTAAAGCACCTGATCTGATCTGCGCCTGCATTGACAATTACAGGAGCTTCAAAAGATATTTTTTGGCTTGCTATCTGGGGAGTTCCGCAGTTGTTTTTAAAGTTTACTGAAACAGTATAGGCAGTTTGGTCATTAAAGACAATTGTAGGAAAAGCGGAAGTTGCAGTAGTGTTATTCGTGAAAGAGAAATTTCCCCCTGTGACCGTCCATTGGTATTGCTCATTAGATCCGCCCGATGAACTATAGGTGGGTCTGTGCCTAGAGTCTGTACTGAAGTTTATGGATTTGACGCCACAATAGGTTTGGTCCGGGGGGAGACTGACAGCTGACACATTTTGAATAATTACTTTTTTTGTCGTCCGTCCAATTCCGCAACTATTTGAAGATTGGAGAGAGATGAGGTATCTCCCAGGTACTGTAAAAGTGAAATTGGGATCTCGGCCACTGATATCGTCGACGGTATATATTCCTGCATTAGGAAGAATAATACCATTTGTTGATTCGTTTAAAACCTGCCATGTAAAAGTAGTGGCACCACATGTGGGGTTAGGCGTATTGTTTTTAGCCTGAAATGACTTTGGTGCACATGAAACTACAGAATCAAGACCGTCGACCTTAAAATCCGGTGTTACAATGGATTCAATGCAGATCGACTTTGTGACTGGATCAGGTCGACAGTAAACGTTGTTGATGTCAAATATTGGTTCGAGCGTGATGGTATGACTTCCGGGAGTGAGTTGACTTGAGGTAAAGTTTACAGATCTGGATGCAAGAACACCGTCCACATACCATTCATATGTAATAGCTGGAGGCGCGCAAGTACCGTTGGACGCTGAAGGTCCCTGTCTGCCCAGAGTCGAGGTGTTTGTAAAGGTAATTGGGGTGCTGGAACCCGTGCAAATCCTAGTGGGTAAGGAAAATCCTATCACTGGTTTTTCAAAAACTTGAATGGGGGTTACCACGTTTACTGTCTGATTACAAGGTGGTCTGAATAGTTCAACTTTTAAATTAGGGCCTAATGAGTTGTAGTATGTCTGCGAGTTCGTACTGACTATTTTCCCACAGGAGGATATCCGGTATTCGTGAGATATAATACCGCCTGCTGCATCAATGGCTTGTATCGTATATCTTGAGCTATCTGTTCCATCTTCCCACTTAGCTGTATATGTATATCCGGGAAAGTTGTAGTAAGCACTAAAGGCATTTCCTGAGATTGTTCTGTCGATATCGACTTTAAACTGGAAAAGGCCCGCTTCACCTGGGGCATAACAAACGGTATTAAGAACTGCAGAGAACGGTCCTGTGGTTCTATTGTTTAAGGCAAAGTACGCTTGGGTTGAAAGGATTCCATTTTGGTTCGATTTTACCACAAGGCGATAGTGAACTGGCCGGAGATTGTTGGCGAAAATCTGGCTTGTGCCGTTTATATTCAGTACTTCTACAACATCCGAAGAAAAGGTTGGCAACGTGTCATATTCATTTTTCTTTACAATTGTTATGGAATTTGAAAGTAGATTTTCAATAGTCATTCTTTGTTCATTCCCAGAGCAAACACCCCAAATCCATAGATCATTATTGTTGGGCTTGAATTCGGACCAGTTCCTGATAGAGATAAATTTCCCATTTTGGCCGGCTCCGGGCACGATGTTAATTGAGTATGAAGAAGTTGCCTCAGTGACTAGATTTGTGCCAGATCTGGCAATAATTTTGACTTTATAGTTAGATGACGCTGCTGTTCCGACTGGAATAACTCCATTTATAAAGGTTGTATAGTGACTTCGATATTGGCCAATTACATTCGTTCCGAAACTGCCATCAGGGTTTGAAAGCACTAATTCGAAGACAGTATTAATGGGGAAGACGCCTTTCGGCTGGAATAAAACCGCAATGGAAGAACCGGGGCCATAAGGGCCATTGTCTATGTTCTCGAAGGTGATCGTTTGCGAGCTGCTCTTAACGGAAATAAGAAGCGGTACGATTAATATAAGTGAAAATAGTAATCTATTAATGCTTTGACTGGTGGGATATAAATTCATCGGTTTGTTCACATGTGATGCAGATACTGGACTTCCTCGAAGTAAACCCTAAAGATGCTAATTAAAATTTCATCAGGGTATTGCATATCTGCCATATTCATACTTCGTATAGCTATCAGTAATAGATATAATCGCATGAGTCATCAATTAATTGTCTTGGATAGGATTACTTTGTAACTTATTTAGGTTTAAAGTTCATAAGAAGACCGTTCGCTTTTATGTACTGCGATGGGGAAATATTATGATTAAGGAATATGTATTGGCAAGAGAAATGTGAGTAGGTTTTACCTAATCCCCTGAATTTGGTTTGGAAGAGTAAGTCAAATAACGCAACTAAACGATTAGATATATGGATTTCAAAGACCTGGTAAAACAACTTGGAGAGAGAGTAGTAAAGCTTAAGGATAATATTCAGACAGAAGAAGCTACAAAGAATGCCTTTATCATGCCATTTATTCAGGCATTGGGATATGATGTCTTTAATCCACTTGAAGTTGTTCCAGAGTATGTCACAGATATTGGCACCAAAAAGGGCGAGAAGATCGATTATCTTATTTTAAAGGAAGGGGTGCCCACAATTCTCATTGAATGTAAACATTGGAAACAGAATCTTGACATACACGACGGACAGCTGCTTCGTTATTTCCATGTGTCTAAAGCAAAGTTTGCCATTTTAACTAATGGGATACAGTACAGGTTTTACACTGATCTGGATGAACTTAATAAAATGGATGAAAAGCCATTTTTGGAGTTCGATATAACGGAAATTAAAGACGTTCAGACGGAAGAGTTAAAAAAGTTCCATAAAAGTTACTTTGAGATAGACAAGATATTGAGCACTGCTAGTGAGTTGAAGTATATAAGTGAGATTAAGTCTATTATCGCCTCGGAGCTAAAATCCCCGTCAGAGGCGTATGTCAAATATTTTGTATCTAAAGTTTATCCTGGAAGGGCAACGGAGAAAATAATGCAGCAATTTGGTGAACTGGTTAAGAAATCTAATACACAAGTTATAAGTGATATAATAACCGAAAGACTTAAGACTGCTCTGACCAAGGAATCTAGTGCAGCGGAGGCTGAACAAGTTCAGGTGGAGCAAATCACTGCACCAGATTCAACTGAGAAAAGAGTAGAAACAACTGCTGAGGAAATGGAGGCATTCTTTATAGTGAGGTCGATGCTGAGAGGAGTGGTTAAAGCAAATAGAATTGTTTACAGGGATGCTCAGTCATATTTCTCAGTTTTATTGGATGATAATAACCGAAAGCCGATTTGCCGGCTATATCTCAATGGGAGCAAGAAATATATTGGATATTTCAGTAGTGATAAGAAAGAGATTAAAAGCGAGATCAGTTCTTTAGACGATTTGTTCAGTTTTCAAATAAATCTGAACGAAACGCTAAAGACCTATCTAAATGATGTATCATAATCAGTAATAATTGTAAGCGTCAATAGATGGAAAGAATGATTGAGGTGCTTAAGCAATTTCGTGATGAACGGGACTGGGCCCAGTTTCATAACCCAAAGGATCTTGCCTTAGCAATTTCTATTGAGGCTAATGAACTACTGGCTGAGTTTCTATGGAAGAATTCCGGGGAGGCAAACGTTGAAAATGTAAAAAGTGAGCTGGCCGATGTGCTATCGTACTGTCTTCTTCTAGCGGATAAATACAATTTTAGTGTACAAGACATTATACTTGAGAAGTTGGCTTCCAACAGGGAAAGATACCCGATTGATAAGTCCAAAGGAAATGCAAAGAAGTATACTGAGTTTTAACTATGATTATTTATCAAAACACCAAGAATGCCTTTATAAGGGAAGTGTCTGAGTCTGAGATCGATAATGTTATTGCAAATGCGTTCAAGGCAAAGTCTCAAGGAGTTCCTTCTAAGAATGAGTTGAGATCGTGGAGAAACTCACTTACTTATATGTCGCAAGTTCTGAGTGATTCAGAAATTCCTGAAGACTGCGGGGTAGCGATTGAGTATAAGTTACCGCAGACATCCAAACGCATTGACTTTATTGTAACTGGAAGTAATGAGAAGCAGGTGGAACATGCTATTCTTATTGAACTAAAGCAGTGGGAGAGTGCAGAGATAACCGATCAGGATGCCGTGGTCAGGACATACTTGAACGGTGGAGTTAGGGAGGTAAGCCATCCAAGTTATCAGGCATGGTCTTATGCTGCTCTTTTGGAAGGCTTTAATGAGGCAGTCTATACCACTCCAATATCTTTAAAGCCATGTGCTTATTTGCACAACTACACTCCGGATGGGATTATCGACAATAAGTTTTATTCGGAGTATGTTCAGAAGGCTCCAGTTTTTTTGAAGTCGGATAAGCTCAAACTTCGTGACTTTATTAAGCAGTTTGTAAAGCACGGAGATAAGAATAATATTATGTACCGGATCGAGCATGGAAAGATCCGGCCATCTAAAAGTCTGGCGGATAGTCTGGCCTCCATGCTGAAAGGCAACGAAGAGTTTCTTTTGATTGACGATCAGAAGACAGTCTATGAGAAGGCCCTTTCTTTATCAAGAAAGGCATCTGAATCGAATAAGAAGGTGCTTATTGTGGAGGGTGGTCCTGGAACGGGGAAAACGGTAGTTGCCATTAACCTGCTTGTAAAGACGACTAATATTGGTCTACTTTGCCATTATGTTACTAAGAATGCTGCCCCCAGGGCAGTTTATGAAACCAAATTAACCGGAACATTTAAGAAAACCCACATATCGAACCTGTTTAAAGGTTCAGGAAGTTATACCGAGGCAGGAAGGAATACCATGGATGTTCTGATTGTGGATGAGGCCCACAGGTTGAATGAGCAGTCGGGGTTATACTCCAATTTGGGCGAGAATCAGATAAAGGAGATCATCTCTACAGCCAAATGCTCGATATTCTTTATTGATGAAGACCAGCGCGTGACGTTGCAGGATATTGGAACGAAAAAGGAGATACTTAAGTGGGCAAGACTCGCCGATGCAGAGATCCATGAAGCCGAATTGGCCTCGCAGTTCCGGTGCAGTGGTTCAGATGGATATCTTGCCTGGCTGGACAATACTTTACAGATTCGTGAGACCGCTAATGATACCCTGGACGCCAAAGACTATGATTTCCGAGTTTTCGATTCACCGGTCGATCTTAAGAATGAGATTTTCCGTCTAAATGAGATCAATAATAAGTCTAGGTTAGTGGCAGGATATTGCTGGGATTGGAAGAGCAAAAATGACCCCTCCCATTATGATATCGTTATACCCGGTTTCAACTTCAAGATGAAATGGAACCTTTCATCGTACGGAAGTAAGTGGCTGATCGATCCGGATTCGATAAGTGAGGTGGGATGTATCCATACTTGCCAAGGTCTGGAACTCGACTATGTTGGGGTGATAATTGGTAATGATTTTCGGATTAGGAATGGCAAGGTCGTCACAGATCCGACAAAGAGATCTTCAATGGACAGGTCAATTCGGGGATTTAAGAATCTGCTAAAACAAGATAGAATGGGCGGGGAACTCTTCCTCGATAAGATTATAAAAAACACCTATAAAACTCTTATGACGAGGGGGATTAAGGGGTGTTTTGTTTACTGCACAGACACTGAAACAAGTGAGTACTTTAAGTCAAAATTACAGTCTAGATATGTCATGAAAGAATGGATGTCTCAAGCAGCCGAAGATGGAAGTTTTGGTCAACCTTTGTCATGATGAATACAGGAGTTTAATTTAACAATTTCTCCACTGTAGTCATCATTACCGGGTAAGATCAAAACCTTCCTTGACGCTCTATTTTGCACAATGTTATTTTAGGAGTTTATACCTCATGCGACTATATTGAGGCGTTTACAACAAAGTGTGCAGATAGTTTGCGGTGTCTTTAAGCCCGGCATTTCTTAGCAGATTCAGCACCTCAAACTCATCTTGTTTGGGATTTTTTTTATTCAAAACCATTTCTTTAAAGGCGGCAACAGCTTGTTCTTGATTTAGGTCTATAATATCAGTTAAAAAGTCGTCTGCTGTTTTAGCATTTAAGCTAAATGAATGCAAATACTCTCCTGGAAAATCTTTGATATTATAAGTTACTATTATGTAGGCTCCCCCTTTTTTAGTGCCAGTGTCAGTTAGAGTTTTCAAAGATAAATTCAGTTTTTGATTCTACCGCTTTATCCACTACCGGCATCGCTTCAATCTGTTTTGATGTTTCGCTCGCCG